>WNFL01447428.1_pt2 | contig 10043 bp, 10 predicted proteins | sample 5400361 | NCBI WGS metagenome assembly WNFL01 (sample SAMN13153351, study PRJNA577476) | soil metagenome | isolation source: 40 cm soil on Douglas fir-dominated hillslope | place: USA:California | collected 2013-09-17
CTGCTCCACCTGTTCCGCCAGCTCCGACGTAAACAAGCTCGCCATGAATGGTGGCAGCCCCTGCCCCGCCGGCACCAGCGACGGCGCCGCCAGCGATTTGCGGATCGCATCGCGCGGCAAAAACGGCGTCTCATGGAAGAGTTGCATTCCGTATCCCAGGAGGACCTCGGAGTGAAACTGCTCCATTCCGTACGCCGAAAGCAGGTAGTGGAGATTGATCGCCAGCGGCGGATTGTTCACGCGGTCTCCGTTGCTGTCCCGCGACGGATACCCCACGTTTTTCCAGCCCTGGTTTTGCGTCACGTTGTAGAGAAAGAGGTTCAGTTGGCTGTTCGCCGTCGACTTCGTCTGCAGGCTGTCCACCTTGTCCGGCGAAAGCGCCGACACCGTCACCTCATTACCGAGGGTCGCCGAGATGTCGTGGTCGATCAGCCCGTTATTCAAAAGGTCCACGAGCACGAAGGATACGGAGGCGACTGCAAGCGCGTTGCTCATCGGCCGCTCCCTCTCTCCTGAAGGTATTGCTCAAGCGTCATCTTCGGCGCCGGCCGCGGCAGCGGTGGCAACGCCACTTTTGCTGCCGGTGTTGCCCCCTGCACGGTGATCTTTCCGATCACGATGTGAATGTCCTGCTTCGGCGTGGACGTTTCGAACCGCTGTGCGTCCGCAGGCGCCATAAACGAGGGAGTCATCGTCGGCGCGATTGCCAGGGGCGCTTCCGCGCGCGATTCGCGCTCCCTCGCGGCCTCTCCGTTGTACCGCGCTGGTTTCGAGGATGCTTTCTCGTCACTCGCTTCTGTTCTCCGAGCTCGCGCAAACAACTCCTGCGCGATCGTGTCCAGATTGGTTAATGTTGTCCCTGCGAACGCATGCCCGCTGGACCCGTCTCTAGCGGACTCTGCCGGCTCGCTCTCCATCTCGCGGCGGTTGGCATTCCGTGAATTTCTCGAAATCGCGGGCGGCCGCTCTTCTTCCCACGAAATCGGATCCTTCGCTTGCCCCAACGGTGCCCCGCTCCGCTCGCTCCTGCAGGCCGTCTCGTTACACGCGGCGTCAGTTCGCCTCCACTACGCAAGTTCGAACTCGTAACATTCGGCGAACTCTCTGTTTCCGCCGCTCCTGGCGCAATCCGCGGCTGCAGCGGCATCCCGATCCTCTCACTCCCCATCGCAACCGGACGTTGCGACGCTTCCACCCTTCCGCCTATCGGCCTGGTCGTGCTCGCCGGGATCTCTTCCCCTATCTCCCCTATCTCCCCGAACACCGTCCCAGCTTCCACCGAACCAAACGCCCGCTCCGGTTCAAATCTCGAAGGCAGTCGCGGTCTCACCGCCGGCGCCGTACCGGTAATTCGGGAAGCCAAATGGTGCAGGTAACCTGGCATTGCTTCACCCGGTGATCAGATTCAAGTACAAACTCCGCCGCACCGGACTCATGGCCAAAATGGCCGATTCGGCCCAGCCGTACGACGCGGCGAGTTGATGCACGTCGCGTAGCAGCTGCCACGCCCACGCCTGAATTTCCGTCCAGAAAAACGATTCCACGTCGAACAGTTCTTTCCACGGTTCACTGCACGATTCGCACGAAAGCTCCAACCCGATCTCGGCTTGCGGATCCAGTTCGGACATCCTTGCCGAGAGCGATTCCATTACCGCCTCCGGCAAACTCTCGCTCGCAATCTCCTCGCCCTCTCGTTCGATCCGGGAAACGCATTTCTCCATCAACCTTCGCCGCAGGGAACTCTCGGACGCGCTTCCTGCCGAAATCGTCGCCAGGTCTCCACAATTGGGTAAGCGAAACTGCATCCGGTATCCGTCCGAGCAAAAATTCTGCTCGGCGGGTTGCTCCCCCCCGGAAACACGCAAGTCGTTGATCTGGAGCCTCAGTTCGACCTCCGTGCGGCACTTCGGGCAGCGCGACGTGGCCGTCACATCCGCGCCAAATGTCCACTCGCGCAGTGTCAGCAAGCGCGCATCGCGTTCGCCGAGCGAAAGCTGTGACGGCTCGGGATCCCGGCCTGGTTCGCTCGCTGCGCGCAGCAACACCTCCGCCCGCGCGAGCGAACCTAGATTCACCCCTCGTTCCCACACCGAGAGGAGTTCTGTGGCGCTTAGGGCCCTCATATGTCTCACGCTGTCGGCTGTGTGATGGTCGGTTCTTGCGGCTCGACGGTTTCCAGGTCTCGCTCCCATCCTTCGTTTTCCAGCTTGATGTGCTGGATCGCCACGGCGTTCGCGTTGGCGTCCAGGTCCGGCAGCGCCTGGAACTCGGACACCCAGCACCGGTAGATCTTGTACGCGATCGCCAGTTGCCCCGCTTCGTTGTAAACCTCAAGCACAATGTCCTTGCGGAAGTCCGCCAGAGACGTCTCCGCCCCCAGGTTGTTTCCGTAGTTCCACACCTTGTTCGCCCATTGTTCGAACTCGATGTCGTGCGTTACCCCGCGATCCAGAGAGATCGCGTCGTACTCCGTTCGCCCCGGCGTCTTCTTGCTGCTGCTCGGATCGCCGCCGTGCCGGTGCTTCACCACTTCCGTCGTGCGCTTCAGCGTGCTCACCTTACTCACGCCCGCCACGTATTTCCCGCCCCACTTCACCCGGAACTTGAAGTTCTTGTACGGATCCAGCCGCTGCTGGTTCACCTTGAATTGCGCCATGGATCTGCTCCTTACGCCTTAGATTGTCCAGCTAGTTGCTGGATCTGAATCACTACGAACTCCGCCGGTTCCAGTGGAGCGAAGGCCACCAGAATATTTACGATTCCTCGATCAATCGATTCCTGTGGATTGTTTTCCTTGTCGCACTTCACCCGATATGCATCGCTGGCTTTCTGTCCGGCGAACGCTCCTTGCAAGAACAGTCCCTGCATGAAGGCATTCACGTTGAGCCGGATTTGCGCCCAGAGCGGCTCGTCGTTCGGCTCAAACACAACCCATTTCGTGCCCCGGTACAAACTTTCCTCCAAAAACAGCGCTAGCCTCCTCACCGGCGTATATTTCCATTCGCTCGTCAGTTCGTCCGCTCCCTGCAGCGTCCGCGAACCCCACACCACTCGTCCGATGATGTGGAAGAACCGCAGGCGAACCGCAGGCAGTTCAGCCCCAGCGGGTTTAACTCCCCGTTCTCCGCATCCGTCAGCGATACCGTGAAGTCCTGCACATTGCCCGCGAAGGCCACCTCGATACCCGCCGGCGCTTTCCACACGCCGCGTTGCGCGTCCGTCTGCGCGAAGAGTCCGGCCACTGCGCCCGATGCCACGAACTCCTCCAGTTGTCCATCATGAAGAAGATTTGGCTCCATCAGCCGCGGGAAGAACAGGGCCGAGTTCGCGCTCCGCGCACCCGTATACGAATCCAGGTTGTCCAGGGCGTTCTGCTTGCTTTTCCAGTTGCTCGGAGAATCGATGATGTAAAACGCTCGTCGAAGCTCACAGTATTTCGAAGCTGCCGCGCGTACTTGGTCGCCCACGTCCATTCCGCCGGTCCCCGCATTCGGATACGGAGGAATCACCAGTAGATTGAACAGGTCTGCCTTCTCCAGCGAATACAGCCCCGTCTTCGCCGTGTCCGTTCCCGGGCCGATGAAATCGTTGTCGCCAACGTCGTTGTCGTCGACGCCGCTCCCGCCCCACACCGTGTCTTCCGTCGGCGCCAGCGGGGGCACTTGATCCTTTCCTCCCGCTGTCGTCGCCACTTCTACCAGGTTCGACTGCTGCAACAGCACCCGCGTCACGTACCGCGGGTTATTCGGATCCACCGAAATGTTCAAGTAGCGTTCCAGCAGCAGCACGCGTGTCATCGTCGCGTCCCACAGCTTCACCGTCAAGTTGAACACCGTCGCATCCAGCGTCCCCTGCCTCGTCTTCGGCAAGTCCACTTGCGCCGTCAGGAAATTTCCCCAAGTCCCGACGCTCGCAGCCTGCATGTACAGCGCCTGGAACGGAGGCCCGGACGGACTCGACGGCGGGCTCGGCGGGCTCAAGTTCTCGGGCAGGATGATCGTCGCCCGCTGCCCTCCGTTCGCGATCCGCACAATGATGGCCTGCGACCCTCCATGCAGGTAGAAATCGCTAACGGCGTAGCTCATCTTGCTCTGTAGCGATAACCCCCCGTACAGTCGCTCGTAGTCCGCGTAACTGTTGATCGTGATAGGTGTATTCACCTCACCTCGCGGCGCTCGTCCGACGAAAGCCGTGATAGAGGTCGCCACTCCTATGATTGTGTGCACTCCACTTGGGATTTCTTCGATGTATACGCCGGGGTATGTAAGTGTTAGAGGCATGGAAACCTATCTCCTTTTTTCTTTGAATCCTCGAAACTCTCGCTGTGTCGTCCACCGCTCCGGCGCCCTGGGATTTCCTCCCGCGCGTCGTCACTGTGCTCCTTCTCCTGTACCTTCTTCTTCGCCGGCCCCTACCAGTCGTTTCGCTTCCTCAAGCTTTTCCGGATTCAGCTTATAGACCGGTCGCGAGCCGACCGTTGCCGGCAGGAGAAATCCCTTGGTGACTAGCCACTGCAGCCCTTCCTCCGTCCTCTTCACGCTGCACTTCACCTCTTCTTCCAGCAGTCTCCACCGGGCGATTCCCACAAAGCTCTCGACCTGTTCCGGTGCCTGCAGGAAAAACTTGAGAATCGATCTAGTGGTTTCCTCCTGCGTAATGCAATCCGAGTGGTTCAAGTCGACCTCAAGCTTGTGCCCAGACTCAAAGCAATCGCATCGCCAACAGCTTCGCCCACAAAAATTCCGCGCCGCCGCAAAATTCGACGTAAATCTCACTTCACGCAGCGATGTCTAGCTGAAAATATTCGGCGGGTGCGGCGAATTCGTCCCATGGTCACTTCGGGCCCACGCGCGCGTCTCGCCTCTAAGTTCGGCTTTGGATTGTCCTCAGCTGGGATGTGGCGAGATTGTCCCGGTGCGGGACAAAAACGACCCACTAGCTCAACGGTTGTTTCAGCCTGTACTTCTTCACCAGTCGCCCAAACGCTCGCCTGTCCTTATGCGCCTCGCGCGCCGCTTGGCTTACGTTTCCTCCGTGGCGTTCCAATAGCATCTGCACGAAGCCGCACTCAAATCGTTCAATCGCCGCCCTCTTCGCCGATTGGAAACTCCCCGAACCGTCTCTCTGCTCTACCGCATCCGGCCGGATTTCGATATGAGCCGCCGCAATCTCCGCTCCCGGCGACATCAATACCGCCCGTTGCATGGTGTTATGGAGCTCCCGGATATTCCCGGGCCAGCTGTAGCTCTCCAGTATCCGCGCCGCCGCCGGCGTCAAGACTTTCCTCTTCACTCCATTCGTCTCGCAGCTCGCCTGCACGAAATGCCGCGCCAGCAGCGCGATATCCTCCAGCCGCTCCCGCAGGGCGGGCAGGTGAATCCGCAGCACATCTAGCCGGAAGAATAAGTCCTGACGGAACGCTTTCGCTTCCACCAGTCGCGCCATGTCGCGGTTGGAAGCAGCGATCACGCGCACATTGGCATCCTGGAAGCGCTCCGATCCCAGCGGCCGAAACCTGTTCTCCTGCAGCAGTCGCAACAACTTTCCCTGCGTTGCCCACGACAAACAATCGATCTCGTCCAGGAACAGCGTTCCCCCGTCCGCCAGCCCCGCGCATCCCTTGTGCTCCGCATAGGCGTCCGTGAACGCTCCCTTCGCATGCCCGAACAATTCATTCTCGAACAAATGTTCGGGGATCGCTCCGCATTCCACCGGAATGAACGGGCCCCGCCTTCTCGGGCTCATCACATGTAGCAGCCGCGCGAACAACTCCTTCCCCGTCCCCGTTTCCCCGCTCAGGAGCACCGGCGCCGCGTTCGCCCCGAACCGCACCACCCTTTCCAACGCCGATACAAACGGCGGCGCATTCCCCACCGCCTGGCGCAGCCCCATCTCTTCAATCAATTCCTCGCTCATTTGTTCCAGCGAACTCTGCCCCGGCCCCACTAGCCGCATCAGCCGCTGATGAATTTCTTCCGGGTGCACCGGCCAAACCAGAAAATCGTCCGCGCTCGCCGCCGCTAGCCGTACCAGTTCGTCATTGTCGGAGGGTAGTATCGCAAGGATCGGCACGCGGATCGGATGCGCCTGCAGCCATTCGAACATGGCAAACGCGTCTCGCACAATCGATACCGCGTTCACCACGATCGCCACTTCTTGGCAGGTCTTCAGTAGCTCCGGCCGGAACTCTTCCCATGGCACGCATCGAGACACCCCCAGCCCATGCGCATGCAGATGGTTCATCCACGGGGTTAGCTGCGGGGAAACCAATTGCCCGACGACGAAAAGAGTACGGCCCATTCAACAACCTCAAAATCCTTGGTTGATCAGCGGAGATCAATATTCCGGGACGGAATCCTTGAGAAATGGTGCGCAATAACGATGTTGCGTTTCATCTTCCGGAATTTTCCCGGTGCCGAGGTGGTTCTCCCGCGGCGCGACTCGCTTCGCTTCGTCGGACACAAGCACCGTGTGCGCCTCGTCCTATCGGCGCCCGCTCGTGTCACAACCACTACGGGAGTTGTACTTCATCCGCCTGGTAAAACGCCGAGGCATGCCTTGCGTTCTAGGGATTTTCTCTTGGCTGGGCAAGAGAGTTGTACCTCGACTCGTCTGAATCAGCGTTGGCGTGCGCCGCTCCCTCCGAATGCACAGCATAATAGGGAAGGGTTGTAACCAAAGCAAACGAAAAAGTGCCTGTTCGTACTAGCACCGTCACTTTTTCTTGTATTTGTTTTGGGGCCGTACCCTCGGTCCCGGCAAAATCCGTGAGATACCGCTCAAGTACGGCATATCCCTCGAATCCACCGGCACCGTATCTCCGTCGGAAGGGAACTCGTAAATTCGCCCCGTAATCGGTCCTCGCACACTCAAGTTGGCGGTCCCGCTGTTGTGGAAAAGTTGCTCGGAATCCGGCGCCAAAACGGACGCAAGCACGGGCAGTGGCGGCGAGCGTGGTGCAGCTCTGCGCTCTACACGCGCAACCTCTTGCAGCTTCTGCGCTTCTCGCTTTTTTCCGCAGCAGCCCACGCCTCGCTCCTCGTTTTTATCCTTGTTCGGCCTGCTCTTTGCCCTCTCCGCTCGTGGCACGCTCCAGGAGGATCGCGGCCCCCGAAATCGCAGGCCAGAGGATCGCTCTCTCCATCCACGCGCTCCCCGTCCATGTCGCAAACGGAATCGCCACCCACACTGACAGGCAATAGAAGCAATCCAGTGCATTCCCAAGCCAGGCGCTATGAATTCTTTGCCTAAGCTTTACTACCACGTCCCACGGCCCATCCTCTTCCGCCAGAAGATGCGTGATGCGCCACACGGCCAGACTGCTCACCAGGAGTCGAAGTGGATTCATCGGCGCTCTCCCACCTGCAAAATAATGGCCAATCCTTGGCTCGCTGCCTCAGCGCCACTATTCCATTGTTGACCTCCACTGCAAATTCGGTGAAACGTTCTACCCTTTCGCGTCACCTATTAACAAGTGACAGAACCATTTTGGCTCTCGGCTTCGGAGTTGCCCTCCCTGTCTCAGGTCCGAAGCGGTTCAACGTTTGACTTTGTTTTTTCTGGTACATCGCACTCCGAACTCAGGAGGTGCCCCATGGCATCGGTTGGCACGGTTCTTCCTCAGCCCGACGGCGCTCAGCTTGTTTCTCTCGCTCTTCGCCATGTTGGCGAAAAATACTCGCTCGGCGTCCTCGTTCCCAAAAACAATCCGAACTGGACGGGTCCCTGGGACTGCGCCGAGTTTGTCTCCTGGACCGTCTATCAGGCTTCTTGCATTGTTTACGGTTGCGATCGCGATTTCGGCGATCCTTCCACCGCAGATGCCTACACCGGCTACTGGGAGCGCGACGCGCGCATCCTCGGTGAAATCATCTCAATCGATCAGGCGGCCGGTACCCCCGGCGCCGCCCTCCTCCGTTTTCCTCAGGTCGGTGCCTCCGGTCATATCGTCCTCTCCGACGGCAACCACGGCACGATCGAAGCCCACTCCACCGCCACAGGTGTCATCCAATCCATCGTCGACGACCGCCACTGGGACGTCGGCATTCTTGTCCACGGCATCCAGTACTCCCTCACTTCGGCCGTTCCGGTCTCTTCTCCTCCAACCCACATCTACCGCCTCGCTTCTCCCATGATGACTGGCCCCGCAGTCCTCGACATCCAGCAAGCGCTCAAGCGCGCCCGCTTCGATCCCGGCGTGCTCGACGGCCAGTTCGGCCCGCACACGCTTTCCGCCGTCGTCGCCTTCCAGATTTCCCGCAATCTGTTGTCCGACGGCGAAGTCGGTCCCGACACGGCAAAGGCCCTGGGCGTCTCTCTCTAACCGTCTTTCAGTTCAACTCTCTCGAGCATAGAATAGAGGCGATCGGCAATCGCAGGACACCATGTCAGCGAATGATGAACTTTGGGGAACCTTTGCAGTGGACGACCATTTACGTTCGCGCGCGTTCGTTGCGGAGACAGTCCTATTCGATCGGCTCGTCATTCCCCAGCCTCCGCCGGACGACGACGAGCAATACAGAGAGTGGACCCAGGCGAGCTGGCATCCTGAGCGACTTAAGCAAACCCTCGCACCACTTGAGGACCTGGCCATCGCGGTTCCTTGGGACAAGCCACTACGCGCGGAATGGCAAACCCAATACAGCTCGCTCACACCGTCCGACCGCGCCGCCCTGCGGATGAACTTGGCACGGGGGGCGGCTCTCGACTCCAAATATATTCAGAGTACGCCTGCGGATCAACCGGCCAAGTATGTAACACGGGCCGTGCTTGCCAATAAGCTCAACGAACAAGCCGACAATGATCTTTACCAGAAAATTAGGAAGATCGTCTCGATTGATCCTGCTGCTGAGATTGAAGCGGTCGTAGGCTATGGTTCTTACGCAAAGTTCCACGAGGAAGTGCCCATTGATGAAATGCAGGCACCAAATCGGTCTGCGGCGGATACGGCGCTGTTAGTGAGTTGGGAGTTTCTGGTGCCCGAGGATAGCGACTTGACGGATACCGAACTTCTTAAGCGCGCCGCCGCGCTCAGCCGGAAGAGTGAATTTCGTGACAGCCGCCGACAGTTCCACGAATGGCGCAGGAAGCTTATCCGCAAAGGCGTCAGCGTCGAGGCAGCACTTTCCGAGATGAACCGGTGTCTCGCTCTCTACAACGATATTGTCACCAAGACGCGCTGGCGCTCGCGTGCATTGACGGCCCTTCAGGTCGCCGCTCTTGCTGCTCCTCTCGCGGACTTTGCGCTTCCCGGCCTTGGCATAGTCGGCGGCGTGGCTTTTGGGGGCGGCGCGTTCCTAGCGGATAAGCTAGTTCCGGTTCCGCAAGCCGGTGCGCGTGAAAAAATAGCGGCGCTCGTGCACGATAGCCGCGAGGCATTCGGATGGCAAGATCGTAAGTCTGCCTAGCAACGGTGAGTCTTGTGAGTTCACCCCCAGATTTGCGATGTTCACTTTTGCCGATCAGGTAGGAGTAGCGGTAGCTCGCCAACGGCAGCCTCACGTCAAAGCAAACCCGGTGCTAAACTCGCAGCCACTTCACTTGCAATTGAGCGTTCTCGCTGTTGGAGAGCTTAACGGAGGACCAAATACAAAGAATTTTTGCGGCGTTCACGCCAAGCGCTATCATCACGACTCAGGAAGACCAGAATCGGAATCCGATTTCCTCTGAGGAAGATAATGATTTGTCCCACATGACGTTGCATTCTCACACATGGTTGAACGACCAATTGCTCCGGTGTGGCTGGCGCGACGAGTCAAATGCTCTTGAATTTCAGGAAGCGTGCCGAAATCATCCGCTTCCCTCACGAATGAATTGGAGTACATATGTTCGACGTCCCTGAGACATACCATAGAAGGAAAGATTGCTCCGACCGCATCGCCGACACGTCCGGGGAAACAGGCACCGCTTCGCTTGCTCTCAAAAGTCATGGGAGATCGGAAGCCCTCCATGACCCTCGATTTCATGGTGTCCGTGCTCGCCTGTTACGAGCACGACGGCATGAGCATTCAGTTGGGGACTCTCCGTTCTGCCCGGAACCAATG
>WNFL01021447.1_pt1 | contig 10040 bp, 4 predicted proteins | sample 5400361 | NCBI WGS metagenome assembly WNFL01 (sample SAMN13153351, study PRJNA577476) | soil metagenome | isolation source: 40 cm soil on Douglas fir-dominated hillslope | place: USA:California | collected 2013-09-17
AATTGGAGTCCAGCATCCTCTATACCCTAACTCAGGCCGGCAGTGTGGGACTCTGGCACCCGCAGGTGGACAATACCCACTAAAACCCCTGGGGGACACCAGTCCAGCGTGGCCACATCACCTGTCACGCAAAGCTTGTAGCTCGAAGCATACGCAGAGCGATCATGCAGGACGGCTTACTGTAGACCTCCCAAATGTTGTTTAACGTCCCTGTCGAGCCGATAAGGGCATTGAATCCCAGTCAGCTCAGTAAACGGACGGCTCTCTTACGGGACGGGTATGTTAGGTGGGACTCCAGATGGAGTAGAACCGTTAGGAGAGTAACCGCCTTCACCCGCATAACAGATACAACCCGAATTGTTGAACAGGGGACGGGGCGAGACACGCATCTCGCAATCAGGCTGCCAAAGACACAGCGACTACTGAGCGTCGAGCACGGGAGCTTCACGGGTGATGAAGAGCAATCAAGCACCTCACGGCCATCACAGCCTATCCGGTTTTTCATATACTCCGCGCTGCAGGCACCCAGCAGAAACCATGCCAAGGCATCGACCAAATCTCTTAACGCAATGCCACACTAACTGAACTCTTGACAGTTACGGGAACGAGGGGAGTGAGGTCAGGACGTACAGAGTGATCCCTGCTTGCGTACTTCATCTCTTTCAAAGAAGGCTTGTATTCGTCCATGTAAGCAGTTAGCGCCAATTGAAAATCCATATCGTGGGGCGAGAAATTCATGGACTGTGAGTGGACTTCTTTCATACGCATGCCCCAGGTAAACCAAAGGAGGGAGCCCATAGCCCATTCGCGGGCCTTTCTGGAGTGACTGAGAACCTTCCTATCACGCTCAGAAATCTCGGGGCCAAGCTCCAAGGATCTCAACGACAAGAGGAGGAACCACATGTCGCCGGACATCCAAACGTCAGGGTTAGTAGTGGGGGAGTCCAGGTACACCAGAGATTTGAGTTTTTTCTTCAGGATTGAGTAGAAAGGCTCCATGTCATAGGACCGGCAGCCTTTCCAGATATGAGCAAGGGACATCAAGCTACCACAGCAGCAGCGATTAGCACGCAAGCCTGTAGACGCCTCGCATCTAGGCCGGACCCACACATGGCACATATCCAAAGTATGCACGACAGATGTACAATGCCGACCCAAGTCCAAAACATGTTCCTTGCAGGGGCAACATTGACCCCATTTAACTTTAGAGGCCCAAGCGCGACCTAAAGGAAGAGAATCGTTAACTTCTTTCCAAAGCAGTTCCCTGAGCTGCGTCGGGATGTTGATCTTCCATATATTGGGTATATGATGGGTGATGTCCATCCAACCGAGGGAGAAGCCCGACGCCCACGCGCTCCACTTGTGACAGAACGCGGCAGACTTAGCACCCATAACAGGGTTCACGACAGTGCCATCAACGATGGACTTGGTCAGGAAAGATAGCGATTGATGATTCAATACGGGACCGACGTCCACCCAATTGGGCGGAACAGAGATAGAAGCTAAGGAAAAAATGTTAGAGTAAGACAGGGCGGCTTGTTTAGCAAGTTCGTCAGCCAAGGAGTTCATAACATCTCCATCGTGGGCCTTGACCCATTTAAACTCAATGTACCCATCATGACTACGCAGCAAGTACAAAAGATAATGCAGAAGATCAGTGGATGAAACCATATCAGGCAGACCCAGAGAGTCTGGGGCATCCCAAGGACGGGGGGGCCATAAAGAGAGGCAACCGTCAACCCATCCGTCCCTTTCCAGAGTGAGGAGGTGTCCATTGACCATGTTTAACACATAATGGGAGTCGGTGTGAATAAGTACGTCGCTGTGCCGCCAAGATAAGAGGGCCAGCACCACAGCAACGATCTCCGCGACATTGTTAGAAAGCGGCGCGTCAAGGAGCCTAGCAGAACCAGTAGCTCTGTGAGAGGAAGCCCAGGCAGCGCCCGCAATACAAGAGTCAAGACCATTGTTAAAAGCCGATCCATCCATCCACAGTTTGACTGTAGAGAGGGTAGTGGGGGCAATATCATCATGCTCCACCAAAGCATGCGCAGGGTAAGGGCCGAACTTGGATGGGTTATTGTCCAGCTGGTAAACAGTCCACAGTCTGATCAGCTTACTCAGGGCCAGGAGGGAATGTGGACCAGACAAAAGCCTAGCACACCCCAGAGCGTTACTCATGTTGGGCCAAATATGTACATGATGGCCAGACATATGGTTGGTCGGCCGGTTACCATTGACCCTCCAGCATGAGGAGTCCAAATCGTTAAGCAAGTTGCAGCACATGGGAGGTGCAAGCAACCTATCAGTAGCGATACCAGGGACCATAGACCGGACACCTTTGATGCGGGATCTAAGTAAGGTATGAGCGGAGCAGGGGCGACCTGTTCTAGTGGGAGGCTCGAAGACGTTCTCATCAGAGTCAGACGAGGAGTCTGAGGCAACAAATCTCAGCTTTTTACACAAGCGGGGGGGCCAGGGAGACGACAGGAAACGAGAGTGGTTAACCAAATGGTCAACGGTCAGAAGGCCAGTAGAGACCAGGCATTTGAGCTTAGCAAGATTGTATAGTTTCTGGGAAGGGTGCAGTATAGACGGCATGTTCAACACAGCAGCAGTAGAGGGGAAAGAGCATCTAATGTCGTATCGCAGACGTCGAATTGACTTCCAAGTGGCGTGCACTCTGGGCTGCAAAAGGGTAAACCGACAATGACAGGACTGCAGAAGAGGGTTAAAAGGGCCAGGGAAAACTTGCTTCTTAGAGGAGGAGTTGAACACGGATGCGAGGTTTAAATCAGCGAACGTCCACGCACGCCAAGGAGAAGATGTCGTACCAGAAATGAGGTCAGATATAAACTTGGCATCGTACGCCAAAGCCCGGCTAGCCAGAGAGGGACAGTTCAAACCCCCGGCAGAAAGGGGGGATTCCAACAGATGGTAAGGCGCAGAGGAATAAGAGCCTCTCACGAATCTAAGTATGATGTTGCTCAATTTACGCAATGTAGACGGCGGTATACCGTTACCATCCAACAAGTAGTAACACCTGGACATCATCAGAGCCTTGGCCAAAACAACCTGGTTAAGCAGGGAAGCGCCAATGGAGGACCATTGAGACACAAGCTTCTTGATGTGAGAAGTGATCTGCTTCCAGCGAGGGGTGGCGCGATCAGGGCTGTTAATCCATACACCCAAAATACGCAAAGGAGAGTCAGCAGGAAGCACGTAGGCTCCATCAAAGCAGGCCGTAACTTCCTCATGGAGACTGTTGGAACGGTGTTCCATAGAGCCAACCACAAGGATGTCAGTTTTATCCAAGTTGAATCTGCAACCTATGGCAAGTGTTGAATCAGACATAACCTGCTGAATAAGATGGAAGTCCTCCAACCTAGACATGAATAAGTTCATATCGTCGGTGTACATAATCAGTTTAGCTGGGGGTAGACCACAGCAAGAGATGCCAGTCAAATGTTTCCTCATGTGCATGCCCATGGGCTCAATGCTGAAGTTGTACAGGATGGGGGACAGGGGGTCACCTTGTCTGAGACCCACATTCAGTACAAAGGGGGAGCTCAAACCGCTGTTAATCTGAACTCTAGTATGGCAGTTAGCCGTAACATCCTCTATCAAGGAGACAAGATCTGCAGGTACACCCATGGCAGACAAAACCCTCAAAAGCCAAGCAGTATCCGTTTTGTCATATGCTTTAGCCTGGTCCAGGCTGATGATGTAACCGTCTGTGTTGGTAGAGTTGGACAGATGAGCGACCTCTGAAGCCAATCTAGTGTGATCAGTGATCAACCTACCAGGCACGAAACCGGCCTGGTCAGGGTGTATTTTAGTGACAGCCCAAGGGCTGATCCTCCCATTAACAAGGTTAGTGTACATCTTGCAATCAGTGTTCATAGACAAGATAGGACGGTAATTGGAGACAAGAGTGGGGTCCCCCTTCTTAAAGAAGAGGCTGAGATTGGCCAACTTGAAATCACAACGATTAGAACCATTCATCCTGACCTCGTTAGCCAGCGACATAAACACGTCCCAGAAAGAGGCTCCATCAGGGTCAGTCTTAACCAACCTGGAGGCCAGGGCCTTATAAAATCCATAGGGGATTCCATCCGGACCGGGAGCAGTGTTAGGCATTTTAGAACGCAAAACCATGACCTCAGCCAAAGTGAACATCCCAGAGACCACGTCGGCCGGAGCCGGTTTACCGCCATATTCCTCAGCCACTTCAGAGAGCAACGCAAACTGAGAAACAGATCTCGCCGTAGACATAGCAAGGGGGGTGTGCAGCTTCCTAAAATGGTCCTGTGCGATATGGAGCATGTGTTTCAAATCAGTAGTGGCCGGAGCGTTCACAGAGCGACAGAGACCCTCCACAGAAACAGAGGCCCTGCTGCCTCTCTCGTCAGCTTCCTTATTAGATGACAAGTTAAACCACTCCGAGGAATGTAATCTCTCCATATCCTTGAATTTTTTAAGCTGGGAAGCACGTTTAGTGGCCATACGCGCATCGAGGAAGTCAGCAATGTCACGGGCGGGGGCACAGGGTGCATGAGCATCCTGCGAAGGGGGACGTATAACAGGACGATCAATAGTCAAGCTGGAGAGCACATCAGGGAATAACACCACATTCCTAACACACCCAGAGGAATGAGAAACAGAGTCATACGCAGGAACTGCAGACCCATATCGGCTGCCGGTGACCCGCCTATCAACTGGATCAGGAGATGGGCAGGTGGCCCAGTTAAATGTAATATCAGTGAGCTCCTCACTGGTGATGCCGTCACCACGAAGGGCAGACTTCCAATTATCCATCACGGACTTTTTCCTAGATTTAGACATGGACAGACCCGCATTCAAAACGCGATGTTTAAAGGCGGACCAGGAAGGAAGGGTAACGTCAGAGGACGAGAGGTCGGACCAAGCCGACAAAACCTGGGGCCAAAAAGGGCCGTCGTCCAAGAGTTTCAGGGACGGGAGTCTAGGAGCGGGCACAGCGATCTCAACTTTAGGGGCGACAATGAAACAATTGGACCACACGAAGTGGTGGTCAGAGTGGTTAGTGTGTATCGGTATAGGAGGCGTGGCGCTCCATCCGTCGCGCGGAATGTAAATTCGGTCCAGGCAAGACAGAACCTGGCCGCCTTGGGTATTCTGAGCGAAGGTATGTTGTTTATAAGAGCTCGACGGACCAGCAGAGTCAGTCATCATACACAAGCTTTTGATGTCATTAAAAAGTTTCTGGCAACGTTTAACGTCGCCTGAAGGGACCTTGAAGGGAAACCTGTCAGAGTCCTGTTCCACAAAATTCCAATCACCAGCCGCTAGGCAACCGCGCCAGCCAGAGGGGCGGACAGAGGCACCGCTAGATAACGAGAGTGATCTCATGCCGCAGGACAGAATGTGGTTGCTCAAATTAGTGTATAGATCCTCGTAAAACGAGGTACGAGCTGCATAAGAGCTAATATCACCATACACACCAAGTAGGGAGAAGGACTCAGTGCTGACAGAGTTATAAAGCACGCTAAGAATGGCGTGCCCCGGGACCAGGACAGTAGAGGAAAGGCATGACCACCGCCCGTTATCCAAGGCACAAATGGCGACCCTGGCCCGGTTAGCACTGATGCCAGTATGGGACAAAACATTAAGACCTCTGACAGAGGGGGGAGAATCATCAATGGAATGTGTTTCCGTAAGCACAAGTATATCCACTTTTACCAGCCTCATTATTAGTTTCGTGGTAGCTATCTTTGACAAGTTGGAGGGACCAGTTTTACCTTGAGAGTTCCAGGTGCCGACTCTGAAGCACTGCTTCCTCAAAGGCACAGAAGGCGCAGTGCCAGGCGTGAGAGGGTGAATGTTGTTGACGGGGTCCGAATGACCTGAGGGGGGGAGAGGATCATCAGTACTGTGGGCTGCCTCACCTCCGGGTGTGGGAGAGACATTGCCCAATGATCTCGTAAAACCCGGAGACCNNAAGCCAAGAAATCCGAGAACGACGGCTAGTGGTTGGTTCAAGAACAGCGCTGGTAAACTGAAATTGGAAGGGGGTTTTGCATGTATGGTTGCCGATAGCACTGACAGCCCCTACGCCTGCCAGGGAGGTACCCGCTGCCCCTCCACCGTCGCCGTCAACCCTCCTACTATTATTGGAGGTATCAAAAGCCTGTGTGGGATGTGAGCTTGCAAGTTTGTAAATCATGGCCACCTTGGGTACAGGTGTACGGGCCTGGTGGGGGAGCGCCCCGTTAGTAATGTAAAACAGAACAAGGACCTCCTCCCGTGGGACTAAATGGGGAGGCCTTGATATAGCTGGAGCACTAGAAGAAGAGGTGACGCGAAGTCAAAACAAGGATCAATTTGGGAGGCAGAGATTCAGCACACTTTAGTAGGAGACTAGAGAAGGAATAAACTGGGCCATACAGTGTGGCTAAGGACAACAGAAAGTTAAGAGACCAACGGGTCACAATGCACGGAGAGGTAACTATCGGAACGGAGCCGGGGGCATGTCAATATACGGAAACCATCGAAGTGTCATAGGAGCGGGCGCTCGAGACACAAGAGGCAATACAGCAGGTACATGAGTGGAGGCGAAGAAATCATGTAGAGAAGATTCTAGATAAGTAAGTAAACAAGAGGAGAATCATTAATCGTCATCTTGCGCATGGGACTTTCCAGTCCTTCCAGACTTGCCGGGCTTACTCCTCTTGCTGGGAGGAAGATTCTTAGAGACAGTTTTGGCGCTCCTAGTCTTGCGGGAAGGGAGCGGCGAAGGAGACATAATGACGGGGGCGGGGGCAGGGGTGCCAGGATCAGAGGCTGACTCGGGTTCAGGGGAGACAACGGGCAGGAAAGGGGAGGGTGCCTTCACCACAGTCCTCGTAGTGATGTCAGAAGCTTCACTCAAGCCAGATTCACTAGAAAGTTTGATGATCTCCTCAGGAAGAGGGGGGGCCGGAGGGCGAACGAGGGTTTGTGCAGCTCGAACATCATCATTGGTGGCTCTCCGCCAGGCAGGAGGTTTGGACGGAGGGTAAGGAGCGGGTTTCTTGGTCTTGGAACCAGCGCTTGTCCGAGTGGCGCAAGACATGGAAGGTGATACAGGAGCCAGAGCGACGCTGTCGTCATCTACAACCCCAGAGGTGGAAATGATAGAAGGAGCATCCACGTCAATGAACAATTGCGTCGATCTAGGCATGGCAGCTTCGGCATGGTAAGCATAAAGCACAGTGTTACGTGTGGCCCAGATAGAGGAACTGAGTTTGAGGTAGAGGGGAATAGAAGTCAACAGGGATGACTGGAGGTCCGTATCCGTCGATGCGCACTCATAGAGCCAAGCGACAGCTCCTGGGGATGCCATGCCGTGAGTAGCAAGGACATGGACAATCTTGGTGCAGACGCCACAGTAATCAGCATTGGAAGCAAGGCCAATCATAGCAGAGTAAGCCGGAAGAAGCACCAGAGTGGAGAGAGCAGACTCGCACTCCAGGCCAGTCAACCTGCTAGCCAAGTCGGCCAGACAAGGGGAGTACGACTGCGGGCTAAGCATGCAAGCCGTCACAACAGTTGTCCATGTGTGATTGTCAGGGGAAGGCGCAGACACCTGCCACCTGACTGTATTAGCGAGGGTCGACCACCAGGCGGATTCCTTGTCCGCTTCAATGGACCTGTCAGACGTAAAGTCAGGTCTGTAGGCGGTAGGAGGGGAAAGGGAGAGGGCAGAAGGTAGGGCAAAGGGCTGAGGGTTCCAGTATGGGTGGAATTCCTTAACCAGAGATGTGAAAGTTTCGAAATAACACCTGTAACAGGCAGATAATCGGTTGTTGATAACATGGTGAGGGACCTGCAGGAACACTTTGACTAGGAAAACAGACATGGCATCGTCCATGCCGACACCCAGCAATAAATCCATGGCATCAGCCACAATGAAATTGTGTTCCTCCAATGCGATGAGGAGCACCTCTTGATTTACGAGGGGGCAACGTTTGGATAGAGAGGCCAGCGCCTCCCTCTTCTGGTAGGAAGAAGGGGTGGAAGGCCAGTCGGTGATGGGGGCACTAGACTAGTTGGTAATGGCTGTGTTTGGGGAAATTGATGCGACTGGGTCAATGGTGGTAGGAAGCATGGGGGCACCGGCGACGACGGGATCGGCCACAGCCACAGCCATGTCAGAGTCATCTCCACCGGAAATTAAGGGGGCAGCTATAAATGAATTAGGTAATGTTATGTAAATCCGTCAAAGAACATACACGAGGGGACAACGTTCAAGGCAGAGTGATCTGCCTGCACAGCAGGAGGAAGGGGGGCGAACATGCCAAAGTCACCAAAGTCACCGAGGACTAATAGGTGTCGTTAGTAAGGTGTAAAAGATGCTGCAAAGCGCACATACGTTGGGAAGTAACAAAGGTCACAGGGGTAGGGGATATGACAGGTGCTGGAGCCTGTCCAGTAGCAGCAGGTAGGGAGGGAAACCACCAATCAGAAAACGATTGCAATAGGAAGGCCTCCGTCCAATGCGCGGGGAATGCCATATCATGGGAAATGCGCAGCTTCATCAGCAGGGCGGGGAATTGCCCCCTGTATGTGGTAGCTAGGTCGAGGAGATTCACGCCAGCAGGCAAGACAATGCCTGCCTCAGTAAACAAGTGCTGTAGGAAGGAAGCCTCCTTGTTGTAGGAGATTGTGGGTGGGGGATCTGCCAAGATGGTGAAGGTAGACATCGTAGTAGAGATAGGGGTAGCTGCACAAGGCGTGACAGAGGCGTCAGCCCAATCGCGCCAGTCATTCGCCATGATGTGTTCTGGCCAGGAGAACTTCATGCCAGCTGATTGCAGGGAGCCGACAGTGAGGAGGATGTCGCCATTGTTAGACTCTAGCAATGAGAGCATATCTCTACAAGGAAAGTCGCCCTTACAGTTGAAAACTCTAGCTAACTTGTGGAAAATGAAGTCAGCCGCGCTTTCATGATTGACCATAGTGGGAAGGGCAGGCGCGTCGAAAATGGTGCGCAGACCAGATCCAGAGGCCTGAGGGGCACTGACAGGAGGGGCAGGAGGCACGAGGGGGCCAGACCCAGAAGGCTGCGGTACAGGAGACGGAGGGATGGGCAGAGTAGTTGTGAGATAGAGCATAGCGCTGTCCACAGTACGGCCCAATAATGTGCCAGAGATAGTAGCGTTGGTAAGATATGGAAACATGCTCTTGATCTGGGAGAATGGGTTATTAAACTGTGCCTTCGCAGCAGCAAGACCATCATCTTCGGCCAAAGGCAGCCCGTCAGCTGCCGGATCCATGACAGCGTCAACCTCCTCAACTGCAGGAGGATCAACCGGGGCTGGACAAGCATCCATATTAGAGCCATCCCGCTTATTGTTGGATCCGCCCTTGACTTCTTTGAGCGAGTCATCCTCCCAGCCTTGCCTCTCAGCAGGCTTCCTATTGGCCACCAGGCCGCGCGACACTGCGCTAACTAGAGGGATACCCCCAATTTTGACATGTGGGAGGGGACACTCGATGAGGTGATGGTCAGAGTTGTAGCAAATTTGGCATGCGTAAGGTTTGCGCGCCTTCCAGGCTGGATCGAAGTTGAGCAGGGGAATGGGCTCAGGGGTGGAGCCATGAGGGTGAGACCAATCATGGAGCCAGGGCCAATACTCCTCGTTAGAGTCCAGATAGAAGGTAGCTCTGTACTTAGCGGGGGCGTTAGAGGCGCGGACACCAGCCACACACCATCCCAGCTGCACGTTGGACTTCTCAAATTCCTGGCATCTCTTCTTGAGCTTGCCGAAGAGGGAGCCAGGCTCAGTAATGGTGTTGGCGATGGTAATTTCCAGTTCGCGGATTTTAGCCAGGGCAGCAAAATGGCGGATGACGTAGACAGCGTTGCCTTCCTGGAGATGTATGAGGGAGGTCAGGAGTATCTCTTTAGTGATGTCGTTTAACTCAGGGATAGTGGCCAGCATCCAATCCATGCGAGGATGCATGCGCTGGAGCACTACGTCTACCTTCCATCGCTCCGCAAGCTTAGATTTGAGTAA
>WNFL01028313.1_pt1 | contig 10040 bp, 13 predicted proteins | sample 5400361 | NCBI WGS metagenome assembly WNFL01 (sample SAMN13153351, study PRJNA577476) | soil metagenome | isolation source: 40 cm soil on Douglas fir-dominated hillslope | place: USA:California | collected 2013-09-17
CCAACAGGTGGCACCGCCGCGTCAGCCGGGGCTCATGCCTTTGGCCTTGATCACTGCGATGGCCGCCTGAGACATCAAATAGGTCACAAACGCCTTGGCCGCTTCTGGTTCTTTGCTGTTCGCGGCGATACCTGCTGCGTAGACGACCTCCCGCTGTACTTCGGCCGGGAATGGGCCAACCACGTCCAAGCGGGGATCGTTCAGCACGTTAAGGAGGAATACGGCGAGCTGGGCGTCGCCGTTGGCAACCGCCTCGACGATCTGCGCGGGCGTTGGCTGCGCCTTGGTCTTGGCTTTCATCTCCTCGGCAATGCCAAGACGCTCGTATATGGCGGAAAGCTGGGTACCGGTGGCGCTCGCCGGTATCGAGGCGATCGACTGCGCCTTGAGCAGCGTCTGCTTGAGTCCCTCCGGCGTGCTAATGTCGGGTTTAGGCGCACCCGTGCGGACCGCGACGCCGATACCTACATTCGCGATGCAAGCATCGAGTGAAACTTTGAACGGACGTTGGCCCGCGCGGTCGGGATATCCGCTAAGTGCCAACAGGTGACATACTCCGAAGTTATTTCCAGCCCGAGCGATGCAAAGTTGAAGCAATTACTCTCTTGGAACGCCGCGGCAGGCCGCGCCGTCTTTGCTTCGATATCCGTCCATGAAGATCAGACAGCCATGGCCAACGTTGCCACGAGGTTCTGGTACACCAGCAAGTACGAGAAAACTTTTGAGGTGAGCGCCGAACATGCCCGGCGGCAGCATGATTTCCCGTGTGATCACGTAATCGACCGAAAAACGGTCGCGCTCAATTTCGCTCCTTTTTGATGGGTATCGTCGACTAAGACCTTCAAAAAAGCTGTCAATTTCTGCGCGCTTCGGCGGCCGGATGGCGCCGGCCGTCTCGAGTTGGACGAGCCCAGCTTCGGCCGGATACGTCTCAGGCTCGATCACCGGCAGGGAGGATACGACCGACTTGACATCGATCAGGCGAAAGCCGCCGGGGTGATACATGAAGATTTCGCGCTCGGTGCCTGTCGCGGCATATGGCGGCCATTTTTGCGCCGGCACAAATTCGCCCGCTGGCAGCTTCAGTATTTTAGGTTTTCCCTCAAACGCAGTGCGATCAGCTGAGCGGCCAAAATACGGTTCAACATTGCTCCCTTCCAACCAGGGCGGTTGACATTTGGGTCTCTACTTTGACACTCGGCGGCTACCAGTGGCTAAAACCGCTGGGCACTGAGTGTACGTAAGCGCTTCCGCCAAAGTTGGCGTGCAGCGAATCTTCTAAGCCGCTGTTGCCCCCCTGGCCAAAAGCATAGTAAGGGCCGCCAACCAATGTTGAGATGTCGATGCCGCCCGTATTCGTGGCTGGATCGTTCGCTGGATTGTTATTCCAGTTGCCAGCGTTCGTTCTGAACCAAATCCTTTTGCTTCCCAGATCAACCGCAAACGACAACACATCGGTCTGCTGCCATCCTTGAATTGTGGCAACAACCGCATTGTTGATCCAAACTTTCCCGTCCCCAGCCCAGCCGATGCCATTGGAGTCACCTCCAAGAAACGTGGGACCGTTTGTCGACAGCGAGGCATTCGCAAGGCCCTCAAAAATAGCTGACGGTACGCTAGTTATTTTTCTCGGGGTAAGTTCCCAATATTTCTTGCCTGATAATGCCGAGGCGACCGCACGAACGCCATTGTAAGCGAGCCAGCCGCTGACGAAGGTGAGATTGCCATTCACCAAGGTAACGCTCGTTGCTTTATCGGATGGGTTCCAGGTGGTCGTCTCGTCTTCGCTGCGCGCCTCGAATGCCCCAATGTCGGCTTTTCCGCCCGGCGGCTGCGGACGTGTGACACCTCGTTGGTCCGGCGATAGCGAAATCCGAGGGTCCGGGTCCGCCGCGTCCACCGCCGGACTCGTAAGTGGAATTCCCATCGTCGGCGTGTTGCCGGGGCTGTTCAATTGCAGTGACTGCAACTGAGGATCACTAAAAGGCACCACCGCGCCGGGACAGCCGCTATTTTGCATAATCAAGTTGTGGCCGCCAGTGGTGGACATGATGATGAGGATTTTACATTCTTTAGCGCCATTGTTGGCGATAATGGTGTTCCACATCTTGAAAGTGGCTGGCGGAGGCGGAGGCGGGATATTATACAATCCCGAAGCCCAGATGGCCCCTGAGTCGCCGGTGCTCTGGTTGCCACTGAAAGTGCAATTCACTATTTCGGTTTGAGTACCAAACGAGTAGATCGCACCACCTGCATCGGCGCCATTAGTGGCTGATCCTCCTCCCCCTTCGCCCCGCGCCACGAAATTGTTGAAGAAGGTACTGTTACTCACGCTGAGGTTGCCGCCAACGATGTATATGGCACCGCCCAAGGCCCCACCGCCACCGCCGTGACCAACCTCTTTCTTGTTACCGTTGTTACCCTTGTCGGCGTCGCCGCCCCACCCACCGCCTTTGCCAGGGGTGGAGGATAATAACGTATCGTCAGCTACCGCTCCACCGCCCCCTCCGACGCCGCCATTGCCGCCCCGCACGCTGAAAAAGCCGTCGTGGCCGGCGCCCCCACCTCCGCCAAACAAGCCACCATCTCCGCCATTACCTACGCCCCCACCGCCGCCGCCGCCGTTACCACCAGCGCCGCCCTCTGGATGGCAGGAGCCATTGAGCCAGCACCAATCTTGATGGCCCGAACCGGCACCGCCGCCACCGCCACCATCACACTTCGCGGGGTGACCGTCGTTCCCCAGATCCCCGCCATTCCCGCCGCAGAGAAAACCGCCCGCGCCGCCTGTACCCCCGATTAGAATGGGGTGACTATCTCCGCCCGAAAAAATCGTGCCGCCGCCGCCGCCACCACCACCGAGGGCTTTGCCAGGACAAGGCACAACGCTGTTGCCCCCGGCTCCACGCAAACCGCCCCCACCGCCACCGCTATCGAAACATATACTTCCTCCGTTTCCGGATAATCCTCCTCCTCCCCCTCCAGCTTGGCCACCGCCGTCGCCGCCGTTGCCACCGAGCGCCCCGTTATGCTCGAAGGTGGAACGTTCGATGGTGAGAGAACCCGTATTATTGAAAATCGCGCCACCGGCGCCCAAGCCGCCGCCACCGCCCGGATGACCGCCATTCCCGCCTTGCACGTGGAAGTCTTTGACGTAAACGTTCTTGAGCGTCAGATCCCCTGTGCCCGCCGAGGGAAAGACTGCATCGTTTACGGAGTCGATCACAAACAACCGCGAATTGCCGGGGACCGGCCCGATGTCCTGCCATTGCAGCGTAGCGCCATTACCCTCGATGGTGATTTTTGAGAAAATGACGGGCGTGGCCGTCGGTCCAAATCTGTTGTGCGCGTCTGCATCCCAGGATTGGTTGAACGTATAGAGAGCCCCAGGGGCCAGCACGATGACGTCGTCACCCGTGCCTGCTGTGCATCCGGTATTGTAAGTAAGTTCCGGGTCGATCTGGCTGATCGCTTTGCTGGATCGGAACTCGGATGCGTAGATGGCCTCCTGGAGCGAGCATTGGTTGGGGTCGTTAATTACCCCTTGCTGAAGCGTGGTGACGTTGATCGTGGCTGCTGTGCCCTGTTGCGGACAGAATAGGATCAACACCAGAACTGCGGTAAGCGCCGCCCATTGTTGACGAACGCGACCTTGGCCAAAACGAGGTACCATGCAAGACGTGGTCATGGCATCGCCCCAAATCAGCAGCGGCTGACAGAGAAAGGACGGATAGAAGATAAGCTAAGGCGGCACGCCGCAATTGTGGCGTGCGTCACTCAAGGCAAAAAATAATGCGCCGATAACCCGGCGTAGAACCGCTGGCGTTATTTGTTTTCTTCGAGCAGACCAATGTCTGCCTTGGTCATTCGCTACCAAAGCGGGCCGTGTGCGCCACGTCCGCTTATCCCCCAAGAGCGGCGCTATAGCGGACATCGCGGCACTTCGCGTTTGTGCCGATACTGTTGAAAAAGTCTTTTCCGGCAGACGAACGAAATTTTTCAGGACCGCTGATGCGTTTCGCTCGCCGCGACGTGAGGGACCACAACGCCTTTCACAAAAACGACCACGCACCTTCGTATCGCCCTTAGCGAGCATTGCAGCGGTGAAAACGTCCAACCATGGGCTTTCGCGAGATTTTTGGAGCCTCTCAATTTTCGACTTTTTCAACAGTATCTGCCATTAGCGGAATCATGCGGTGCAACAAGAGTCGCGTGGACGACGCCAGGGCCGCTCACTCGATCGCCCACATCGGACGCGGCTAATCACGCCGCCGCCACGCCCAAACCCGTGGGCTCGACCCGCCTGTGCGGCGCGCGAACCGCAATGAGAGTCACGATCGCCGAGATCAGCGCACAGCCGGCCATCGCGTATAATCCTGCCTCGAAGCTGCCGGTACTGTCCTTGAGCCAGCCAACCAGGTTGGGCCCGATCAGGCCGCCGAGGTTGCCCACTGAATTGATCGCGGCGATGGCGGCGGCGGCGGCCGTCCCGCTCAAGAAGTTGGAAGGCAGCGGCCAGAACGACGTCTTCATGCCGTAGAAGCCGATGGTCGCCACCGACAAGCCAGCGAGCGCCCAGAAGCTGCCGCTGAGTAGCCCGGCGGCGAGGAGGCCGACCGCGGCGGCGAGGCAGGTGAAGAACAGGTTCCAGCGGCGCTCATGCATTCGATCGGTGATGTAGCCGCAAATGACCATGCCGATGGTGCCGACGACGTAGGGAATCGCTGCCGCGAAGCCGGTCATCAGGTTCGACAGGCCAAGCTGCTTGATCATCAGCGGCAGGAAGAGAACGAGGCCGAGGCTCGCGGTGCCGATCCCCAGGTAGATTACTGCCAGCGCCAAGACGCGCAGATTGAGGAGCGACTGGAGCACGGTGTAGACGCGGACCTGCTCGACCGCGCTGCGTTCGGCAGCCAGCTCGGCGATGAGCCATTCGCGCTCACGCGGCTCGAGCCAGTGCGCCTTCGCCGGCCGGTCGGTCAGATAGAACAGCACCACGAAGCCGAGGACGACCGCCGGCGCTGCCTCGCAGAGGAACAACCAGCGCCACCCGGCGAGGCCGAGGAGGCCGTCGAGCTGGGTGAGCAATGTAGTCGAGATCGGACCGCCCAGGAAGATCGCGACCGGAATCGCGGTCATGAACCATCCGACCACCTGCCCGCGACAGCGCGCCGGAAACCAGTAGGTGAAGTACAGGATCATGCCGGGGAAGAACCCGGCTTCGCAGACGCCAAGCAAGAAGCGCACCCCCGCGAAGCTAGTCGCGCCGGTGACGAAAGCAGTAGCACCCGAAAATAGGCCCCAGGTGATCATAATGCGGGCGATCCATATCCGCGCGCCGACTTTTTCGAGAATGATGTTGCTCGGCACCTCGAACAGGCAATAGCCCCAGAAGAACGCGGTGGCCGCCAACGCATAGACCGTGGCGCTGAAGCCCAGGTCCTTGTTCATGGTCAGCGCGGCAAAGCCGACGTTGATGCGGTCGAGATAGCAGATGAAATACGCTACGAACAGCAGCGGCAGGAGTCGAACATAAACCTTACGAATGGTCGTCTTTTCGACGGAATCGATCATGATGGACCTCCCTAAGGTGTTTTGGTTGTTGTGCGGTCGATCGAATGCGCCGGCGATTCCTGCAAATAGCGCTGGCCGCGCACCCCAGTCGCACCGCCGATCGCAAATCGAGCCGATCGCATCCCCAGTATAATTGAGCGCGGTCGCACGCGATACGGCAATGCGCAGTCGGAACGATCGCACCTTCATTTTCACCTCATGGATGGTCCGTCAGTCTTGGCAAGCAACGGCGTGCCATATGTGATCAACAAGTTCGAATATGATGGGCAGGTGTTGCCCCAGGCTATCGCTGATGCGGACGACTTTCTGACCGGAAAGTTCGGACAACAACGCTTGACCGAGCCACTGCCACGCGCCGACGAGCTGCCACTCGCCTTCGCCATTGTCGATTTCTCGGACTGAAGCCGGCCCGGTCGTGGGGACTCTCTTTGGGGCTGCTGCCCCAAGTCCCCTGCCGGGCACGCCTTGAAGAACGTTCACCGGTTCCGGGCATCGCCGTTGCCAATCAACGCCCATACGGCTCCCGAGCACACGTAGTACCGGACGTTTGGGACAGTTGCCGCCACCGGGACACGCGCACGCGGCCATTTGAAACATCGCGCAGCTCTAGAGCGGGATGAGGCTAGATTGAATCGATTGAGGATTCCCAAATCAGATTAGTTCTGATTCAACATGCTGGCTGGGGTCATCGCCCATCACGCAACCAAGCAATACCGACACCTTGGCGCGGCGCCCTTCTGCGGTGTGTGCTGGCGTTGCAAACATCTGCTTGATCAGGGCGTCCATTTTGGCAGTGAACGACTCCTGCAACTGGCACAATCGATTGTGCTCTATGCACTCCGGTATATCGGTAACGAGCTTCCAGCGTTCTTCCGGGCTAAGGTAAATTCCCCCCGATGCTCCGCGGCGAGCGCTTCATCATAAAGCCGCCGGCTTTCAGCGTTCCATATCTTGGCGAGCCTCATGATCTCGTCATCGTAAGCCGTCGCCAGATCGTGTTGTTCGAAGATTTTCTCTTCCAACTCCAAAAGGGCGGCGTCTGGATGGCCCAGCGGGCTTGCTGGCGCGGTGGCGGCCGACACTGGCGACAAGTTCGCCAGTGCCAGAACGGTGCCACCGGCAGCCGCGCCAGCGGCTTGGGATAGGAATCGCCGGCGCGTCGAAGCGGCGGATATGATATTCGCAGAATCAGCCTGTGACATGTTCAAACCTCATGTTGCGGGTTAGGCCCGGCGCGGGAGCCAATAACTCCCTCGCTGGGCCGGTTGCCCATGTTGGACAACTGGCACAAGTTGTGCCATAATATTGGCACATGTCAACCAACTTGTGCAGGTCCGCCTATGCTCCTAGAAACTGATGCGATGGCCGACGATAAAAGAAATCAGCGTATTCCTGTCATGATGTCGTCCGACGAGGTAGCGGCGATCGACGAGTGGCGCCGAAAGCATCCTAATTTGCCGTCTCGCTCCGAGGCCATCCGCAGACTTGTGGAGCTGGGGCTGAAGGCGAAGGGGAAATGACCGCGCCATGACGTGGCTGCCGTGGATGCCTGCAGAATGATGACGGCTGGAAAGAGCGCGACGTGGCTGTACAGCACCGGGGAAGTCAATGGACACCAGAAGAGGATCGGCGATTGCTCGACCTGATTAAAGCCGGGAAATCGTGGGTGTTTATTTCCGCGAACCTCAAGCGACCTCTGAAATCTATTCGAATCCGCCTAAAGCTGCTGAAGGCGAAGGGGAAATAACGAGAGAGGGAGCAACGGCCGAAATGCTCCACCTTTCCTCTAGGACCTTGTTTTCTTAACCGTCCTTTTACCATAATAATTCATAATCTGCTCATAATCACGTATCGAACCCGCATGGTGCGGCGAAGTTAAGAGCTGTAGTCGGCGGGAGGAAAACGTTTTGAGCTCTGAAGTCTTCAGCAGCATGGAAGATCATGCGCGAGCGACCGAAGCCCGCGCCCAGTCGCTGTGCAAAAGCGCTCTTGAGAGACTAGACCTTGCAGAAGGGCGAATTGAAACCGTCGAGCGTGAGCGACGTGAAGCCATCAACAAGCTGCGGGATGCATCCAAAGCTTTAGAGGAAGCCCAATTGCGCATAATAGCAGTCGAAGATCGGTTAACGGTGGCAGAGTTCCGTGCGCAAGCAGCCGAGACGGATGCACGCGAAGCCAAGCAAGCGCTTGCACTCGTGGAGGAGGCCATCCGCAGCCGTTTGCTCTCCGCCGGCCCAAAAGCTGGTCCCCAGCCACTCACGGACGGCTTTCGCGCGGAGTGTATAGCGGGGAAATCGACCGGTTCTTTCTCTCGCCCCCTGGGTTTCTAGCCTATCGTGACCTCCCTATGATCCACCTAGGGGAGCGCGTGCGATTGGAAATAGCGCGCGCCTGCACGGCGACTCCTTGATCCGCTTTGACAATGGCAGGCTTCTGATGGCGCGAGAGCCCGAGTCCTTTGAGCGAGTATCGGACTGGACCGAAGGGGAAATGAACGAGCTAGAGCCCGATGCCCAGCAGCAATGGCTTTGGTTCGGGGCGGCGCTACTGGCTATGACCATCATTGCCTATATCGCGACGAGCCTCCCGAGGTAGCTTGCGCGCTAGGTTGCTGTGTCCGCGCCGCAACATCTGTTTGGTTTCTTTGAAGGAGCAGCATTTTTTAATTTCGCCTGCAGCTCGCTGGTGCAATTCTGTCGAAAGTCCGGGGGCGAGGTACATTTCATAAGCAATCGATTTTTGAATCCCCCCGGCGCGGAGCCGCAGAGCGCGAATGCCCTGCGGCTTTCCCATGTTGCTTTAAAGACCGCAATGACCATCATCGCCTATATCGCGACGAGTTTTCCGCGATAAAGCAGCTTTCGCGCCCGCCTAGGTTGAGCTGGGGTCTCGGCAAGATATGCCAGACCATCAACGCCAGCAGCAACAATCCAAGCGAAACGGCACCAAGGGCAATAATCAACAAAAGTAACAACATGGGTGGACCCGAGAGTGGCCCTGCTGCCGCGTGTCGTTCCCACCCATGGAGATTGTCAGAATGGTAAGCTCGCTGCGGTCGCCGCCAAGGCGCATGGCGATTTCGTCGCGACGGCGCACGAAGCTGCCTCTGATGGTGTCTGCACGATCAATGAGGAGCGCGAACTAAGCACCAAGAAACAATCTCACGACGAAGCCTCGGACAGTCTATAATGGCGCGGTTACTCGCATGAAGCCGAACTAACGGGAGGTCGCCCAAGTGAGGCGGTCTATCGGGGAGGAAGGGCCATGGAATGGTTTAGCCGGAAAACATCGATAGCGGGTATTCAAATTTCCAATTGGATACTCGTTCTAGCGGCTCTCGTCATAATCTGGATAATCTACTCATTCGTCGGATGAAGCCCGAACTAAATGTTTTGCTCCATCATGTCCATCCGCAAACATTCGATCATCGTTCGAATGTGCTTCGCGTAATCGAGGCAAGCGGCGGCAACATCAGGTTTTAGCGTGGCTTCTAATTCCCAATGCGCGGCCTTGTCTNNNNTGTAGAGTTGGCGAGCTGATGCTGCGCCCCTTCGCTCGCACCGTTCGTATTGCGCCTAAACCGGATACCGGCGCTCCGCCGGAAGCTGACATTGCGCGTTGCCTCCGGGCCGCGCGAGACTCGCCACCAGGCCGAGCCCTACGGGATCGCCACCCCCGGCCATGACGATTGGGATCGTCCGGGTGGCATCCTTCGCCGCCTTTGCTGAACCGCTGGTCGGGGCCACTATGATATCCACCTCGAGCCGGACCAGTTCTACGGCCAACTCAGGCAACCGCTCTTGCTGCCCCTCGGCGTAGCGATCCACCAACACGAAGTTTTGCCCTTCGACGTAGCCAAGGTCCCGAAGTCCTTGCAGGAACGCCTCGCGGGGATTCGGGCTTACAGTTCGGATGCCCGCGCCAAGATAGCCGATCCGCGCCATCTTCCGCTGCGTTTGCGCCCGCGCTGCCAAACAGCGGAAAACATTTGCTCGCATTGAGCTTTTCCGGTTTTGACCCAGGCCGTGTGGAAACGTTTTTCGTCCCCCAAAAACTGCACGCAACCGGGCGCAATGGACCTCGACGCGACCGTCTGAGCCTATTTTTGCTGTATCGGGTCTGGAGTCAATCCGTGCGCAACCTCAAGCCATGCTGACGACCTGAATGGTCACACGGCGCGCACAACATGACACGCTCCTCAAGCCCGGATCGCAGCCAGGAGTGGTTTGATACCGACGATGTTCATCACGCGCGTGAGGTTGTAGGCGAGCACGTGCAGCGCCATCTCGGTCGCCACCTTCGGCAGTGTCTTCATCAGAAAGTGCGTCGCCCCCATCCGCATCTTCAGCGTACCAAACGGATGCTCGACCGTCTCGCGGCGAGTACGCATCGCATCCGGATTTTTGTCCAGGCGCGCCTGCACGGCATCGACAACGTACTCGTGCTCCCACCGCCTGATGCGGCGT
>WNFL01250273.1_pt5 | contig 10040 bp, 9 predicted proteins | sample 5400361 | NCBI WGS metagenome assembly WNFL01 (sample SAMN13153351, study PRJNA577476) | soil metagenome | isolation source: 40 cm soil on Douglas fir-dominated hillslope | place: USA:California | collected 2013-09-17
CTGGCCGTGGGTCGATCCGACCGGCGCCACCAAGCTGCACACCTTGCCGGCCCGGGCGCGCTTCGACGCGATGAACCCGTGACGCGCGCAGCGGCGGCATCGAACCCGCTCGCCGGACGCCTTCCCGGGCTCGACGGCTTGCGCGGCCTGGCCATCCTGATGGTGATGGCGGTCCACTTCGTGGGCAACGCCACCCCGCTGACGCCGGCTGAGCGCTTCGCGGTGAAGCTCAGCAGCTACGGCGTCCTGGGGGTGGATCTCTTCTTCGTCCTCTCGGGCTTCCTCATCACCGGCCTGCTGCTGGACGCGCGGGGCGACCCGCACTACTTCCGCAACTTCTACGCGCGGCGCACCCTGCGGATCTTCCCCCTCTACTACCTCGTGCTCGCGCTCCTGTTTCTCGTCCTGCCGCGGATGGCGGCGCTTCCTCTTCCGCTGGAGGAGTCGCGCGTCCACCAGGCGTGGCTGTGGACCTACACCGCCAACTTCTTCGTCGCGGCCAAGGCCGCCTGGGCGCTGCCGTACGTGAGCCACTTCTGGTCGCTCGCCATCGAGGAGCAGTTCTACCTGGCATGGCCCCTGGTCGTGTTTGCCGTCCGCCGGGAAACGCTCGAGCGCATCTGCCTGGCCGGCATCGGCGCCGCGCTCGCGCTGCGCATCGCGCTGTCCCTGGGCGGGACGAGCGAGCTCTCCATCTCGGTGCTCACCCCCTGCCGTCTGGATGCCATCTGCGCCGGCGCGCTGCTCGCGGCCGTCGCGCGACGCGAGGGCGGGGCGGCATGGCTGCTCCGGCGCGCAGGCGCGGCCGCTCTCGCGGCGGGCGGCGCCGCTCTCCTGGTCTCGGCGTTCTGCGCGGCGACGCGGATGGGCCTTCCCGTGCTGCATCCCCTCCGGGGCACCCTCTACGCGATCTTCTTCGGCGCGCTCCTGCTCCTGGTCGCGCGGCCGCGGGAGGAAGGCCTCCTGGCGCGCGCCTTCCAGGCCCGGTGGCTGCGGACGCTGGGCAAGTACAGCTACGGACTCTACATCTACCAGGGACTCCTCGCGTTCCACGTGGCGGAGCTGCGCGCGCAGGACCGGCTGGCGGCGCTCCTCGGAAGCAACGCGGCCGCGATGGCGACCCAGGCGGCGCTCGGCGTGCTCGCGTCCCTGGCCCTGGCGGCGCTCAGCTACGAGCTGTTCGAGAAACGCTTCCTCGCCCTGAAGAAGCTGTTCGCGCAGGGATCCGCGGCGGAGGTCGCGGCGGCGCCACAGCCGCTCTCCGCGGCAGAGGTCGTGGATCGCCGGCTCGAGTGATTCACTCCACCAGCACGCAGCAGAGGATGCGCTCCGGGCCCAGCGCCTGGATCGTGTCGCGCACCGCCTTGATCCGATCGCGTCCGCGCCGGACGCAGAGCACCACCCCGTCGGCGGCCAGCGCGATGGGCAACGCCAGCGGATTCGCCAGCGGGCTCTCGAGCGCCACGATGGTCTTGGTGATCGGCCGCGCATGGCCGTCGGGGACGAACTCCTGGTCATCCTGTCGGGGCGAGCCATCCTTGGCCCGGTCGAAGATGCCGAGCCGCGCGATGAGCCTGGTCGACCCGGCGAGGTCGAGGCTTTTCGCCTCGACGACCTCGACCGGGTAGACGGAAAGGCGCGTCCCGGTCTGCGAGAGGGCCTTGGCGAGGTCGGCGGTGGAAAAGTCCGGCTCGGCCGGCACCAGGGCCACCCACGACCACTCGCCCCGGAGCTGCATCCAGACCGCGTTGAGCTGCGGGTACGCCGGCGAGAGGGTCTGCAGGCCGCGATGCAGCTGCTCGAGGATCTCCTGTTGCCGTTCCGAGAGGCGGTCCGGGGCCGGTTCGCGCTGGCTGACCAGGGCCGTCACCTCCCGCGCGGCGGCTGATTCCTCGTCGGACTCGTCGGGGCGGCTGGACATCGGGCTCCTGAAGCTCAAGTTAGGTACCGATCGTCGGGGACGCTCGTCTAACCGACCCGCAAGGCGCCGTGCAACCTCCGTTCCTGCGGAGCAGCCGGGTCGGAGCGGGGCGCGCGCAGCGGCCAAGCTCCCGTGGCGACCGCCTGTTTCGCCATGAGCGCGAACGCCGGGGCCACGGTGAAGACGGAGGCCCAGGTCCCCAATCCCATGTCGCCGTAGCAGTGGACGAAGTAGACGACGGTGATACCGACGGTCGCGAGGGCCGCCGTGCGGTCGCGCGGGGTCCGGGAGAACCGGTAGGAGCGGACGGCGAAGAAGACCCCGAGCGGCATGAAGAGCCAGATCCCCGCGAAACCGATCAGGCCCGCGTAGGCGACCAGGCCCAGCACGGAGTTGTGCGGCGCGTACCTGTACAACTCGTAGTTCGCGGAGATGTCGGGCAGCTTGACCATCTCGGTGTACCCATGCCCGAAGCCCGTCCCGATCAGCGGATGGGTCCGCACCGTATAGAACAGGTTGTAGTTCTCCCAGTCGCGCCACCGCGTGGAAGGGTCGGCGTTGGAATCGATCACCGAGCGCAGGGTGCGGACCGGCGCGAACACCTTTGCTCCGCTGCTCCAGCCGACCGCCGCGTAGACGAGGAGCACGGGCAGACAAAGCGCGACGGCCCGCGCGATCCTCCGCTTCAGCTGCGTGAACGGAGTCATGAAGTACAGCACGATCAGCCCGGCCAGCAGCTCGACCCAGACCAGGCGGCGGCTGTTCGCGATCATCCCCCAGACGAGGATGGGCAGCGTGGACAGCGCGACGGCCAGGTTCCTGCGGCCGGGCCGCTCGAAGAAGACCACCAGCACCAGCAGGAAGGCGTCGGCGAACAGCATCGAATCCGCGTGCACGGTCGCGTACGGCAGCTGGACCTCGTCGGGGAAGAGGTGCCGCACGTAGATCGCGAGCGCCGAGCGGACGAGCGCCGCCAGCACCAGCGCGATGCCGAAGGCCCGGCTGTCGGAAGGTCCGCGCAGGCCGGCGCAGTAGAGGAGGAAGACGCAGGGAAGGTAGACGACCCGGAACACCTGCCACAGGGAGAAGCGGAAGTCGGCCCCTTGCCCCAGAAGCCCGCGGCCCCAGACGAAGAAGATGGAGGCGAGGCAGAGCAGGGCGGCGGCGCGGAGCGGCGGCGCCGTCGGGAACTGGCCGCGCACGTCCACCTCCGACCCGACGAGCCGCCGGACCAGCCAGATGACCGCGAGGAGCACCAGCGCCAGATCGAGACCCGAGAAGATCAGCGCCGAGACCGGAATGGTCAGGTTGAGGTGCGTGAGGAGCAGCGCGCCCGGGACGTACAGCGGGGACTTCCACAGCCCCATGGCGGGGACTTCGGCCGGGTTCTCCAAGGTGAGGCAGAGCACTCCGAGGACGAGCAGCGAGTGCCGCAGCGGCGCGCGCACGGCGAGGACGACCACCAGGGTCACGGCGACCGGCGCCAGCGCCAGGCCGACGTTTCCGTTTCCCGCGATGACCAGCGTCAGCGTGAGCAGGCCCAGCGCCGCCACCGCCGCGAGCACCAGCGGATCGATCCGGGCGACGCCCCCGGCCGGCGCCTGCGCCGGGACGCTCACGACCGTCCTCCGACCGCCACGGCGAGGCCCGGCGCCGGCTGGGCAGCGCGAGGCGTGAGCCGCTTCCGCAGCCGCGCGCACGGCTGCTCGATCCAGCGCCAGATGGCGAGCGAGAGCGCGAGCGAGAGGCCGAGGGCGATCGCGCCCTGGACCAGTCGCGGGAGCGGGACCCACCGTTGCACGCCGGAGATGACCACGTGGTGGAGGAGGTAGAGCGAGTAGGAAAGCTCGCCGATGCGGCGGAGAACGGGATGGTTGAGCAGCCGGAAGCCACCCAGTTGCGGGTTGCGCACCGCGCAGACGAAGAGGGGAACCAGCGCGAGGCCCTGGAGCGAGTACCGGAAGGTTTCGCGGAACCGATCGTCGCGGAACAACAGCGAGACGAGCATCAGCGCCGCGCCGGCCGGGAGCAGCGCGCGCAGCCACAGCGTGCGCCGGCCAGGGGCCTCGCCGTCGAGCGCGGGATTGCCCATCAGCGCAAGCGCGCACCCGAACAGGATGGAATCGACGCGCGTGTCGGTGGCCAGGTAGGTACGGTTCATCGGCGCGCCGGCGCCGAACACCAGCACGCATCGCCAGGCGAGGACGAGCGCGCACACGCCCCAGAGGAAGGCCGACCGCGCGCGCGGAGTGGCCAGGAGCCGGTGCAGCAGCACGAACAGGGCGGGGAAGAGCAGGTAGAAGTGCTCCTCGACCGCCAGCGACCAGTAGACCCCCGTGCCGGCCGCCTGGCCGTCGTAGCCGTGCAGGACGGTCCAGTAGTTCGCGAAATGGAGGCCCTGCGCCAGGAGCGGCGCGGTCTGCATCGATCCGGGCAGGACGCCGGCGGCCGACAGCGCTGCCGCGCCGAGCAGCACCACGTAGAAGGGCGGGAGGATGCGCAGCGCCCGGCGCAGGTAGAAGTGCTTGAAGCTGACGCCGCCCGTCTCGGCCAGCTCCTCGCGCATGAGCGTCGTGATGAGGAAACCGCTGAGGAAGAAGAAGATCGTGACGCCGAGCCCCCCGGGGACCCACGCCTCGAGGCCGGCGTGGGCGAGGAACACGAGCAGGAACGAGACCGCGCGGATGCCGTCCAGCGACGGGATGTGCAGCGGCGCTCGCGAACGGTTCATGGAGGTGGCGCTTCCGACGGCGGGAGCTGGCCGGCCGGCGGCCCGGGCAGGCGCACGTCGACGATCGTCCCGGCCGACCCGAGCAGGTCCTCCAGCTGCCACCGGTTCAGGACCAGCCCGGCTCGGATGTCGGCCAGGGTGGTGGCGAAGAGCGCGAGCACCAGGCCGGCGATCAGCGCGGCGACCATCACCAGCGGCGCCTTCGGCTTGATGGGCCCGCGCGGCATCTGGGGCGGGGTCACCACCGAGTAGCGGTACTTGAAGGCGGCGCGCGCGGTGTCGAGGTCGATGCGGGCCGTGTCGATGCGCCCGCGCATGCCCGCGTACTGCTGGGCGGCGTACTGGAGCTGCGCGCGGGCGTACTCGACCGAAGAGTCCTCGTCCGTGGACAGATCCCGGAAGAGATCGGCGGGGATGGTGGGGGCGCCGGGGATCGCGCCCTCGCCGTCCTCCGAGCGATCGGCCAGCTGCCGGCGGAGGTCGCGCTCTTCCTGCCGGAGCGCGCCGAGCTGCGGCGACTCCCGGTGCAGCGACTCGATGCTGCGCTCCAGGTCGAGCAGACCCGGGTGGTTCTCGGAGTAGATCGCCCGCTGCTCGGCCAGCCGCGTCTGTAGCTCGGCGATCTTCTTCCGCCGCGAGTCCTCGAGGTCGGCGATCGCGCGGCGCTTCCCGTCGAGCACCGCGCGGAGGTTCGGCCCGTCCGCATCGAGCGACCTCACGGCGGGACGAGGCGCGAGGGAGCGGCCGCCCTTGCCGGCGGGCGTCTTGCGCAGGCGCTGCAGCTCGGCGACCTGCGCCTCGATCTCCTTCTTGAGCGTCGCCGCATGCCCTTCCAGGATCGAGATCTGCTCGTCGATCGTGGAGACCTCGAGCACGTAGCGTTTCTCCATGAAGTTCTGCTGTGCCGCGTCGACGAGGCGGAATGCCGTCGGCGCGTCGCGCCACTCCACCTTGATGCCGACGGTGCCGTCGGGCGTGGTCCAGACCGTGAAGTTCTTCTCCAACAGGTCGGTCAGCCCTTCGGTCAGGTCCTTCGCCGAGGGCTCCAGGTGGACCATCCGCAGCACCCAGTCCTTCAGCCTCAGGATGGGGGCGCGGCTCTTCTGCCATTCCTGCAGCAGGTCCGCCTGGCGCATGAGGGCCTGCAGGTTGTCGCGGCGGATGATGGTCTCCGCCGCGGCGCGGGTCTGCAGGTCCATCTGGCTGGAGTCCGCGCGCACCGCCAGCACGGGGTTCTTCTGCGCGAGCAGGCGGGACTCGACCTGGTACGTCTTCGGCAGGACGGCCAGCGCAGCCGCGGCGAGGACGACCATGCCGACCCAGACGGAGAGGAAGAGCAGGAGCCGCCGCCGCACGGAACCGAGCGCGAAGACGGCGTAGCGGCGCATGCGCTCCCAGTCGAAGAGCTCTTCGGCCGGCGGCGCGTACGCGGGCTGTGGTGGCGGCGGGATCACTCGCGCCTCGTAACCGTTCGGCAATCTGGGTACCTCAGGAGTCACTCGAGCAACCGGGGGTAGATGAACATAACCGAGACGACGTAGGCGCAGATTCCGCACAGCATCCACGCCACCGTCTTTTGCAGCGCCAGCCGCGGACTGCGCTCCCGGGCGGCCAGGCTGGGCACCACGATCGTGAGCGCCAGGATCGAGAGTAGGAGGAGCTTTCCCATCGTCGTTATCTGAACAGGGGAACCTGGGTCAGGTATGTCGCAAAGGCAACCCACTGGTCGGAAGGTTGGTTCAGCAATGGGCGGCTCACCATCGCCGCGCGCAGCCCCGCTGTCAGTCTCGAGCGCGCGTCCAGCGGTATCGTAACGCTGAGCTCCCCCTCGAGGTAGCGATCCCCCGCATGGGGACTGGTGGGGCTGCCGGTCCCCGAGGTCAGCGCCACGCTTCCGACGAGCCGCGCCGTGAATGCCGCCAGGCGATGGCGGTCCCAGACCGCGGACGCGCGCAGGCTGCCCCGTTCGACGAGCTCGCCCGTGAGCGGGTCTCCGAGAGGCTCGACGCCCGCGCCGATGCCCAGCGAGAGATCCCGCACCGGAATCGCGCGGAGGTCCGCCGCGCCGACTGCATAGAGCAGGGTCGAGGAGGGCTGGTCGTCCGCCTGCGTCCGGCCGACCCCCGGGCCGAGCGCGACGGAAAGATCGGTGCCGCGCGCGAGCTGCGTGCGCCAGCCGGCCTCGAAGCTCGCGACGCTCGAGCGGCGGCCGGTCGAATAGCGATAGTCGAACGCCTGCAGGGTGAGCCGCAGCATGTCTGTGCGCGTGGCGGCCCATTCGGAGGAGGCGCGCAACAGCGGGCCGCGGTAGAGGGGAAACGATGCGCGCGCCTGTGCGTCGGATCCGCCGGAGACGAGCCATGCGGCCGAGCCGGCGAGGCGCAGCCGGCGGGAGGCGGCGATGTCCAGCTCGAGCGAGGTGGTCGACTCCTGGACGGAGACGAACCGGGAGCCGGCCGGCGGCTGCACCGGGCCCGGCCCGGCGCCGGGCGCCACCGGCGAGAGGTCGACCGAGCCGAAGCCGCCAGCCTGCCGCAGTCGCGCCCGCGCGCCGGGGCGCAAGCGCAGCTCAGCCTCGGCGAACCCCCGCACGAAGAGCTGGCTGCCCTGGGCGCGCACGGCCGACGGCAAGAGTCCGAACCGCAGCGCGGCGTCCGGGCCCGAAGCGCGGCCCTGCAAGTCGGCGGAGACCCCTACCGAGCTGGGATCCTGCCCGCCGTCGGTGCTCCCGCCCCGCGTCTCGACGCGGACGGATCCATCGGCGACAAACCCTGCCGCGAGCGCCGCCATGGCGGCGAGCGAGATCATCCGGCGCGCCTCACTGCACGATCACCACGTCGTCGTTCTGCAGACGGAATCGCGCGCTGCGGCTGCCGGGCGTCGAGAGCCCTTCGAGGGTGAACCGGATCCGCCCGGGACTCCCGCCGCGGACGAGGAAGATGCGGTCCTTGTGGGCGAACTCGGTGAGCCCACCGGCGGCGGCCAGCGCGCGCAGCACGCCCTGGCCGCGCTCGAGCGGATAGACGCCGGGGCGCCCCACCTCACCGATCACCGAGAGCTGGGCCGATCCCAGCTCTTCCAGGAACACGGTCACCACCGGCGCCTTGATGAAGCCCAGGAGCCGCGTCTCCAGCGTCTTGGCCAATTCTTGTGGCGTGCGCCCCGCCGCGGGGACATCGTTCACGAACGGAACCGTCACCTGGCCGTCGGGCCTGACCCGCGTGCGGCCGGAGAGGGGATCCTGGTTGAAGACCCGCACGAAGATCAGGTCGCCCGGCGCCAACCGGTACTCGCCCGGGGCGTTCGCCGGCGTCTCCGGCATCGCATCCGCCCACACGTACTCGCCCACGCCGGCGCAGCCGAGCGCGGCGACCAGCAGGCCCAAGGAGGCACGCTTGGTCCACAGGAGCTTCATTCTGGCGAAATTGACATGCAGCAGCACCGGCATGCGCCCTCCGCCGCATACTTAATCAATTTGCCGACAGAATCTTGCGCGGCGAGGGCAGCGGAACGTGCGGGATTCAACGGACGTGCGTACGTTCACGCGCCTGCCACGCAGGGGCTTCCACCTCCGCGGTATCTTGGTAGGGTGACGCGACAGCGGGAGACGGCATGAAGATTCTAATCACCGGGAGCAGGGGCTACATCGGGACCGTCATGGCGCCGATGATGGTCGCCGCCGGCCACGACGTGGTCGGCATCGACGCGGACTTCTACCGGCGCTCGACCTTCGGCAACTGGTCGGAGGCCGTCCGGACGATCCCCAAGGACGTGCGCGCGCTGCAAGCGCGCGATCTGGAGGGATTCGACGCGATCTGCCACCTGGCGGCGCTGTCGAACGATCCCCTGGGCGACCTGGATCCGCGGCTCACCTACGACATCAACCACGCCGCCTCGGTCCGCCTCGCCGCGCTCGCGAAGGAGGTGGGGGTGGGCCGGTTCGTGCTCGCCTCGTCCTGCAGCAACTACGGCGCCGCCGGCGACGCGCCGGTGGACGAGGAGTCCGAGCTCCACCCGGTCACCGCCTACGGCGAGTCGAAGGTGCTCGCCGAGCGCGACATCGAGGCGCTCGCCGGCGGCTCGTTCACTCCCACCTTCCTGCGCTGCGCTACCGCTTATGGCGTGTCGCCGCGGCTCCGGTTCGACATCGTGCTCAACAACCTCGTCGCCTGGGCGTTCACCTCCGGCAAGGTCCTGCTGAAGAGCGACGGCACGCCCTGGCGCCCGATCGTCCACATCGAGGACATCTCCCGCGCCTTCCTCGCGGTACTGGCCGCGCCGCCTTCGGTGGTGCGCGCCCAGGCGTTCAACGTGGGCCGCAACGATCAGAACTACCGCATCCGGGAGATCGCCGAGATCGTCAAGGAGACGGTGCCTGGCTGCGAGATCGCCTTCGCGGAGGGCGCGGGGCCCGACAAGCGCAACTACCGCGCCGACTTCACCAAGATCTCCCGCGTGCTCCCCTCGTTCGAGCCGCGGTGGGACGCCCGCAAGGGGGCCCGGCAGCTCTACGAGGCGTACAAGGCCGTTGGCCTGAAGCTTTCGGACTTCGAGGGACCGCGCTACCGGCGCATCGACCAGATCAGGTCGCTCATGGCGTCGGGCAACCTGGGTCCCGATCTGCGCTGGAACGCCGAAATCGCCGCCGCCTGACCGGAGGCTGGACATGATCTTCACCGAGACCAAGCTGCGCGGCGCGTTCACCATCGACGTCGAGCCGCGGGAGGACAGCCGCGGGTTCTTCGCGCGCGTGTTCTGCCAGCGCGAGCTCGAGGAGCACGGCCTGAAGCCGGTCATCGCCCAGGCGAACATCGCCTTCAATCGCAGCCAGTACCCGCCCGCCGCCGAGACCAAGCTGGTGCGGGCCACGCGGGGAGCGATCCTCGACATCATCGTCGACCTGCGGCCGGAGAGCCCGACGTACTTGCAGCACGTCGCCGTCGAGCTGACCGCCGACAACCGCCGCGCGCTCTTCGTGCCGGAGCGATTCGCGCACGGATACCAGGTGCTCGAGGATGGCACCGAGACCAGCTACCAGGTCGGAGAGTTCTACGCGCCGGATGCCGAGGGCGGCTTGCGGTTCGACGACCGCCGCCTGGGCCTCGCCTGGCCGCTGCCCGTCGGCGAGGTCTCCCCCAAGGACAAGGCCTGGAAGGCGCTGGACGAGATCGAGCCTGAGCTGAGGCGGAGGATGCACGTTTGACCATCACGAGAGGTTTCCAGAGATGATCCTCGTCGATACTGCACTCAAGGCGCGCCAGGAGCAGGGCAAGCCGATCCGCGTCGGCATGGTCGGCGCCGGCTTCATGGGCCAGGGGCTGACCAACCAGATCGAGAACAGCGTTCCCGCCATGCGCATGCCGGGAACGCTGTTCTCGATCTGGTTGG
>WNFL01444802.1_pt3 | contig 10039 bp, 12 predicted proteins | sample 5400361 | NCBI WGS metagenome assembly WNFL01 (sample SAMN13153351, study PRJNA577476) | soil metagenome | isolation source: 40 cm soil on Douglas fir-dominated hillslope | place: USA:California | collected 2013-09-17
GGCTCTATCGATTTCAAACAATATCGCCGAAGGCTTTGAGCGGATGTCCACTAAAGAATTGGTCGGATTTCTCGGAATAGCCCGCGCTTCGGCGGGCGAGGTCCGTTCGATGATTTCCGCTGTTCACCAGCGTGGTAAGCTGGCGATCTTGAGGGAACAATTGCTGCTCATTCGCGAATCGGGAGAATCCTGCGCCCGCCAAATTACAGCTTGGATAGGCTCAATTGAAAATTCACCGGTCAAAGGAAAACGATATCAGCAAAGCATTCCGGAGACCGAGCCGAGCAAACGAGCCAAGAACTTAGAAAAGACCAGTGGCTCGGACTCTCAGCGAGGCCGGTAAGGCCGGCTATCGGCTATCTCCTCAGCCCCAGCCTGTGCCGATGAATCGGGCGACATAGCGCTCCCAGCGAGCGAAACGATTGCGCCGAGGCAGATCGACAGACACAAATCCCCTGTCGATAAATCGATTGTTCAGCGTGTCATAAATCAGAATGCCTGTGAGGTTGAGGTTGGAATAGGTGAACCTGCTACCATGGGCAAAGAAATCCGTTGCAGTTTCCGAATTGATGAGCTTTGGCCACAAATCCTGCACCTCGGCCGGAAAAATCGCGGCCGCCTCAACTGCCAGGTAACGGGTGTTGGCTGCGTACTCGGCCTGGTGTTTGATCCAATAAGCGTGCACACGCTTTTCCGCCAACCGCACTTCATTTGGGAGTCGGCTGAAACGTATCAATGGAGAAATCGCGTTGATCGACCGTCTCGGCACTACCGGAAGCAACCAAAACGAAATAAATGCAAGCCGACCCTAACAGACATTTCATAGTGACCGTACCGACCAAATTGGTATTGACCGGCCATACTTTCGCCTTCCCAATCCATGCAAGCCAGTACATCTTTGAGTCCCCATTCTTATGCAAAATGAATCTCCGGTTCTGGTCGGCGGCGAGGCGCTCTACGATCTGATTTCCACCAATCCCGGTGCAGGATTAGCCGGTACCAAGGCATTCGAGAAGCGAGTCGGCGGTTCGCCGTTCAACATTGCAGTTGGGGTCCGACGGTTAGGCACGCCGGTGACATTCGTCGGGAAATTTGGTGACGACCAATTCGGTGAAGGGCTCATTCAGTTTCTGCGGAACGAACAGATCGGGGTGGATCTGATCGTTCGAGAGCCCGGAACCAAAACCACACTGGCTTTTGTTGCAGTCGACTCGGCCGGTAAAGTCGACTTTCGTTTTTATCGCGACAACGCTGCGGACATTTCATTGCACACAGCTGAACTCAAACCTTTCGATCCAAGAAAATTCTCCCTGTATCATTGCGGCGGAATCGTGCTGGCGGAAGAACCGAGCGCGTCGGCCTATAGCTCGATCGTCGACCGTTTTATGGAGCTAGGGGTACCGGTCTCGCTCGATCCAACCATTCGTAAATCGCTGATTGCGGATGAGGAAACTTATCTCAATCGGATTCGGCGTTTGGCCGAAAAGGTCAACGTTTTGAAACTAAGTGACGAAGAGCTTTCCTACCTTACCGGTATTGACGACCCGGGTCGAGCGATCCGGGCGCTTCGAGTTTCTGCTGGCGCTTTGGTAATAATCACTCTTGGCAGTCAGGGAGCCGAGATTTATCGGGATAGCGAACGTTTGGTTAGCGTCCCCGGTTTTTCCGTGAAAGTGGTTGAGACCACCGGGTGCGGAGACAGTTTCATGGCGGCCACACTAGCCAAGCTGGCAGGTAAAACGCCGAAAGAAATCGCCGGTCTCGGGCCGGCCCAGCTCGAACCGATCGCTCGATTCGCCAATGCTGCCGCTGCAATCGTCGCAACGCGATACGGTGCGGCTGAAGCTAATCCAACAAGGGAAGAGGTGGAATCGTTCCTGGCGCAGAATGGTTAGCTGTGGAGATTGCGCCCTAGTCGCACCGATCTCGCGGCTTTGTGTAAATAAGAGCTCTGGGCAACTCCATATGGCCGCTCTGCCCCGCTAAGGTAGGGCGAAAACCTCGGCACGTCGGGATTGATCAATGTCGTTATTTTAAACCGTATTAAAAAAAACGCCTCGGCCGGTCTCTACCTGGCTTCAAATCTGTAACATTTTTCGCCGATACTCCTCGTCGAGTCGGCTCTCGATGCGAGTCACTTCGATCTCTGGAAGATGCGCAATCCCGCCTAGCAGTTGCGCGCCGACATAAATTTCGGCCGCCTTAACGGTCATCAACATGGCGGCGCGGACGGCTTGCACGATCACTCGGGGGAGTTTACCGTAGCGTTGTTGAAATGACCCTAAATCATCGCGGACTCTCCTGGCCAGTGCTAACCCTGGATCGACGTACGGAATCAGCAGTGAGACTGGACCACAGCAAACCACTTCATCCGGACATTGCCGTTGCCGGCTAAAGTCTCCGGCGTGGGACGAACAAAGAATTTGGTTTACCGCGATCGGGTGGGTGTGTCCGACAAATCGGACGTCTGGCAAGGAGAGGAGGAAGGCGTGGAAGAATGTTTCGACTGACGGCTTCAACGCGCCAGGATCAGCTCGGCTTGTGAGCAGCGCGGCTTCAACTTCGGTATCGGAGACCGGCTTATCGTCAAAAAAGGAGAGTAGCCGATCAAAACGGCATTCCGTAAGGTTTGCCTCAACCAACGTTCCAAGATTGGTCCCGCTCGCCTTGACCAAGAATGTTGAATCGTCCAGTCGCGCTGAAACGTTTCCCTCGCCCAGAATCACTAGGCCACGCTGCCCGAATTCGTGTGAAAGACTCAGTAAGTCAGCGACAATGTTTGGGCGTTCACGATTCATGGAGATGACATCCAGCGCGGCCGGCGGCTCAGACTCGGGCTAAATATCTCCGCAAAAATAGACCTTCAGTCCCAACTCCGCCATGGCCGTTGCTTTCGCGAACATCGCGGTTCGTGCTCGGGTCTTATCTGGCGCGTAGGCGACTTGAATATGGTTAGAGGCATGTCGCGCCATCATTTGATCGCGGGTGATACCTTGGAGTACCGCGTGCATAATTGGCCACTGCGGAGTGGTTAATCGCCAACGCTCCATCGTCTCGCCTTCTGGAAGCGCGACCACCTCAGCGAGGCCCGTATCGAAGCAAAGTTCATCCTGATCGACAAATACCCGGCTCCAGACGATCCACCCCGGTTTACTCACGCCTTTGCAGGTACCTCCACCAAGTCGGAAATACATGGGAGGCTGCCGTTCGCTGGAAGCGCCGCTGTAACCACCGACGAAGTGAGCCGGGGGCGCGCCCCCACTGATCAGGAAAACCCAGACGTAAGCGTCGAGGTTATCGTCCTGATATTGGCGGCCCCATCGCAGATCGTGCAATGTTGTTTCCGGTGGGAATCCGAGTTCCTGCCAGATCCGGTTTGTGACCAATGCGTCGAGGCCGGCACACTCATCGACCTCATTGAAATGCGGTAATGGCTGGCTGGGGCGCTCCGTGTTGTTCAAGATTCCTTCTAACAAATCGGAGGCAGGCGCCAGATCCTTGAGTCCCTGTTGATATTGGATTCCGATTGTTGCACAGCCAAATTCATGCGCAATCCGGACCGCAGCCAAGTACATCTTGCATTGCTGTAAGACCTGATTCTCGGTCAGATCGCTTTCCTCGTTACTCCCGAAACAGAATTTCATTCCTCGATTTTTTAGCCAATCCAGGATTTGCCGGGCCTCTTGATCAGACGTGGCAAGCATCCGAGCATACAATGTTGATTGGCTGAGCCGTTCCTTAAAGACTCCGAGTGGGCTCAATAGTTCGTCCGGTATGATCGCGTTGTACATTCCCATACAACCTTCATCGAACACACCAAGGATCATCTGGTGTTGCCGGAACTTGCTGGCAAACTTCTCTCCGAGTCTCCGCGGATCTCCAGGGACTTTAACCTCCTTCAGTTTTCGCACATGGGAGGTGTTATGATTGATTTTGTCGCTCGTCAGCCATTGGCGAAGCTTTTTCACGAAGAACTTGTCTTTGAAGTCTTCGCTCCAAAGGCTGTTGTATCTTACTCCCGCCTTTTTTAGACAGCCGTTAAGGTTGAGGAGTCCGACCAAACCAGGCCATGTGCCGCTCCAGTTCGCCACCGTCAGAATCGGCCCTTCGTGGGCAGATAGTCCGGGAAGAATATGCTGACTATACTGCCACACTGATTCGGCAACAACGACTGGCGCCTCTTTGGGAATCGAATGAAATATTTGGATTCCTGCTTTTTGGCTATCGATAAACCCATGCCCCTTCTTCTCATCAAACGGGTGGGCTCGTTTTACGAAAAATTCTTCTTTCTGGATCGCAGCGACGAGAGCTTTCTCCATCGCTGCTTGAGCTGGCTCACACATTTGATTCGCGGCCAGGCGTAAATCGCCGTTCGCGACGAGGTAGACAGTATTCATAGAATTGTTGCGATTTACCCTGGCAGTCTGTCGGGTTTGAAGGCTGATCTCAACCGTAGCTCAATTTCCAAGTCCGACAGGCTGCTGTAAATGGCGTCGCCACCCGCACATTGGGGGCGAGCATCATCCAGTAAATACGCTGGTTGTGAATCAGTCCAGCGCACGAGCGTAAAAATTTACATCTTGGTCCGCTGCGGAAACAGGTTGTTTGTGTCTCATAACCGCGTCTCGCCCGCGATCCGCAAACTCCCACGCTACCACCAGCGCGGATCTGTAAGCCAGATAGCGTAGATCAAGAGCACCGAAAGCGAAATCGCAATGAGAAAAGTACCTCCAATGATCGCGCCAACGAAGATCCAGTCACCGCGGGTCACCGGCTTGCCGGTGCCTGCATGCTTCCGCAGTAACTCGTAATTCTGCCGATTTGCTTTGAAGAAAAAGGTGAAAAGGTCGCCAACGACTGGGATCCCCTGAAACAGGGCGTTAAGCAGAACATTCAACGCCATTCGGGCCAGCACGATTTTAGGCAAGCGGTACCGGACACTCCGAAACAGAACGGCAGTTGAGATGGCCGCATCGATTTGATCACCGATGACCGGGATAAAGCCGATTAACGGATTTACGCCAAACCGGAATTTGGTTCCCGGCACCCGGAAGATCGTATCCATGACCTTTGTCACCAGTCCGAGAAGAACATCGATCTCCTCGCGGTTGCCCGCTTTCTTCTCCGGTGGCAAGACTTCTACCTCGATCGTTTTTGGCTCGTGATCTGATGACTGAGTTTTCACGGCGGAGAAAGGTTACACCGAAATCGCCGACCACGGTAGGGCGAAACCCAAACTGGCCAAGCCTACGTCGCGGCTACCTCTATAGTTTTACCCAAATGCACGGCCAGGCGCGTCAGAGCGCAGCGACAGCGAGATTAGGCGCGTGTAAGCCAAACGTGCAGCTATCAAAGGCTCACAGTCGGAAGCGCATCCCCCAGCGCTTATCCAGGAATTTCGCGCAGCATTTGCGCGTTGGTCGGGAACTTACGGAGAAATGAGAGGAGCCGCTCGATCGCTTCGGTTGGGCGATGCCCGGCTAAACCCCGTCGAATCGTATTGATCTTCTCGAGATCTTTGGGGGGCAACAACAATTCTTCGCGTCGAGTTCCCGATTTGAAAATGTCGACTGATGGGTAGGTCCGCTGATCGCTGATCTGACGATCCAAAACCATTTCCATGTTCCCCGTGCCCTTAAACTCCTGAAAGATCAGTTCGTCCATTTTCGAACCGGTCTCGATCAGGGCGGTAGCCATGATGGTTAACGAGCCCGCTTCTTCGGTATTTCGAGCGGCAGCGAAAAGCTTTCGCGGAATCTCCATCGCTCGCGAGTCCATACCACCACTCATGGTACGGCCGCTGCCGGCGCTCGCGTTATTAAACGCACGGCCAACTCGGGTTAACGAATCCATTAACACAAAAACGTCGCGGTTAGCCTCTACCAGACGCTTGGCGCGTTCGATGGCGAGCTGCGCGATGCGAGTATGGCTTTTGATATCGCTGTCATTCGAGCTTGCCATGATATCAGCTTTTGGCACAGTCCGGCGAATCTCGGTGACTTCTTCCGGCCGTTCGTCCACCAGCAGAATGATCAAGCTGGTCTCGGGATGATTTCGGACCACGGCATCAGCTATGTGCTGCAATAAAGTGGTCTTACCGGTCCGCGGAGGCGCAACAATCAGTCCGCGCTGTCCTTTGCCGATCGGTGTCATGAGATCCATCACTCGCGTCGTGTATCGGTCGGGAACGGTCTCGAGCCGAATGCGTTCCGTTGGGTTGATCGAGGTGAGTTCCTCGAACACCGGTAAGTTTCGGTAGCGATCCGGGTCCTCACCGTTGATCTCAGTCAGTTTGAATAGCTGCGGTCCGCGACTGCCACGCCGAATCTCTCCCTTGATCCAGAGACCATCGCGAAGGGCATGCTTTCGCACTACCTCCGGAGTAACGAAAATATCCTGCGGCGATTGAACGTAGTTGCGTTTCGGGTCGCGCAGAAAGCCAAAGCCTTTGCCCGATACCTCAATCAACCCTTCACCATAAACCGGCTCGGGCTTCGTTTGTTCGACGGTTACTTCACCGTGGGCGCGATGTTTGCCATTTTCGGCCGGAGGCAACTCCTGGGTCTCATTCACTTCCGAAGCCAAGTCTGTTCGATGGTTGGCGACCGGCCTTTCTTCTGACCGACTGCCCTGGTCTTCGGCTAGGGAATGACGCACCTCAGGTCGAGCCGAACCAGCCACCGCCGTTCGTTCGGAATTTCTTTGATCGGAAGGTCGATTTGCCGTTTCCAATAGCTGACCTTGCGACGGTTCGCCGACCTGCAGGTCAATCGTTTTAGTTGGTTTCTTTCCGCCAGCCTTTCGGGCTGGCGTCCGCTTTGCACTGGAACCGGGCGCGGACCGAGTCCGCTTCGGCTTCTTTTCGCTCTCATCGCCTAACAAAGCAGGCTGTTCGTTTCCTTCTGGCATAACTTCCTCCAAAATCTTCTTTCTTCTAACGCAATAGGGCCCTGGATCGATTAGTGAGCGAGCTTCGCCAATGTTTCTTCCGCAATATCGAAATTGCCGTGCACATTTTGAACGTCTTCGTCCTCTTCTAGTTCATCACAAAGCCGCAGCACTTGGTCAGCCAGGGAAGAGTCCTGAACCGGTACCAGGTTCTCGGGGATAAATGTTAGCTTCTGTAGCTCAATCGGGATCCCCGCATGCCGCATTGCCTCGCCCACCTGATAGAGTTGATCGTGCGGTGTTGTCACAAAATAGGACTCTTCATCGACGACCAAGTCTTCGGCGCCTGCTTCAAGTGCGATCTCCAGCAGCCGATCTTCTTCTAGTGCAGCTCGGGGAACCGTTATTTGTCCCTTTCTCTTAAATAGATAAGAGACGGCTCCCGTCGCTGCCAGGTGTCCATTATTTTTGCTGAAAATCCTTCGAATGTCAGCAGCCGTTCGGTTCTTATTATCAGTGGCCGCTTCTACGATCAAAGCAACTCCGCTTGGACCGTACCCCTCATAAATCAGCTCTTCGACAATTCCTCCCGCAATTTCACCGGTCCCCTTTTTTATCGCACGCTCAATGGTGTCATTGGGCATGTTCTGCGCCCGCGCCCCCAGGACTGCCGAACGCAGGCGAGGATTCAAATCCATGTCGCCTCCGCCCATCCGAGCGGCGACCATGATCTCCTTGGAGAACCGGCTAAATAATTTACCACGCTTCGCGTCTATAGCGCCTTTGAAGCGTTTTACTTTGGACCACTTACTATGACCCGCCATAATTCGGGTTCGAAAAATAGATTGAGAACGGAAATTAAAGGTTATGCAATGAGCCGCTCGCGACCGAGAGAAGACAGGAAGTCTGTAGAACCGCCGGTTAGCGAATCACTTTGCGATAGCCTACCAAAACCTATCAGGAGTCTTTTGTCAAGCTGTCGCCAGCTTGGCCGACGCTCGCTTCCGAGCCGTCGAATCCAGAATCTTCTTGCGTAGCCGTAGGTTTTTGGGGGTTGCCTCGACATACTCGTCCGAAGTAATGTACTCGAGGGCGCGTTCCAGGCTCATTTTGAGAGGCGGGGCAAGCTGGACTCCTTTACCGTCTCCTTGGCTCCGCATGTTTGTGAGGTGCTTAGTCTTGCATGGGTTCACCGTCAGATCGTCCGGCCGGGAGTTCTCACCGACGATCATTCCCTCGTATACCTCCTCCTGGGGTCCGAGGAATAGGCGGCCTCGCTCCTGAACGTTGTTGAGCGCGTAAGACGTGGAAACACCGCTCTCCATTGCTACCAGCACCCCATTGCCGCGACTTGAGATTTCGCCTTTGTGCGGTCCATATTCCCTGAAAAGGTGACTCATTGAACCAAGTCCGCGAGTGAGATTTACCAAGTCGCTCTCAAAGCCAATCAACCCACGAGTCGGGATCACCGCCTCGACCAAAACGCCATTGGTTTGATGATCCATGCTTAGGATGTCGGCTTTACGACCGGCCAGCGACTGCAAAATATCTCCTAGATTTTCATTTGGAACATCGACATAGAGTGTTTCAAATGGCTCCAGCAGGTCGGCGCCCTCATCTTTTTTGAAGATGACCTCCGGCCGCGACACCAGGAGCTCAAACCCTTCTCTTCGCATCTGTTCCACCAGGATAGCGATTTGCATTTCCCCGCGAGCGCTCACGGTGAAAACGCCGGCTAGATCGGTCTCAGTGAACCCTAGGGAAACATTCGTACGTGTTTCCCGCACTAACCGCTCCTTGATATGGCGAGCGGTCACAAATTTTCCGTCCCGACCGGCCAACGGCGAATCGTTGACCACAAAATTCATCTGGATGGTAGGCGGATCGATGTGAACAAACTCAAGTGCCGGCCGATCCTCATTATCGGTAATTGTCTCTCCGATCGCCACCTCTTCAAATCCCGCCAGCCCGATGATATCGCCCGCTCCGGCATGCTTAACTTCCGTGCGTTCCAAACCTTCATGTCCAAACAACGCAGTGACATTGGTGCGTTCGCGACGCCCATCGAGATGAACCAAAACGACGGAATCACCCACCGAGACACGGCCACTGACGATGCGCCCGAAGGCCAATCGACCGAGATAATCGCTATAATCTAGATTCGAGACAAGAAACTGAAAGTAAGCCTGCTCAGATTTTGGCGGCGGCGGAATATGCTTAATGATCGCCTCGAATAGAGGCTCCATATTATCGTTCGTCTCGTGAATCTCGCGCACCGCGTAACCCTCTTTCGCGCTGGCGTAAATGACCGGAAAATCAAGCTGTTCGTCCGTAGCGTTCAGCTCAACAAAGAGATCAAAAACCATGTCCAACACCTTATGCGGACGCGCATTCTCCCGGTCGATTTTGTTAATGACGACAATCGGACGAGTATGATTTTCCAGCGCCTTGCGCAGGACAAATTTAGTCTGCGCTTGCGGCCCATCGTGCGAGTCCACCACCAGGAGAACCCCGTCCACCATTTTCATAATCCGCTCTACCTCTCCCCCAAAATCGGCGTGACCCGGCGTATCCACAATGTTGACGTGGTAGTCCCGGTACCTGAACGCCGCGTTTTTTGCCTTGATGGTGATCCCCTTTTCGCGCTCGAGATCCATCGAGTCCATGACCCGTTCTTCCACCTTCTGGTTGGTGCGAAACGTGCCGGACTGCCTAAGCAACTGATCAACTAACGTCGTCTTTCCATGGTCGACGTGTGCGATGATCGCGATATTACGAATCTTCTCCATATCCCCTCCGAGAGCCGGCAAGATGACTTTGGAGGGGGATGACGTCAATGAGTTTATCAAGCGAATAAGATCCCTTTCTCCGCCGGTCTAATTGACGAACCGTCTGGGCCCGAAACCTTGGTTAGCCGGTTCGTCTTTGTCTCATATAGGTAGGCCGCGGGTTCTCCGTAATCAGATCCGATATTTAATCCAAAAAAATCGCCTAGATCGATCGGGGTCACTTCGCGGTGCGTATGACCGCAGACGACCCCGGCAATTCTCTCTTTTTCTTGTCGGAGCAGTGCACCCATCCGCTCGTTTCCTAGGTAAGCTCGAAAAAAGGTATACACGCTCGGCGCCTCTGAATTAACTGTCGAAATATC
>WNFL01120481.1_pt1 | contig 10038 bp, 10 predicted proteins | sample 5400361 | NCBI WGS metagenome assembly WNFL01 (sample SAMN13153351, study PRJNA577476) | soil metagenome | isolation source: 40 cm soil on Douglas fir-dominated hillslope | place: USA:California | collected 2013-09-17
TGGGCAACCTCTCTTTCGAAAAAAACGATCGCCTCACCGAAACCGAGACCGTTTTTGGTGCCGCCAAAGCTTAAGGCATCGACCCCGGCTCTCCACGTTAAGTCTGCCGGTGAACAACGGATCGAAGCCAGCGCGTTCGCAAATCGGGCACCATCGATCTGTAAAAACAAGCCAAGCGATTTTGCCAGCTGACTTATCCTCTCGATCTCGTCCGAGTGGTAAACTGTTCCCAGCTCGGTCGCGTTGGTCAACGAAATCGCCCGCGGTTTTGATCCGTGTATTTCGCGCTGTAGATCGATTATCCGCTGGATTTGGCCGGGATCGATCTTGCCCATCTCTCCACCGACCACAATTGTTTTCGCTCCCGGTATGAAATGACCGAGAGCATTGCATTCATCGGTTTCAATGTGTGAATGCTCGTGAACAATGACGCCGTGATAACTCCGTACGACGACGCTCAGGGCCAGACAATTGGCGGCGGTCCCATTGGAAACGAAGAATACCGCACACTCCTTTTCGAAAACATCGGAAATCGCCTGCTGGGCTTCCAGGGTAAATTCGTCGTCCCCGTAGCCGGTCACATGTCCTTCGTTCGCTTCCCGCATTGCCGTAAGGACTTCCGGATAGATACCGGCGTTATTGTCACTAGCGAAATGTCGCAGGCGTTTATTCATAAACCGTGACACTTTCGCGATCCCCCTCACCACTGCCAATTCTTTTTTGACGGCGTATCCATCTCCCTTTTCCGCGGTGCCGGCGATCGGCGCGTCGTTCTATCTATCGTACGGAATGGGTTGGTCTTCGGTCACGGCTCCGAGCTAGCAGGCCATTGAAATACCCTTGATATGTGATAATTGGCAGGAACGCGCCGCTCAGTCGAATGAAAGAGGAAATGATATTGGTCGTCCGGCGAAGCCTTCTCGAATCCCTTGGAGTTTTTCAGGGCTTCACCCAGGAGGTCGATCGCTATTTGCCCACGCTTCTGGCACGGGAAAACAATTTTTTCGCGGCACGATCTACGGCTGAGAATGATCCGAGTCTCAAGCAGATCATTCCGTATGCACTCATCAGCGGCCAAGGAAAGGTTCTCCGCTACAAACGCGGGAAAGCGTCCGGAGAAAAGAGACTCGTAGCCAAGGCTTCAATCGGAATCGGCGGCCACATGAACGATCAGGATGAAGGACTTTTTGCTCTGGATCGGGCTGCTTATCTGGCGGGCGTCCAACGAGAGATTGATGAGGAGATTCGAATTCCAAATCCTCGGTCACACCGGATTGTCGGTTTGATTAATGACGACTCGACTGAGGTCGGGCGGGTGCACCTCGGGGTTGTACACGTGGTTCAATTGCCGGCGGCCGAAGCCACGAAACGGGAAAGCGCCATCACCGAGGTAGAATTCTTGACACCCGCGGAACTACGAGCCGAACGAGAATCCCTGGAAACCTGGTCTCAGATCTGTCTGGATCACTTGGAGGAAATTCTCGGTTCGTGAATTGAGGCGCGAAGCGCTGACGAGATTTTCGCCTGGACTGTTAGGCCCAGGAAATGATTCCAAAGCGGCAAGCGCTGAAGGCGCGGTAGATTCGAGAGCCTCTAGAGATGGTGTATGGGGAGGGGTGACGTTCTAGCGGTGTCAATTCGCCGATGTTCCTCCCGAAAATACAGCGACCTCCGTCGCGCCTTCAGCGCTGCTCGGTTTATTTGATGATCCCTGGGCCTAACAGCCCAGGCTATAATCTGCTCTGCGCTTCGCGCCTGTCCATCCGCTGCGAAACAGCAATTTCGCACTACACCGAGATCATTTCACGCACTCGATCCTGTTCCATATTACAGCCGAGCCCGGTCGCAACAATCTCGCCTCTGTCCATCACAACGTAGGAATCTGCGAGTTGGTGGGCGAAATCGTAGTACTGTTCGACCAACAAGATGGTCAGCCCCCGATCAGAGACCAAAGATCGCAGCGTTTTTCCGATCTCCTGTATGATGGACGGTTGAATTCCTTCGGTCGGCTCGTCCAAGAGCAAGCATTCCGGATCACTCATTAAAGCGCGGGCAATCGCCAGTTGTTGCTGTTGCCCACCCGACAGATCGCCGCCGCGGCGGCGTCTCATGTCTTTCAAGACCGGAAACAGCTCAAAAATCGATTCCGGTATCATTCCGCTACCACCGCGACTGGCGGCGCCGGTCAGCAAATTTTCTTCGACCGTCAATCGCGGAAAAATATCGCGACCTTGGGGTACGTAGGCCAACCCATTAGCAACTCGCCGAAAGGTCGCCAGCTTCTCTAAGGGTTTGCCTCGCCACGATATCGAGCCGCTACGGATCGGCAATAGACCCATCAAACAACGAAGCAAAGTCGTTTTCCCGACGCCGTTTCGACCAAGCAAAACCGTGAGTTTTCCGGTCTCAAAATTTCCATGAATGTGACGAAGAATATGGCTGCCGCCATAATATTGGTTCAGAGAATGAATTTCGAGCATCGAGCAATCCTTCAGCGACCGAGATAGGAAGCAATTACGGTTTCATCCTTCTTTATCTGATCCAGAGTCCCTTCCACGAGCACCCTCCCTTCGGCCATAACGGTGACTTGACCGCGTTCGCCGGCGAGCTTGGCAACGAAGTCCATGTCGTGTTCGACCACGACCATAGAACAGGTCGATCGCAAGGACTCGATCAATTCGGCGAGCTGTTCAGTTTCACGATCGGACATTCCAGCGGCCGGCTCATCCAATAAGAGCACACGTGGTCTCTGCATCAGTAACATGCCAATTTCCAAACGTTGTTTTTCTCCGTGAGACAATTGTCCGGCCGGCCGAAATGCGACCGGCATCAACCCGGTCAGGTGCAATGTTTCTTCCACTCGATCCCGAGTTTCACTAGTAAGCTTCGCATGCAAACTTCGATACCACCGTCTCTCGTTCGTCATGGCCAGCTCAAGATTTTCCCAGACCGGATGCCACTCGAACACTGTAGGTTTTTGGAATTTACGACCTACTCCGGCCGAAGCGATCATCGGCTCGTCGAGCCGCAACAGATCAAGATCCTTACCGAGAATCACTCGACCGGAATCGGGTTTCGTTTTGCCGGTAATAACATCCATCATGGTTGTTTTACCGGCCCCGTTCGGACCAATGACGCACCGGAGCTCCCCTTCGTAAATTAACAGATTCACATTATTGAGGGCTTTAATGCCGTCGAAAGTTACCGTGACACCCTCGAGATAAAGAATCGTACGATGGGGACCAGGCGTCGGAAAGTCAGGTGCCCTATCGGCGTCAGGCGCACCCGAACCGAAAGTCGATGTTGGCATCACCACCGGCTTCATTTCGTCCTTGGCGGCTTAAGCAAGCCGATCACTCCTTGCGGCAGATAGATTGGAACGATTACGAAAATCGCTCCGAGAAAGAACAACCAATACTCGGCAAACGAAGCCGTGAGAAAGCTCTTTGCACCGTTGACTAAAAATGCGCCAACGATCGGACCGAGCAAAGTTCCGCGTCCTCCCACCGCAACCCAGATCGCCATTTCGATCGAATTAGTCGGAGACATTTCGCTTGGATTGATGATACCAACTTGCGGCACATACAAGGCGCCGGCGATTCCGCAGAGGACAGCCGACAAAGTCCAAACGAAGAGTTTGTACCCAAGCGGATTATAACCCAAGAACATGAGTCGCGACTCGGCATCGCGAATAGCAGTGACGACCCTTCCCAGTCTTGACTTCACCAGGAAACGGCAAAGAAGAAAGCTTCCGGCGAGCACCAGGAATGTCAGAAGGAATAAACAAACCCCCGTGCCAGGAGCGGCAATAGGAAATCCCAAGATGCGTTTGAAATCAGTAAACCCGTTGTTGCCACCGAAGCCTGTCTCGTTCCGATAGAAGAGCAGCATAGCGGCGAAGGTCATCGCTTGGGTGATAATCGAAAGGTAAACGCCTTTGACTCGGGAGCGAAAGGTGAAGTAGCCAAAGATCCAGGCAACAACGCCAGGGACAAGAACGATCAACAAAAGCGCATAAAGAAAATGCTCGGTTCCCTGCCAGAACCAAGGTAGCGCCTTCCAATCGAGGAATACCATGAAATCGGGGAGAGCGCTGTGGTAGACGCCATCAAGCCCGATCGAGCGCATGAGATACATGCCCATCGCGTAGCCACCCAGTGCAAAAAAGAGCCCGTGGCCCAAGCTTAGTACACCGCAGAAGCCCCAGACCAGATCGAGCGAAAGTGCAACTAAAGCGTAGCACATTATCTTGCCAACCAATGTGAGCGCGTAGGTGGAAAGATAAAACGGCGAACTCGCCGGTGTGGCTAAAGCGCAGATCGGCGTGGCGGCCAGTACCAAGCCCACCACCGCCCAAAACGCTATCCATTCTCTCCGACCGAACAACCGTTGACGGACGGGAAGGTGGAATGTCACCGGCGCTTCGGAAACAGCAACACTCATCTCGGTTTTTTCTGGATGAAAAGAACGATGAGTACAAGAATGGCGATCTTGGCCAGCACGGCTCCCCAGAACGGCTCAATCAGCTTGCTGAGCACGCCGAGTCCAAGGGCGCCTACGATTGTGCCAATTAGCTGCCCGACTCCTCCTAAGACCACTGCCATGAAAGAATCGATGATATAGCTTTGGCCCAGATCCGGACCGACGTTACCAACCTGAGAAAGAGCGCATCCTCCTAGCCCTGCAATTCCGGCGCCGAAGGCAAACGCGTAACAATCGATCTGCCAGGTGCGAATACCGACGCAAGCAGCCATTCGGCGGTTTTGCGTAACGGCTCGGATATATAACCCGAAACGTGTTCGCTGGATAACGAGCCAAGTAATCAAAACCACTATCAACGCAAAGCCAATAATCACTATCCGGTTGAAAGGCAGGATCAGCTCCGGCAAAACGGTAATGCCGCCGCTCATCCAGCGAGGATTGGAAACCTGTACATTCTGGGCGCCAAACTTCGTTCGGACTGCTTCGATTAAGATGAGGCTGACTCCAAATGTCGCGAGCAAGGTCTCCAATGGTCGTCCATACAACAACCTGATTACGGATCTTTCCAGAATGAGACCGACGATCGCGGCCGCCAAAAAAGAAACTGGGACCGCCGCCAGCAGATACCAATCGAACGCTCCAGGCCAGTAGCTAACAAACAAATTCTGGACGCAGTAAGTTGCGTAGGCCCCGATCATGAGAAACTCACCGTGGGCCATGTTAATCACACCGATTAGACCGTAAGTGATAGCTAACCCAAGCGCAGCTAATAACAGAATACTTCCAAGGCTGATGCCGGCAAATAAGGTCCCGACAAACTGGATCTCCGCTTCTTCGCGTTCCAGATTAGCCAACGCTTGTTCGACCTGTTTGCGAACTGCTGGATCTGATTCGATGAACGTGCCGTCGCTTTGCTTTCCCAATAGAGGCGCCAGCACAAGACGCGTTTGCGGATCGTGTCGCTGCTCGATGGCGTTTTGGATCTGGATCGTGCAGCGCGCTCGAAGCCCAAAGCTGATCCAATTCAGCCCGTAAAGAAGAATCGGTCTCGCTGCTTCTTGCCTTCTCAATTAGCGGTTTGAGCACCGGATCACCGCTCCTCAACAATGTCTGAATGGCTTGCGCCCGAACTGCTCGATCAGGTGAAACTAACTGTAATCCGGCTAGCCCGATCGCTAGCTTCTCGCGCAATACATTATTTAATTCGATCGATTGTAGATCAGCCGCTTTGCCCTCGACTTCCGCACCCGTCAGTGCGTCATGATAAGATTCGCCATCCTGGATTAAAAGCTGTCCGGCATTATTTGTGTAGAGCCGCTCATCCCGTAGCGATTCCAGAATTCGTTTGGCAACATCGTCTCCTGCCAGAATGACTTGCTCCAATGCCTGCGCTTTCGCATCAAAATCATCCTCGGCCAAAGGTTTGATCTGTTCCGGCGTAAGAGCCTGAGCGACACCACCAACCGCTAGGAAGAATGCTATGGTGAGCAGCAAGGAGAACCGTCGATTCATATACAGACGGCGTGTTCGATGCCTGTTCTAGCGACCGAAGACGGCCAGCCCAGTGGGATCAAGCAGATTGCGGAGACGCATGTTGGCAACTTTGTCCGGCTTGCTTTCGTTACCCGGAATAAATGGGCTCCAAGGCTGGGCTCGAATCGGTTCTTTGGTTTTCCAGACAACACCGAATTGTCCGTCGGGACGCACTTCTCCGATCATCACCGGCTTGTGAAGATGGTGGTTAGGATCCATTTGCAGGGTGAAACCACACGGCGCTTTGAATGTCTGGCCGATCACTGCGATGCGGACCTTGTCGACATCGGTGCTCCCAGCTTTTTCCACGGCTTGCTTCCACATGTGAATACCGACGTAGGTGGCTTCCATTGGATCGTTGGTCACCCGCTTATCGCCGCCGGGAAGATTGTGAGCGGCTACATAGGCCGCCCACTCTTTCTTAAACGCTTCATTCTGCGGATTCTTCAGTGACATGAAGTAATTCCAGGCCGCTAAATGTCCAACTAACGGCTTGGCATCAATCCCTCGCAGCTCCTCTTCACCGACCGAAAACGCGACCACCGGAACATCAGTTGCCTTTAGGCCCTGATTGGCCAATTCTTTATAGAACGGCACATTTGAGTCGCCGTTGATCGTCGAGATCACGGCGGTCTTTCCGCCTTGAGCGAATTTTTTTACGTCGTTGACGATCGTTTGATAGTCATTGTGACCGAACGGGGTATAAACTTCGTTTATGTCGGCATCCTGAACACCTTTGGAATGCAAGAAAGCGCGCAGAATCTTATTGGTTGTACGCGGATACACATAGTCGGTCCCCAAAAGAAAGAACCGTTTCGCGCCCCCTCCTTCTTTACTCATTAGATACTCCACCGCCGGAATCGCCTGTTGATTCGGGGCAGCGCCAGTGTAAAAAACGTTCCGCGACATCTCCTCGCCCTCGTACTGAACGGGATAGAAAAGCAAGCCGTTCAGTTCCTCAAAAACGGGAAGGACCGACTTGCGCGACACCGAGGTCCAACAGCCAAAAACGACAGCTACCTTGTCCTGGCTGATGAGCTGTCGAGCCTTTTCCGCGAACAGCGGCCAATTCGATGCGGGGTCAACCACGATCGGCTCGATTTTTCGTCCCGCTACACCGCCGGCATTGTTGATCTCCTCGATCGTCATCAGAGCGACGTCTTTGAGGGAAGTCTCGGATATCGCCATGGTACCGGAGAGCGAGTGCAGAATGCCGACTTTGATCGGTTCGGAACTGTTTTGGGCAAGGAGTGGATGCGCGGTAAAGGTCACCGTGCACGAAAGCAACGTGGCGTGGAGGAACAATTTTCTTTTCATGGATCTCGGGCAAAACCGCCATGATCACTTGGCAGTTGGTATCAGGGCAAACTCAGCAGCAGTTGTGCCACTTTTCCGGAGCGCCCACCCCCAGAGACCCTCCCTTCAAACCGGATTTAAGTCGATGATTGCTGGACAAACTCAGCCACTTTATGGGACACTGTACCGTTTTGATCACAAGTGGTCGTAGCGGTGACCGGGTCGTCTTCTTCTGGAATTGTCAAGCCGGAGCCGCTCATCGTGGCCAATGGCTTTTTTCCGGTAGCGGCGACTGTCCGGCTGGGCCTGAGTATCTGGCAGTCCGGGAAGGTTGTATGAAGCGATAGACCCAGCCCGACCAAAAAGCCAGTCGCGACCGTGCTGCCTCCACCTTTTCCGGTAGCGCGATGCCAGCCGACACCCAGGCCCAGCAAGCCAGTGACGAAAGCGACGAAGCGATGCCTTCATCAGGCGAGCCCTCGAAAATGATGGCGACAGGTTAACGCACCGGCCAAACGCACAAACGGCTTTAGCCAGGAACGACCTCTTGCCGATACGGCATCCCATCCTGGGCGCCCGGCCTAGTCACGGCCAGAGAAGCCGCTTGGCAGGCGCGTCGGACAGCCTCCTCGACACTTAGTCCTTCGGCTATCCCTGTACTAAACCAGCCAACGAAACAATCTCCCGCTCCGGTTGTATCGACCGCTTGCACTACCGGCGCGGTGACGCGAGTGATCGTCGTGCCGGTCGAAAACAGCACCCCCTCCGCCCCAAGCGTTACCACAACTATTTTAGAGCCCTGGCGCAAAAACCAATCAACGCTCTTTTCGATCGATGATTCATTGCTTAAGCCGAGAGCCTCATGTTCGTTGACCACAATCGAGTACAGGCTTTCGTAGACTTGCTTCGGGAGCGTTCGCGTCGGCGCCGGGTTCAAAATGAAACGGCGATTTAGTTCTTGGCACAAACGAGCGGTTGCTTCGATTGCTCCATCCCTGATTTCGAGCTGAGAGACGACCACGTCAGCCCGCGCAAACGCATCGCGCGCCGCAGAAACCATCGCCGAATCAACCGCTTCATTTGCCGATTTCGCTACTGCGATCAGGTTTTCTCGGGTAACGCCGTCGACCAGTATGAGCGCGACACCACTGGGAGCGTTCTGAACACAATGAAAGTAATCGAGATTGATGCCTTCCTTGCATAACCGATCTCGAGCGGCGGAACCAAAGGAATCAGCGCCGAAAGCACCTAGAAACATTACCTGTCCCCCAGCCCGAGCTGCCGCGACTGCTTGATTTGCACCTTTTCCGCCGCCGAACATCTTGAATTCTCCCCCTAGAACAGTCTCACCCGGTCTAGGAAGGCGATCACAGAATACAACCAGATCGGTATTCGAGCTGCCAACGATGAGAATCTTGGGTCTTGGCGCCATGTCATTTATAAGAAGAGCCATCAAAACAAAAAAGGATCATCCCGTCAAACCGGTTGGGATTGTAAATAGATCGCATCTTGGATTTTCGGCTGCGCTTGGATTTTCGGCTGCGAATTTCTCTGCCAGTAGCTACAACTCAGTCGCGATACAGCAATGGCTTTTTTCCGGTAGCGGCGACTGTCCGGCTAGGCCTCAGCTTCTGGCAGTCGGAGAAGGTTACACGAAGCGACTGAGCGAGCCCGACCAAAAAGCGCAGTCGCCATCGTGTGGCCTCCAAAATCGTGCGGATCGTTTTCCGGTAGCGGCGACTGTCCGGCTAGGTCTCAGCTTCTGCCAGTCCGGGAGGGTTACACGAAGCAACTGAGCGGGCCCGACCAAAAAGCGCAGTCGCCATCGTGTGGCACGCCCAGTGAGTCGCCGCTTTTTTTATCGACTCAAATTTTCGGAAAGAATGACTTGAATAACATCCATAAATAATGTAGTGATAGTTGATGTATTTCCGAAAGGAACTAGGACATCAAGATTTGCCGCAGGAAGTTGCCTGGAGCTGTGATTTCTATGTGACTATTTGTGCGGAACCGCGCCGACAAAATCACTTCTGTCGTGATCCGGTCGGCTCAGCAGTGCTGTCCTCTGCTCGCCATTACCAGAATCTTTCTAAATGGGGTGTTCACCTGTTGCTCCTGATGCCCGATCATCTGCATCTCGTAGTGACGCCCTATCTTGGCTACGACATTACGGGCCTAATTACGGGCTGGAAACGCTTTCTCACACGCAGCTATCGGTTGAAGTTCCAGCGCAACTTTTTTGAACATCGGATTCGGAACAGCGAAAACTTTAGCGCGTATTGCCAGTATGTGCGCCTCAATCCAGTACGCGCCGGATTGGTCATTCGACCAGAGGATTGGACGTGGGTTTATCCCAGGCTTATTGGGCCGTCAGATGTCTAGATATGGCGACTGCGTTCTTAGATTGGGCCGAGGCAATGCTTCGGTCCCGTTTGATGGCCGGTTGCGATTGAGCGTAACGGGATCGTCGCCGATTGTATCGAAATAAGATATGCACGATTTCCAGGGTACGAGCGGCAAATGAACGTGGCCAACGTCTTGAAAAACGTGGCAACTCACTGGGCGGCCACACGATGGCGACTGCGCTTTTTGGTCGAGCTCGCTCAGTCGCTTCGTGCCAGTGCCTAGGACACAGTACGCCTTGGGCGTATTCGGACAGTCGCCGCTACCGGAAAAAGATCCGCACGATTTTGATGGCCACACGATGGCGACTGCGCCTTTTGGTCG
>WNFL01277791.1_pt3 | contig 10038 bp, 12 predicted proteins | sample 5400361 | NCBI WGS metagenome assembly WNFL01 (sample SAMN13153351, study PRJNA577476) | soil metagenome | isolation source: 40 cm soil on Douglas fir-dominated hillslope | place: USA:California | collected 2013-09-17
CCCGTCCCACGACGAGTACCCGCGCTGGTTTCATGGAAGCACAGGTTCGTTCCCGACCCTCCTTTGATATGAATTACTGACAAATCATTGGCTAGGGTACTGGTGTGCAAATCGTGATGACTGCTTCGACTGCTCTCAGGATGGGCGCTACTATCCGTGGCATTGTCGCATTCACGTCCACGTCCACGTACGTAACTATTTAGTTCTGCCACACTTCCCCTTAATCTCCTTCATAGCGATAAGGCCGGCCGCTCCATCCCTGCGCCTGGTCGTGGTGTGTTATCAATCGCCCGCGAGTTGACGCCCAAGACGCCACTTCCCATCCTCGATATCGAATACCGCACTCGCCAACTCGCCTTCCGCCGCAAGCAAATTTCGCAATGGATCGAAAACGAGCGGGAGCTCCTCCAAGAGGAAATTCAGATGCGCCAAGACGCTGATGAATCGACCGACGACTTAATTGCCTCACGCCTTGCCAATATCGAAGAGGAGGCGAAGAGGCAGGAGAAGGACGCTCAAGCCACTTTCGGCATGCTCCAAGGCGCCGATCCTCGCATCGCTCCTCTCAGACGGGCTTTGGCAATTTGGGGTTTAACTGCAGATGACATCGGTGTTATCTCGATCCACGGCACAAGCACGAAGGCGAACGACAAGAACGAATCGCACGTCTACAATGACATCTTCAAGCAATTGCAACGCACGCCCGGCAATGCAGTCCCCGTCATCGCTCAAAAGAACCTCACTGGACATCCTAAGGGTGGCGCCGCAGCATGGATGTTGCTTGGTCTTTGCCAGTCCATTGAGACCGGTATCGTTCCGGGCAACCGCAATGCCGAGTACGTTGATCTCATTGATTGGCCAGTAGTGGTACCTAATTAGATGATATAGCAATATTGATGTCGAGTTACGCAAGTTCGAATACCTCATGTATCCTTCGAAGACCATCCACACTGACGGCATCCGCGCTGGGTTGATGGTAGGTACATTCCCTGCTTTCTTCGAGTGTCGCTCACTCTTTCTTGAGACGTCTTTCGGTTTCGGCCAAGTCGGTGGTAGCGCCCTCGTCCTCCACCCTCGCTTCCTATTTGGGGCTTTAGAACCCTCTGCGTATAATGAGTACAAGAAGGCCAACGGTGCTCGCGCTCTGTCTGCGTACAAGGTCATGAGCGAAATGATGATCACCAATTCCCTGGTCAAGGTCAAGGATCACCCTCCATTCATCCCCGAGCTCGAGGCTCCAGTCCTCTTGAACCCGCTTGCCCGCGTCACTTGCGACAAGACCGGTGATCTCTCTTTCCCACCCAAATTGACTGCAGCTCCTAAGTCGGACTTGGCAAACCTTTCGATCATCAAGGAGACACTCAAAAAGGCTGGCGATATAGCTGGAGTGGGTGTAGACCAGGAACTCATCTCATCTTTCCCTTCTCACAACCCGACCTTTGTCACTCGCAACTTCACCAACAAGGAAGTCGCCTACTGCAATGCACAGCCGAACCCTACTGCATCGTTTGCCGCGCGATGGGCGGGAAAAGAGGCTGTCTTCAAATCTCTTGGCGTCGCTTCGAAGGGTGCTGGGGCCTCAATGAAGGACATTGAGATCCTACCGGATGACTCAGGCGTGCCACAGGTTCACCTCCATGACGATGCTAAGGCCGCCGCAGAAGTCAAGAATATCGGCCACGTCCATATCTCCCTCAGCCACTCTGATACTGTTGCTATTGCTTTTGCTCAAGCCACGTTCTAGTCTTGCCACTCCGTGCTTTCGTGACCTGTTGTTGTTCTCCCACGATGCTCTTGTGATATCCTGTCCTCGCACCATAGAAATCAATAGAGTTCTCTTTCTCGTTTCTTTGCCTTCTACCCTTTCACGCAATCATCGTCACTGAGCACCGCTATACCTATTGGGGGTATGTTGTGAGATATAGCCCGAACTACTAGTGTGCGACCACCCGCGAGAACTTTCAGGTGTAGATGCCATGCAACTACAATCAGTATCAATTCATATGAGTATTCTATAAAAAAGATTCACAAGGGTATTGCTGTCGCCATTTGCGTGCAAGCGGGATCATCTAACCGACTTTGAAACACCATTGATCACCTTCGTCGTATATTTATATAGTCATTATATTCACGAGTGGATAATATAAATACAAGTTCGCTCCCCATTCGAGCGCTCCGAGGGGGCGGACCTTCAATGGGGTCTACGCACCGTACAAAAGGGTTTAGGCCTCCAGAAATTCACCGAGTACTGCATCCCTTTCTACTGTAATAGATCTTAGGACGGGTTTAGTAAAGAGGGGGCTGCGTGGCGGGCGCTATAAGGAGAAGTGGTCACAAACAGTATTGAGTCCTCATCGAGCGCGTTCCTAGTACATGGGGGTCCTCCTTAAGGGAAATCACTTATGTGCCCCGGGGTGTTGCCCTCACCACAAACCGACCACCAACCGACCCATCGCGATGATGGTAGTCAGCTTCTCATTTGGCCCGGATTAACCAGCGCAAGAATGTACATTATCACCAAATGGCGACTACCACGGCTTTGCAGAACCAGTTGGGCACGACATCTGTATTCGACCAAGTCTGAGTGATGCGAGTGATTCCATGGATTTTGGATAGGTATGCGTAGAATATCATTTTCAGGTGCGAATGACTAAATTAACCGATTTTGAACCAACTTCAAGGCGGCATTAATTTCCGGTTTCCGGTGGAAAGCAGGTGCGTACGCATATATGAATTTTCATGTACGACATAGAGAAAGGCCGTAGAAAACACAAACCAAAAGCAAAGGTGCCAACGGCAGAACACTCATCGGTACCGGCGGAGGGAAAGGCTGGCAGGAGTTCTATGTTAGAAAGTGACTACAGTAGAACCGATCAACGTACGTATTGTGGCGTTTCCAGGTAGACCGAGCCGGGGTGTGGTGGTAGCGGTGGCCCTTGCCCAGACCGCGGTTCTGCTTTCCAATGGATGTAAGACCGCGAGCTTCGCGTCTCTTGTGCACAGAGTCGCAGATCCAGTTGATACGAGGGTCGCGGCGAACCTGCCAACGAATCAGATTACCATTTGATCTGGAACGGGACAAGTGACGTACTGCCTTGTGGCTAGGATCAACAAGGATGACTTCAAAGTACTTGTAAACGCCATCCTGGTTAATCCAGTATGAGTTGAGGACACGAAGATTGGCGCATCGGCGTCCGACGCGCTCTTCAGCGATGGATCGAAGACCACGTTGGAACTTGAGATGGTTGACACCCTGACGGACCGGCTTGCCGTAGGTAGCACCTGGAGATGCAACCCGTGTCAGGAGTGATAGACCACATATGAAAATGTTTGAGTCAAGACTGACCCTTGGGGACGGGCTTTTTGCGGTTACCCCTCCTGACACGCACACGGTAGATGAGGTAGCCCTGCTTAGCTTTGTAGCCGAGACGACGGGCCTTGTCGGGGCGAGATGGACGGGAAGCACGATGGATAACGTTCAATTGGCGATACTCCCAGCACCTGTAGACCAATGATAACACAAAGCATAAGCGTTGCATGCTCTGGCATACCGAGACTAACATACCGAACGCGGAGGAGGAATCGGAGGACATCCGACTGCTTCTTTTTGTAGAGCTCTCCAACATACTTGTACGCGCCCATCTGTAATGAAAGTAGCCAATAATATTGTCAGAACACCGCTTTGTGACTTTGACGACGCCGATAGTCACCTTTTGTCGATTTGTTAGGACTAAGGTTTGAGGGATAGGCCAAACTTTGCAAACAAAGAAAACGCGTTGCTGACTTCGACCGCCTCACTTTGTGTCTATTAACGACGTGATTTGAAGACGCACCCAGTACGATATCATAGTTTGAGGCGAAACACAATCTGCAGCCGTCGCCCCCGTTCACGCCACCAGCTGCGGCCCACCAGACTGATTCACAACAAACTGGTCCGAATGCTCCGTTCTCGCCTCGTTCCTCATCGAAGCGGGAAGCCAACGAAATTACCTGCTCTTGGCGAAACTACAACGTCGCGTTGCGAGTATTTGTTTGTGTATATCCAAACATACGCTACGCCAGTCGGCGAAATACGATAAGGACGAGTGAGTACATAAGACGAAGGTAGAGGAACGCGACATTCGCGACGTTCTTTACCGTAGATCACCAGTTGGTGAGTTGTTTGAGCATCATCAACATCATAAAGTACAGATTTCTGGTGGGTTGAATTTGCTCTTTTGGAATTTAACCTCGAGTTGCTTGTATCAGCAGCGCCATTGCAGCCCAACTCACGGGAAGATACATAGGAGATGCTGCCTGCCCTTTGGTAACATAGAGGAAGGTCTCAGAAGTCACATAAAGGGCATACTCCAGTCGTTTGCTTTTCGCTGAGCCACAATCTGCCGTGGATCTTTGACCAATGGTAGGCTTTTTTATGATGAATGGCGCAAGCACAAGCACATCGTTGGTCCTTGCTTTACAGAGCGGGTGCACTGGCTGACCCTTTTCCCCTATGTTAACCTTGCGAAGGGTTCAGAATTGGGATTGGTAAGTCTGGGTCTCTTTTCCGCAAATGCGCGATTGTTGATGATGCCTTGGCCTTGAGATTTATCCCATCCGGTTGTCATAAAACATCGTCATCCGTGCCAACCGTGCCGATTGGGGGTTTCTCATAGCGAACGTGGCGGTGGAGGCACGCGCATTCAGCCTAAGGGTGGGTACGAATATTACCGGGCTTTCGATAGCACGGACATGCTTTTTAAGAGATCGAATTCTCTGTTCAAAGGCAAAGGGAATGCAGTCCAACAATTTACACTTCAACCTCAAGATATCTATTGATTTAACGTTCTAGGCTTTTGATCATGTTTAGTTTACTTGGGTTTGTCTCGACATCCATCAGAGATCGTGAGTATCAAAGTGCTGTCCCAATACACACACACACACACACACATTCAGATGGCACTCTATCTCGTCTCTTCTCTTCATAGAACGGAGACTACAGTTTGCGTGCCCTTTTAGCCCAACAGCAATAATTCAATTGGATTCTGGGCCCTTGAATACGAAGCACTACGAGACCTTCAGACTAACTTTTTGTATCCTCGGGTCGTTGGTATCGCATTTGCCGGTCGTCCGAGCCCCTATGACCACAAAGGATCTTGAACCTGCCCTCGTCCGAGTCACTTTGTGGTCGCGCGACTCGCCTCCCCGAACAGCTTTAACTGAGAGAAAACGCGCAAAGGTTGCGAGTTGTGACCGAGACAGAGACTTGGGTCCATCAAGAACGCGTTGTGTATAAATGGCCACGCCAGAAGAGCAAATCGTCGCCGCAATCTCGATCGCAGGCAATCCGGCTGGACACCCCGCAGAAACACATGCTCAAGCAGTCGAGTTTCTCACAAAAGTCCGCCGGGAATGCGTCCAGTCATGGCGTCCTGCTCTCACCCTTTTCGTGGCTACAACAGAACCAGGTCGGCATACTTGGGACGACACTGTCAGACTTTTTGCTCTCACTATTCTGGACGATTTCTTGGACATCCAGTATGCTGTCGTCCTCGTGACCCCACTCGTTTGCTGACTAGGTCATCTCATTCGCTGCTGCAGGCACAACAAGGGCAATCTCGATGATGACGCGTTCCAAACCTTACGCGATACATTCCTATCTTACTTACAATCAGAGTATCTCTATGGATCGGCTGAGGCAAAAGCTCCCTTCCTCCGAAATAAATTCTCCCATACACTTTCACTCCTCTTCACTTCAACATATGAAACGAAATGGCAAGGATTCTTCAGCTCAATCTTCTCTCTCTTGAAACCGCCCACGGAATCTGGTGCCGTGCCCTTCAATCCCCACGTTTCTATTTTCTTCTTTCGACTGCTCCTCGAGATCTCCTCTGAAGTCGCGGATCAAATTCTGAAAAACGCTCGTAGTTATAATGCCGAGCGTGTTGTCCGAGATACACGTATCCGAGATAGAGTTCGAGAAAAGGATGCCGCCGCGATCAATCAAGCAGTCTTGACTATAGTTGCCGAGGGAAAGCAGAAGCTAGACGCTATCCGGAGAGACCAGAGAACAGAAAACCTTGGGGAAACAGAAGAAGTTGTGGATCTTGGAGTCCGCGCCTTCGCCAGCTACGTTCGTACGTGGTGATATCCCTCTCAATTCACCATACATTTCAATCACTCACCCGGGCATTTATAGCTTGGATTGACATAAACCTCACTGTAACGCCGGACACGATTCCTCTGATCTTCTCGTTGCTTTCCGATCCGTCGGTCCCAATCCGTTTGGCCACTTGTTCAACCCTCTCCAACATTCTCTCCAAAGGATTGAAGGTACCAGAAGACAAGCTCCGACTGATTCAGGTGCTCTCTTTAGGACCTGTTTTAGATCAACTGGAGACCAGCACAAAGGCGGGGCCCCGTGGAACTGAAGCGCTGGAATCGTACCGTGAAGGACTAGCGCGTGTCGCAAATACCCTAGGCACAGAACTGATAGCGCTCTGCAATGATGTAGGTGTGCAAAGATATTGCACTCCTACCACCCTTAATTCCTTTTCAGACGAAGTTACCTCCTTCAGAGCAGCAAACAGCGTACGAACTATTAGAAGAACTTCTCCCTATCGCCATGCGATTCCTCGGTGATCCATATGACGACACCTCTAGCCAAGTCTTTTATGTATTCACTGATATGTTGAGCACGGTGCGTTTGGGGGATGCTTCGACTATTCCAAATCTAATGTCTGTTTTACTCGTCTAGTACAAGAAAGCCAAACAGGCATCTCCACAAACACATATGACTACCGAGAAGCTTGCTTTCCTCACTTCATTCCTCAAAGTTGTGATCGAAAAGCTCAAATGGGATCCAGATACATCCCCTGATGACTTGGATCAGGATGAAAGAGCGGCATTCGAGTTCATGCGCAAGGTTTGTTGGAAAATATAATTTTGGACAAAAGGGCGCTAACCCTCAAGGCTCTGCAACAGGATCTACGGAAATTCATCGACGCGGTCTTAGTGTTAGATGTGGACATAGTCACCCAAGCATTGTCGGACCACGCTCATCGCGTATTAATTGAGTACGAGAACGGGACACAGCTCACGTGGGTCGATGCGGAGCTCGCCATCTATCTGGTCTACCTCTACGGCGAGTTGGGTACCAAGGAAAAGGGTGAGTTCAACACCTGGCTTAACATTCCACCTGCGTAACGGTTTATTTGCAGGCCAGGGTCGTGCCACATTTTGCACTGTGCCCAAAACTATCCCCAAAGCAGAGAGGAAAAACATCGACTACTCAGAATATCCCCTGACGCCCCAGGGCGAGATGATGGAGCTTCTCGTTCGATCCCGAATCTCGGCCTATCCACATCCCGCCGTTGCGGCTCAATTCTTTGAAACGGTACAGAGATACTCAGACTTCTTCAAAGTTAGGAAAGAATGGGTTCTCCCCGCACTAGAGGCTTTCCTCGATAGTCGGTGAGTATGATCATCAGATCTCTCACCTTTCGTCTCTTATACCCAGTACAGCGGCGTACATCATCCGCTCCCGAATGTTCGGAGACGTGTGTTCTACCTCTTCTTCCGTTTCGTGCAATCTTTACGCATCGATATTGAGATTGCGCATATCCCATCAATTCTACAAGCAATTCGAGATTTGCTCACAGTTGAAGCCGAATTCCCGTCCGACTTTGAACCCCCAAGCCCCCCTCCCTCTCACATTCCCCAGGAAAATGACTTCCTTTCTCAAATCCTCCAACTCCCTTGCATATTTGATTCTCAACTTCATATGTTCGAGGCTGCCGGGGCGCTGGTATCTGCGCTATGGTCGCAGCCCGAGGTTCAGGCTAATGCCCTTCAAACCCTCATGAATCCGATGCTTGCGAAGTTGTCTGAGTGCTTGACGGTCCCTCTGACCGGGAGAATCGAGAATGAGGGTGATGCTGTGACGATCTTGACTGTCCATCACACCATCCGCGCTCTTGGAAGCATCCCAAAGGGATTCCCGGAGTATCCAAATCCCATTCCAGACGATTACATTCAACCTCCATTGGCAGAGTTCAGACAAATGTCGGAAGCAATCTTAGTTTCGATGGACGTCATGGGCCGCCATAAGGTCGTTCGGGAAGCGGTAAGTTGCTGGCTCTGTACCCAAGGCGATGACTAAGTCTCCGTCCTGTAGGCACGTTTTGCATTTGGCCGGATTATCTACGCGGCCGGACCTACGATCACAGTCTACATCCCAAGACTCATGACAACCCTGCTGGTTTATTTCGAACCATCCGAGTTGGTCGACTTTATCAAGTTTGTTTCTCATATGGCCCATAAGATTGGGGTGCGTTATTTCCATATTTCTCTCGTATTTCAGCTCACAAATAACATTCAGGAAGCTATGCGAGACGTTGTGGATCAATTGATCGCTCCCTTGACGAATCATGTAACTGTCTTGCTTGCACAACCTATCACCGGTACGGATGACAAAGTGACTCGACTGGATACAAAGAAGGAATTTCTGAACTTCCTGAACTCAATTATGACCACCCGCCTTGGTGGCATATTAGTTTCTGAAAGTGAGATTAACTAAAGTCGATTTCCCTTTCCCGTGGCAGGCTGACTAACATCTTTGCTAGGGAATGCACCAAATCTCCAGTCGTTTCTGGAAACGATACTCGTTTTGGCCACTGATGTAGGCGACATGGCAAGCCAGAAGCTCGCCCTCATCTTTTTGTTCAAGTTCGTCACCACCTTCGGTGCAACTCAAAGCAATGGAGCGACAGCTCCAGCCAAAACCAACAGAACTACTATTCCAGTGCCTGGCATCGAGCAGTTCATCTATAATCGAATCTTATTGGCTTGTTTCACAATCCCGTCTCTTCCGGCTTTTGATCCAAAGGATGCCATGGCAGTCATTGTATGTATACTCTGTCTATGGTAAATTGTGTGATCCCTGACCTGCGTTCAGGTTTTGAACGAAGTCGGCAATCTTTTACAAGGAATCGTCAAGGCGCGTGGCGATGAAGCTGTCCATCATATCCAGAACGTCTTCTTACCTTCCCAAAATTGCCCTCCTGATACTGCTCAAGCCCTCGTCGTAAATATTCGTGATATGGACAACAAGGCATTCAGGAAGTATTTTTCCGAGTTTATCAAAAGTACCCGCCCTCCTCAGTAGTACCTCACAGTCGTTGGGACTGTCTTCTCGCACCATCTTGCTTTGCGCTTTCATGACTCGCCACCCTCATTTCCTGCAAACGACCTCAATGCCTCGCATCTCACAAGCATTTCTCTTATATCTCATCTTGTATCTTGAGTAGTCACTCTGGATAATTCGTCGCTCTCTCTCTTCATTTCTAGGCAAAGAAACGCATATGTACCCACGCTCGCAAACTAGGTACATGATCGAGAATCTGAGCCTTATCCACCGTACACGCGACCCTATGACGAAGCCTCTCCTACACACAACTCCCCCGTTCACCTCCCGAGGGGAAGAAAAAGCTGCAAGAAAATAAACTGAGAACGGGACCCGCAATAGCAAGGACCAAACCGACAAATTGTTACCGGACAGACAACGCACGATGAAGAGTTGAATGGGATCAAGGTCGAGGTGGGGAGACGGATGCTTGGGCGGGTGGTTGGATGGTAGTGGAATGGGAGGGAATGGGAGGGAGAAGCAGGAGAAGGGAAAAAAAGTGTTACGATGCGATACGCGTAGTGGATGACGTCGTCAATAGTAGACGGGGCTACTAGTGTCCTGCACCGGCCATTGGTGGTACTTGCTGTGGCGGTCCTTGTGAAGGATCAAAGTGAGGTGGGCCTTGTTGGGGTGGTGGTCCCATCATCATAGAGTATGGCACAGCATGGCCCACTGGAATCATTCTTGCATTAGCCAATTCTACCTGCGGGAATAAAAAGCACACACTCGGCGGGCTGGGGTGATAGTATCCGTGAGGCGGCATAGGTGCGCCTGGCATCGCGCCAGGAGGTCCTCGAGGAGTACCATTTGGCGGTGGTGGGGAGGTAGGAGGGTAAGCGCCGGGAGGAGCCATGTAGTGGGGACCAGCTGTG
>WNFL01404684.1_pt2 | contig 10038 bp, 12 predicted proteins | sample 5400361 | NCBI WGS metagenome assembly WNFL01 (sample SAMN13153351, study PRJNA577476) | soil metagenome | isolation source: 40 cm soil on Douglas fir-dominated hillslope | place: USA:California | collected 2013-09-17
CGGGCGATCCAGCGAACCGCCTCTCCGGGATTCTCGAACCCGAGAACGTTCATCACGAGATCAACCGTCCCAAAGGGACCCGAGCCGCATCCGAAGCATTTCACGGTGTTGTTAGACTTGCGGATGCCGACCGAGGCTGTCCGGTCTCCGTGCTGATGCTGTTCTGGGCGCCAGCAATGGATGTTTCCGTTTTTGCCCAATCTCAGGCCGAGTGCGCGGGCGACAGCAACAATCTGGATTTTGCGGTTGACGAATCCGATGTCAGGAACGGCCATGCGCGTTTCCGTCGAAACAGAATCGGAACGCTACCACGGATGTAGGTAAAACAGACTGAGCCGCGGCAGGCTGGCCGCTTCGAGCAGACGGCGTTCCAGAAACTGCCTTTCGAGCATTGCGATCTGATCCGCCGTCATCTTGCCGCGATACGGTTTCAGTTCGAAATCGAGGGATCGGCGCGTTTCGGCGAGTTCTGCCTCTGAAGCCGCAGCGTGCGCCCGCCCGATCATCATTTCTTCGATTGCGGTGAATTGTTGCTCAAGCTGTTCAAGATCGCTGAACAGGCCATCGACGTCGATCGCCTCGAGTGCCGCCGCCAGATCCTCGTAATCGGCCTCGTGCATCGCCGCTGCGTTGCGTGCGACTAATGCGCGGACATCGTCGAGCGTGAAGGGAGGGGCGGATAGTCCGATCGGCGTGAGGTTGACCATCCGTTGCGCTTCCTTCGCGACAGCTTGGGCGCAGTACGCCACCGAGTTCACCCTCTCGGCGCGGGGATTCGAGCGGCGCTTTTCGAAAACAGCGTCGATCCCGCGCAACACCGCCTCCAAAGGAATCCTTGCATTTTTCCAAGCCTCGACCAGTGCTAAATCGCGGGGCGACAGATGGAACATTCCAGTGCCACGGGCACGCTGGAAATGCTCCTCGATCGCCGTGAAATAGTCGAAAGAAGCTTCTGTCATGGTTGGGCGTCCGAAGCCGCGGCAAGGTTAGGAAGGAATTTGGTAAGCCCGTCGCCGGAACGTGACACGACGTGGCAAGCCGCCGTGAACAACGATTTTCTCGATGGTGCCGTTTTTTAAGATGTCGATCTGTGAAAGCAGCCGGCAAATTTCCGTGCGCAGGGTAAAATCATTCAACTCGAGTTCGGCGCGGACGCCGACTTCCTCATCCAGCCGGACATCGACCAGGACTTCGGGTTGCGGGTCCAGGATCACTTCACCATCCGCGATCCTAACGTTGAGAATCGACCCGAAGTTGAGTGCTTGGCAGAGACGAACCAGCATTTGTCGCGATGGCGAGAGCTGCGAGAACTTGAGGGATTGTTCCATTGAGATGGCCTGTTACTCGATTGCGTCGGTCATAGAGTCGAACTCTGCCCTAGTGGGGCCGGGTCCGTTTCTCTGGTCCCACTCGGCTTTTGTTGGTGCGTAGACGACTTCCCGGTGGCGTTTCTGAAGAAAGTAGTCGGCAACGACGGTCTTAAACCAGCTGAAGTGCCGCGGCCCCAGTTTGGTTCCAGGCTTCAGGCCCCGTTCGTTTTTCAGGTAATGGAGGCAATGAATAACCTCGTCCTCGGTCGCGCCCGAAGCGCTGTCCATGACGTCGACGATCTGGCGTTGGCTGGGATAGACGCGCTCTTCGTCCTCGGTGGCCGACATGTAATCCGCGAGGGCCTCACGCAATCGGGGATAGTTCCTGCAGGTCGATCGAGCACCACTCGCGTCCAGCCGCGAATCGCGGTTTTTGCGATTTGCGGATGGAGAGTCTAGGTCGCTGTTTGTCTCTTCAGGCTGACTCTCTTCAAATTGACTCTCTTTGGGTGAACGATCGTTCACCCCCTCCGGTGCAGGATCCGTCACCCCCCCGGGTGCAGTATCGTTCACCCCCTCGTCAAACAGCCCATGCCACAGGAACACGTACGTGTTGCTCGTTTGCCCGGATTCCATGATCCTTGGAATCCGTCGTATCAGCTCGATTGCTTCCAACTCCGAAAGATACTTCTGCGTCTGACGCACGCTGACAGCAATCTCAGAAGCGAGTGTCGGGACTGCCGGGTAACAATTGCCGTCTGGGCCGGCGTAACGCGACAGACGTCCATAGATCAGCTTGGCGCCCGGCGAGATGCCCTTCGCTCGCACCAACCCCTCTGGGATCCAGATGCCGTGAAACATCCCAAAGGGATTGAAGGGCTCGCCGACTCGCAGAGACACTTTTCCCGCAGCGTTCGTTGAACGCTGTCGTATCATTCGAAAAGTCCTATTCTTGGCCTGAAAGACTGAAGTCTGCCGAATCCTCGGCAGGTCTTGTGTCCTGGATCGATCGCGCCGGGGCCGCAAATCTCCGCGCGGTGGCCAGGCGGGCGCCCGCGCTATGTGAACTACGAACGGAGGGGAGTCTTTTATCTGAAAGTGCAGCCCAATGTTCTGTGGTTTGTGGGCTTGACGGCTGAGCAATAGGCCTGACGGCTTGGAGGCAGCGTCCTAACCTTAAGGCCGGACCGACCTCCTTCCATTCTTGGGTAAAAGCCAACGCCGTGTAAGCCAAGCTCCAAGGGCGTTATGAATGGCTTCAAAGCAGGCCCCCGCAACCAAAAAAACCGACCGCGGGGGGGCTCTATGCACTCCTTCCTTGGCCATAACCACACAATAGTGCCCTCTCTTCTTCTGGGTGGGCGCGACGAGAGGCGAGGGAGCCGATGGACGATCTCACCGGCTCCTGCGCGTTGAGCTATCCAATCGCCTTGTTAAAAATCTGAGCGACTTTACCAGTCACAAAGACCTTCCCGTCTGCGTCTTGCAAGTGGATCGGCACCTTGCCGTAACTCATGGCATGTTTTGCGGGCCACGAAAGAGCGCCCCGAACTTGAGGCGGCGACTTCTTAGTCTTGGCTGCGAGTTCATCAACCGTGTAGCCCTGGTCAGCCGATTCAAGCAGGAGGTCATAAATCTCCCGACCAATCGGCGTCAGCGATTCGTAGAGCTTCTTTGCAGCCTCGGTGTCAGATCGCTCCCATTCAGTGAGGCTGTCGCTTTCTGTGACAAACAGCCCTCCGAGGAAGGTGTATAATTCTGGCAGGCGGTCAGGCGGAACCTGAACCGCCACGGATGTTAGTAACATTGTTGTACCTTTCTGGAGCGGTGTCAAATACCGCTCTTGAGCTAGCTTACCAGCCCTATTTTAGCTAGTCAATAGAACTTTTAGCGATATTGGCTGAGACCTTAGGCGTAGGTACGTTCGGAGCATTGCAGCCCCCGGCAACCAAAATAGTTATCTACCCCCGGCCCGCACCGCTGACGTCCAACAGCACGGCTGCATCGCGAACCGTCGCCCGGTAATCACACGCTGGCGAAAATCAACCGGTCGAACTGCCCCACCCTCCTGAAGCGTCTCTTTCGCAGGGAAAAAAGCATGGCGGTAAGCGGGTCGGCTGCAACACATCCCCGCATCGCGCGTTGCGAATCTACACAGTTACACATATACTGTGGTCATGAAGAATATCACGCTCAGCGTCGACGAGAATATCCTGGCCGCTGTTCGTCGCCATGCCGCTGAACGCAATTCCACCGTAAACGCTCTGGTCCGTGAGTATTTGACCGGTCTCGCCGCGCATCAGGATCGGGCCAAGCGCGCCCGGGCGCGATTGCGGCAGTTGAGTATGCGATCGCAAGGGCAGCTCGGCAAGAAAACGTGGACCCGCGAGGATTTGCATGACCGTTGAGGCCTTCTTCGACACCAACATCCTGGTCTATGCGGCGGTGGGAACGGGTAAAGACGAACCCAAACGAAAGCGCGCTATGGAGCTGGTTGAATCGATAGACTTCGGCACGTCGGCGCAAGTCTTGCAGGAATTCTTTGTGACCGTAGTAAGAAAGGCGTCACGCCCGATCTCCGCCGCGCAAGCCCTGGATTGGATTGAGCAGTGGACCGCCTTCCCCTGTCAGGCCATAGACCATCAGCTAGTGCGAATCGCGATCGAGCAGTCCGAGCGATTCGCGATTTCCTATTGGGACGCGGCCATCCTCGTGGCCGCCGACGCGCTGGGAACCGATACCGTCTACTCCGAAGACTTGAGCCACGGGCAACGATATGGACGGGTGCGGGTGGTTAACCCCTTCGCTTAATGGTTCCCGACGAATTTGAAAGCTTATAGCTCCAGTCTTCCCGCATACACTAGGTCCTTGAGTCGAAACTTGCACTTCACACCCCAGGCGCCGACCCGTGTTGAGAACTCCACTTCCCGATCGTCGAGCGCAAAGGGTCTCGCCTTCGGGAAGACGAAGAACAGCTCTACGGAGTCCTGGCGCGGACTGAATTCGATATCGCTGGGGTGCAGCACCGCCTTTCCTCTCGTGTGCAGCGTCGTTTCCCGAAGCAAGCCGCGCTTCACTTCCTCCAGGTTCCCTGTGACCATTCCCCGCGGTAACCCGGACACGCCGATTATATAGTTCGACGGATCCTGCTCGACGAATCTTCGGGCCTCTGCCGAACTCGGCGCTTCCGCCCCGAATTTGACGCGCATCAACGCCTGCCGCACCGGCAATGCGGTCTGCCAGCGGACCACCACCTGCAGCGGCGCACGATTGCCGCTCTGGTCGCGCGAGCTGGAGGCGGTCGAAGGGATCGTTCCCCTGGCCGTCATCATACCGGGTTCATTAGAATCGTTGGTGTTGGAGGGGCGTCCTGCGGGGGCTGCCTGCATCGCCTCGGCCATGCTGGCGATCACCGGCTTCGCCCACGGCGAATTCGTGAGCAGACGCTGAATCTCCTTCTCGCTCCACTCGGTGAAAGGTTTCGCCTGCCAGAAATCCGCCGCGAACGTGCTGCTGACGAAAATTACAGCCAGCGAAAACAATGTTCTTCCCATGACGCTTAGGGTTCGTAGACCACCCCAGCGAAAAGGATCGCGCCGGTCGAGTGATCCACCAGCAGCAGCGCGAACGGTCGGTCGAAGATCAACACGCGCTTCTCGAGGCGTTGAGGCGCTGCCGCGCCCACGGGTGCGAAGATGGCGGTGACCGCGGCCGCGACGGTTCCTTCCTCGTCGATTTCCAGGCGCGTCTTGTGAATTACGTCCCCCAGGAAGAACAGCGGCGATCCCAGCGGCGCGAACTCCGCTCCTGGAAACTTGAAAGCGATCGACATGTCCATGCGCGATAGCCCGGGCTTCAGGCTGGCGCCGAAATCCAGCGTGAATCGGGGCAGCTTTAATTCCAGTTCCACCGGTTGATAACCGTGAATCAGCGCGTCCACCGAAATCTTCGTGAGCGCTTCTTCGGGACTCTTTCCCTGCGCCGGCAGAATCGCGAACAGACCCATGCCGGAGTGCCCGTAGCGCAGCTCAGCGGCCTCGAATCCATCGCCGCTGCGGTAGGCGCCGCGCAGCCCGGCCTGATGCATCAGCGGAACCTTCTTCTCTCCTCCATTCGCCAGGTGAAAAACGCCGTCCTTGGTCGCATCCTTCGAAAACGTATCCAGCCAGCGAGCCTTGAAATACACCGCGTTGGTCAGGATGGCTTTCGACGCGGCCACCTGCTGTTTGGCCACGATCTCCGATATTTTCGCCTTGGTTTTCTGCTTTACCCAGTTATTGATGATATCGGCGGCGTCCGGCTTGAGAAACTCGATCGTCGTTGCTTCCGTTTCGAACAGCTCGCGGCAGCGTTGCACGTACGCAGGCGCCAAGGGAAGGCTTGGATCCGACCACAACGCGTTGGCGATCGCGAGTTCGACGTCGCGCCGGGTTCGCAATACGTGCGAGAGCGCCGCGGCGGATTCGTGGAACGCGTCCTCGCTCAGCGCCCCGGGGACCGCCATGGTGTGGCGCATCGCGCTGCGCGTCTTACCCGCCGATCCGGTCTCCGCCATCGCCAGCGCCAGATAGATGCTCAGTGGCGAAATGAAGACATTTTTACGCGGATGTTCCGCGGCGAGATCGGCCATCAGCTTCAGTCCGAAACTGTTTTGCGACTGGGCAGCGGATTTCGCCAGTTGCTCGAGCGCCTGCGTGTCCTTCATCTGCGTCCCGCCTTTTTTAGTTTGCCCCGCGATCCACGGCAGCGTGGCGATCGCTGCCATCGCAATCCCCGCACGGCTACGCATCACAAGTAACGTTCGCGCAGGATGCGGACGTGGTGCGTGACGTGCCCCGCGGCGATGAACGCCAGCGCGCGCACGGTGAACGGATTGTCGCTCGCGATCCCGCTGCGCGTCCATGCTTCAGGCGGCAGGTTGGCGAAGAAGGAAATGGTAGACAGGCGCACTCGCCGGAACTCTTCGACGTGTGCCGCCCAGGCAACGCGATCCGCTTGAGCCCCGGCCGCCGCGATGTTCTGGTCGTAGCTGGGCAGCGGCGCATCGAAGCCGCGCGCGAACCACAGTGCACGAAAGACGAAAGCGCGTTCCGTGTCGGTGACGTGGTTCAGCAATTCGCGAATACTCCACTTGTCGGGCGCGTAGCGGTGCAGCGATTTCTCTTCGCTGATGGTCGAGAAGAGCGCCACGGACGTATCCAGTTGGCTGACCAGGACGCCCGCAACATCGTCGCCCGCCACCTGATTAATGTAGGTGAAATAGTATGCTGCTGCTTCGGTTTCGAGTGGCCGTCCAGTCATGTGATCACTATAATCGAAGGGAAAGCGCGACTTGCCAACCTCCGGACCCACTCCAGCAATCGGCGTCGACCTCGGAACCACAAACTGCGCACTCGCCTACACTGACGGCGACGCGGTGGAGCTGTTCCCCATTCCGCAACTGGTGAACGCGGGAGAAACTCGCGAAGAGCCACTGCTCCCTTCGTGTCTGTTCCTGGAGGATTCTCAGGCGATCGCCGGCGTCTTCGCGTGGAAGCGCGGCCTCGAAAACCCGGGTCGATTGGTAACGTCGGCGAAGTCGTGGCTATGCCATCCCGGGGTCGACCGCAGCGCCGCGATTCTTCCCCCACAAGCACCCGAAGGCGTCCCTAAAATCTCGCCCATCGAGGCGTCGCGACATCTTCTCGCGCATCTTCGCGACGCGTGGAATGAGAAAACGCCGGATGCGCCGTTCGACACCCATCAGGTGCTGGTCACGGTGCCAGCCTCGTTCGATGCGGTCGCGCGCGATCTGACTCTGAAGGCTGCCGAGGAGGCGGGCTATCGCAACGTAATTCTTCTCGAAGAACCGCAAGCCGCGTTCTACGCCTGGATCGATCGCCATCCGGACTGGCGCGAGCATGTCGCCGTCGGGGACCTGATCCTGGTGATCGATATTGGCGGAGGCACCTCCGATTTCACGCTCATCTCCGTGCAGGACCAGGGTGGCGAGCTCGCGCTGGAGCGGATCGCGGTCGGCGATCACATCCTGCTGGGCGGCGATAACTTCGATTTGGCACTCGCGCATCAGGTGGCACAGGGTTTGCCCAAGCTGGACGCGGTGCGCTTCCATTCGCTGTGGCAACAATGCCGGACCGCGAAAGAGAAGTTGCTCAGTGAGCGCAGTCGGACCGCGGAACAACCCATCACGATCCTCGGCCGAGGCACTGGTGTGGTCGGCGGAACTTTGAAGACCAAACTTGTTCGCGCCGATGTGGAGCGCATTGTGCTGGATGGCTTTCTGCCCGCCGTCCCCTTCGATGCGGAACCCACGCACAGCCAGGCCGGCCTAGCGGAAATCGGACTACCGTACGCAGCCGACGCTGCGATCACCCGGCATCTGGCGCACTTCTTACGCGCGCAATCCGCCGCACCGACGCGGGTGCTGTTCAACGGCGGCGTGCTGAACGCGAGCCTGATCCGCAACCGGATCCTCGAGGTGCTGAACAGTTGGCTGCCGAAGCCGGTGACGCCGCTAGTGGGCGAAGACCTGATGCACGCGGTGGCGCGCGGAGCGGCCTACTACGGCCTGGCGCGGCAAGGCAAAGGTGTGCGCATTCGCGGGGGCGTTCCGCGCAGCTATTATGTCGGCATCGAAAGCTCCATGCCCGCTGTGCCCGGCTTCGCTGCGCCGCTCAAGGCGTTCACAGTGGCGCCGTTCGGAATGGAAGAGGGCACCGGGCATAAGTTCCCGAATCGCGAGTTCGCGTTGAGCGTGGGATCGACCGCGCGCTTCCGATTCTTCCAATCGACCACGCGCAAGAACGATCCGGCAGGATCGCTGCTGGACGAGATCGACCAGGAATTCGAAGAGTTGACGCCCGTCGAAGTCTCACTCCCTGGCACCCGCGGCGAGTCGGTTCCCGTGACTCTTGAGACGCTGGTCACCGAAACCGGCGTGCTGGAACTGTGGTGCGCCGCGCGCGACGGCCGCCGCTGGAAACTCGAATTCAACGTACGCAGCGGCCAGGTTCGCGCCCGCACGTAAAATTCCGATTAATCTCCGCACCTTCTTCGGCCGATAAGCAATAGAGATACCTTCGCCGGAGGATTCGTGAAGTACCGCACCAAACTCCTGATCACCTTTGTCACGCTGGGCGTGCTCACCAACGGCATTTCGCTGGCGGTGATGTACAAGCTGTCGCGGCACTACCTGTACGACGGCTATCGCGCCAAGATGCTCTCCATCACGGCATCGGTGGCGCAGTTGCTAGACGGGGACTCTCTGAAGACCATTCAGACCCAGGCTTCGGAGGCGACGCCGGCGTACACGCAACTCAAAGCGACGCTCCGCACGGTGCGCGACGCCAATCGGCGCAAAGATACCTACATGCAACGGGTGTTCACGGTGATGCCGTCGAAGCAGGATCCTAAAGTCTTGCTGATCGGCGTAGATCCGGAGGAAAATTTCGCGAATGCGGGCCGCGTCGGCGAGGTGTATCGCGCCGGCACCCGAGAGCCCTTCGACATCACTCAGCCGATCGTCGAAGAATCTTTCGTCACCGACGAGTTCGGCACCTGGTTGCGGTCGCATGCACCGGTACGTGATGCGAGCGGTGCGATCGTGGGCGCGGTAGTAGTGGAGGCGCCCGAAGGCTGGGTGGAATCGAAGATGCAGCCGATCGCGATGAGCGGGCTGGCCGCGCTACTGCTCGCGGCGGGTCTTACGATTCCTGCGGTGCTCTTCATGAGCCGGCGCGTGAGCCGGCCACTGGGCGATCTGCGGGTCGCGCTGGATTCGATCCGCGACGGTAAGTTCGATACGCGACTGGACGATACGTCACCCGACGAATTCGGCGCGGTCGCGAAGACCGTAAATACCATGGCCGCCGGCCTCGCCGAGCGCGATCGCGTAAAATCGGCATTCGCGCGCTACGTATCGCACCAGGTGATGGATTCGATTCTGCACTCGCCGGTCGACAAGCTCACTGGCGATCGCCGGCGGATTAGCGTGCTGTTCTGCGACATCCGCGGCTTCACCAGCATCTCTGAAAACCTTCCGCCCGAAAAGGTAGTGCAGCTTCTCAATGAGTATTTCGAGCGCATGGTAGAGGTGGTCTTCCGCAACAACGGCACGCTCGACAAGTTCATCGGCGATGGCATGATGGTGATTTTCGGCGCGCCGGAGGACGATCCCAAGCAGGAGGAAAACGCACTCAAGGCCGCCATCGAGATGCAGGCTGAGCTGCGAACTCTGGCGGAGAAATGGAAGCCGGAAGGGCTTAATCTCCGCATCGGGATCGGGATCCATTCCGGCCCGGCCATCGTCGGGTCCATCGGATCGTCGCGTCGGATGGAATACACGGCCATCGGCGATACGGTGAATCTCGCATCGCGCCTCGAATCGGCCACCAAGGAACTGGGCGTCGGAATCCTGATCAGCGAATATACGCATCAGGCGCTGCGTGGATCGTTCCGCTTCAAGAGCATGGGCTCAGTGCAGGTGCGCGGGCGGACGGAGCCGGTCATGACGTATTCGGTGGAAGAGAGCAAGCCCGAGCCCGTGTTGACCACGGTGTAGCTGAGCTATCCTCGTCTTCGAGGATCGCATGCATCGCAACTTCTCTACTCTTCTCGCCGCCGGCCTGTTCGTGGCGATATTTTCTCCGCACGCCCAAGCGGCCAGTCCCATGGTAGGGCGCTGGAACTTCAACCTGCCGGGTGGCTCGCGCGCCGTCTGGCTTGGAAT
>WNFL01411102.1_pt1 | contig 10038 bp, 6 predicted proteins | sample 5400361 | NCBI WGS metagenome assembly WNFL01 (sample SAMN13153351, study PRJNA577476) | soil metagenome | isolation source: 40 cm soil on Douglas fir-dominated hillslope | place: USA:California | collected 2013-09-17
TGGGCGAGGCGCGGCGCCTGCGCTTCGAGTTCGAGGGCGGCGCGCTCGAGCTGGAGTGCGAGACCGAGTCCGCCGGGCTCGCGGCGCTGCGCGGGCGGCTCGAGATCGAGGACGCGCCGCTTCACCGGGTCGTGGTCAGGGTCGGCGGCGAGGCGCGCGTGGCGTGGCCCGACGCCGCGGGACACTTCGCCCTCGACCAGGTGCCGGCCGGCGAGGCGCGTCTGCGCATCGAGGGCCCGGTCGTGCGCACCCTCACTCCCCCGATCACCCTCTAGGGACCGCCATGGAAACCACCCGGCCCCCACGCGATCCGAATCCGGCCCGAGCCGGCCTGGTCGAGCGCGTCGAGGCGCTGCGCCGCCGCCGCCCCGACCGGGCGTGGCGGCTGCTCGAGCGCGGGTTCGCGGCGGCCGCGCGCAGCGCCGGCGCCGCAGGCCGCGGCGAACTGTGGCGACTGCGCGGCCACGTGCTGCGAGCGCTGCAGCGCCCGCGCGCCGCGGTGGTCGCCTATCGCCGCGCCGCGGCGTGGTACGCCCGCGCCGGTGAGCCGCGCGAGCAGGGGCGTTGCGCCATCGGCCTCACCGACTCGCTCATGTACCTGGGGCGCTACCGCGAGGCGCAGCGCGCCGCCGCGGCGGGGCGGCGGCGGCTCGAGCGCGCCGGGGACCGGGTGTCGCTGGCGCGCCTGCTCAACAACGAGGGCAACCTGTTCCACCGGCTCGACCTGCCGGAGCGGGCGCTGCTGCGCTACCGCGAGGCGCGGCGCGCGCTGGCGCGCGCCGGCGATCCGCGCGGGGCGGCGATGGTGGACGGCAACGTCGCGAACTGCCTGTCGCTGCTCGGGCGGCTCGACGAGGCGCGCCGGCTCTACCGCGGCACGCGCGACGCCCACGCGGGCGCCGGCTTCGAGCTCGACGCGCTCACCGCCGACTACAACCTCGCCTACCTCGACTTCCTCGAGCACCGCCACGAGCCGGCGCTCGAGGGTCTGGCCCGGGTGGGCGATCGGGCGCGCGCGCGCGGCTTCGCCTCGGTCGCGGCGCTGGCGGCACTCGACCGCGCCGAGATCTTCCTGCGCCTCGGCGCCCACGTCGAGGCGCTCGCCGAGGCGAAGCGTGCGATCGCCGACTGCGGCGCGGTCGAGCTGGGCTACGAGCGCGCCAAGGCAGGCACCTTCGCGGCGCTGGCCGAGTTCCGGCTCGGCCAGCCGGCCGCGGCCCAGGCCCGCCTCGAGCGCGCGATCGACGCCTTCCACGCCGAGGGCAACGCGGTGTGGACCGGCGAGGCGCTGGTGGGCGTGGCGACGGTGTGGTGGCGCGGGGGCAACCCGCGCGCGGCGGCGGCGGTGCTGGCCGCGGCGCGGCGCCGCTTTGCCGTCGCCGGCGATCGCGAGCGCGAGGGCTGCGCGCTGGCGCTCTCGGCCCGCGCCCGGCTCGAGGGCGGCGACCTCGCGGCCGCGCGCGGCGACCTCGCCAGGCTCGCGCGCCTCGAGGCGCGCGGCCACGCGGCGCGGGCGCCCTCGCCGCGGCTCCGCCACCTGACGCTCGCGGCGCGCGCCGCGCTGGCGCGGGCGGACGGCGACGCGGCGCTGGCGCGCCGCTGCCTGCGCGCGGCCGCGCGCACCGCCGAGCGGCTCGCGGCGCGGATCCTCGACGAGCACTGGCGCGCCACGTTCTGGGGCGAATGGGGCTGGCCGCACCGCGAGCTGGCGGCGCTCGAGCTCGACCACGGCCACCTCGCCGCGGCGCTCGAGGCGCTGGAGGGCGGGCGCGGGCGCGCGCTCATCGGGCCCACCACGCGGGCGCGTCACGGCGCGGCGTCGCGCGCACCCCTACCGCCACGGGTGCGCGCCTGGGCCGCGGCACGCCTGGCGGGCGAGCGCGGCCGCACGCTGCGCTCCGGCGCCCACCCCGCGCCACCGGGCGGCGCGCGCACGACCGTTCCGGCGCGCGGCGTCCTGGGGCGCTCGCTCCACGCCCTGCCGCCCCAGGCCATCCGCGCGCGCGCGCTGCAGCGGTCGCTGCCCGAGGGCGTGCTGCTGCTCGACTACCTGATCCACGATGGCGCGCTCCACGTGATCGCCGCGCGCCGCGATCGCCTCGAGGGGCGCGCCCGGCTGATCTCGAGCCACCAGCTCACGCGCCTCACCCACGCGCTGCTGTTCGACCTGCGCAGCGCCGCGTTCCGGAGCGCCGCGGAGCGCGTCGTCACCCCGGCGCTGAGCGAGGCGCTCGAGGAGCTGGCGGCGGCGGTGCTGTGGCCGGCGCTGGATCGCGGCGCCCCACCCGAAGCGCTGGCGGTGGTGCCGGTCGGCCCGCTCGCGCGCCTGCCGTGGGCGGCGTTGCCGCTGCCCGACGGGCGGCCGCTGTGCGAGGCGGCCGACCTCGCGATCGTGCCGGGGCTGCGGCTCGGCCTCGCCGAGGCGCGGGGCGGGACGGTGGCACCGGGCGCCGGCGGGCGGCCGGTGGTGGTGGCGGCGGACGCCGGCGAGCTCGAGAACGTCGAGCCCGAGACCCGCGCCGTCATGCGGGCCTTCCCGGATGCGCATCTGCTGGCCGGCGCCACGGCCACGACCCGACGCCTGCTCGAGCTGGCGCCGCAGGCACCCTGGATCCACTTCGCCGGCCACGGCCTCTATCGGGCCGATGCGCCGATGGACTCGGGGTTGAGGCTCGCGGATCGCTGGCTGCTGGCGGGCGAGATCTCCGGGCTCGCGCTGCGCGCGCGCTGGGTGGCGCTCTCGGCCTGCCAGAGCGCGCGCGCCCTGGTGCGGCCGGGCGAGGAGTGGTTCGGGCTCGCCCGCGCGTTCCTTACGGCCGGGGCCCGCAGCGTGCTCGCCTCGCAGTGGGACATCGCCGACGAGCCCGCTGCCCGGCTCATGGCAGGGGTTTACGGCCGCATCCAGGCCGGGGAGCCGCCCGGCATTCATCCGCTCGATTGGGCGGGCTTCGCCGTGCTGGGCGGCCCTTCCGCCTTGTCGGAACCCGGGCCCGATTCGACGGCAGAAATATCCCCCGTGACGGCGCCGCTGGTGGTGTAGGATTCCTTCCGGGAGGTAGCCATGCTACCCGATCTCGCAAACCTCTCCCCCCGCCCGCGCGCGCGCAGCGCGTCGCTCGTCCTCGCCCTGCTGGCCCTCGTCGCGAACGGCTGCTCGCACAGCCTCACCACCGCGCTCGATCCCAACCAGGTCCCGCAGGCCGCCGGCCGCGGCCGTGGAACGCCGCTCGCCGCGCCGGCGGCGATGGTCTCGGCCTCGCAGACCCTCAACGCGATCGACGACCAGTTCGTCGTGACGCTCGAGCCCGGCACGGACGCGGCACGGGTCGCGGCCGACTACGGCGCGATCCTGCTCGACGTGCAGCAGAACTTCGCGCTCATGCAGCGCCCGCCCGTCGAGGCCTCCGACCTCATGGACGTGGCGGTCCGCATCCGGACCGACACGCACGTCGTGTGTACCGAGGAGAACACGCTCGCGTTGCCGGCCGAGGCGCGGCAGAAGAGCTGGGCGTTCGACGACGGTCACGGCAGCATCCGGGCGGCCCTCGGGCAGTCCGTCCTCGCCCACCTCGGCCTCACCGCCGCGCAGGCCGTCAGCCAGGGCCAGGGCGTGCTGGTCGCGGTGCTCGACACCGGGATCGATCCCAGCCATCCGATGTTCGCCGGGCGCATCGCCGGCGGGATGGACTTCGTGGACGACGACTCCGATCCCACCGACGTCGCCAACGGCATCGACGAGGATGGCGACGGGGTCGCCGACGGCGCCTACGGCCACGGCACGCACGTGGCCGGCATCGTCGCGATGACGGCGCCGCGCGCGCGGCTGCTGATCGTGCGGGTGCTGGACGCCGAGGGGCGCGGCGACGTCAAGACCGTGGCCGCCGGGATCCGCTGGGCGGTCGGGCACGGCGCCCGGGTCATCAACCTGAGCCTGGGGATGATGCGCAGCAGCGGCGCGATCAACATCGCCCTGAGCGAGGCGCGGGCGCAGGGGGTGATCTGCGTGGCCGCGGTCGGCAACAACGGCACCGAGAGCCCGCGCGAATACCCGGCCGCCAGCAACTACACGCTCGCGGTCGCGGCGGTGGACGGCCACGACCAGCCTGCGTCCTTCACCTCCTACGGCACCTACGTGGACCTGTGCGCGCCGGGCGTGGACATCCGCAGCGCCTATCCGGGGGGCCGCTACGTGCTGTGGAGCGGCACTTCGATGGCGACGCCGTTCGTGTCGGGGGCGGCGGCGCTGCTGCTGAGCCTCCACCCCACCTGGACGATGAGCGACGTGATCGGGCGCCTGGCGGCGTTCGCGCGCTCGCCGGTGTCGGCCACGGCCGCGCAGGCCGGCCGGCTCGGCGGCGGCGCGCTCAACGTGCGCGCCGCGCTCGACGACGACCGCGCGGCCTCCGAGTCCGTCGACCGGCTGTACTCCTCGACCAGCCTCGCGCCCGCGCCCTGACCTCAGCACCCGGCGCGATCGCGATCCCTCGGGCCCGCGCCGCACGCCGGCCCGACGTGCCCGCCGCGACAGGTGGCGCCACCCCGCGCGGCGCGCTATCTTCGGCGCTCCCGGCCGCGCCCGGGCACGCGACCACGCTCCGCGAGGATCCACGATGAGCAACCGCAAGCCGCCCCGCTCGCTCTCGGGCCCGCGCATCGATCCCCCCGCCCTCACCGGCCGGGAGAGCGCCGCCGACCTCGTGGACCAGGCGTTCCTGGCCTACAACGGCGCGCGGCTGCGCGAGGCGGCGCGGCTCCTCACCGAGCGCATGCTCGAGCCCGAGGTCACGGTCGGGCTCTCGATCACCGGCGCGCTCACCCCCGCCGGGCTGGGCATGAGCGCGATCATCCCGCTCATGGAGGCGGGCTTCGTGGACTGGATCGTCTCGACCGGCGCGAACCTCTACCACGACACCCACTTCGGGCTCGGGCTGGCGATGCACCGCGGCACCTTCCAGGCCGACGACGTGGCGCTGCGCGAGCAGGGCGTGGTGCGCATCTACGACATCTTCTTCGACTACACCGTGCTGCTCGACACCGACGCGTTCTTCCGCGAGATCATCACCGCCCCCGAGTTCCAGCGCGAGATGAGCAGCGCCGAGTTCCACTACCGCTGCGGCCGCTACGTGCGGGCGCGCGAGGAGGCGCTCGGTCTCACGCGCCGCTCGCTGCTCGCCGCGGCCTGGGAGTTCGGGGTGCCGATCTACACCTCGTCGCCGGGCGACTCCTCGATCGGCATGAACGTCGCCGCCAAGGCGCTCGAGGGCAACCGGCTGCGCTTCGACGTGAGCGCCGACGTCAACGAGACCGCCGCGATCGTGTGGGACGCCAAGAGCAGCGGCGGCAAGAGCGCGGTGTGGATCCTGGGGGGCGGCAGCCCCAAGAACTTCGTGCTCCAGACCGAGCCGCAGATCCAGGAGGTGCTGGGCATCGCCGAGAAGGGCCACGACTACTTCCTCGCCGTGACCGACGCGAGGCCCGACACCGGCGGGCTCTCGGGCGCCACCCCGGCCGAGGCGGTGAGCTGGGGCAAGATCGATCCCGATCAGCTCCCCGGCACGGTGATCGTCTACGCCGACTCGACCATCGGCCTGCCCCTGCTCACCAGCTACGTGCTGGCGCGGCACGCGCCGCGCAAGCTCAAGCGCCTCTACGACCGCCGCGGCGAGCTGATGGAGCGTCTGACCCGCGCCTACCACGAGCACGGCCGCGCCGGCGAAGGCGCGGCGAAGAAGTAGCCCCACGTTCGCGCGGAGCAGGTCGATCGCGGCGCCGGGCGGAGCGGATCGGAGCCTCGGGTCGCGACTCCGGCGGACCGGCGCCCTGCTCCTGCTGATCGCCCTCGCCGGCTGCGGAGGGGCGCCACGACGGCCGGCCAGCGGAGATCCGCCCGCGCTCTCCTTCTACTACCTCGCCGATCTGCGCAACCAGGCCGCGATCCGCGAGCTCGAGCCGATCTGGCGGCGCGCCGCCGCCGCCGGCTACACACAGGTGTTCCTCGCCGACGTCCACTTCGCGAGCCCGGTGGTGATGGACTCCAGCTACCGCGCGCACGCCGCGCGCGTCCGCGCGCTCGCGTCGGAGCTGGGCCTCGAGATCGTGCCGGGCGCCTTCCAGGTCGGACGCTCGAACCTGATGCTGGCGCAGAATCCCAACCTGGCCGAAGGGGTGCCGGTGCGCGGCGCGCGCTTCGTGGTCCGTCACGGGGAGGCGCGACTGGTGGCCGATCCTCTGGTGGCGCTGGCCGGCACGCCGGACTGGGTGGATCCGGACGTGCACGTCATGAACGGCGTCGCCTCGATGGAGAACGTGACCAAGCGCGCGCGCTTCCGCTTCCAGGTGCGGGTCGCCCCGTTCCGCTGCTACCACGTCTCGGTGAGGCTCCGCAGCCGCGACTTCCACGGCGGCGCGCTGATCACCGCGGTCGGCGGGCGCCACGCGCTCGACTACGTCCGCCCGTTCGAGATCGCGCCGACCCAGGCCTGGCCCCCCTGCGACGTGGTGTTCAACTCGCTCGACCACGACCAGGTCGCGGTGTGGATGGGGGTGTGGGACGGCTCGCGCGGGCGGCTCGAATGGTCGGACTGGAAGATCGAGGAGGTCGGCCTGCTCAACGTGCTGCGCCGGCCGGGCACGCCGTGCGTGGTCGAGGGACGGATCGAGGGACACGACTACGAGCCGATCGTGGACCCCCAGCTCGAGGCGGCGCGCGGGACCGGCACCTTCAGCCCATGGCACGAGCCGCCGCCGATCCGCACGCGTCTCCCCGACGGCACCGAGCTGCGCGTGTCCTGGTACCACCCGATGTTCTTCTACGGCCCCAAGGTCACCTGCTGCCCGTCCGACTCCGGGACCGACGCGCTGCTGGCCGCCGAGGCGCAGCGGCTGCGCACGGTGTGGGAGCCACGGGCGTGGCTGCTGATGCAGAACGAGATCCGCTGCCTGGGCTGGGATCCGCCCTGTCGCGCGGCGGGCCGCACCGCCGGCGAGATCCTCGCCGCCCACATGCGCCGCTGCCGCGCCCTGCTCTCCGGCGCCCGGGTCTACGCCTGGGGCGACATGTTCAACCCCGGCCAGAACGCGCACGACGACTACGACCTGGTGAACGGCGACCTGAAGGGGGCATGGGACGGTCTCGACAGCAGCGTCGTGATCGTGAACTGGGCCGCCGACCAGCGCCGCGAGTCGCTGCGCTGGTTCGCGGGGCGCGGCCACCGCCAGGTCATCGCCGGCTACTATGACGGCAACGTCGAGGACGTCCGCGGCTGGCTCGACGCCGCCCGCGGCGTCCCGGGCGTGGTCGGCGTGATGTACACCACCTGGGTCGCGCACTACGACGACCTCGAGCGCTTCGCCCGGATCGTCCGCGAGGCGCCCCAATGAGGCCCGGCGGCCCGCGCGCTTGAAGCGCGGGGCGCGGCTGGGCCATACTCGTCGCCGTCGGCCGGGCTTCCACGAGCTCGGCCGTCGTGCGTCTCCGCCGCCCGGGCGCCACCTCAGGACCTAGATGCCCGCGACGCTCCTGACCTTCGCGCTCCTCTCCACCCTCGCCCTACCCGACAGCTCCGCCGTCGCTCGCGATTCGGCGCGCGCGCCGGCCGTGCAGGTCGGCCCCGCCGCTGTCGACAGTGCGCGCGTTCCTTCGACGGGCATCTTCAGGCCAGACAGTTCCGGGTTGCGCATCCCGCCCGAAATGAGCGACGCCGAACGAATCCGGCTCTCCGCGAAGCCGCGCATCGTCCGCACCTTCTCCGAGGTCGAGGTCCGCGCGCTGCTCTCGGACCCGGGCGCCTCGCAGGTGGTGCACCCGATCTCGGACGAGGCGCTGCACGCCTTCCCGGTGGACAACCTGGCGGACGTGATCGCGCTCCTGCCCGGGGTGGTGATCCAGGCCGAGGAGCTGCACGTGCGTGGCGGGCGCTCGGGCGAGACCCTGACCCAGCTCGACGGCATCAGCCTCAGCGAGCCGCTGCGTCGGCGGCCGATGGACGTGCCGCTGCTCGCGCTGTCGCGCGCCGAGCTGGTGAGCGGGGCGCCCGATGCGCGCTACGGCGGCGGGCTCGCCGGCGTGCTCGACCTGCGCACCGTGGATCCGGGCGAGCGTCCCTCGGCCGAGTGGCGCTGGCAGACCGACGGCGGCACCAGCACCCACTACGACCGCGTGGCGGGACGGATCGGCTCGCCGGTGCACGCCTTCGGGCTGGGCATGGTCGCGGCCGGCGAGATGCTGCTCGACGACACCTCGCTGCCGAGCCTGCGCTCCGACACCCACAGCGAGATCGCGGGGATCCCGCTCGGGTGGCGCGCCGAGAACCGGCTGCTCGGGTTCTTCAAGATCGCACCGATCGGGGCGCCCGAGCGCTTCTCGGCCCAGGTGTTGATGAGCCGCGAGCTGCATCGCCCCTTCGATCCGGGCTGGACCAAGGACGGCTGGGTCTACCTCACCGAGAACAACAAGGACTCTCCGGTCTTCAGCGACACGCAGCAGCCCGGCTACATGCGTTACCGCGCCGCCGACCACCTCGACGTCACCGACGATCGCGAGCTGGCGGCGCAGGTGAAGGTCGGCACGCTCACGCCCGGGCGCCGGGCGAGCCTGAGCCTGGGCTGGCAGCGGGTGCGTACCGTGACCTCGATGAGCGGCGGCACCGAGCCCGCCTACGTGGTCCATCGCCCGCTCTACGGGCGGCCCGGCAACACCGATCAGTTCTACGTGCTGTGGGGCGACGATCCCTACTACCTCCAGAGCGGCAGCGACGCCTTCACGCTGCGCGGCGACACGCGCGTCGATCTGAAGGGGACCGGCGACGTCGGTGCCGGGTTCGGGCTCACCTACGAGGACGTCTCGCTGCGCGAAATGGACTGGATGTCGGGCTGGGTGCGCTCGTTCAACTGGGAAGGCGCGCCCCCGATCGACTCGATTCGCAGCTACCAGGCCTACGCGCCGGGCGGGTTCGCGTACCTCCAGACCCACTGGCTGTCGGGCGGCATGGTGCTCAACGCCGGCCTGCGTGCCGAGTACTTCACGCCCGGCCCCCAGGCCGACCGCCAGACGCTGCCGGGGGACGACCGCGGACTGTGGAGCTTCGGGCCGCGGCTCGGGATCGCCTACCCGATCTCGGTGAAGGACGCGTTCTCGCTCGCCTACCTCCGCATGCAGGAGGCGCCGGCGCGCGACTACCTCTACGACCAGCGCACCGCGATCACCGATCGTCAGCCGCTCGGCAACCCGGCGCTCGAGTCGGCGACCATGATCTCGTACGAGGCGGCGCTCAAGCACCTGTTCTCGCCGACCTGGGCGGCGCAGGCCTCGGTGTTCTACCGCGACGTCTACGGCCAGGTCGCCGCCCTCGACTACCAGATCCCGCAGGGCACCACCAACCTGCGCTACGTGAACGGCGATCAGAGCCACGTCGCCGGCTTCGAGTGGAGCGTGGTGCACTCGGCCGGCCGCAAGCGGATCGAGGCGCACTACACCTGGATGGACGCGCGCGGCAACGAGTCGCGGCCCGAGGGCGATCCCTACGGGCCGGTGCGCGCCGCGAGCGTGCCGCCGATCAGCGACGCCCCGCTGTCGTGGGACCGCCGCGACGCCTCGCTGGCGTGGTCGAGCGCGCTGGCCTCGCCGCTGCCGTGGACGCCGAAGACGCGGCGCCAGACGTTCACCGATCTGGAGCTGGTGAACAGCGAGCGGCTGAGCTGGAGCGAGGTGACGAACCTGGACCTGGTGTGGTCGCCGCCGGCGGCGCGCGGCCTCACGCTCGGCTTCGAGGTCCGCAACCTGTTCGACAACCGCGCCGAGCGCGCCGCGACGGTGGACGGCTACCCGAACCCGGTGATCAACACGCTCTACGACGACTACGGCGCGTACCGCACCGAGACCGGGCTGGCCGGCGGCGCGTACTGGTCGCACGTCATCAACGAGACCGACCACTGGGTGCCGGTGCACGATCCGCGCCTGTTCCAGCCGCCGCGGACGGTGCGCATGAGCGTCGGAGGGCGCTGGTAGGCGTCAGCGCGGCGGGCCGCGGAGGTTCATGC
>WNFL01430889.1_pt1 | contig 10038 bp, 9 predicted proteins | sample 5400361 | NCBI WGS metagenome assembly WNFL01 (sample SAMN13153351, study PRJNA577476) | soil metagenome | isolation source: 40 cm soil on Douglas fir-dominated hillslope | place: USA:California | collected 2013-09-17
GCCGCGGCCGAGCGCAAGGACCTCGAGCCGCTGCTGCAGGCGCTGGGCATCAAGGGATCGGGAATCCCGCAGCCTTTCACGTGGACTGTGCCGATCTAGAAAACATGATAAAAGAGAGATGAAGCGACGATAAATTCAACACAAAGTCGCGTCGAAACTCGCACGAACCGGGAATAGGACACACCGACAGGTGTTTGAACGATGCGAGCTCGGAGCATTTCCGGGAGCATTGGTAAGGCGAGTAAACCAGGGGGATCCATGAAAATTCGGCTGGCAGCCGTCGTTCTGGCCGCATCGGCGCACCTTGCCGGCTGCAGCGGCGGGGGCGGAGGGTCGAGCCCGCCGCCACCTCCAGTGGTGGTGACGAACCACACCGTCACCCTGTCTTGGGCGCCCAACCATGAAAAGGGGGTCAACAGCACGGGCGGCGGTTACCTGGTCTCGATCAGCGGCCAGTCGATGCCTATCAGCGTGCCGTTTACCTCGACGTCCATCATGACTACATTGCAGACCGGGACTTACACGGTGACCGTGACCGCCTTCGCGGCGCTCGATGCGCAAGGCGGCACCACCGGCGCCGGCAGCGTCAGCGCACCCTCGCAGACTCTCACCGTCAGCGTTCCCTAACGGCGGCATCCTTCCAATGAAAACACCCTCACGCTCGACGATCATGGCCGCGCTCTTCGGCGCGGTCCTCGCGCTGTACGCTCAAATCGCCGCTGCACCGAGCGCCTTGCCCGGGCTCAGCAGCTGGGGCAAGTCGCAGTACGTTCCGGGCGAGGTGCTGGTGAAGTTCACATCCTCGGCCATCGCGCAGGAGCGCGCGGCGAGCGTCGCGGCGCAGGGACACGCCTTCCTCGCCGACCTGGATCAGTCGGGCCTGGTGCACATCAAGCTCGCCGCCGGCCAGACGATGGAGACGGCGCTCGCGGCCTACCGGCACGACCCGAACGTCGAGTACGCGCAGCCCAACTACATCTACCACGCCAGCGCTATGCCCAACGACCCGCAATACGGCCAGCTCTGGGCGTTCAAGAACACCGGACAAACCGTCGGGACTTTTCCCCCCAACCACGGCGCGGTGGGCGACGACATCCACATCGAGCCGGCCTGGGGTCAGATCACCGACTGCAGCAGCGTGGTCGTGGAGGTGGTCGATTCGGGGGTCAACTACAATCATCCGAACCACGGTGCGAACTGCGTGGGCAATATCAACTGTACGGGCAATGACCCGATGGATCTCAACGGCCACGGCACGCACGTCGCCGGCATCATCGGCGCCGTAGGCAACAACAATACGGGAACGACCGGCGTGTGCTGGAAGGCGACCATCATGGCGGTGCGCGTGCTGAACGCCTCGGGCAGCGGGTCGACTTCGACGATTGTCCAAGGGGTCAACTTTGCAGTGACCCGCGGCGCCAAGGTCATCAACATGAGCTTGGGGGGCCCTGCTCCCGGCCCCGGGCAGATTGACCAAGCCTTCAGCGACGCCATCGCGAGCGCGCAGACCAGCGACGTGGTTGTGGTGGTCGCGGCGGGCAACGGAGACGCGAGCGGCGTCAGCGTCAACAACGACATCACGCCGCACTATCCATGCAATTTCACCCAGCCCAACCTCATCTGTGTCGCCGCGCTCGACCCGAACTTCGCGCTCGCGACCTTCTCGAATTTCGGACTGACGAGCGTCGACGTGGGCGCGCCGGGGATCAATATCCTGAGCACATGGACCGGCGCGGAGACTACGGTCAACGATAATTTAAATACCGGCGTTGCCCCCAACTGGACGACGTCCGGCGGATGGGCCCACGGAACAGTGACGCTCACCTCCGGCTCGGTTGACGCGCTGCTCAATCCCGCAACGTATCCCACAGGTGTTTATGGCACCAGCGTGGACAATCGGGTATTCAAGACTTTCAGCCTCAACGGCGTCGATAAGGCGACGCTGCAGGCTTTCGCGGCGATAAACATCGTGAATGGAGATCATTTCCGCACCGCTTATCTCAGCACGGGTGGCGATCCTTTTGCCGGTACTTTCCGCACCGCTTATCTCAGCACGGGTGGCGATCCTTTTGCCGGTACCGGAACGATTCTCGATGACACACCTGGCCCCTTGGCGACATTCCCAAGTTTTTTTTCGGGGACGTTTGACCTCTCGGGCTGCATTACCATGACGTGCACCATCGGCTTCGAGCTGCAATCGGGCGCCAATACGCCCAAGGATCGCGGACTGGGGATCGTAAAGTTCAGCATCCAGACGCTGGCATTGAATAGCACCAGTTACAAAATCGAGAATGGCACCTCCATGGCGACGCCCATGGTCGCGGGGCTCGCCGCGATGCTGCGGGCCTACAATCCGCTGTTCACCTACGCCGACACCGTCAACGCGATCAAGAACGCAGGCAGATCCGTTCCCGCCCTCGCCGGCAAAACCACGACCGGGAAGGCGGTCGATGCGATGTCGTCTCTGGCGTACATCAACCCGCCCACGGGTCTGTCGGCAACGGTGCAATAAGAGGCGGCATGCGACACGGGAAGGGGCGACGCATCGCGCTCGTCGTGGCCATGACGGGTCTGGCCGCAGGGTCCGCCTGCAGTCAGACGCCGGGCGATCCTGCGCTGGCGCCCACGGACTTTTCGTCGCGTCAGACCCGGGTGCCCGGGGAGTACCTCGTCACGCTCGCCGCGGGAGCCGACGTCAAGGCGATCGCCGACCTCTACGGGCGTTTCGGGATTAAGGGCACTCGGGCTCTGGGACGCGACCTCTTCCTCGTGACACTCACCGAGGATCCCGGACCAGCTAGGCTGGAGGAGCTGCGCAGGCAGAACGCGCAGATCAAGGCGGTTCAGCCGAACTTTGTTTACCGAGCCAACAAGCCTGGGAACATTCAGTAGACGACGGCCCAATTTCCGGTTAACGCCCCCGATACGCGATCCGGTAAATCACCCCCGCGTCGTCGTCGGACACCAGCAGCGATCCGTCGGGCATGACTTCGAGGTCGACCGGCCGGCCCCAGACCGATTCGCCTTGCAGCCAGCCCTCGGCGAACACTTCGTGCTTCAGCACGCGGCCGCCTTCGACGACCACGCGGGCGACCCGGTAGCCGATTTTCTTCGAGCGGTTCCATGAGCCGTGCTCGGCGATGAAGAGGTTGTTGCGGTACTCCGCGGGGAAGCTCCCGCCCGTGTAGAAGCGCATGCCGAGCGAGGCCACGTGGGCACCCAGCTTCACCGCGGGCGGCGAGAATTCCGAGCACGCGCGCTTGCGTCCGAATTCCGGGTCGGCTGTGTCGCCCTGGTGGCAATAGGGATAGCCGAAATGCATTCCGGCCTTGGGAGCGTGATTCAGCTCGTCGGAGGGCAGATCGTCGCCCAGCATGTCGCGGCCGTTGTCGGTGAACCACAGCTCCTTCGTTCGCGGGTCCCAGTCGAAACCCACGGAGTTGCGCACGCCGCGCGCGAACACTTCGTAGCCCGAGCCGTCCGGCTGGATCCGCGAGATGAGCGCGTAGCGGGCGGGGTCCGGATCGCAGACGTTGCACGGCGCGCCGACGGGCACATAGAGCCGGCCGTCCGGGCCGAAGCGGATGAATTTCCAGCCGTGGTGCGTTTCGGGGGGATAGCGATCGGTGACGATCACGGGTTTCGGCCGCGCGTCGAGCTGCGCTTCGATATCGTCGAAGCGCAGGATGCGGTTCACCTCGGCGACATAGAGCGCGCCGTCGCGCACCGCCACGCCGTTCGGCATCTTGAGGCCCGAGGCGAGCGTGACGACCTGCGTCGCTTTCGCGTCGCGGTAGCGCACGGCATACACGCGGTCGGCGCGGGTGCCGACGAAGAGCACGTTGTTCCTGCCAAGGGCCAGCGAGCGCGCGTCGGGAACGCCGTCGGCGAAGACGCCGATCTCGAAGCCGGGCGGAAGCTTGATGCGTTCGAGCGGCAGGCGCTGGGCGGACACCGGGCAGGCCGCGCAGAGGGCCAGCAGCGCGGAGGCGCCGACGATCAGAGAATTCGATCTCACGGTTCGTCGTGAATGTTCCATCGTTGCCGGATCGAAGGCAAGACCCCCCGGCAACGCTCCCGTGACCCGCTCCGGCGGGTCTTTTGTTTCCTTCCAGGGAACGTTCCTGCCCGTTCCGTCCTGTTCCAAGTGCGATCATCGAAGCACAGGCGGCCGCGGTCTCCTCACTTGAACAGCGAATGTGTAACCGTTGCCCATCGGGATGCGCTTGCCGGCAACCAGCGGTTTCAGGACCCCGTTGACCTTGATAACCACTCGGTTTCCAGGTCTGGCGTTTTCTGGCACACGGAGCTGCAGCGGCTGAATGATGGTTTCACCCGGCTCCAGCACGAGGCCCCGCACATTCAGCAAGCGGGCTTTGGGGTTTGGCTTGCGGTGAGCTGGCGTCCTGGGCACGATCACCTGCCAACCTCGAGGAAGTGTTTCCTTCTTGATGTTGACTTCATACTCCGCTGCAACATCGAGGTAATTCGTCACGGCAACAAAAAGGCTTTGCGTGCCGGCGATCGCATCTACCGTCTGAAAATTACGACCTCCGATGTTGCTGCTGAGCTGGATCTGGGTGGTGAGCGGGCGGTCGTCCGCGTGCATGACGATCGCTCCGACGCACCAATGGTGCTCGCCCCAGCTGTTGGTTCCGATCGGCACAGTCCAAGAAAAGCTGACCGTGTTGTCGCCGGGGTGCAGGTTGACTGTTTGCTCTCCGATCAGGATGGCCGCCGGGTTGGGGAACTCCAAAGAAACCCGCGGATCGGTATAGTAGGCGCGGACGATACTGTCCTTCTTGGGTCCTTTGCCGTCATTGTGAACGCGCACGTTCAGAGTCACGCTACTGCCGCCCACAAGTGTCGCCGGAACCGTCCAGATATCGGGGCTGACCCAGAACTCGTGCGACCAGTGGTCCCCGAGCCAGACTGCGGAGGGCTCGGCGCCGGTGTCGCCGCTATAGTCCTTGATCCAGAGCGACCGGCAGCCCGCATCCTTGATCAAGGCCAGCGCGGCGGCAAGGTTCTCCTCGTTGTTGGGAATAATCTGCGACGGATCGGGTGCAAAGCCACTCACGTCGGTAGGGGAAGGCCGCATTTCGGGCGTGAATCCAGCCAGCCTCAGTTCGTTCCAGAAGTAGTCGGTTGCCTCTCCAAAAGACCGATAGCCGATCAAGGGAGCATAGGTCACGCCGTGGACGCCAGCAATGCGCGCAATGCTGTCCTGCTGGATATACTCCAAGGTCGGTTTGCCCGGAGGGTCAGCAAGCGTGTAGGACCACGGACGCAGAAACAACTCGCTGAAAGTGTGATAGGAAAGCAGCGCCCGGGGATTGTGGCGGGCCTGCACAAAATCGCGCAAGGCTGCGGTCTCGGGTTCGCTGAAAGCAGAGGGACCGATATAGGTATCATCGAAGCTGTTGTGCGAACCTTGCACGCCCGTCCCCAGACCCCACTGATAGCTGTAGTTCCGGTTCAGGTCAACGCCGAAGGTTCCGTCTCCATTGTCGCGGCGGTTCTTGCGCCAGAACCGATATCCGTTGGGATCAGCCGTATAGGCGTAGCCGTCCGGATTCAACACCGGGATGATCCAGATCTGCAAATGATTCATACACGTCTGCAGGCTAGTGTCCGTGGCGTAGTGCGTCAGGAGATACTCTGCCAGGTACAAGGGCATCTCGGCGGCGAGCCACTCACGGGCATGGTGCAGCCCGACAAAGATCACGTCGTTCTTGGCCGGGTCATCCACTGCCGGGGTGGTGGAAATCTTGATTCCCCGGATGGGAAGTCCCAGCACGGACGTGCCAATGGTCACCATCTGGGCCAAGGTTGGATGCGCGCTTGCCAGGCCGGACAAGTCGCTCGACAGGCTCGCAGGCGTGTGGTAATGGGTGAAGTCAATTTGGGCTGATGCCGAGACTGCAAAACACAGAGTGAAGGCAGCGACTGCGTATCGAGCTTTCATCGTTTTACTCCCTGCGGATCCGGCAAGATCTCAACTCTGAAACCTTGCTTCTTGAGTCCGTCGATCGCGTTGTCGAAGGCGCCGCCGTAGATGTAGAACTCCTCTCGCCCTTTCTCCGCTCTGGCCACGCTGTAGATGTCAATTCCAAGTTTTCCCGCTTGCTCAACTTGCGCCCGGCTGCGCAGCATGACCCGCACTTGGCGCGGGCGCGGCTCTTCCCGACCGACCTCCTTGATCGCATACCCGAGTTTCTCCAAGGCCCGTAACTGCCTCAGCGTCGCCCGTATTACCCAGAATTCGCGTTCGCGTAACACAACCGTGACTCCAAGATCATGCAGGTCTTCTTCATTGCCTTTTCGCGCCAGGCGTACCACTCGGCTGAAAACGTCTTCGGGATCGGCCAGCGCAGGCTCGTAGCCATAGCTGCCGAGCAATTTGTTGGTTTGCTCGTCGCCGCAATAGTGGAAAGAACGACCCTGCAGGAGTTCCGGTTTGACTTTGAGCTGCTGAGCGATCAGTTCCGCCTCAATCGCGTCTTCCACTTCGATGCGGAAGAGCTTTTTCTTCTCAAGATCCGCACTCTTCTCCTGTTGAGCGGGACCGGTGGCAATTCTGCACCCGTTCTCCGACCGCTGCGCAAGGGCGGACAGCGCAGGCAGTAGACAGGCAAGGACTAGAACGCCTGCGTGAGTGCTAAGGCCCAGGGCTGAAATCCTTCTCATATTCGCTCCCTCTGCACATTTTTTTCAGGGCTGCTCCGCTAACGACGCAATCGTTGCGTACAGAACAAAGGATCTGTAGTCAAAGTATAGACCTGCGCGACTCGAAACGGACCCACCGGCAGGTTTCCCGGAGAGAAATTTTTTCCTAGAACAAACAACTCGGGTAAACCCTTACGGGAAATGTCGGGTCGCTCCCTAAATTAGAATTTGCTTATTTGACCTGCGAGTAACACGCGCGTAGATTTTCTTCGCTGCAGTTCCAATACGTGCGCGGCGCCCAGGGTAACGAGACACCCTGCCCGCGGCGAAGAGGGAGGTGCGCCATGGAATCGTTCTCCGAGGTTTTGGTGGCGAAGTTCTTCGCCATTACGTCAATCGCAGCCAGGTCCGGGCCCCCAGAGATGTCATCCTCATTCTTAGCGAACAGGATTTTTCCAAAAGGCAGAACGAAATGAAACACGGACTCTCCCCGACCGGTTTTCTATCAGCCTTTTTGGCCTCTGCGTTTCTCATTGCTCTGGTGGGATGCGAGAACGAATCGCAGCCGCAAGCCACTCCGCTACTTCCGGAAGCGCAGCATGATGAAAAGAATATCTCACCGTATACCCCGGAGAATCCCTACCGGGAGGTGCGGGCGAATCTCCTGAGCCGAACGGTCTTTCAGGCGGACGGTCCCAAAGGCGTCGCCATTGAGTTTCGTGACCTCTTCGTTGTGCCTGGAAAAGTGGCGGAGAAGATCTCGCTTCCTGGCCCCGCAGTTTTCGAAGTCCTTAACGGCGAAGGCAAGTTTTCTGCCGGCGGCAAGTCCCGGGAACTCACCTCCGGCTCCTCCGTTTCCATCGCGCAGGGCGAGGAGTTTTCTCTGGAAAGCAAAGGGGAAACCTCGTTGGAAATTCGCGCAAGGCTATTCCTGCCCCGTTAGCCGGGGACCACCGAAAAATGCGAGTGGAAAGGGAGGTAACCATGAAACCCAGGCGAACGGTCGCCGCGCTTTTGATCCTGGCCGCTTGCAGCGGGTTGCAAGGATGTTCCAAAGGGTGGCCTGCCTTCCGCCACGATGCTCTTCGCACGGGCAATCAATTCCATAAGTCCAGACTCTCGGATCCAACGAAAGTCACGAGTTTGCACATCGTGTGGACATTTAACGCCCCCGGAGGCCAGGGCTTCTTTGCTTCACCGGTTGTTCACAAGGGCAAAGTCTTTATCGGGAATGGCAACGGCTTCCTTTACGCTCTCAATGCGGATACGGGCGCGGTAATCTGGCAATATCCTCCCTCCGGAGGGCAGGCGCTGACCTCCACGTTCACCTGTAACCCCTCGAGCTTCGGAATCGCCTCGAGCGCCACCGTTACCAAGATCGGGGGAACGGAGGCCGTCATATTTGGAGCTCCCGACCGATCTTCCGGCGCACATCTCGGCGACGGCCATCTCTTTGCCCTCAACGCCCAGACCGGTGCCCTCATTTGGGAGTCGCCTGTTCTCTCCCGCATCACGGGAAACGGTTTCAACGATTTTCACGAGCAGATCGGCTATTCCTCTCCGTTGGTTTTCAACGGCCACGTGTATATTGGAATCGGCGACCATTGCGACAACCCAATACAGAACGGAAGGGTAGTCTCCGTTCAGCTCGCTAACGGGGCCATCGACCCCGCTTTCAGCTACGTGTCAACGAGTACTCGCGGCGGGGGCGTCTGGACCTCCCCGGCCGCTCTCGATGACATCTACGTCACCACGGGAAACACCGCAAACGGAAACGCCACGCAACCGGCAGTCAATCACGGCCTTAGCCTTCTCCGCTTGGATCGCAACACCGGCAATATCGTCTGGCAGCATCAGCCTGTGCCATACGCTCTGGATGACGATCCGGACTGGGCTGCCGGTGCAGCAGTCATGCTCACCAGCTGTGGAACCTTGGCCGTTTCTCAGCAGAAAGACGGTTGGGCCTGGTCGGTGGAGACCGCTACCGGCCATGTCCGCTGGGGCTTTCCTACGGGACCCTGGGTAACCGGCGGTTTCCATACTGGCGATGGAACCTTCCATGGAGACACCGATTACAAGCGACCCGGAGCCGCTTGGGGCGACGTTTATGTTGCCTCTGTCGGTGGGTTGCAAACCACCACTAATTTGAGCGCTGGCTATTCCCGCTTGCATGCCTTAAACGTCTGCGCCCCGGAAAACCGCCGCATCCGCTGGCTCAAGGACGTTCCGGCCACGTCCGGTGGATTCTATTACCGACTCGGGCCACCAACGATCAACAACGGGATCGTTTTTGTAGGAACCAGCCAGGGGCATCTCGTGGTAATTGGCGACCCCAGTCTTGTGCCGCCTGTCGGATATCGCTGTAGCAATCCTGCTGTTCCGTTTGCTATTTGTCAGATTCTCGGGTCTTTGGGCTCCGTAGTTCGACTCGTGCCGGATCCCGCGGTCTTGAAGGACATCGACCTGCCCGGCTCCGGTGGGTTCTTCGGCGAGCCCGCACTGGTCGGAGACCGTGTATTTATCGCTGGAGTTGGTGGGAAAGTGTTCATGCTGGATGTCGATCCGTGAGGAGGGAAAGACGATGAACACACTTTACGTGGCCCGCTGGATGTTTTTCTTCTTGCTCGTCTTCACCGCTGGTGGGCACAGCCGCGCCCAGGACGACGCAAAACGGAAGGGTGCCGAAGCGTGGAAGTCTTTTCGCGTGCAAGAGCGTTACGCCGGAAAGATGCAATTGAAGACCAAGGATGGCAAGACCATCGCCCTGAGTGTTGCCACCCGCGTCTGGTCCATTGACGCAACTCTCGGTCCGCAGAAACTCCATGTGAATGATTTCACCGTGTTCCAGCTCCGCGGAGGAAAAGTCAAAGCGCTCATTGAAGGGGTTGAAAAAACACGTTCCACGGATGAGTACTGGACGGTTCCTGCAGGAGCCACCATGACGCTGGAAGTGAAGGGTGAGACGGCTCTTCTCGAAGCCATGACCGTCTCCGAGTGATAGGAAATTCGATCCGCCATTCGCCGGCGTTCTCTGCCGCTGCAGCACTACAGTGATGCCGATTGGCGCTCCGTGCGCCCGATTGCACTTGATCGGGGTTGCGAGCGCGCGTTCGACCGTCTGATTCCGGCGCTTTCCATGCGTCGCGCCGTACGGTATCTTCGGCGGTATCATTCCGTCAGAGTAATAAGAATAATAATAAGAACAGTATTGTTATCAAAAAGTATGAAGCTCATCAGCTGGAACATCCAGTGGTGCCGCGGATGCGACGACCGGGTCAACCCGGCTCGCATCAGCAAGGTCGCGAGGGACATGGCCGATTTCGACGTGCTGTGCCTGCAGGAGGTCGCGCGCAACTACCCCGATCTTGC
>WNFL01039992.1_pt1 | contig 10037 bp, 11 predicted proteins | sample 5400361 | NCBI WGS metagenome assembly WNFL01 (sample SAMN13153351, study PRJNA577476) | soil metagenome | isolation source: 40 cm soil on Douglas fir-dominated hillslope | place: USA:California | collected 2013-09-17
GGCAGGCGGCGGCAGGGCAGCAGCAGATTTCGATCCCTCGTCTTTAAGGCCTCCCAGCGAGGCCTTCTCTTTAAACAAATTGCCGCATAACTGTCCGCTAACCGTCATGTTGGCGAGGCAGCATCGGGACATAGCATTTGTCCAGGAGAACCCAACCCATGAGCAGTCTCGACCTCGACCTCGATGCGCATATGAACAATCTGGAAACGGAATGGCGTCAGGCATACGAGTCCAGCATCGCTGCCCGCGCCGACTATCAATCGCTGGCAGCCAGCCCGAAGGCGAAGGCCGACCTTCTCGATCCGGCGCGTGAGCGTCTGGACCGCACCGAGGCGCTCAAAGCTCGGATCATGCCGAAGATAGAGCGCCTCGAAGACACCATGCTGGGCCAGGATTGACAACAGAGAGGTTAGGACATGTCCAACCGCTACATGGATGGGGACGCCGCAGCCAATTTGCTCGAGCGCCGTTGGTTCGCGGCGTTCAAGGCTGCCTCCGGCGTTCGAGCCGAATGCGAAACCTTGCTCGAATCGATTGCGCTTACCCAGGTCGCCTGGAGTCGTGCCCGGGCACGATTAGCCGAGCTCGAGGCGATGCGCGATGCGCTCGGAGAAGAGCTCGAGGCAATGGATGAACGCGAAGAGCAGACCGCCGCCGACGTATCCGACACGGTGATGTCGGCGGCGCATTCAGCACCCAAACGATCAACTTGGGCACTTCCGGCAGCTATGACGTAACGCTGACCGATCTTGGGTTTCCGGCGAACTTTCAGAACCTGGCGGTCGTCGTGTCGCAGGGCAGTCAAGTGCTGGGCAAGATTTACGGCGGCGGGACCACTAACTTCCCAGCCACGCCCAGCAAATACGTACTCACCTTTGTGGCGACGCCCTCGGCGAAGAACTACGGCTTGTATGCCGTGCGCGTGGCCTCATCCGCTCCGACGGTGATATTCACGGCGGCTCAGGCGTCGGTGACCGTGGGTCAGCCGGTGCAACTCACGTGGAGTTCGGCGAACGCTACCAGTTGTACCGCAAGCGGCAGAGGTGCCGGAAACGGTATCCTGCTGCGATGGCGTGATTGTTCATCAAGGCAAACACCTCCTTCCCGCCGTTCGATCAATACGCCGCAAACGGCGATACTCTTGCCAGATGAAGTGTGCCTACCATCCCTCATACCAGGTTGCGCTGCCGCCCGGTCATCCTTTTCCGATGAGCAAGTATTTATTGCTCAAGGACCAGCTGCTGGCGGAAGGAATACTCGCGGCGGACGACATTCTGCAGCCGGAGCCGCTCGACCATGAAACCCTGGAACTCGTGCATACCCACGAGTACTTGGGCAAACTCGCCTCATCCGGGCTTTCCGCGGCGGAGCAACGGCGGCTCGGCCTGCCCTGGTCAGAGGCACTTTGGCAAAGATCGCGTCTTGCCTCGGCCGGGACCTTGTTGGCGGCGCGCGCGGCGCTCGGCCAGGGACTGGCCGGCAACCTCGCCGGCGGCACGCATCATGCGTTTGCCGATCACGGCGAGGGATTCTGTGTGCTCAACGATGTGGCCATCGCCATCCGCAGGCTACAGGCGGAGCGCTCGATCGAGCGGGCGGCCGTCGTCGATCTCGACGTGCATCAGGGCAATGGCACCGCGGCGATCTTCGAAGCGGAGGACGAAGTGTTTACCTTTTCGATGCATGGGGAACGGAATTATCCGCTGGCGAAGATGCGTTCCAATTTGGACGTGCCCTTGAAGGACGGGGTGGGCGACGCCGAGTACCTCGGCGCGCTGCAACGGCATTTGCCGCGGGTGCTCGATACCGCGTGTGCCGACATCGTGTTCTACCTCGCCGGCGTGGATGTGGCCGCGGGCGACCGCTACGGCAAGCTGGCGCTCACGGAGGAGGGTATTCGGCGGCGCGACCAATGTGTGATCGAAGCGGTGCGCGACCGCGGACTGCCCTTGGTTATCGTGTTGGCGGGCGGTTATGCGGCGACACGAGCGCGGACTGCCGAGCTGCATGCGCATGTGTTTCGCGAGGCGGTGGCGTACGAACGGAGGATGACGGGTCAACGGATGGGCGCAAATGCAATGAGGGCCGCGTCGTGACGGTATCGATGCGCGCCGCGCACAAGATTCGCTTCTAGAAGCGAATCCCCAGCCGCCGATACACATCGGCCAGCAGCCACAGCGGCCCAATCATCAGGAACTGAACGTCCTTGAAGAATGACGGGCGCTTGCCTTCGACGGCGTGGCCGATGAACTGGCCAATCCAGGCGGCCACGAACAAGAACAGGCAGATGCTCCACAGCGGCACGCCGTCTTGAGTGTCGAGCCGATCGAGAGACCACAGACCGGCGAGCAGAAACGGCAGGGCGCCGAGCGCCAAGGGGATGGACAGTGCCGCGTAGTAGAGGAGCGCCAGAGCCACGGCGATGCTGCCCCAGTTGGCCAGCGGGTGCAGCGCCCGGATGGCGTTGGGAAACGGCAGCGACCACAAAATCCCAAGGACGCACCAGGCGATCACCGGCACGCAGATCCAGTGCAGGATCTTATTGGTCCGGTTACGGTGGCTGTCGCCGTAGTCGTCGAGCCATTGTACGCCGATGCGGGGGGCGATTCAAAGGCGGGCGTTCACGCCAGGCGTGGCCTCGAATCCACCACCATCAAGCCGCGGCCATCAGCCCCTTCAACTTGTTGATGGCATTCGACTCGACCTGGCGCACGCGCTCGGCGGAAATTCCATATTCATCCGCCAGTTCGTGCAGGGTGGCCTTGTCGTCGGTCATCCAGCGCCGCTTCAATATGCTGCGGCTGCGCTCATCGAGTTTCTCGAGGGCCATGCTCAGCCGCTCGGTCGAGTCTTCTTCCCACTCTTCGTTCTCGACCTCGACAGCGGGGTCGGCGTTGCTCGCCGGCAAGTACATGGCGGGGGAATAGGCCTCTTCCTCGTCGCTTTCCGGCGTCGGGTCGAAGGACATGTCGCGCGCCGACAGGCGCTGTTCCATTTCGCGAACGTCGGCCACGTCGACCCCTAAGTCGCGGGCCACGGCGGCGGTCTCGGCTTCGGACAGCCAGGCCAGATTCTTCTTCATTTTGCGCAGGTTGAAGAACAGCTTACGCTGCGACTTCGTCGTGGCGACCTTCACCAGGCGCCAGTTGCGCAGCACATATTCATGAATCTCGGCGCGGATCCAATGCACCGCGAAAGACACCAGGCGCACGCCCACCGTGGGGTCGAAGCGCTTGACCGCCTTCATGAGGCCCACATTGCCTTCTTGCACCAGATCGCCCATCGGCAGGCCGTAGCCCAGATATCCGCGTGCAATGTGCACCACGAATCGCAGGTGCGAGAGCACCAGCTGCCGGGCGGCATCCAAGTCGGCCTCGGAACGAAAACGAACGGCCAGCGCGATCTCGGCTTCCTTCGAAAGAACCGGAATCTGGGACACGCGGTCTATATAGGAATCCAGGCTCCCGACGGGGCCTGCGAACACCAATCCGCTCGTTTGTTTCGCGACTAAAGCAGTACTCATCAGCTCAAACCTCCCAATCAGCGCGGGTGCAATGGTAGCACTCCTAGGGTTTGAGTGCTAATGTTACCGATAGTTCACATCGCTGTTAACCTATTGAAATATAAGTCTAAGTGGGCTCGATGCCGCGGATGTGCCGCGTCGCAGCAAGCCAGGAACCGAGCCACGCCAGGCAGGTGGCCAGAGCCAGCACCAAGACCCCGGTGGTGAACCCGAGCCCCTGCAGTCGAAACTGGCTGCCATACAACTTGGCGAGGCTCTCGACGGGTTTCGCCAGAATTACTGCGGCGAGGGCGACCAAGGTCAACGCCATCAACCCGCCTCCCAGGCCATACCAAATACCGCTGTACAGGAACGGCCGGCGGGCAAAACCGTCCGAGGCGCCCACTAGCTTCATGACCTCGATTTCCGCGCGCCGGTTCAATATATCGAGGCGGATGGTGTTGCCTACGATGAGCACCACCCCCGCCCCCAGCAGCCCGGCGGTAAGCAGGACGACGCGCCGCAAAATATCCAGCATCCCGTGCAGCCGCTTCACCCATTCGGTGTCGACTTGCACGGTTTGAACATCGGGCAAGGCCGCGACCGCTCCCTTGAGCGCATCCGTCCCCTGGGGGGTACTGGCCGCCAACGTCGGTGTGACGATGAGGGTATCGGGCAGGGGGTTGTCGATCAGCGCGTCGAGCGCCTTGCCGAACCCCGAATCGTGTCGAAACTCCGTGAGTGCTTGGTCTGCGGTAATGACGCGCACCGCGGCGACATCGCTGCGCTGGCGCAACTGCTTCGCGAGCGTCGCGGTTCGTGCGGCGCCCGCTCGCTTGTCCATGTAGACCGATACATCGAAGGCCTCGCTCCAATTGCCGGTGGCGCTGCGTACGTTGGCCAGGAACAGATTCAGGAACAGCGGCAGGGCCAGCGCGACCGCGACCACACTCATGGTCATCAGGGTCGCGAACGGCTGATTGACCATGCGGCCCAGGGATCCGACCAGCGTCTGCGCGTGCCGCGCGAAGTACGCCTGCACGTTTCCGCGGAAACGCGAGGGTATCCGCTGATTGGTCATTGCGACGTTTCCGCGGAAACGCGCGCCCCCGCCCGGCCCGCGTCGGGGCGCCGAAGTGGTCGATGAGATGCACATCGTGGGTGGCGATCACCACCGTCACCCCCACTTCGTTGAAGCGTTTGAACAATTTCATGATCTCGACGGCCAGGTCGGGATCGAGATTGCCGGTGGGCTCGTCGGCAATGAGCAGCGCCGGCTTCGCGACCACCGCGCGCGCGATGCCCACACGCTGCTGCTCGCCGGTCGAGAGCTCGAGGGGTCGGCTTTTCTCCTTGCCGAGCAGGCCGACTTGATCGAGCGCAGCGCGGACGCGCTTGTCGATTTCGCGCTTCGGCACGCCGGCGATGATCAGCGGCAAGGCGACGTTGTCCGCCACGGGCCGGTCGTGCAGCAGCTTATGATCTTGAAATACCACGCCAACGCTTCTGCGAAACTGGGGGATGCCGCGGGGCTTTACACTTGCGGTATTTTGGTTGTTGATGAACACCTGGCCGCGGGTGGGGCGCTCGATGAGCGCGATCAATTTCAAGATACTGCTCTTGCCGGCCCCGGAGTGGCCCGTCAAAAACGCCAGCTCGCCGTGATCGATCTTGAACGACACGCCGGCCAGGGCCTCGCGGCCGTTGGCGTAGCGCTTGTGGACTTGGTCGAAACGGATCATGCGCCGTCGGGATCGGATTTCAGCAGGGCCGACACGAAGTCGGACGCGTTGAACACGCCGAAATCCTCCGTGTCCTCACCCACGCCGACGAAGCGGATGGGAATTTTCAGGTTTTGGGCGATGGCGAGGACCACGCCGCCCTTGGCCGTGCCGTCCAGCTTGGTCACGGCCAAGCCGGTGACGCCCAATCCCTTATGGAATTCTTCGGCCTGGGCGACGGCATTCTGGCCAATCGTGCCGTCCAGCACCAACAGCACCTCATGCGGCGCACCGGCATCCAGGCGCTGAAGCACCCGCTTGACCTTTTTGAGCTCATCCATCAGGTGAGTCTGGGTGTGCAGGCGTCCCGCGGTGTCGGCGATCAGGACGTCGATCCGGCGCGCGCGCGCGGCCTGAAGACCGTCGAAGATCACGGCGGCCGGCTCCGCGCCGCCCTGCTGGGCGATGATCGGCACCTGGTTGCGCTCGGCCCAAACCTCCAATTGCTCGCGCGCGGCTGCGCGAAAGGTATCGCCGGCGGCCAGCATGACGCTGTGTCCGTCGGCCAGCAGCCGGCGCGCCAATTTGCCGATGGTCGTGGTCTTGCCGGCGCCGTTGATGCCCACCACCAGGATGACATAGGGCTTGATGGCCGGGTCGATGGTGAGCGGCGTTTCCACCGGCTTCAGGATGTCCAGCATGGCGTCGTGCAAGGCCTTGAGCAGCGCGTCCACATCGGTGAGCTCTTTGCGCGCCACGCGCTTGCGCAGGTCGTCCAGAATTCGGCTCGTGGCCTCGGCACCCACGTCGGCGGTGATCAGGCGCGTCTCGAGATCGTCCAGAATCTCTGCATCGATCTTGCGGCCGGGCAGAAGCTCGCCGAGGTCGGCGGTGAGCCAGGCGGGACCTTGGTTCAACTTGGCGCGCAGGCGCTTGAAGAAGCCGCGGACCTTTGATGTATCGGCTTCGTTCGTCATAAGAAGGTACATGGAGGGGAGGACGTCAAGGGAGGGTATGATACCGGAGTGACTACCCTCAAGACGGAATCGAACGCCTCGGGCGGGCGCAATTCAGTGCGGATCATCGGCGGCGGTTGGCGCGGCCGGCGGGTCAGTTTCCCGGACATTCCCGGCCTCAGGCCCACTCCCGACCGGGTGCGCGAAACCCTGTTCAACTGGCTGCAGCACGACATCGCCGGTGCTCGGTGCCTCGATCTGTTTGCCGGTTCCGGTGCGCTCGGACTCGAGGCCCTCTCCCGCGGAGCCAAGGAGCTGGTGTTCGTCGAGCAGGCCGTCGCCGCTTCGCGCGCCTTGCAGGAGCAACTGATCCGCTTGGGCGGGGCGAGCAAGGGCCAAGTCGTGGAAATGGGCGCCGCGCGATATCTGCGCTCGCCCCCGCGCCCATTTGACATCGTGTTCTTGGACCCCCCGTTCGGCCGGGGCGCGCTGGCGGAATATGTCCCCATGCTGGACGCGGGCGAGTGGCTTCAGAAGGGAGCGCGGGTGTACCTGGAAAACGAGAAGCGGGACGGGGTTCCGGCGCTGCCCGCCCGCTGGGAGCTTCTCAAATCGAAGTCGGCGGGCGAGGTGGGGTATCATTTGGCGCGCGTCAATGCGCGAGCCTAATTGAATGCACAAAAAAACAGCTGTCTACCCAGGGACCTTCGATCCAATTACCAATGGTCATACGGACTTGGTGCGGCGAGCAGCGAGTATTTTCGACCGCTTGGTGGTTGCGATTGCGGCGAATCCGAACAAGGCGCCCATGTTCAGCCTCGAACAACGGGTCGACATGGCGCGCCGGGTGCTCGTCGACGTGCAGAATGTCGAGGTGATGGGGTATGTGGGCCTGACGGTGGACTTCGCGCGGCAGAACGGCTTGTCCGTGATCGTGCGCGGCCTGCGCGCCGTGTCGGACTTCGAGTTCGAATTTCAATTGGCCAACATGAGCCGCCACCTCACTCCTGAAATCGAGTCCGTGTTCATGACGCCGCAGGAGCAGTACACCTTCATTTCCTCGACTCTGGTGCGCGAAATCGCGGTGCTGGGCGGAAACGTGTCCGAGTTCGTGCATCCGATCGTCGAGATCGAACTCAAGCGGCATCGCAAGCTTTGAGCGAGACCTCACCCGTACCGCGCCGCGCGCGGCCATACACCGGCGTCTTTGTCGCGGCACTCGTTGCCGCCATCGTCGCCGCGCCGCCGGCGGCACTCGCTGATGACTCCGCGGCCGTTCAGCGCGCGGCCCCGTCGCTGCCGGCGAAGGGCCCGCTCCCCGCGCGCAGCGCGGTTGCGCACAAGGCGGCCATCGCCAGTGCCTATCCATTGGCGAGCCAAGCGGGCCAGGAAATTCTGGCGGCGGGCGGCAATGCCTTCGATGCGGCGGTGGCGGTATCGGCGGCACTCGCGGTGGTCGAACCCAGCAGTTCGGGTCTGGGCGGCGGCGGCTTCTATTTGCTGCATCGGCAAGCCGACGGCTACGAAACCATGCTCGATGCACGCGAGAAGGCGCCGGGGGCCGCGTCGCGCGACATGTATCTGGACAAGGCCGGCAATCCCATCGAGGACGCGTCGATTTCCGGGGCCTTGGCCGCGGCCATTCCGGGCGAGCCCGCGGCGTTCGAGTACCTGGCGCGCAAATACGGCAAGCTGTCGTTGAAGCAAAGCCTGCAACCCGCGATCCGCCTCGCGCGCCAGGGTTTTCCGCTGTATGCGCGCCTGCAGGGGGGCATCCGCTACAAGCAGAAAGTCCTGCTGCGTTCTCCGGACGCCGCGAAAGCCTTCCTGACCGCGGACGGCGGGGTTCCCGACGTAGGCGCCGTGATCAAGCAGCCGGATTTGGCGAACACCCTGGAAGCCATTGCGAATCAAGGCGCGCAGGGTTTCTACGCGGGCCGGGTCGCGGCGGATCTGGTCGCCGGCGTACGGGCGGACGGCGGCATCTGGACGCTGCAGGATCTTGCGGCCTACCGCGTGGTCGAACGCAACCCGTTGATCGGTGAATATCATGGGGCGCGCATCGTGTCGGCCGCGCCGCCCTCGTCGGGCGGCATTGCGATCATCGACGCCCTCCATATTCTCGCCGGCTTCGACTTCGGCAAATACGACGCCGCCACGCGCAAGCACCTCGTGATCGAAGCCATGCGCCGCGCGTATCGCGACCGCGCGATTTACCTGGGTGATCCGGATTTCGTCAAAATGCCGCTGGCGCAACTCGCAAGCAAGGACTATGCGGCGGGGCAGCGCAGCAGTATACGCACCGACAAAGCCATGCCCTCCAGCCTGCTGCCGGGCATCGAATCGGAACCGGTGGGCATGCAGACCACGCATTTCTCCGTTCTCGATGCGGACGGCAATCGCGTGGCGGCGACGATCTCGGTCAATCTGTTTTTCGGCACGGGCTACATGCCGCCGAAGACGGGGGTGCTGCTCAACAACACCATGGACGATTTCTCCACCAAGCCCGGCAGGCCCAATGAATTCGGGCTGGTGGGCGCCACGGCCAATGCGATTGCGCCGAACAAACGCAGCCTGTCCAGCATGTCGCCGACCTTCGTCGAGACGCCGAAAGGCATGATGATCGTGGGCTCGCCCGGCGGCAGCTACATCATCAGCATGGTGCTGCTGGGGACGCTCAATTATCTGGACGGCATGAACGCGGCGGACATCGTCAAATATCCGCACTACCACCATCAGTACCTGCCGGATGAAGTCGACTATGAACAGGGCGCGCTGACCGACGCGGAGATCAAGGAGCTACAGGCCATGGGACATACGCTCAAGGTGTCCGGGCGGCAGTGGGGCAATATGCAGGTCATCACCTGGGATTACGCCACCGGCAAGGTGGACGCGGCATCCGATCCGCGCGGCGAGGGCGTGGGACTGGTGTACTGACTCCGGCGCCGGGCGATGAATTCCTATGGGCTCAGCGTTGGCAGGTCGAGCACCAGTACGTGGAGCGCTGGCCCTGGGCGAAGTGCTTGACGGCGGACCTGCAGACGCGGCAAGCCTCTCCCGCCCGTTCATACACGAATAGCTTCTGGCGGAAATACCCGGGAACGCCGTCGGCATTGACGTAGTCGCGCAAGCTTGTGCCGCCGATCTTGATCGCCTCGCCGAGCACGTCCTTGATGGCCTGCGCGAGCTTTGTCGCCTCTTGACGGGTGAGGCGGCGGGCCGCGCGGCGCGGCGAAACCCGCGCCCGAAACAAGGCCTCGCTCGCATAGATGTTGCCCACTCCCACGACGACCTGGGAATTCATGATGAGGTGTTTGATGGCGACGCTGCGCTTGCGGGTCGCGCGGTGCAGATACTCGCCGTCGAATTCACGGCTCAAGGGTTCCGGCGCCAGCTTGGCGAGCAGCGGGTGCAGCGCGGGATCGCCTTGAGTCCAATGCAGGCTGCCGAAGCGCCGTGGATCGTGAAATCGCAGCACCCATCCGCCCTCCATTCGCATGTCCCAGTGGTCATGCGTCTTGAGCGGCGTCTCGGCTTTGACCAGGCGGAGGCTGCCCGACATGCCGAGATGCAGGATCAAGGTGCCGGCGTCGAACCGGATCAAGATGTATTTCGCGCGCCGGTCGATGGCGCGCACGGTCTGGTCGCGGACGGCCGCTTCGAGGTTGGCGGCGATGGGCCAGCGCAAGCGCCGATCGCGTACGATGAAGTCGAGCACGCGCCGCTCCGTCAAGGCGGGCGCGATACCGCGTCTCGTCGTTTCTACTTCAGGGAGCTCGGGCGTGTGAGGCTCGGGCGGCGGGCGCTACTTGATCTTCGATTCTTTGTAAGGGACGTGCTTGCGCACGACCGGATCGA
>WNFL01427792.1_pt5 | contig 10037 bp, 11 predicted proteins | sample 5400361 | NCBI WGS metagenome assembly WNFL01 (sample SAMN13153351, study PRJNA577476) | soil metagenome | isolation source: 40 cm soil on Douglas fir-dominated hillslope | place: USA:California | collected 2013-09-17
GTGGCGGCAATCAGTTCTTTCGGTGTCCTGTATCCGTCGTCCTTCGCTGACGACTCGGCCACGGTCAGTTTCCGAGAGCTGGTACGAGAAATGAGGGGAGCAGGCTGCGTAAGTGGCGGTTGCACTCTGAAGGTTGCTGTAGTTGCCTGACTCGCGATGAGCACTCATTAATATTGCAGGTCGACGATGAAAAAACTAACCGAAACCAAGAGATTTCGAGTCCGAGCATCAGCGACGATTCCTTTCCATAGCTCGTCACTCCTTTCGAGAGTCGCCGCGTGACCAAGAATATACAGGGACGATCGACTTCGCGTGATGGAGACATTGACTCGGCGTGGGTCGGCTAAGAAGCCAATGGTATTCAGGGAAGTTCCAGCACGGACGCAAGAGAGAATGATTATATCTTTCTCTTGACCTTGAAAGCCGTCGACCGTGTTGAAGTCGATCCTGGACCAAATCGACTGGCCGTAACGTTCCTTGAACGCATTTTTTAGCATGGTCAGCTGACCTCGATACATAGCTATGACACCAATGCGATAGTCAAAATTGACCGCAGGGAATTCGTTTCGAAGGCGAGCGTAGAGAGCCAGTGCGCATCGGACCTCCTCTTGATTGTACTGGGAATGCCCTTTATCGGCACGGGACTCTGTGCCACGTATGTCATAGAACTTGTAAACACCGAGGATTTGACTTTGATGCCAAGGCTGCGTGGTTTTCTGTTCCATCCCAGGGCCATCTTCCAGCCTGCCCTCGTAGAAGAGAACGGAGGGCAACCTGGAGATTGTGGGGTGCATGCGGTACTGTACACTGCAAGATATTAGGGTCAATCGTGCTGACAGCTAGATCGAAGGCAGACCTGAGGAGATGGACATCTTTTGGTCGGGCTCTTTGCAGACGAACAAAAAGGCTAAGTGGGTTTGGTAAGATTAAGTCGCATGTACAATACAGGGATGGCACTACCTCTGGTTGTAGCCATAATCAGTAGCCAGAGGAGATAAGACTGTGGGAGGAAGTTGTTGGGGATCTGCGGCGATGATAAGCAAGGGTTAGGGGGGGAAGGGTAAATCAATGCACCTCCCACCATCACGCAGCGCTCGGCTTGGAATTTGAGGGGGATTAACGAGCTCAGCTCGACGGCCTGCGCAGCCTCGTCGATAATGACCATGTCAAACTGATGACCGTCCAACGCCTCATGCCCAGAGCCAGAGAGTGTGCAGCAGATTACATCCGCTTCATTTAGAATATCGATCTTTGCCTTCCGTCGAACAGTGTCGAGTGCCCTCTGCGCATTGGTGCCTTGTTCCCGAAGTTCATTTACTCGGGCGGAGAGTGTCATACGCTTCGCGTTGACCTCCTTAATTTCCTGTTCAAGTTGTAGGACCCGCGCGCTATTCCCTGCTGCTGCGCCGATTTGTTCTTGCTTCCTCTTCCTTTGTTCCTTCAGGGTTTGGATCTCTTGGAGCACTGACTGCCGCTCTGACTTTTCCTGTCGTTGACTCTCTGGCCGAGTGGCGAGTCGTTGCTCAACAAGTGCATCCAGCGAGATGTCCTTAACTGCGATATTGACAGAGGCATCCGCTCCAACTCGGACAACTTGCGGCGTAACGCTCTTCCCTGCTGAGTTCCAAACCCCTTCCTTTATTCGCTTGGCGACTTCATCTATGGCTGCGTTGCTTGGAGCGCATATGAGCACCTTCGGGACGGGACCTTTTTCCGCGGGTTTGCCCGCATTTCGACCGATGGATATCACCGTTGGTGTAGTACGTCGATTCGACATGAAGGCACCAACAAGCCCGCAGATAGTTGAGGTTTTTCCGGTCCCAGGAGGGCTAGAAATGTGGGATCAAAGTGAGATTGGTTGGCAATTCAGAAGGCTACCAAACTGACCCTTGAATAAGGGAAAAGCCTTTTGTCCCAAGAGCGGACAAGACAGCCTTTGCTTGAGGACGGTTGAGCTTATGGCCTTCCATTGCTTGTTGTACATCGCTCTCTGAAACGATAGGGGGTGGACTGAGTGTTGGGTTCATTATAATGTTGAAGGCGTGATAATAGGGAAGGCCCATCAGCGCGATATATTCCCGGTGTATAGTGGCCAAACTGTACGGAAGGGTCGATCACTCGGGTCAGAGAACTAGAGAAGAGATGATATACCTATAAATCTTGGATAGATTCCAGACTGAGTCAATAGCCATGGTACGATCGATGTCATTCGGAAGGTCGGCGGAATAGCGCAACGTCGCGCCCATGTTGTCCCGTTGTCGATTCGTTGCATGCACCTTCGCCAGAACACTTTTTCCAGATGGGTGCTTGAGCAGGACAATATCTGTGTCGGAAAGGGACCACCCTTGTGGACGAGATCCAGTAAGGCTGACGTTGATCTCGACCCACATGTCCGCATAGAGCCGTCCAGAGACCCTGATCTCAACGACATCCAGATTCTCATTCTTTGACTTGATGAGCGCATTCCAGCACTCGATAAGGAGCAGCGGGTGGAAGACGTCCAAATAATGTGCATGCCCTCGAAATACGTCGGGGACACGGAGCAGCTCCGGTGGCCGGTCCTTAAATGACGGAGTCGGCCCATCGTGATCGTAATTCCAGCTAAGAATAGCCCGATGTAGGGGCTGTAAGTCTGGTACATAACGGGGTCGTTGCCTTGGAAGATCAGGGCGACTGTCTTCTTGTGCTTTCGTAGCAACAGAACTACCTCCAAAGGCGGGTCGCTTGAAATCGAAGATAACCCCACGCCGTTGCTGCTTCGTGGCTTTCTTCGGACTCTTATGAAAGGCAGCCAAACTCCCCAAAGCACTCTTATCCGCTCCAGTTTCCTCTTCCTCACTAGAAGACTCTTCGCTAGATGATGTGACACTCGTGGTAGGAGGGCGCTTGCTTGCTGCCATTGGCAGAGGAACCATAGATTTACTCCCAGCAAATGGCTCTGGGAGAATACCCTCCCTCGTTTCGCTCTTCTTCCTCTGGTCTCGCTCCTCTTTATGGAACTGCCATGACTGGGCTGTCGCCTGCTGGCGTATCCGATCCAAAGCACTCAGGTGCTGCTTAGGTTTTGAAACCAAGGACGGCACACTCTTGGGAGCAGACGGTTTGGGAAGTTCTTTCTTGCCCTTCAGCGCAGGAGCTTGCTGCATCTTGATGGACTTCTTCCTACTCCACTCGCCAACCAGAAGGACATCGTCATCACTCGTACTATCCTCCACAAGAATGAAATTTCTTTCACTCGCATCTGGCTTCTCCTTAGCTTTGTCGAACACAGGCGCCGAGGGAGGTACCAGGACTTCCTCATCCCATTCTTCAACCTTCCATAGGATATTCTCCAACTGCGCTGTCGTAAGCTTGCTCACTATACCAGCTCTCGCCTTCTTCTTCTCCAGCTGACTTTCCACATATCTCCTGACATCCGCAAGGGTCCCCTTGAGCGGCGGTATACGCGTCTCGCGGAATGCGTCGAAAAGATCCATCATGAGAGTATAAGACTGGTAAAGAAGTTCCATGTCTGTCAACCTGAGCCATTCGAGGACGGAGCGAAGAACGGATTGGAGGTTTTGCACCATCCCTATACCAGAGTTGGACAATTTGCCAGGCGAGTCTGAGAGACGAGAAGATGAAGAAGGGTTAGAAGCCACAACAGCTGCGCTCTCGATAACCCTTCTCTGTGGTAGCAACTCCCGTGCGAAAATCAAAGCGTCCCGCATCCAAAGGACCATCTCTTCCGCTGGCCACCGTATTGACCAAGCGGGACAGAGCTTGATAATCGTACTGATGGCGGTACACATCCGCTTCCAAAGGGCCGGCAACCTGCGGATCGTCTTCGGGTGTTTCGCGGTGAAGCCCAAATCGAATAATAATCCATCAGTACGATTGGACAATGCATCCAACACGTCCGTAAAACACCGCACAAGGGCCATGCTTGGTGCACACGCCTCCAAATATCCCCCCACCACCTCCTCGAATCGAGCAAGGTACCGCTCAAGGCCGTCAAACGCCTCGGAAGGATGGTTCTCTAGTAACGCCCGAAGACAATCTGCACGCGTGTCAACATCGTAAGCTTGAGAAACCAACGCCTGGGCCCCGTTGCTCAGCTCAGGAGTGGGTGCCATGATAAGCATCAACACCGCCTCCGCCACGCCCGACTGCTCACAGAACTGCTTGAGCACGCTTGCGGAGTTCGACTCTGCAAATGCAACGAGGGTATCCTTGAGCCCGTCATGAATCCGAGTGACATTTCTATTCATCGGTTTCAACGCTTCCACTAATTTGGAAACTCTCCCTTCATCACCATCGACCTTTGGATTGAACCTTGCAGGCAGCACGGGCGTGAAGAACACACTTCTTGCTGTCAACATCACTAAATCCCTCGCTGCATCTGAGTCAGAAGGGAGAATCGTCGCACGAACGCGCTTCCACAGATGGCCTGTAGAACCGGCCAGCTGTAACCCGGCAGTATCCTTGTTCTTCTGTGCTGCTACACCAGGAAGTTCGAGCAGGATCTCGTGCACCTGGTCCACCTCCGCGTTGAGGAGTTTGAAGAGCACCTGGCGTGCGGCGACTCGGGCTGGCGACCAACTTGGGGTTGAATAAACCTTACCGAAGGCGCGGAGGAGGATCATCTCTATATGGACAGATATGGATTTTGCTATTGCACGGCGCTGAGCCATTGAACTCTCGGCTATAGCCTTGGTTTGTGCAGAAGCGAGTGTCTGGGCGAACGGATGGGTCAGCGGGAATCGTGCTGAAAGGCAGTGAGGGGATTGTACCGAGAATAGCCGTGCTAGGATTTGAGGGCGAGCATCTCCAAACCGTTCATGCTGCAGTTCTTCGCCCATAAACCCCACCAAGCGGGCCAGTGTATCCTCGAAAACGGCCGATGTCCAGGTTGAGTCCACGAACGCTTGCACCCACTCAAACGTGTCGGCATCGCTGTCACTTTCGTTGATGATCATCCGTTCAAACGCGGGGTTATCCTTGATTGAATCGAGTGTGACGCGCGGAAAGTCTGCAGGTTCCTGATTCCAGATATTGGAGCCGCCCCTCTTTAGGAGGAGGTGGACAGCGCGAAGAATTGTAGGGAATACTACAAAGTTAGTCGGAATAGTACGGGGGACCTGCTAACGGGAGCGCAAACGTACTGGACTCGGAACCGCGGAGGTTGTTAACTACGACGTGGAAGAGGGATACGCCGCTTGTGGAAGAAAAGCTATAGATCTGCGGTGGAAGGATAGGGAGGAGGTTAAGGAGCTGGTTCCAGAGGAGACTTGTTGGAAGGTTGTCCAAGAGTGAATGAAATGAAGAGCTCGGTAGAACGATGGACGAGGGACGACCCGCACTTGAGATAATAGCTTCGACAAGAGCGCTGATAACGAGGTTGTAATGTGTCGGATACGGTTTGGCAAACGCCGCTTGGGTGAGTGGGGGAAGCGCCATAATTTGATCTCGCGCCCATTCCCGTACTAAAGATAAACGGTGGAACAGCAAGAGAAGTAGTCCGGCTGGTATTATGGGTGGCCAGCCGTGGATGCGGTTTTTTGGCAGTCGATCGACCAAAGCAGCCAGGATCTTCTCATTTGAGAGGTTCACTGTGTTATAGAAAATGCGAAAAGAGACTGAAGGAGGTAAGTCAGAAAGGGTGAATTGGGGGTGGCTGTCCAGTTTGGCCAGGTGTTGAAGTATGTCGTTTGCATCCCAGCAGTGGCAGCAGTGGAGCCAATCTCTGACATTGTGGGCTGGGAATGCACTCATATAACTATACAAAAAGAGAGGAACATGATGAGTTCAAATACGTGACTCAGCCAGGCGGGGAACGCCTACGTTACTTGACAATCCAGGAGCCTATCCTCCATTCCTTGAGCGCATGCAGAGCATTTACTGACGATCTCGGCAAGAACCTTCTTCCATTTATTTGCCTGCACGCCATTGTACGCGTGCAAACGAAGGCTAAAGGCAGCTGCTTCCGGGACAAGTGTGGACGGGGTTTCATCGCAAAACCAATGCTCTGGTTTGGGGTCCTTCGTTATGAGGTAGTCGTATACAGCCTGCAATTCGCGTTCTTTGAGATCGCTGCCTACAGGGTAATTCTTCAGCTTCTTGAGGAGATCGGCGAGGGCGGCATCTTCAGATGTAGAAGGTGAAGATACGGCCAAAGGCATATGACATGCGTTTTGTGGACCGAATGCAGTGTTAGCCGCCGACCTTGGGTCACAAGGCGGGTAAGGAAAGATCCAAGTTGGACTTTGGACTGAACCACACCAGATTATGGACCCTGCCGAGCTCGAAGAAATTAGTGCTGCTCTTGAACATGATTCTGCTCTACGCGAGGTATGTCTGTGCTCGTCGTCGAGACATCTGATGAGCAAGTTGACTCTACTGGCGCAGAAATTGCGAGATCAGAGCAGCGAACTCGAGAAGAAGACGCGTATGATGATGGGAATTCTCAATAGGATTCACTTCACGAAGCAGGAAAATGGTCAGAGCTGCCTTTGATTGCACGCTTATCTCCGCTCACATCTAAGATTCCAGTGAAAGCTCTGATCGACTCAGTACAACCAACCCTCGCAACATGCAAGGAGCCACTTGCTGCAATTGCGTGTGTTGTACCAGAAAACCAATATTGGCGGTTCGTAGCACGATCTGCCGACCACAGGTTGATTCATGGAGTGGGCTCTGGTGTCACATATCAACAGCTCGCTATTTTTGTGAATCAGACCCGAGCATCAGCAAGTCCTTAATCACTGCCTGCATTGGGCCGAATTGATCGAGACCTTGCTGTGCTCGTGATCCCATCGTACTCTCTGTACCATTCGACGAGTCAACTCACGTTTACGCATCGCAGATGGAAAGAAATTTGGGTTCGACATGTCCAAAACGCCGTCTTCGTTGCGGTATTGTGTGAATACACTCGTTCCAAAAAGCTACTCTCAATCAAAGAATGCAGTGAAACGATAGGGTGTACGCTGATATCATGTAAATTCTCTTCATCTCGGGGTCTACCTCCAAGTGGAAGACTACCTCCACGGGCTCGTATCAGTGGTAAATGAACTATCAAGGCTCGCTATCAACTCTGTCACACTACACAACTACGAAGAACCATTTAGAATTTCTGATTTCGTTAAAGATGTATTTGCGGGGTTCTCGATGGTATGTTAACCACAAATCCCTGTCTCATAGCACCCTCGACTGATGGCACTATAGCTTAACCTGAAAAACGACACCCTCCGAAAACGGTTCGATAGCCTCAAGTACGATCTGAAAAAGATCGAGGAAGGTACGTTTTCCCCCTCTCTTCGGCCTACCCAGTTCACGACCTCACCCCCTCCCTTCTTTTCCCTTCTTCCCTCGTAGTCGTATACGACGTCTCTCTACGCCAACTGGTACCTCCGAAGGGCGAAGTGCCACCACCAAAAGACGGGTCGGCTTAGGCTTTGGCACGTCAACCCGTGTATCTGTACCACCCGTCGATCGAATTCTCAACCACTTCTTGTATCTGCTCGCTTGCCGTATCANNAGCCGTATCAAACACGTTAATTGTCCCTCTGGCAGATTGTATTGGGCCTTCCTTTGTTCGCGACTTGAACCACAACCACCTCCAAATTTGTCCATGACAAACCGCAGACAAGTAGGACGTTCTGAGGCAGAAGGTACCTCTGCCAGTACCCCAAATATCGCGTAACAGAGCCACATAAATGATCCATTCCGCCAGCAACGGAAACACAGTGCTATCTCTCCGCACATGAAGCACTCTTGCGGTGTCGGTCTATGCGGGACCCATCAGAGAGCATAACCAAAGCGAACAAATATATCCACCAGTTTCGCGAAGAGTGCCCCCTGCCCGAACGCACAGCGGCTGAGATCAAGCCTGTGAAGAGCAAAATAAAGAATGCTGTAGGGGACATTCGAAGTGCAACAAAGGATGAGTTGGAGTGAGTTGACTGAGGGGGCGATGGTCTAGTCTGATCTAATTTTCGGATTTCGCGTTAAACCGGCTCTGTCAACAATAACGAAGGCAGTGCAACAAGGCGCTGGAGCAACTTGCTGCACTTATCGCGTTCAAGTCGAGCTCCGCAGTAAGCACGAGTCAACCATCGTCAGGTTCGTACCCTTGATTTGCCAACTCCTCCCTCCTATCAAATTCCACTGCTCTCCGATCGTGACGCATTATCTGACATGTTAATAGGTATAGCAGAAAAGCGGAACAAGCGCCTCCTTCGCCCTGGTTCCGGGGCACCATCCTCCACCTCCTCAGTCTCACTCCCTCTTCAACCACCCGCTACGCCCTCACACCCTCCACAAGGCACCGTAATCTCGGCAGCGGGGAGCAGCTCTGGTCTATCGCTCGTCCTCCCCGCCCGAGACGCAAACGCCCTCTCGGCAAAATATTCCCGGCATTTCCCGCTTTCACCAGGGCGGAAGGTCGCATTCAAGGTCCCACCTGCGAAGGATAAAGGTGGAGAAGCAGCTGAAGAGGGTGGATGGATTCTTGCAGTGGTCAAGAAGGTCGAAAAGGGGAACCGGTACGTCAGTTCCAGATATGAGGGAGTTAGTTCCTTACATCGTCAAGGTACCAAGTACAAGACATCGAGGGAGAGGAAGGAGGCGCACCGCTGTAAGGCTCCATCTTGCGTCACTCATCTTCGCAATGCGTACTCATCACTCCTTCCGTCGTGTAGGATGTACACTACGTCTTCCCGCTCCCTTATACCCCTACCAGATCCAAACGCTTCGCCGAATTCTGCCGCGCACCCAAGTCAATACCCCGAGCTAAGCAAGGGGACCGTCGTTCTTGCGTTATACCCAGATACGACCGCTTTCTACCGTGCTGAGGTAGTCACTACACCGAGAGATACACTGGTTGCTGGTTTGAGGGTGCGTATCACCTTCGCGACTCCTTTTCCTCAGTAGATCCATTTGTATTGATATGGTACGTTGATTTAGACTGCCCCTCAAGCTGCGAGAGCGCCAGGACCGTATAAGGTCAAGTTTGACGATGATGACGACGAACTAAGAGATGTCACAGCCGATATGCTCGTAGAATTTCCGGAGTAGATCAACTACCATGTATCTTTCCCGTGCGTGTATGCTGTATAACAGGATGAGACCCTCATAGTTGCGCAAACAAAAGTTCTTGTTTTCCTTCCTGGGTAGTCATTTAAGGTCGAGGAATACCTAATTGAAATTAGAGAGCAGAGTCGGATTCAACGGGTGGCGGTGGTTTTGTTCATGGACAGTTGAAACGTGGTTTGGTGTTTGGAAGGAAGGAGAACAATGCATCTCGTGCCTCATTCAATAATGATGGGAGAAACTTAACAAAGATCAAACTACATGCGCAGAGTTAAATCGAAAGGAAGGCTAGGAAGGTGCACTTTTGGAGATTTGGGTCCATGAGGTTCCAAAGGCGATGTCGTCAAAGTCAAGAGAGACAGATCGACTACGAGATGAAAGGGGGATCGTCATAAGGGCAGGTGAATGAATGGTTTTACGATTCTCGTGGGGTACCCAGTATAGTAAACCACCCTTTGAGTCCCTGACCCAACCATCCACGTTGGGTTTTGCCAAAAAATCAGAATGGATGGGGTTACAAGAGGAAGATCGGATGGGAGCATATGGAAATGCGTTCCAAACATGGGTGGTGCTGTCACAGGACCCAGAAATGATGTGCTGCCCATCCGAAGAGTAAGCGTGAGACTGGAACGACTCGGTATGCCCCTCGAAAGGCTTGCCGGCTGCAGTACCAGCCTCAGCAACCCAGTTTCTAATGGTATGATCATCAGATCCGGAGATGATGTGGCGCCCATCGGGTGAGTACGCAACGGACGACACCGAGTCAATGTGCCCCTTGAGAGGATTGCCAACCGCAGCACCAGCCTTGGCATCCCAGATTCGAATGGTGCGATCGTAGGATCCAGAGGTGATGTGGCGCCCATCGGGTGAGTACGCAACGGACGACACCGAGTAAGTGTGTCCCTCGAGAGGGTTGCCGACCGCAGCACCAGTCTTGGCATCCCATGTTCGAATGGTACAATCGTAGG
>WNFL01277956.1_pt1 | contig 10036 bp, 14 predicted proteins | sample 5400361 | NCBI WGS metagenome assembly WNFL01 (sample SAMN13153351, study PRJNA577476) | soil metagenome | isolation source: 40 cm soil on Douglas fir-dominated hillslope | place: USA:California | collected 2013-09-17
GCAGGCGTACCAGTCTTCTATAATTTTTTTCTTATCTTTCGTACTCAATCCAGAGCCATCTACATTCTTTGCAGAACGAGCTCGCGTTAGATTGAGATAGGAGCCTGTGGAGGACAGGCATCGAGGCTCACTGGCTTTGGCCCAGGGTGTGGAAGGTGTTGCTGGGGTCGACTGGCACCAACGGCGGCACTTGAAACGTTCAGACCAAATTCGTCTTGGTACTTTTGGGCTTGGGCACAAGCTTCCAACGAGACTTCTTGCGCTCGACTGGGATTGCTGACCACCCGCCACTCCTTCTCTTAGAATCAGAAATAAATTCATAAGCCATTTACTCTGCGAGGTTGTTCGACGTATTGTCACGCACGAAACTTGTGCCCGAATGGGTTTGGTGGAGCTGGAGTGAGCCAGCAGACGAGGATTTCCTCGCCAGTTCGACCTGTCATTTTGTCGATCTTCGGACGCCTCGTTATAACCCCTGGAGGTGGACTACTACGACCGCCGCCGCCGTTCGGGGTTGGTTGAAACTGTTGAGCAAGACCCGGAGGCGCAGCTGCAGCTGCAGCAACGGGAGCAGCCCAAGGAGCAATTGCTTGTTGATGAGGAGCAACGTACATCGTCGGTGCACTTGGTAGTCGAACGGTGACTAAGACGGATCGGAAACGCGCGGGATCAAAGTGAGCCAGTCGGCAAACAATAAACATATGTGCAGCGCAAGGCGATGATTTATGTCGTGTATGTGATGTCCATGTCGAGTCTGCGAGTGGCACTTCAGTTAGACTGGTTGGTTGAACCTTGATCACGCACCTTACGATCGCAATCACAGTGTGCGTGGCCTGCGGATAGGCTTAATGCAAGTCCGATCAGAACACGGATTCTATCCACAAGATTTTAAAGGTCTGGGACCAGATATGTCAAAGGGGGTAAGGCCCCGTTGCCTGTTGCCAATGAAACAGGTGGTAAGGGGTCAATCGGGCTTCCCTTGTGAAATTGTTCCACCAGGTGCAAGAGATTGTGACTTTCGTTGGGTGCGGATTAGAGATCCAGATCGAAAGGTCGCCATTCGCCAGGTTATGGGGGTACGTCTGTACGAATCGGTCCATAGACGGAGACCAGCCATGAGCCAATGAATCACTATAATGAAGAGATGCCTACTTCGTGTTAGACAATGCATGGATCTTCACGCCAGATCGGACAGCGATTCGACGGCGGGATGGTGCACGAAACACTACACGGCCAATGGACCCGAGTTCCGGCTCCATACAATACCACCGAACTAGGATGTGTTATCACCGAATCCTGTGGTTGAACGTTATCAATGTCTGGCTGGCGAGGTGTGCAATTTCCTCTTGAGCGTGACATTCCCCAACAAATGTCGACATTAGACGCAAAAAGAATGAGATATTTTCACCCAAAGCAAGCGTACTTATCTTATTGAATCTTCCCACCGCATGGACCAGTTGGACCAACCCCCTACTATTACCATTTGCCTTCACGTTATTTCCATCGCCTAATTGTAGTCGATGTAGTGTTGACATGCGAGGGAAATGAACTAGTCCAAGGCAAAGGTCAAGCGGGAATATTTTTATCGGGCGACCGACATCATCATCAAAGGCAAGTACTTCGGATATAATATGTCGCATAAGGAACAAGTGCGTGAATCCAGTTTTGCTTAATGCGTGCCACCTGGAAGGTGCGCTCTGTAATTGGAATTTGACCCACAGTCAAGAAGGTAATTATAAGGATTCCAGACCTACTTACCCCCCTAGTGGAGTCAAACTCCAGTGAATTTCGGACCGAAGATGATATATGCGTGTATGGCATATCGCGTAAATGTCCAGGATCGAACTGAAATTAACGTCCGGCAAAATATTAGACACTCCCTTGCCAGCTGAAATTTTGGGAATCAAGGTTTGTATGAAATATACGGAAAATGTTCGATGTAAAATAAGCAAACCGAATCCAACATAGAGAGACTCTGAGGGTCGAGGCTACAAAACGACACAATCGGAAAGACGCGCGATATTACCTAAGATATGCAAGAATCATGAAGCAGAATGTTTGTGGGTATCAGTCACCGTGTTAGACTCATCGATGATCAGTAGAGGGGAATATTATGCGGGAATTATGGGGAAGACGGCAATCGAGTGCGCTGGCTCATCTTGAAAACAAAGTGTTAGCAATCGGACCCAAAGACGGCAAGGAGGATATACCAACATTGTCGGCTATTGATTTTCGCGAGTCGTTTCTCCTCTAACACGTTTTGCCGCTCTCTCCGCATTGCCTCGAGCTGCTGCATTTGCTGCGCAGAGAGTTGCCTTCCCCCTGACAGCTGGGTGGACCCAGTCGCCCTAAGCCCAATGACGCTCGAGGGTCCTTCGTTGTTGTCGTCGTCGTCATCCGACGAGTCATCATCGTCATCCAACGGAGCAGCTCTATGTAAGAAGGGAAGTTGGTCGTTTCTAGTGTCATATTGCGTGCGTGCGTCACCGGACTTGCGTTTATCACCACAGAAGAAAGCGACATCAACGCCTAGTGGCTTAAATAATCCAACATTCCACTTGTCCACGATTTCGGACACTTGACGAGCTGCAGTACGGTACCTTCCAGGCACCGGGTTTCGGTCTTGCCAGGTGTCCAGGATCTCCTGTGAAATCAGGCAATAATCCTTTTAGCCGCAAGAAAATGGTGGATATAAATATACATACCTGTATGAATGCTGACCATTCTTCATGCCTGACCCTCATCTCGCCCAATACCCTTGGTAGACGCGGAAATTCTGCCGGAGCATTCAGGTCCGGAATGACAATTAAAGGTTCAAATCGCCCTTGTGGTGTAAAGCGTGAGCCGGACTGGCCCTGTCGCGCCTGGTGCTGTTGTTGGTGCTGTTGTTGTTGGTGCTGTTGCTGTTGCTGTTGCTGTTGCTGTTGCTGTTGCCTTTGAAACTGCTGCCACCGTGGCTCGTGCTGCTGCTGATGTTGTTGTGGAGGCCCCTTGGGAGGGCGGAGTAACTCGTAATCGCTCTCGGCACCACCACGATCAGCGCCTGGGTTAGGCGACGCGCTTGAATTGCTCCCGCTATAGGACTGGTGTGAGTCCATATGGCTGGAAAATGGTTGACCCTGGTGATACTTCAGGCGCTGTTGAGCCTCGTAAGGCTGTGGTTGTTGTTGCTGTTGGGGTCCTCCATATCCACCGGGGATGATACCGCCTGTACTCATCAGGATACCCCCGCCTCCACTTGTTGGAACAGGGACGAGCTGAGGGGGGTGTGGAAGCCCATAAAGTTGCTGCTGCTGTTGAGGTTGGGTCACTCCAGGCGGAATTTGTCCACGCGCAATCGCAGCCGTCACTGCTTCTGGAATGACAAATCCTCCGGCAACGGGAACAGGCTGTACCTGGCTCAACTGTGCCGCGAGTTGATCGCCGATGTTAGTCACGCGGGTGGGGAATGATTGTGAATGTACCAAGGGTGTCCTCAGCGGTTGAGCAGGATGAGCAGGAGTTTTGGTCATCGGTGAAGGCACAGGGGGGGGCAATTGGTTCATTAGTTTTCCAGCTAAGATGTGGCCGGGAGGATAAACACCCCCTTGCACCACATTGGATTGAACCATAGGCGACGGGTGACCGGAGATCCCGTTCGCGGGCATCTGGATGTACTGGGGCTGATTAGGCGAAGGCTGAGGTTGGATGGCCCTAGCACCGGTCATAGGGCTCGGGATGATACCACCAGCAAGTTGTGTCTGGACGGGAATCATGGGCGAGTGACTCGGCCACATCTGTTGAGGGGCGGTATTGGGCGATGGTTGGGTAGCAAAGTGCACCTGCTGAGGTTGCTGTTGCGGTATGGCCATAGGATGGTGGAAGGGCGTCTTCTGATGCTGCATATACGGAGTTCTAGCATGGTGTGGCATCTGCGAAGGTGCAGAGGGTTGCTTGTGCCGATCTCCCCAGTTGTCATCGTCGCTATCGTCATCATCGTCGTAGTCGTCATCGCGTTGGGGTCTTCCGGAATTGATTCTCATGTTCTGCTCCCAGGCTTTCGCCGACTCATTACCAGCCACCCGTCGCCCATGCCCATGTTGCATATTCGGACTAGGTTGTTGAGGGACGACCCCTTGCTGATACTGCCTCATATTCGGACTGGGTTGCTGAGGGACGACCCCTTGCTGATACTGCCCCATATTCGGACTAGGTTGTTGAGAGACGACCCCCTGCTGATACTGCCCCATATTCGCGCCTCCAGCCTGAGGATAAAACGCCGGGCGTTCAGCTGTGCTGACTTTCCGCTGGCGCTGCTGTGCGTTGTTCCAGACATTCTGAACTTGACTTGGATCCGTGGTGCCGTGGCCCATCGTCCCACCCTCAGGAGCACGGCTTCTCGAGCGGGAGGAGAGACCGAGCAAACCACCGGAAATCCGTCGTTCCCTCACCCGACCTCGTTCGTCGGTGGCACTGATATACCCATCGCCATTCAGCGTGGCCATCCTCAACTTGTTCTCGAGATCGGATAAGTTGTCCGCTCCGGTCATCGTTCCGGGCATACGTGCGGAGCTCACCTGGCCCCCATTGTAAGTATTGGATCGGTGTAGCTGTGCGGATTGGTTCGGACTAGGCCAGCCGATCCCGCTTTGGGGTTGTGAAGGCGTAAATGGCTGTTGTTGTTGAGGTTGCCACGTAGAGGCGGAGAATGAGGGACGACGGGATTGGTTCGAGGGACCAGCAACGGGAGGTTGGTGCTGTTGTAGAAGCTGTTGTTGTTGTTGTTGTTGTTGGGGGTATGCACCTTGAAACCCCGACATGGGGTTCTGACTCTGAGATCGTTGATTCGTATTGTTCCTATCGGATCTCTTAGTAGCTCCAGCGTCCCTCAGCTCTTGCTTGGTGTACTCTTCCACGTTTTTCTGCCTGCCCGATGCACAGCCGTCAACACGAGGAACCGGTCCAGCGGCAGGCGCACGCGTACCAGTCTTCTATAATTTTTTTCTTATCTTTCTTACTCAATCCAGAGCCATCTACGTTCTTTGCAGAACGAGTTCGCGTTAGATTTAGAGAGGGGCCTGTGGAGGATAGGCATCGAGGCTCACTGGCTTTGGCCCAGGGTGTGGAATGCGCCTAGGTTGTTGCTGGGGTTGACTGGCACCAACGGCGGCACCGGAGGCGTACTCGTATTGGTACTTTTGGGCTTGGACACGAGCTTCCACCGAGACCTCTTGCACTCGACTGGGATCGCTGACCACTCGCCACTCCTTCTCTTAGGATCAGAAATAAATTCATAAGCCATTTACTTTGCGAGGTTATTCGACGCATTGTCACGCACGAAATTTGCGCCCAAATGGGTTTGGTGGAGCTGGAGTGAGCCAACAGACGAGGATTTCCTCGCCAGTTCGACCTGTCTTTTTGTCGATCCTCGGACGCTTCGTTATAGCCCCTGGAGGTGGACTATTACGATCGGTGGTGAGGCTGCTGTACGGGGTTGGTTGAGAATATTGAGAAATATTCGGAGGCGCAGCAGCAAGGCCAGGGGCAGGGGCAGAGACGGGAGCAGGCCAAAGACCATGAGGAACACCGTGCATCGTCGGTGCGCTTGGTAGTCGAACGGTGACTAAGACGGATCGGTGACGCGCCGCGTCGAGAACGGGTGGCGGAGGGGATCAAAGTGGGCCGGTGGGCAGACCCTATAAATATATGCAGCGCAAGGTGCAAGCAAGGTGGCGGGTCTGACAGCTTATCACACATCGGAATCACTTTGGGCTCACACTGCTGGGACATGCTCGTCCTCCATGCAGCCGCACCTGACACACGGGAGAGAACAGGAAACGTCGAAACAAGACCAATACGGAGGTACATGCACATAGTCCTGGTGTATAGGAGTATATGGTGCCATACGAACGGGATCTAAACCCGGCGAGTCTGGACAAGATCCTGACCTGAGTGGCTGGCGCGTCCGGTGGGGCCATTCATACATGCTCCTGTGCAACCTAGAAAAATCTCCACCATATGAAGATGATGAAAATCAAGCCGATAGCACCAACAGGGGCCCACTGTCGGATTAACGCGTCAATGTTGATCTTCCGCGCCGCCTTTTTGTACTTTTCGGATTCAGAACGGAGGGACGTTGATAGGTGCGACATTCCTGGCAGAGAGAGGGGGACTCTTCAGTAAGGGGATTTCAATGGCGGATGCTTGTCAGTGGGGACCATCTGCGCTGGCCGAGTGCCTCAGGAAGAAATAGTGGCAGGATGGGTGTAGCACTGCCTGATTTCAGAAGCGAAGGACTGAGCACTTTCGAGAGGCGAGGTGCCAGTTGCTGAAAGTCACCCAGAACGGCGAACCACTCGAAGTTACGGCACAATTCCGGCCATGAGCGGCGCTGTCCTCAGATAACATCGAAATAGGACGGTGTGCATTCGTATATACCAGGGTAGACGAAAGGCAGGAAAGGAAAGGCAGGAAAGGAACTCACGATCCAAGCTATCACCTCTCCATAAGAGTTCCTCCATGTTCTTGGTCATGATCCTCGTGACGTCCTGTAGTTCACCGTTCAGCTTGTCGAGGTTGGACGGAGCTGCGTCGGCCGCCGCTGACGCAGTTCTGGTGTCGCTATACAGTCGGGCGGTCTTGGACATGAAGGTATCTGAAGAAGAAAGACGATAAGCATTCGTCTAGCGATGAGGGGCATATTGAGATGGTTGTATCGTAGTTTGATGTTGGAATAGAGGCGATACAAGGAGTGCCGCTATGAAGAGAGACTAGAACAGAGACTTACCAAAGCCAACGAAAGCATACGGTTTCCGTGCGGTATCTACTTTTGAGCCATACGATTGGGAGAACTCTCGCGCAAGTTCGTCAAGGTACAAGAAGGCCAGTTTACGTGGGTACGACTTTTCTGCTATGGTAAGGTATATGACGCCGTCTGATATCAGATAACTAGGTGAGTCGCGGATTGCAAATGAGTTGATTAGTCCCATGGCTGGTATGACGGAAGGCGCACTGGAGAGTATAAGCGTCGCTCTCTATCGAGCAGCGCGGCTCAGAGTTTGGGCCAATGCGTCTGAAGATGAGTTTCGCTTGCTGCTTATGTTCTTGGAGAGTCTCCTCTGTCTAATGATGCCATGCAACCGCAGGGTTTTGTTCAGCCCATGTGAGTCGTGCTGAAGGTTATGGTGAGTGTGAACTGACCTGCTCGTCGTCGACAGAAGCAGCGAGTGGGAGAGCATCCGAGGCACGTGCAATTGTTGTCGAGCGGACCATGGGCGAATATTATCCAGTTGACGTGGAGGTTTCAAAGAGAGTCCGTTCCAGCCTCAGTAGCCAAGTTGTTGCCCACCCCTGTTATGGTTATGGATATGGAGGATACTATCCTCAACACTCTCGACGACGTTGGCGTAATCAGTTCCACCGTATTGACTAGTGGACTCATTGCACCACCTTTTGCAGATCGCCTCAACCCGTTCCTCGTTGGCTTGTAGAGAGCGAGCGTTGAGCTCGTTGGAACGCCTCCTTGCGTCGATATGCGTCTCACCCAATAACACCCAACAACTTCATGTCTTTCTAGACCTACAGTCCAGCTTCGAGACCAATGGTGAGCGACGGTCCATCCTACGAGGTCCATTACCACATATTCATATCTCTCCTATATTACGCGCTAGTCGCGTCACGTTTGGTTTCTTCACTTGCTTCCTGGACCCCAGTCTTGCACAACGCCCTTAGTACCGCGAGCGACGACGTTCCCCTGGGTTAGATTGCTCCTACTCTTCTTATTGTCCGCAAATGACCATTGGATTGCAGATACGGAGAGCGCATGTGCTCTGTGTCGACCCATGATGCAAGCTCTGGCAATACTACAAGGTGTATCCCTGCTTCATGGCCCCAGTAAACGCTTCCTTGCGCGACGATGGTGTATCCAGGTGTGTAATGCAGAGCGGCAGGATAATATTTCTCATCCATTCATTTCAGCTACTCATTGACCTTTTACTACTGTCAAGACACGTCCCAAGTGCAGTTACTGAGGTCTCCATGCCTAGCACTCCCACAAAGTCCTCTCACTTGTCCTCTACCGCCAGCAAAGCGGCTTCAAGCTCGCCATCACCCACACTCTCTTCCGCAATTATCGATACCCTGTTGTGTATATTGGTTGACTCTCCCGAAGGACTGCGCTTGTTTGAGGAGGTCGGCGGTCTGGATGCAGTCGTTCGAACATTGAAACGGGCAGGTGTCTTGAAAGAGACCAAGTCAGTTCTTCCCTTACCTCTCCAAGTCGTACACCAACTCTTTGACTCAGGATAAAATGCCTAGAATTTTTGTATTTTTATCTCTTACCAGAAGAGGAATTGATACTTTCAGGAACCCAGTCTTACCCACAAAAGCCGACCTCCATTGGCAGCGACCTCCAAATTTCACAATATACTGCCTTCAATACCTTGTCAGGCGTTACCATGATTGACCATGGAAATACCCCTCTCCCTTCACCAGTGTCAATGATCACCATCACCCCAGCATCGTCGGGCGAGTCTATGTCCTCCTCGACGAGCTCAGACGGCCGGCAATTTGCTCCGAACCCGAAAATTCACGAACTTCGGTTGTTAACGAAGGAACTGGACTTTACCCCTTCCACTCCCGTCAAGAAGCGTCAACAGGTCGCTGCCCTTGGCGTTGGTACGCCATGCACACCGAACCGCAAAACCAACGGCGCAGTCTCCGATCACAAATACCAGTCTATGTTCAACTCCAACCTCGCCGCACGCAATGTAGGTGCATCGAGCGATGTGGAACCCAAGACGCCCTCTCGACGTCAGGAGAGGCATGCGGCCAAGGGGAGTACGCACATTAATAAAGACCTCGCCCGCGATCCCTCGCCTGGCTCACTCATGGACTTCGGAGTGTTCGCCACGTCCAATCCCAAACATCAGGGTAGGAGCGTCATTTTTCCTTCGGAGAGCGGGTCCAGTGCTGGAGGAACATCTTCTGATGGGAGTGCTGGAACCATTGATCTTACATGGGACCAACCACGCAGAGCAAAAGATGTGGGGACCCCTTCGAGAAGAGGAGGGCGTTACTTGCACACAGGTTCAGCCGTTGCGGGTGGAACACCGATGAGGAAGGTTAAAAGCGAGGTCCATTCTCCCTCGCGACACGCGCATAGCAAGAGCGAGGCGAACATGCTCGGTAATGGAGTGAAGAGTGTACTCATGGTCCGGAGTCAGTCAGTAGACGACATTGGTCTGATGACGCCAGTGCCAACAAATAGCAGTAGTCCGCACGGTAGGCGAGTAAAGAGTACACAGGAGAAGAAGGAGCTTCTTGGTACTTGCCTCGGTAATGTCGATGCGCTAGTGGAGGGGATGCAAAAGGCCGGCATCTGGGGCCTTGTCTAATGCGCACGCTTTGAAGGAAGGGGAGAGTATCACAAGGAGACCCATAATTTTTCTTGTTGTCTTGTCCGCACAGGTCTATGTCGCTTGTCAAGTTTGCGCCTTGGGTTGATTTTATGTGGTTGTGCCAGCGCTTCGAGCCATCTCTTTTTTGTATCTTGAATCAACGTTCGGTGCGGTTTTGCGAGTCGAGCAAATGTTGTAATTTCCTCGCTAGTAGTCAACCTTCACCGAAATGTTTTCTATGGCTTGTTGATGAACGTATCTATTTCTCCCTTTCACAGTGCCTATTGATTGAACTCAGCCCAATAGGATGCCAGCTATTTGCTCCATACAATTCCACTGGTCAGGCTCGCCTTACACGGCGGGGTTTGACCCTTTTATTTCATTCCATTCAGAAACGGCCCAGCAAAATATAACCCGTGCATCACTCAGAGCCGGGCGACTCTGGATTTGAGTGGGAGAAGCAACCAGACAAGGCAGACTTCAACAAACAACGTACGTTAATAATCGCATACAGCATACACTAGACAAATTAAGTAGAACACACGAACACTCTATAAAAAGCCTATCCATTTCCCCATGGTTCGCCCTAACTCAGAGTAAATTTGCCAACTTGCTCGCCGCTTCGCGCGCATCGAGCCGACTCCTCGTCGGCAGCGGTG
>WNFL01331359.1_pt3 | contig 10036 bp, 8 predicted proteins | sample 5400361 | NCBI WGS metagenome assembly WNFL01 (sample SAMN13153351, study PRJNA577476) | soil metagenome | isolation source: 40 cm soil on Douglas fir-dominated hillslope | place: USA:California | collected 2013-09-17
GAATCCTCGAGCTTTTTGAAAACCGATTTCCTTATGCGCTGGTTCACTGCGAATATCGGTTACCACCACATTCATCATTTGAACGCCCGAATCCCATTCTATCGATTACCGGAAGTCCTCAAGAACATAGCGGAGTTGCAGGCACCCAAGACAACGTCGCTCAATCCAATCGAAATCTCTCGCTGCCTCCGGTTGAAAGTTTGGGACGTTGAATCCCAGCAGATGATCGGCCTCGCCCAAACGAGGTCGGTGATACGCAACCCGGCCATGGCGGAATAGACGATTGCGCGTCGACGGCTGCCGACGGAACTTGTCGCGGTCACTTACCCAATGTCATTCCCTATTTCTTTCACCGCAGCTCAGATTGCGGATCAACTCCATGGCGAGGTCATCGGAGACGGCTCGGTCCGGTTGACCGGCTTCGCGCCGGCCGATAACGCGAAGGCAGGCGATCTCACCTTCGCCGAGAAACCAGCGTACTTTGGCGCCGCTGAGCAAAGTGCGGCTACGGCTGGTTTGGTGAGCGATGCATTCGAATCCTCGAGCTTTTTGAAAACCGATTTCCTTATGCGCTGGTTCACTGCGAATATCGGTTACCACCACATTCATCATTTGAACGCCCGAATCCCATTCGCGGTGATTGATCCCTCGGCACATATCGATCAGACCGCTCAAATCGGTCCTCACTGTGTGGTTGGCCCAGGAGTTAAAATCGGAGCACGCTCTGTGCTATTAGGCGGTAACCACATTGGCCGGGACTGCCAGATCGGCGACGATGTTTGCCTCTACCCGAATGTCGTCATTTATGCGCGGTCACAGATCGGGCATCGGGTCACGATTCATGCCAGCAGTGTGATTGGTTCGGACGGTTACGGCTATGTCTTAGATGAAGGCCGTCACCGCAAGATGCTGCAAATTGGCAATGTTATTATTCATGACGACGTCGAGATCGGCGCTAACGCGGCCATCGACCGGGCCACACTCGGCTCCACCGTCATCGGCCAGGGCACCAAGATCGACAATCTGGTCCATATTGCCCATAACGTCGTTATCGGCCGGAACTGCATCATTATGGGACAAGTGGGTTTTGCCGGCAGTACGAGTTTAGGTGATTATTGCGTGATCGCAGCGCAGGCGGGGATTTCCGGCCATTTGAAGCTCGGCAACCAAGCCATGGTGGAAGAGTCTTGTGGATTCCCGCGGGTCCGGAGAAGGAGACCAAGCGCCAGATCATTGCCGTGACCCAGTTGCCTGAGCTTATTCGTCGCGTGCGAGCGCTGGAGAAACAGGTGGCCGAACTCAGCGGGCCAAAGGATTAGAAGCTAGAATCTAGAATTTAGAAGCTTCGGTAGCGGTCCGGCAGCTGCCCTGCTCGTCAACTTAAGGGGTTAGGATCGTGCAGCGAGGACTTGTCCAGGAGGGACTCAGTGAAAGAAGCCCAGTACGAAGTGCTGGGAAATGAAGCAAAAAGACCGTCCGTCCCGCAGGGACGATAGAACGCTCGGCTACTTTCGTCAGGCCCCTGCGGGACTGATTTTCTCTAACCACCAACGACCTTCGCGAGCGCTTCAGTTGACGCGCATGTGCACCTGCCGGAGCGCGACCAAAATGTGTTCCAAGCAGTTCGGCTATCGGCTATTGGTTATCGGCTATCTCCCGGCTTCCATATTCCAAAAACGCGATATCCTCCTGAGACAGCGAAACATCTGCGCACCTGAGGGAATCTTCCAGGTCAGCAATATTCTTTGGCCCAATCAGCGGGAAAACCGGGAAGGGCTGATTTAGCAGATAGCCGAGCACGATCTGGTTCACTGATAATCCGGATTTCTTCTGAAGAACCTGAATACGCTGAAAGCGTTTTCGGTTCTCTGAGTGCTCGAAAAGGGTGCGGACTCGAGCGTCTGGCGCGACCTGATCAAGCCGGCTTTGTTCCAGACGACGAAAATATCCGTTGGCCTGGGTCAGATAAGGAACGGCCCCGAAATTGTGCGCGATATGCCAACGAGCGAAATCTGTGTCGATGTAGGCCCAGGTTGGATCGGCATTCTCAAGGTTTACCTGGCCGAGACTCCACAAGTTCTGGCTGGCGATGAATCCAGGTATTCCTAACCGGAGCACCGCTTGCCGAGCGGCTTCAGCTCGGATTTGGTGCCAATTGGAGAACCCGCTATGTTTGATCTTGCCGGCTTTTCGGAAAGTTTCGAGTGCGAGTAGGATCTCTTCCACCGGTACTACTGGAGCATCGCGGTGGACCCAATAAATATCGATACAATCAACGCCTAACCGACGAAGACTGGAATCTAGATCCGATTCGATTTCGCGCTTGGACAATCGCGGAACGTCCATCGATTCCAGCTTCGGATGAGCGCCCTTGGTCGAAATAATGAGTGTATCGCGCGAACCGCGTTCACCTAGCCAATCGCCAATTAACTGTTCACTTTGATGCTCGCCCCCTGGGATCCAGCCAGCGTATACTTCAGCGGTATCGATAAAATTACCGCCCGACTCGACATACCGATCCAAGATTTGCATCGACAGTTTGCGGTCGATCGTGCTTCCGAAATAGTCAGTTCCAAGACCGATCACTGACGCCTGAAGATCTGTTCGGGGAAGCGGTTTTACTTGCATGTAAACCTCTGAAGCAAAAGTCGTCAGTAATCAATTTTCTTACGATAGCGTTATCGGTAAAAAAGCGTCTCGAGCGTTTATGTGGGTCAGCAAAAGTATTCACCGAATTGGACGGTTTCGCCGCCGCACCCTGCTTTTTCTTGCAGCGCTGGGACCCGGCATCATTACGATGATTGCTGACAACGACGCTGGCGGCATTTCAACGTACGCACAAACCGGCGCAAAGACCGGATTCGGTCTACTCTGGGCGTTTATTATCCTGGTGCCGATGGCTTACTACGTTCAAGAGATGACAGTACGCCTGGGTACGGTGACCAAGCGCGGTCATGCCGAGGCTATCTTTGACGGTTTCGGCAAATTTTGGGGCTGGTTTTCGATTTTTGACCTCGCGCTGATCAATTGGCTTACGCTGGTCACGGAATACATCGGGATGACTCAGGCCTTGCGCCTGTTCAATATTCCGGAGTGGGTCACGTTTCTCGCTGTCACACTGCTATTGTTAGGAATAGTGATTACCGGTCGCTATTGGACATTTGAAAAGCTCACATTTTTCTTCTGCCTCTTTAACCTGGTTTATATACCGGCCGCTATATGGGCGATGAACACGGGAAACGTTGTTGAAGGATGGTCAGCTGTCGGAAAGGGTTTCTTCAGTCCTCACTTCACCTTCAGCAATACCTTTACTCCAGTCGCGCTGTTGACGCTGATCATGGCAAACATCGGCACAACCATCACGCCCTGGCAGATCTTTTTTCAGCAGTCTGCGGTGGTAGACAAGGGAATGGATATCGGCGACATCAATGCCGGGAAAATTGATACCTTCATCGGGTCATTGATGACTTGCATCGTGGCGGCCTTTATCATCATCGCCACAGCCGGAGTTTTCCACTTCAATCCCGATCCGGACCCAAAATGGCGGATGGTCGACTCGGCCGCACAAACGGCGGCTGCCATGCCCGAAGTGATGCCAAACGAACACCTGGGACAATGGGCCAAAGTCCTTTTTGCGATTGGGCTCTTTGATGCGGGCCTGCTCGGAGCACTCTGCATCTCGCTGGCTACCAGCTGGGCCTTAGGAGAGGTCTTTGGCTGGGCTCATTCGTTGAACATCAGTGTCCGCGAAGCGCCTTGGTTTTATGTGGCTTACGTGCTCATGCTGATGTCGGCCGGCGTCGTATCCCTGATTGCTTCCGTGGAAATCCAGAACGTCATTACCATTTTTGTACAAGTCGTTGCCGTAACCCTGTTACCCGCAGCATTGACCTTCTTGATTTTGCTTTTGAATGACAAACCGTTGATGGGCGATCACGTCAATACCCGCTGGCAAAATATTGCCAATTGGGGTATCACCAGTTTTGTAATTGTTATCTCGACCGCTTACGGCCTTTCTGTGCTGTTTCCGGAATTATTCGGTTCCCCTCAATGACGTAAATCGAAATGGATACGCCAACATCGCATCCCGAGTCGAAGAGCGGATCTTCCTCGCTTGGCCACGAGGATTACAAACTTTTCTTTTTCTCACAGCTGCTGAAACGGCGGATTTGTGCTGAAAAGTTCAATCAGAAAATCGGTCGAGTGACTGACTTGATCTTTCGGTTGGCCGAGCCGTTTCCTGAGGCGGTCGGAATTTACGTCGAACACAGCATGGGCCGGCCCAACGAGTTCATTCCGTGGGAAAAACTAATCAAGATTGATGATGACGCGATTTTCATCTCACCGGCTGAGGACGGGAAACCGTATTCGTCGTTCGTTGATCAAAAAGGTTGGATTCTACTGGGCGAACACTTCATCGGTCGCACGATTTTAGATATGGATGGACGCCAGACCGAAGTCGTCAATGATGTCCAACTGCTCTATTCGAAAGGTCGGATGATCATCGTCCATGTGGACACTTCGTTTAACGGCTTTCTTCGTAAATGGGGTCTTGAGCGGTTCAAATGGTCCAACGACCAACTCATTGCCTGGCGATATGTACAGCCGCTCTCCCTCGAAGATATCGGCGCGACGGATGCTGTTTCCCTTTCCATTACCAGAGATCAGATCAGGGAATTGCCGGGCGAAGACCTTGCTGACGCCATTGAGACTCTACCGGGAGAAGTGCAACATGCGGTCTTCTCCGTTCTCGATTCCGAAAAGGCCGCCGAAGTACTGGTCGAAGCCGAGCCGCGCGCGCAGCGGCAGCTCATTGCCAATGTCCGGCGCGAACGTGCCCGGACCATTCTATCGGAGATGTCGATTCCGCAACTGGCGGATCTATTCTCAGTCCTGCCGCACGATCAGATGATGAAGATGATGGAACTGTTGCCGGAGGACCAAGCCACGCGAATCAAAGCAATCATCTCGGACTTGGAGTGCACCGCAGATGCGCTGATGTCCTCTGATTTTGTCAGAGCGAAGAAGTCTAATTCCGTCGTGCAGGTCTTGAAAGAAATCCGTGGTTCCCGGCGTGAACCTCACAGCCTTTCCTATGTTTACCTTCTCGATGACGAACGGACGCTGCTCGGCGTCGTGGACCTTCGGGAGATCGTTCTTGCTGCCGACACGATGCTGCTGGGCGATATGATGGTATCACCGGTGGTTTCTGCTCAACAGGATGATACGCGTGAGGACTTGGCTGAGTTGTTTGCCCGGTATCAATTTCATCTGATCCCGGTCGTTGACGAGCACGATCGCATGCTGGGAGTGGTTTACTATCGCGATATAATGAAAGGGCTCGTCACGCGCGCGAGAAGCTGATTATGCCACGCATTAAGATGACTCGCACCGTGAGGATCGCACTTTGGGCGCTACGGATTTATCTGCTCGTACTTCTCACTCTGATCGCCGTCAAATTCATCAGAGTATTTTCTTCTCCCGCGGATCCAGCGCCTTCGCCCTCCGCGCACGCCGTCAGTCACTGATATCAGCGGCGACTGTCCGATTAGCTCGCCGGCTCGATGCGAGCTCAAGACGTCCCCGGGGTTGTGAGCGTCAAACCGCCAGAAATCGCAGTCGCCATCGCGACGTTCGCGACCAAACGATGATCGAGCATTCCGAAGCGACGAGTCCACGCAACTCGCTGCCGAGCCTGGCACACCCAATGCTAGGTTGATGCCGGCAACTTACCGGCGGTCAATGCTCTTCGAATCTTATCACTGCTTCACGGCCCAAGATTTTGTGTTCAAAATTGCTCAGACTCAGCTTGAACTCGAAGGCTACTGGGCGTTGCGTCGTGCCATTTTCTGCCAGGAACAAGGGATCTTCCAGGAGTCTGATCGGGATACGGTGGACGAGCGGGCAATTCCGATTGTCTGCGCGTCGCTAGTTGCTGGCATGGAAGACTTAGTGGTAGGCATGGTTCGTATCGACGAGCGAGAGCCTGGCCTCTGGTATGGCAGCCGGCTGGGAGTTGCCGAAGAGTTTCGCAGCATTAAAAAGTTGAGCCCCGGAGTAGCGGTACGAAATCATCAGCCGGTCTATCGCGGCCTCGGAGCTCTCGGCGCTGGTCTTATCTATAAAGCCGTTTCAACCGCGCACGCGCTGGGATGCCGGGAATTCCTCGCCACGGTTCAACATCAGAACGCGCGTTTTTTCCAGCGACTCCATTGGGAGCCGATGGGCGAACTCGAACTATTCGGCTTAGCCCATGTGAAGATGCGTGCGGACCTAAACTATTACCTGCCGGCAGCGAATGTATTCTGATTCGAGATGGATGATGATCACGCGACAATCAATCGACTGCTTTCATTTCTCGAGACGAACGCAGCGGTAGCTGCTAAGGCGACGATCCAGCAATCGTATCGACCAGCACACGCTCTCGCCGGCAACATTCGGGTCGGCGACGATTGCGCTGCGATTCCAGACGAAGACGGCTTTCTCCTGTTTGCGGCGGAAGGAATGCTAGAGTCTTTCGTGGCGAACGATCCATGGTTCGCCGGTTATTCCGCGGTGATGGTTAATCTCAGTGACGTCGCAGCGATGGGCGGTCGGCCACTCGCCATCGTCGATGTGCTTTGGACGCCAAATCTGCCGGAATCCGCAAACATTTGGGACGGTATGGCTGCCGCCTGCCGCGCGTATGACGTGCCGATTGTGGGAGGACATACAACCGTGACTGGCACGGGCAGCGTCTTTCTCGCTGCCGCAGTGCTGGGCAGGGCGCGGAAACTGATCACCAGCTTCGATGCGCGACCCGCCGACGACCTCTTGATGGTCGTGGATTTGCGCGGCGGCTATCGCGGAGAGCAGCCGTTCTGGAACGCAAGCGTCGGCGCTCCGGGGCAACGACTTCGAGACGATCTGCGGTTACTGCCGATCCTGGCCGAGGCAGGTTGGTGCCGCGCCGGAAAGGACATTAGCAATGGAGGCATCGTCGGAACGCTGAGCATGCTCCTCGAATGTTCTAAGATTGGCGCCGAACTTTGGCTGGACCGGCTGCCGCGACCGACCGATGTCTCGCTCGAGCGTTGGCTGATCTCATTCCCAAGTTTTGGCTATTTGCTCAGTGTAGCTCGAGAACATTCTGAAAAGACGATCGCTCTATTCGAGGAGCGCGGGATCGCGTGCGCACGCGTCGGACAAATGACTGCTTCACCGTCGATGATTCTGTCCTACGGCTCTGCCCGCGAAATTTTCCGGCCAAAGATTTAGCTCGCGGAGCTCCCGGCGTTCTCGGCATTTCCTGGCCAATGGGGGCAGCGTCGATCCGTCCCGCCAAAATCCTTTGATCAACACCTCCTTCGGGCAAGAACCTGCGCCGGTCAGATTCGCGTTCAATTTTTCCACGACCAGATCGAGCGCTGCTGAGCCGACCGCGGACAGATTGCCGTCGATACCGGCGGCTGCGCCCATTTCGTCCGATGTCCGATAGAGATAAGCAACGCCAACGTCATCGGGAACCAGGAGTCCTCGTTTCGCGAGGAACCGGCGAACGGGCACTTTGTAAACCAGCAACGAGTCGGGTCGATTCGCGTCAAGCCACGCATAGAACTTCGCGCGATCTTCTCCGTCGTTTGGGATATACGGTTCGCAACGATCGCACACCGGAAGCTGAAGCTGCCAATCGAGAAAGGCGCCCGACCAGAGGTGGTTAGAGATTTGATTGTTGAGATCCGGCACGACCAGCGCGGGCCGTCGATAACCGAGCTGACGCATATGCTCAAGCGCAAGCTGCACGTTGTAAAACCCATGAAAATTTGCCCGATCGACAACGGTCGACCGAAAATAGGCGCTTAAACCCGCCACCGCAAAACCCTCAGTGCGGAATGATGAGTGAGGATCTTCGTCCCGCGAGAATCCTAAGAGAACGCCACGGATTCCGCGCGCCCGTAACGTTGCGATCAGCCGATTCGCGTTGCCATCGTACTCGGCAAAGGGAAAAATCTCGATACGAAATCCGAGCGCGGTTGCGCGCGCAACGATGCCTTCATACTCCCAACGACACACATCCTTAGCGCGCCAACTCTCGCGTCCGCCATAGTTAGTGACCAGCGCGATGACATCCACTTCTCCGCCGCCGCCGCGCCGTCGACGACTTGCCATCAGCGCACTGATCAACGGATTGGGTCGATAGCCGGTATTTTTGGCGAGAGTTTCGACACGCTGTCGCATCTGCGCGCTGATCCGCGGATCACCACGCAAAGCGCGCGAAACGGTGGAAGAAGCCACGCCGAGTTCTTGGGCGATTTCCGCCATCCGCGTTGTCCGAATTTGCTGCACGAGTATTCTTTTGGCCAGGAGTGATCGCGTTCTGCCGATCCGCACCCGCCGCTGATCTAAACCCCATCTAAAGCTGTAGGCAGTAACCGTGCCGCGGTTGCGCAACGATATGCGCAACAAAGATGGCCCAACGAACGAAGCAGGGTTCACCTGATGCTCTCTGGCATCGTCGTCGGAGAAGCAACTGCTTCGCCCCCGAAAACTGAATCGCCCCGAAACCAGATCATTCCATGCCAACCGTTGAAAAAGAATTAAACAAGAAAGGCGACTTTCTCGTAGATTACGAAGAGAAGGTCTTCCCCGATATCAAAGCCGATCCCGGCGAAAAAGCGCTCGTGACCTTCCATACCGTTGCGTTCGAAGGCTCAATCTCCATCGTAAACACGCTGACCGCTACACGGTTGCAGCGGAAAGGATACGAGACTTCGATCCTTTTGTATGGACCCGGGGTGACGATGGGTTTCCAACGAGGCTTCCCAACCCTCGGAGACGAGGCTTTTCCCGGTCATCTTTTCGTGAATCAGCGTCTGGAGACATTTATGAAGGAGGGCGGCAAAGTCTATGGATGCCGATTCTCTACCCAGGCACTCTATGGTCAGACCGAGAAAGCCTTTATTGCGGGTATTCGGCCGATCTCTCCGCTCGATGTGCTCGATATCATCTTGATGCACAAGAAGGCGGGTGCCGTGATTATCGACTCATGGACCGTGTAATAGCATGAAACGGCTCAAGGCGGCTGCAGTCCAGATCGCTCCCGACCTTTTTGGCAGCGGCACGGTTGATCGCGTATGCGACGCGATTGCCGAAGCTGCGACCAAAGGTGTGGAGTTGGCCGTCTTCCCGGAAACGCTCATTCCTTATTATCCGTACTTTTCGTTTGTCGTCCCGCCGGTGCTTACTGGCAAAGAACATCTCCGGCTCTATGAGCAGGCGGTAGAGGTTCCCGGTCCGGTAACCGCCCGGCTTGCGGCATCAGCGAAGGACGCGCGAATGGTTCTGGTGGTCGGAGTCAATGAGCGCGACGGTGGGACTCTCTACAATACTCAATTGGTTTTTGATTCGGATGGTTCGCTCGTCTTGAGGCGGCGCAAAATTACGCCTAGCTATCATGAGCGAATGATTTGGGGACAAGGTGACGGCAGCGGATTTCGAACCGTAAATACAGCGGTCGGCCGCGTCGGCGCGCTGGCTTGTTGGGAGCACTACAACCCGCTCGCTCGCTTTGCACTGATGGAAGGACGCGAAGAGATACACTGCGCCCAATTTCCCGGATCGATGGTCGGACAGATTTTCGCGGATCAGATCGCCGCGACTATTCGCCATCACGCCCTGGAGTCTGGCTGTTTTGTCGTTAATTCAACCGGCTGGCTCACGGACGATCAAATCGCTTCGATTACCCCAGATACGAAACTGCAGGGAGCGCTTCGCGGCGGCTGCTATTCGGCGATCATCTCGCCAGAGGGTGTTCCGCTATGCGATCCGATTATCGCTGGCGAAGGGATGGCCATCGCAGAACTCGATCCTTCCCTGGTGACCAAACGTAAACGAATGCTCGATTCAGTTGGTCACTATGCGCGTCCTGATATTTTTTCACTCCTGATCGACCGTGAGCCACGAGTGAACGTGAAGGCGAAGGCTCCGTCATCCCCAGAAAGTCCCCTCGAGAATAGAGCGTTCAATTCTGAAAGTCCCCAAAGCGATGATGCTGGAT
>WNFL01278054.1_pt1 | contig 10035 bp, 6 predicted proteins | sample 5400361 | NCBI WGS metagenome assembly WNFL01 (sample SAMN13153351, study PRJNA577476) | soil metagenome | isolation source: 40 cm soil on Douglas fir-dominated hillslope | place: USA:California | collected 2013-09-17
CCCAATGCGAAGCATATCGCCCTCCTCACGAATAAAACTCAACTCTGCTACGCGATTCAAATCGATCAATACACCTGGCTGAGCCACGCGAAAATTCATCGCGGGCACCAAGCTTTGTCCGCCTGCAAGGATTTTGGCTGCACCAGCGTGTTGATGCATTAACTCCATGGCATGTTCGAGTGAATCTGGAGCATGATATTCAAACGGAGCAGGTTTCATGGATAAGCCTCATTCAAGAAATAGGATTTGCAACAACATATCTAATGGAAAAATGATCTCCATGAAGATCTCAACACACTCATTCTGTTTGATTCGGCGCGATGTTCCCTATACTAATCACTCTTTGCTACTTTCAACACCAAAATGTCTCATTCGTTGCCAGACAATCTTCCACACCACGAGTACCCATCGCCCGATTCAATAGGGCGATTCGGATATTTTCGCAGCGGACGAATGCTTATCTCTCATTTGGATTGTTTAGATACCCCACTTCAATACTGCAATGGACTCACCGCAAAACTATCGAGGCGCTGACTGCGGCTATCGCTGAAGCACAGGCTCAAGCTTCGTCAGAGGCGGGTCCGTATCCGCAAGAAAAAATCTGCGTATCCTAATCCAATTATAAGGGTTATTTAGTGTGATATGCGCCCGTCCCAGAATCAGGAAATTGAGCCAACCCGCAATAAGCTCATTGAAGTTGGGCTTGTTAATCCAGTTTCTTTTTGTCGCCATGCAGAAGGCTGTATGGCGATTTTATTATCTGGAGGTGCATTTGGAATTTGAAAAAGTATTTGCCACCCTATATTCTATTCAGAAGGAGAGTGAGAAGGAATGGCAGCAAAAAAGAAATCCGCTAAAACAAACACAGGTAAGGTGAAAGCGACTCAGTCAAGACCGTCTCAACCAATGAAAGGAGAATCTACAATGACTAAAAGTAATGCAATGGGTTATATGCCCAACGATTCGCCCCCGATAGGACAACTGATCCTATTGGGTTTTCAGCATGTATTGACCATGTTCCCAGCAACAGTTTTTGTGGCCGCGTTCTGCGGTTTCCATGTGGGTACCGTACTGCTGGCCTCCGGTGTCTCAACGATTGTGGCGCTGGTGCTTTCCCGCCGCGGCATCGGAACATTCATCCCCTTATTCTACGGATCCAGTTTTAGTTATATCGCTGCCTATCTGGGCATTATTCAAAAGATGACCGGCTCGGCATATGTCAGTTTTAGTGGACCTGTTTCTGATAATGTGTTGAGCACATTGCAGGCGGGTATTATCGTAACCGGCATCCTTAACATCATCGTTGGCTTTATTATTCGCGCAGTGGGTAAAGCCAGCCTTGATAAAGTTCTTCCTCCCATTGTGACTGGTTCAGTGGCTGCCATCATCGGGTTTGGATTGGCATTCGCCGCCCTGGGGTTGGCCCAAAACAATTGGGGGGTCGCAATCGTCACGCTACTGGTCACAATATTCTGTTCAGTCTATCTGCAGGGAAAAGGCTTCTTTGGAATGCTCCCGATTCTGATCGGCGCAGTCTTTGGCTACCTTTTCTCGGCCCTAGTCGCTCCAGACTCTGTAAATTGGAGTAGCGTCTCATCTGCGGCCTGGTTTGCCATGCCGCATATTACCTTCCCTACATTCAGCGGTGAATTTGTTGGCGCGGCGATCTTTAGCATCTCCATTATGGCGATTGCCACTATTCCCGAATCCACAGCGCATCTTTATCAGATGAGTCTATATATTGATCGTTTCGCCGAAGAAACCGGCCGTGAAAAAACGCATCTCGATAAAAACATAGGCTTCAACCTTATATTGGATGGTTTGGGAGATTTCCTTAACGGCTTGTTCGGTGCCACTGCGGGTACGAACTACGGTGAAAACAATTCGTTAATGGCCATCACCCGTAACTATTCGGGTCCAGCTTTGATCGCTGCGGGCGTCATCGCCATATTGCTCGGCTTCATTGGTAAACTTGAAGCACTTGTGGGATCGGTGCCTTTGGCTGTCAGCGGTGGTTTGGCCATTTATCTATTTGGTGTGATCGGTATGCAGGGCATTGCGCTCATGCAAGAGAACAAAGTCAGCATGTTTGACCCGCGCAACCTGGCTATTGGGGCTACCATATTGGTTATCGGTGTTGGTGGTAACATCGGTTACCCCGGTGGGTTCCTGCCGATCACTAATATCCCTGGCTTCTCAGGCGGATTGCCCGCCATTGCCACTGCCGCAGTACTTGGCATATTGATCAACGCAGTCTTCCTCATCTTTACGCCTCCCATGGATGAAACAGAAGTACTCGATGAAGCTATCGCTGCCGCGGCCGATGATTAGCTGAAAATTATTAAAGGGAATGCAGTTTAATATTTGATATACCTGCATTAACCCGTAATCCTTCTCAATGTCCCCTTCCGCAGTGCCTCCTAACCTTGGTGTTGACGAAGCATCTATGGAAGGGGATGTTGAATCGTAATTCTTCGGGGCAGGCTGATGGATTTGTAATCTGTTGGTGCAACACACTTCCAACATGTCCCTCGACAACCATAGCAGCCTGATAATCCACAATAGGCTTGAATATTTCGATTCGCCATGCAGCGGCTTGCTCGGTGTCTCCGTCAATGGACTTCAGCTGTGCTGAGTCAGCAGTGCTTAGAGAGATTTCAAAGTTGCCTGATCTCGTTTAAATTTCGGGGAGCCCATCTCAAAAAACTTCAAACATTTGCAAAAATATCCTTCAGATATTTTACCTCTTGAATTTCGTTTACTATCGTCTTCCGCGAAAAAGAATAAGTTGCCCACTTTCTTCTAGTGAGTTTGGGAGGTCATACACTGATCGCAAATGCCAGGATTGGATCCAGCCGGATTTGTTGGCTTTCACTTGTGACCAGCCTTCCCCTTTCTTTGGCGGATGAAAACCCATCGACCTTGTTCATCCAGTACTTTCAATTCGGTGCCATCATAATGCAATTCTCTGGATAAAGGTATTCTGAGTGTTGGCTTCATGTGAGTGTTGATGCATCAATTCCAGAGCTTGTTCGAGCGAATCTGGAGTGTGATATTCAAAGCGAGCAGGTTTCATAGTCGACCAAGGAATCTTTGAAACGGAATTTAACTATATTAAAGTGTTCGGTCAACTTTGTAATATTATACTCAAGCCTCCGAGTATGTTACGCCAAAAGAACCATGGTTTAAAAATGGAACAAGAGGGTGCAATCAGGAAGTATGGTTTGAGACTTTTCATGTGATAATTACCGATGATTATTTAATCGGGCACGGATGCAGTCTATCTTATTGAACACAAATATGCTCAACAAACTTTTTCGCCAAAACGCAATTCCTGTTAAATACCAGGTCAACTTTATACATCTCTATCTGGATATGGGTTGGTTCGGCGTATTAAGCGGATCGACGATCAACTTTCTCAATGTATACGCCACGCGCATCGGCGCCACCGGACTTCAAATCGGTCTGATCGGCGCCATGTCCGCAGCCGTCAATTTATTTCTCGCTATCCCTGCAGGTCTTTGGCTTCAAAAGCGCAACATCGGTCACGCGATGTTTTGGACATCCGTTTTTTATCGGATCGGCTTTTTGAGCTTTGCTTTATTGCCCTGGCTGTTCAGCAACAGCGGACAAATCAGATTCATCATCGCGATCACATTTTTTATGGCAATTCCGCTCACACCGCTTGGGGTCGGGTTCACTGCTTTGTTTGCCGAAGCCGTTCCAAGCGAGTATCGCGCACACGTTGCTGGCATTCGTAACGTGATGTTCGCTGTCACCTTCATGTTTACTTCACTGCTCAGCGGGTTCATCCTCGATAAGGTCCCCTTCCCTATTGGATATCAAATCGTTTTTGGGATTGGATTCATCGGCGCTGCGATGAGCAGTTTCCACCTCTATTATATTAGGCACGCAGGAGGCGAAAATATTTTGCCTCTTTCTAAGCCGCAACCTGATTCAACATCCCAAACCAACTCTTTACGAAATATTTTTATCACTCTCCGACTCGATATATTACGAATACCATTCTTAACCATTCTACTAAGCCTCTTCTGTTTTCATCTTGCCCAAAACCTGCCAACGCCCATTTTTCCGATCTTCAATGTACGTGCATTACATCTCAATGACAACCAGATCGGCATCGGTACAGCGCTCTTCTATTTGACAGTGCTGATCGGTTCCACACGGCTGCGCAGGCTTGTACACCGCCTTGGGAACAAACGTATCACAGGCTTGGGGATGATGGGAATGTCAATTTACCCCACTATACTCGCTTTCTCAACTCAAGTCTGGCATTATTATTCTATTTCTCTGATTGGTGGAGTTTTCACAGCGTTAGCCATAGGCGCGTATGCAAATTACCTGCTTGAACATATCCCACCTGATGACCGCCCAACCCATCTCGCATGGTACAACATCGTACTTAATATCGCCCTCCTGACAGGTTCGCTTGCAGGTCCCGCCATCGCAGATCGTGTCGGACTCTTCAGTGCTTTGATTCTCTTCGGCTTCATCCGATTCCTGGCCGGTGCTTTTATTTTAAAATGGGGGTAATTTTCTGGAATCGGACAGCTTGCTGTCCACATTGTAGGAGCAAGCTCCTGCAATCCAAAATCTGATTGTGGTAACATAAAACCATGACCGAAGACGTTAAAGTTGTAGCAAACAACCGCAAGGCAAGTTTTGAATATTTCCTGCTCGAAAGATTTGAAGCAGGTCTCGTTCTGCAAGGCAGTGAGATCAAGTCGATTCGCGCGGGGCAGATGAGTATTCAGGAATCGTATGTGGATATCGTGAACGGTGAAGAAGCCTGGCTCATTGAGGCAAATATCGCGCCCTATGTACAAGCCAATCGCTTCAACCACGACCCCAAGCGCAAACGAAAACTGCTTCTGCACAAAAAACAGATCCGCGAGTTATGGAACAACATCCGCATTAAAGGCATGACCGTTGTACCGCTGCGGGTTTATCTCAAAGATGGGCGCGCTAAAATCGAGATCGCCCTCGCTAAAGGCAAGAAAGCGTACGACAAGCGTGCAACCATCGCCAAACGGGATGAAGCCCGCAGCGCAGAACGAGAATCCCGCGCAAGATAAAAGAGAACGATATGTCTCCTTCAACGATAGGCGGAATCAACAAACTACCCGATAACGAGAAAAGGGAAATTTATTCCCGCTATATTCCGCATGGGATAATCGAAAAATTCAATCTCCAGGATCTGACTCACAACAAAGACTTGTTGCAATTCCGTTTTGCCGATGGCGCCAGCGATGTGGAGATGATGTTATACCACCAGCCCAATTTCCCTGACCCGATTTTATACGCACACTTGGCAGATAACATCAACGGACAGATTCATATCCTACTTTACATTTTGAACGACCCTAATTCTCCGCGTTTCAATGTCGATAAAATGCCAGATGGGAGTCCAACGCAATTCGGAATACGAAAACGAAACATCGAAGCTGAAATCGCCGCACTGAACGAAGGTCTTTCCCCCGGGCAAGTACGACATGGATTAAGATTATTGCGTCAGGCAATGGGAGAGTTCGAGGATTTTGTGAAAGGTCTTGGGCACGATATGTATTTTGTCGAGCCGCTCTATTATCACAACGCGGTCATCTTCGAGCGATACGGATTCAGCTATCAGATGGGACGAAGGCTGATGAATGAGATTCAAGCCGGCTTCGCGGAAGGAGGCGGGTTGCGTCAAAAGCTGGATGATTCGAATTTCCGCTCATCCAAAGCTGCGAACAGTATCCGCTTGAGATCGTGGGCAATCCACGATGGGGTTTTGGGTGAACCATTTACGAATGTGACGATGTACAAACGTGTGGGGATTTCTGCAAATATCAGCACCAGCCTGGGTTGTAAGTGGTAGATTCTGGAATCAATCAGCAAGTTGATTGAAGTCTAGAGTCAACCAATCAACTCATGAAGCCAGTCCATCTACCCCGTAACGAAAAAACTGATGCTTTACATCTTCATCACGTTTTCTAAAAGCCCTGTATAGGTAAAAGGAGCAGATTATGAACATTCTCATAAGGTATGAGATAGTCGCCTTTGTTTTCTTACCATTTCTTCTTGGGATTTTATATAAACGTGGCTCAATTACTTAGGAAGCAAATATCTTTTGCAATAGCTACTCATATAAGCTTGATTATTGGATCTTACTATCTTTCTCTAAGACATCCTGAGAGCTTATTTTCGCTAACACTCGAAGACTGGTCAGTTGCCATCACTTTATCGTTGTTCACTTGGTTCTATGTATATCTAATTATTAGATGGGTCCTTAAAGTAGGGTCTCAAAAGTAGCCACCCGAGCGAAATGGGTTTATAGGCAAATATTTAAACGAACTAAGCAGTAATGAGTGTAATATCAGACGTTCGACATCGAAAACCGTCTCATCTCTGTGACTGTCAGCGGGCAGACCACCCAATTCATTTACGATGGCGACGGTAATCCTACGATAAACTCAGGGCAAGCATGGTGAAGAAGATCAAGCCTGATGCCAGCAAAACCATTTACGTGGGTGGAATCCTTGCCAAGCTCGGTGTTGCCAGCCGCACAGAAGCAGTAACTCTGACACTCCGAAACCACATCCTCTCCTGAGTGGCGGAGACAAACCGTCGCCTCGCTGATGCCATAGGATTGAGCTATATGAAACTCCGTTCGATACTCTCGCCAATACATCAAAGTCATCAGTAGTTGATCTGCACGGCTCAACTTGGTTGGTCTGCCAAAGTCTCGCAACCCTTTTTCAACTACTGCCAGCATAGTTTCAAAGGTTGCGCGTTGTACGCCTGTCAGTCGTTTGAAGTCGGCTTCTTTTAGTTGTTTGATTGTTTCGTAGCGCGTGTGCCCATTATGGCACACTTATGCAAGAGGTCTACTCCTAGATCTGAATTCCACTGATAGCGGTTTAAACGTCACCACTACGCCACGACTGAAGTTCCTCTTTCCCTGCCAAGTCGGTGATGGTATATGGAAGTTTATGGATGCAGTAATAAGCACACGCCGGCAAATTTAGCTATGCAATGCACGGCACGATGTCGCCACCCACATCATACTCTGCCCATCATCCGCACGCATAAATTCTTTGGCATATGAACATCAAGTGTAACGGTCAACTCTATATTTGCAGTTCGGCCAAGGCTAGTGATAAAGACAAAGCAGTAAAAGCCTCGATTTATAATAATGGGAATATTATTCAGTTCATGATCCGATTATTTATTTTCCACCGTTGGGTTTACTCTGCAATGCCCGCCGAATACGAGCCCATGTTGCTTTGACAATGTTTACGTCCCTGGAATTAACTTCGCGGCGGCTGTAACGCGCTTCCACAAAGGCCGTGGTTATCATATCAATATCTTTATTAACAGAGGGTATGGCTTTTTCTAATGTTACAGCATATTCGGAGGGTGTTTGTGATGGCTTACGCGTCAGCCCTTGTTCATCGCCACGACGAATCATCGCAAGATAGAAGAAGTAAATTCGTCGGCGTGGATCAAGTAATCCAAGGCTGATCAGACCCAGGCGAGGAAGGCCGCGTCTTCTTTCCAACCGCGAAACAATGTTTTGCCATCCGTCCGCTATGGCATGAGACAAGTCTCCTCGAGTTTTATCCACATTGCTGCGCAGCCACTGCCAGGCCAGGATCAGCCAATTTGCAATAGGCGCCTTGCGAAGCGCAGCCAAAAGATCTTTACGTTGTCTCAAGAATTGCGTGAGTGAAAAACTAATAATAAGAAGTAATGAGCCCCACAACAGGATGGATCTCATCAGAATCCAGATTGCGCTACTGGTAATATACACTGGCGATTCTACTGGCGCGATTGGTGAAGAAAGCGGGGCTGGAAACCTGTACATAGACGGCAGGCCTTTACCGAGCAGCAGGAAAAGGAGACTGAATAATATCCATATAAACAAGACGATCAATTGTCCGATAAAGAAAAGCACACCGATCAAAAAACCAAGCAACGTCCCCAGCAGGGAGAAAAAGCCACGGTTGTCACCCGTGGGCAACAAGCTAACTATTAAAGCTAAAATTAAAAGGAAGAGCAGACTATACATCCCCCAATGCTTTGTCAAATCAGCGGAAGCAACCGGAATATTTTGCAAATTCCATCTGGTTCGCAAAGACATCAAACGACTCTGACTGAGCAAAACCAATCCAAAAATAAAATAGAATAAAGTGCCTGCTTCCGCACCCGACAATTGATTTAGATCTACAGGAGCTGAAACAGCAGTATCGGAAAAAATTGCGCGCAGATCAACACGCGTTAAAGCAGCCAAGATTACGAGGCTGATCCCGGTGCTGAAGACCAAATTCACTAATCGTTGTTGGGCTGGCACTGCCTCGCTTTGAGGAACTGCTTCATCTTCACGTGACGCCAGAACCTGTTCCAACCCAATTTCATCGAGCAATTCCAAAAATTGACCCGACAGATACCAGGCGAAGATGGCAAGCAATAAAGTGACGACAAACTCCGGGCTGAAGAAATTCTCGATATCCCCACGAACGAAAATCAACATATCATTGATAAAGGCATCGGGGCCCTTTACATAAGAAAGAAATAATCTGATAAATAGTATTATGACTATCCACTGGGCGCCGAAGGTTGTTGCCCACTCAGAACCAAATAGGCGCTGGCGTTTGAACCAATGATAGGTAAAGAGTCGATCCATCGTTATAAATAACATTACGCCCGCAATAATGCCTGAGGGCCAACTTGGCATGGCGTTTTGAATAAGACTGCTAATTGTCATCACGATACAAACTATCATTAGGAACACAAGCCCGTAACTGACAAATCGAAATACCCGTACATTTTCAATTGCGTTGGAATTGATTTTCGAGCTCATGTGCGTTTCACTTCTTTTGTCCAGATATTCAGGTCGCGCTCAGTCGCAATTGATACGACAGGTATCTTAAAGAACTCTGCGCGATGACGAACACCTATATCGGATATATCCTGACTGGTCAGGATTAATACCGCGTTCTGTCCTGACCGACGCGCTTGATAGAGTTCATTCAATAAATCATCACTTGCGCTGCCAGTGATCACGATCAAAGTAGTTCCCCACGCAAGGCGATATCGCTGACTCTGAAGCAGAGGAACCAGTGCCGAATCTTCAATTGTCCCCGCACGTGCCAGCGTTTCCAGCAAACGCATCAAATGTTGTTTGCCTTTGCCCGGAGGGATGGATTGTGGTTTCCCATCAGCCGTCAGTGGATCGTGACCGTTCACCATCATCCCAACCATTTGTTTTTTATCAACAATCCAATTTGAAATGGATGCTGCAATGACAATTGCCAGTTCGGTTGCATCAATACGATTGCGATAATGATAATCTTCTGCATTCAGATTCAAAATGACAAATGTTTCGAGCGCAATGGACGGTTCAAACAACTTAACCTGCAACTGCCCAGCAGAGGCGGAGGATTTCCAATCAATCCTTCGCAAAGAATCGCCGGAAATATATCCGCGTTTGCCAAAGACCCGCGTGGGATCTTCAAACAAAGGCAGAGAATATCGTAAAGTCCCTTGCGGTGAAAAAGAGGGGATTTGAATAGAGGTGAATGGAATGATCTTGGGGTAAATAACCAAATGTTCAGCCTGGCTTTCTGCCGATAGGGATTCGCTCACCCCAAAGATATCGCCAGTGGAAATGGACAAAGGCCCAATCGGGTAATAGCCACGTTTACGCGCTTCGACAAAATATTCAAAATTCGAATAAGCACGCGCACCTAAATTGGTCACCATTTTAAAGCTGTGTGGTCCCGCAAGTGCCACCGGTAACGTATCACGAAGTTCAAGCCACAGGAGCGGTAACCAACCTTTGTTTTGTACCCGCAGATCAATCTTGACCTTTTCGCCCAGAAACGCATGAGTATTGAAGCGCCGTTTGGCTTCAACCTGCCCCAGGGCTCGGTAGCACCACCACAGCGCTGCCGCAAGCGCGCCAACGATCAGATAGAGCAATGTTAAAGCAAAATCTCCATGCAAAAATGAAGCAATTAATAAGAGCAT
>WNFL01339858.1_pt2 | contig 10035 bp, 10 predicted proteins | sample 5400361 | NCBI WGS metagenome assembly WNFL01 (sample SAMN13153351, study PRJNA577476) | soil metagenome | isolation source: 40 cm soil on Douglas fir-dominated hillslope | place: USA:California | collected 2013-09-17
TCGTGACGATGCCGGACGCGTCGTGGTCTGGGCGGATCGTGACGGTGAGACCAATGCGATCGATCCAGAGCGTACTGATGTCTTGGCCGCGCTCGCGCGATTCGCGGTCGCGCGGCATGCACCCTTCGTCTTCGTCGACTTCGATGACCGGTCTGATTCCCGAGCGGTCCGCGATGTTCTCACTGAGCATCGCGTGGTCCTCGTGCTCGTCCTTGACGACTTTGACGGCGGCGTATTGCGCTTCACGACCGCGAACGGCGATCTCATTCCCGCTCTCGATCTCTATGCGGAGAAGGCCGGTGCGCGCTTCGAGACCACGCGCCAGACCGCGGGGATCGGGGACGTGCTGGACCCGCTACCCGGGATCAAGACCGTCGTGATCGGTGCTCGTGGCGACCCGGGCGACGCGCGGCCGGACGTGACTGCAGTCATCGGCTACCTCGCTGGCCGGCTCGCGCTTGGAGCACCGGAGTTGCCGCGATGACCCTCAGGGCTCCGCGCCTGCTACGGGTGCCCCTCACGATCGCGGCGGTCTGGGCTGTCCTCGGCGTGACCGTGCCCATCCTCATGTCCAAGTACTTGCCGTACGTCATGCGCCCGGGCTTTGCGTGTTCTCGGGCGGGCTTCGTGGAGCGTGGCCGATCTGTACGGCATCACGTTCGTGAATCTCTTCATCGACTCGACGTTCCGCAGTCTCGCGCTGCTTGCTGGGGCGGCTGTGCTGGCACTCACCCTCGGCACGCTTCTCGGTGTCGCCGCGGCGATGTGGCGGCGACACGTGTTCGCGAGCGGCGGGATCGTCGGGGTCACAACACTGCTCGCGGCCGTTCCCGCGTTCTTCGTCGCGTACTTCCTCCAGATCGCGGTCATCTTGATCGGCGCATCGTCTACGGGAGGACGGCTGCTTCCCGTCTACGGCTTCGGTTACGACGAGCACCTCATCCTGCCGCTCCTGTCGATCTCGCTCCCAGCAATCACGTTCACCGCGCAGCTCACCGCTACACGGATGGTCGATGTGCTCGACTCCGATTTCATCACCGTCGCGAAGGCCAAGGGGCTGCGGGGTAACTGGATCCTTGTCGTCCACGTGCTTCCGCACGTGCGTCCCGTTCTGCTCGAGGCTCTCGGCAGCGGCCTGCGCGTCTCGGTCGCCAGCCTCCCGATCGTGGAGTACCTGTTCCTATGGCGTGGCATCGGTCAGCTTGCTCTCGAAGCGGTTGGCGTCCATGACGCAACAGGATTCATCTTCAGCGCAGTCGTTCTTGCCGCGGTCTTCGCGATCCTTTCGGCAGTCGCCGATCTTTCTCGGCCTCGCGCCCTCTACGCGCGCGCTAGCTAGGCGGGGCCAGGCCGTACTCGCGGATGACGTCGAACTCGTAGATCAGGCGACGCTCGTCGATCATCGCCTGAAGGAATTCCGCCCGCGCCGTCGGCTTGCCGAACCACATGAGATGTCCAGGCGGGGGAGCCGGCGTCATAGCCCGCTGCATCACCGAGAAGAGCTTCCAGCTCAGCTCGGGCACGTCGGGCCCTTCGAGGATCTTCACCGTCGCGTCGAGCGTGAGCGCTTCGCGGCCGGGTCCGAACACGATCAATGTCGAGCGCGGGTCGCGGCGCAGGTGACGAGTGCGTACACGATCCGCGGTACCGCTGCTCCAGACCTTGCCATCGACGAGCGCGACCCCCACCCGCACGGCGTGCGGGCTGCCATCGCGTCTCAGCGTGATCATGGCCGCGCTGCGGGCGCCTTCGATGAATGCCTGCGCGCGCTCGCTCAGTTGCATTTCACCATTTTCGCGGGATGCGGCGAAACTCGCCAGCGCTAGCCACCCCCTCAGGTCCCGGTCAGCGGGCCGGCGGCGAGTCCCGAGAGCGCGGCGAACACGAGAAGCCCGGCGACGAGAACTACGACGGCGACCACGAGCACAGCGCGAAGGGCGCCGCCGCGAGCGGGGCGCTCGGTTTGCACTACAGCGGCTGCCGGATTCTCGCGCGTGATCATGGCTACCTTTATACGACCCATGTCGCTGTCGAAAAGCCCTGACTTCGCCAAGCTATTGAGCGGTTACACGATCGCCGTGATCGGGAGCCAGATCACCGTGCTCGCGCTGCCGCTTACCGCGATCCTCGTGCTCGGAGCGAGCGCGACGGAGACCGGCCTGCTGGTCGCAGTGCGTTTCGCGCCCGCGCTCGGCCTCGGCCTGGTCATCGGCGCGTGGGTCGATCGGTTGCCGCGACGTCCGATCATGGTCGTCTCCGACATCGGGAGCGCGCTCGTCATCGGCTCCGTGCCGGCTGCGGCCGCGCTCGGCATCCTCGGCCTGCCGCAGCTGTACGTCGTCGCGTTCCTCGCCGGCGTCTTCTTCATCGCGACGGAATCCGCGCGTACAGCGCTGGTACCGACGCTCGCGGGTCGGGACCAGCTCGTCGCCGCGAACAGCCGGCTGCAGGGATCGAGCGCGGTCGCGCAGGTGGCCGGTCCGTCCCTCGCCGGTCTCCTCGTGCAGGCGCTCACCGCGCCGACGGCGATGCTCTTCGACGCGCTGACGTTCCTCGCGTCCGCCGCCCTGCTCGCACGCGTACGCGTTCGCGAGACGGTGACACCGCGCGCGGCGGACAGCCGACTGTGGCACGAGATCGTCGAAGGTCTGCGTTGGATGCGTGGGCACCAGATCGTGTTCCGCTCCGTCGTCGCGATCGCTCTCGCGAACATCGAGTGGTACGGGGTGCAGGCGATCCTCGTCGTGTACGCAACTCGTGAGCTCGACCTGCCGCCGGTGCTGCTCGGTATCGCGATCGCGGCTATGGGCCCGCTGAGCCTGGTCGGTGTCGTGCTCGTCGCACCGCTCACTGCGCGGTGGGGCGTCGGTCCGGTGATGATCGGGGCGCTGCTCCTCGAGGCCCTGAGCCGCCTGCTGCTTCCGTTCGCCGCCGGCACACCCATTCAGGCGGCTGCGGTCCTCGCCATGTCGCAGGCGCTCCTCGGACTCACGGTTCCGCTGTGGAACGTGAGCTCGAGCAGCCTGCAGCAGGCGGTGACGCCGGAGCGGCTGCTCGGGAGAGTGACCGCGGCGACGCGCTTCGTCGGCTGGGGCGTTGCGCCACCGGCGGCGTTCGGTGCCGGCCTCCTTGCGGACGCGATCGGGCTGCGCCCCACGCTGTTCGCGTCGGCCGTCATCGCGGCGATCGCATTCGTCTACCTTCTGGCGTCGCCGGTGCGGCAATTCCGGCGCCCCGAACCCTCTTAGATCATCGCCCGCGTGCGGCTAGGTGAAGGACGCCAAAGATCGCCGCGAGCGCGGTGAGGCAGATCCCAAGGCTGGACACGGCCGTCGCCTGCAGCACCAGTCCGATAACCGCGGGCAGCACCGCGCCGCCGATCATGCCCGCCGCGACCAGGTAGCCGATCACATGCGGGGCCGCCGCGCGTCCCACACGCCGTGGGATCAGATACAGGAGCAGCGGCACGAACACCGAAAGCGATAGGCCGATGCTCGGGAGCGCGACGAGCGCGGCGACCGGTGGCGGGAGGATCCAGAAGGCGGTGGCGCTCGCGATCGCGCCAGCCACGCTGAGATCGACGAGCCGCGCGGCTTCGATCCGGTTGCCGACGATCGCGAGCGCGACGCGGCCCGCCGCGAGCGCACCCCAGTACAGGAAGACCGCGAGGCCGGCGACACCCTCGGTCAGCGCGCCGTCGACCGTGAGGCGCGTGAAGCTCCACTGCCCAGCGCCAAGCTCGATGCCGACGTACACGAACATGAGCGCCCCGCCCATGACCGACGCCCGGCGCGCGCCGCGTGTAGCGATCGGCGCGTCCTCGCTCTCTGGTGCGGCCGTTAGGTCATCACGCGCGAGATACGTCGCGATCGCGAATGCAACGAACGCGAGCGCGGCGACCGCGTAGCCGACGCGCCACGAACCCGCGACCACGAGAACAAGTCCGATGAGGGCTGGGCCGAGCGTTGCCCCGACCGCCCACGACGCGTGCAGTGCGCCCATGAAGCGGACGCCGCGCCGGAGAGCGGCCTCGGTGTTGAAGGCCGCATCGAGCAGGCCGAGTCCGGCGCCAAGCACGGCGGCTGCGACGATGATCGTCGGCCAGCTCCGCGCGAGGGTGAACAACAGAAGTCCGCCGGCGGCGAGCGCCGTCGGCAGAAGCAGCAGCGCGACCGTGCCGAACCGCGCGCGGACGATGCCCGACAGGGCGCTCGAGCCGAACTCGGTCACCGTCATCGCCGCGAGGACCACGCCCAGACCCGCGAGTGGCGCGTCGAGCTCCGCGCGCATGAACGGCCAAGCGATCCCGAGCATGCCCGTTGGCAGCCCGAGGATCACGAAGCCGCCGAAGGCGATGGTCGCCGTCCTCATGCGCATCGCGCGAAACGTACTTGAGCTGGTCAGCCGAGCGCGAGTAGCACGATCCCGACGACCATCGCGCCGGCGCCGGCGACGCGTCGTTGTCCCTGGCCCTCCGCCAGCACGCGTGCGCCGAGCAGCGTGCCGAAGAGGATCCCCGTCTCGCGCGCCGGCGCCACGTACGACACGGGACTGATCGCGAGCGCGGTCAGCATCAGGAGGTACGACAGGCGGCTGATGATCCCGACGATGACGACGGTCCACCGCCGCGTCGCCCACACCTCCGCGACCTCCGTGCGGCGCCGCCACGCGACCGGCGCGATGACGAGCGCCTGCCCGCCGATGGTCATCCAGTCGTAGACGATCGGCGGGATCAGCGTGTACAGCGCGATCAGCACGCCGGTCGCGAGCGCGTAGCCCACCGCCATTGCCGCGCCACGGGCGCGAAGCGAACGAGGATCGCCGGTCAGGACAACGGCACCGATCACGATCGCGAGCGCCCCGCCGATCGCGAGCACGGATGGCCGCTCGCCAAGGATCGCGATCGCTCCGACCGTCGCCAGGAGCGGCCCGGTAGCGCGCGCGAGTGGATAGACGAGCGAGAGATCGCCGGCGCGGTAGCCCGCGGTGAGCGTCGCGAAGTACACCGTCTGCAGCACGATGGCCATCGCGACGAATCCGAAGGCGATGAGACCGAGCTGCGGCCGAGCGAGAACGAGCACGGCGATCGCGAACGGCGCGTATGCGACGGCGCCGACGACGTAGACGAGGAACAGGAACGGCGTCCCCGCGCGCACGCGTTTCGCGAGCATGTTCCAGGTCGCATGCATGACCGCGGACGTGAGGACGAGCACCAGGGCGAGGGCGGTCACCACCGCAGGCTAAGCGGGACTCGTCTCATTCGGCTTTGCGTTTGAGGTGACCAGAGAAAAGCGCCCGGCGACTCCCCGCCGGGCGCCATCTCAACGATGCGTGCTAGACGTACCGCTTGATGAACGCGAGCGCTGTGTCCGCAACCTCGCGCCAACCATTGTCGATCGTGAGCGCGTGGCCGCGATTCGGCATCTCGACGATCTCGCTCACACCCTTGTTGTGTTGCTGGGCCTTGAACGACGCATTCGCGATCGACCACGGGACCGTGTTGTCCTTCTGTCCCGAGATGATCAGGAGTGGGCCGCGATCCGGGTTTTCGGTGTCGACCTTTGCTTCGGTCCAGGGGTTCAGGTTCGCGGTCGCGGCCTGGAAGAGCGGTCGGCCAGACGCCGGCACCGCGTAGTTCTCGTAGAGCTCCTTCGCCTCCGCCTCGGAGACCGCATTTGCGAACCCATAGCGGAACTGCTCGAACGTCAGCGGGACGGCACGGTTGCGGTTCGCGGGATTGTGCAGGACCGGCCAGGCTGACTTCAGCGCCGAGAGCGGCAGCGGAAGCACACCGCGGAACGGCGCGGGATCGATCGCGACCGTTGCCGAGGCAAGACTGCGGCCGGCCAGGATCTGCGCGAGCAGACCACCGAACGAGTGGCCGACGATCGCGGGCTTTCGCTTGAGGCCCCGGATGATTTTCTCGAAGTGATCGGCGACCTGCCCGACGGATTTCTCTGCGAACACCTCTGGATGCGCGTTCGCTTCGGCCACGGTCGCAGGGTCGTCTGGCCAGCCAGGCGTGAGCACGGTATATCCGGCCTCCGTGAAGACCGTCGCCCAGCGATCCCAGCTGCTTGGGAGCAGCCAGAGTCCGTGCACGAAGACGACTGGTTGTAGTCCGGTCTGGTTCGCACGCTCGCATTCCTGCAGCTCGTGCTCGGTGATCGACGTGGCTGTCGCGGTGGATGCGTTGGGTGGGGCAACGCTCGCCATAGTCATCTCCCCTTCACTCGCAGCGCAGCGTTTCGGACGCTCGCGGCGACCTGACATTACCTCCGGCGGCCTTCTACGTACACTCGATCCGCGAGCGAGCTCGCAACGCGCGTGAGAGTGCGAAGCATCCGGTGATGTTCTCGGTCTTCAAAACCGCTGACGGGGCGCTTGCGTTCCGTGGTGGGTTCGACTCCCATGCACTCTCGCCATCTCTTGCGGCGACGGCCGCCTAGACTTCGCGCTCACCTTGGAGAACACGCGTGCCGTCCTCATCTCGGCCGGCGCGCTCATCGATGGCAGTGGTGCGGCGCCGCTGCGTCCGGGCGCGGTGCTCATCGAGGGTGACCGTATCCGCGCGGTCGGAAGCCGCATCGACGTGCCCGCGGACGCCGAGCGGATCGATCTCCCCAGCGCGACGATCACGCCTGGACTGATCGACTGTCATATCCATCTCTCCGACGCCGGACTCGCCGACGCGTCGGTCCAGGATCACGATCCATCGGGCCTGCGGATCCTGCGCATGGCGGAGCACGCGCGGCGCACGCTCTTCGCCGGCTTCACGACGGTCCGCGATGCCGGCGGACGGGACCACCTCGAGTTCGCGCTCCGGCGCGCGGCGCAAGAGGGACTCGTCCGCACGCCGCGCCTGGTCCTCGCTGGCAAGATCGTCTCGATGACGACCGCCGGCGCATCCTCATGGGCGGGCATGTACCGGCAGGCCGACGGCGTTCACGAAGTCGTCAAAGCCGTCCGCGAGCAGGTCGCCGCAGGCGCCGACGTGATCAAGATCATGGCCACCGGCGCGGTGCTGTCGCCGGGTCACGAGCGGCCGACCTCGGCTCAGTTCACGCGTGACGAGCTGACGGCGGCGGTCGAGACGGCCCACGCGATGGGCCTCCGCGTCGCCGCCCATGCGCACGGGATCGAGGGCATCGCGCGAGCTGTCGAGGCGGGCGTCAACACCATCGAGCACGGGACGCACCTTCACGAGGATCCTGGCGTCGCCAGGGAGATGGCCGCGCGCGGCGTGTTCCTCGTGCCGACGCTTAAGGACATGCGCGCCAAGGCGCAGGATCGCCGCTCCGATCGCGATCGCACCTTCCGCCTCGCGCTCGAGGTCGGCGTGCCGATCGCGATGGGCACCGACGCGGCGACGCCGTTCAACCGCCACGGCGAGAACGCCGAGGAGCTGGAGCTGATGGTCTCACTCGGCATGACGCCCCTCGCGGCGATCGCCGCGGCCAGCAGCGTCGCGGCCCGCGCGCTGGGTCGCGACGACGTCGGCCTGCTCGCGACAGGAAAGCTCGCGGACATCGTCGTCTGGGACGGCACGCCACAGGAGGACATCCGTGCCGTACAGCGTCAACCCCACGCAGTGTTCGTTGGCGGCGAACGGGTGGTGTGACCGAAGTACCTGCATCAGCCACGCCGCGCGCGCACACTGGCAGGACACGATGACGTCGAGGGAACGACTTGCGCCTGCCCTCGAGACCGAGGGCGGCCTCGATGAGGCCAGCGCCGCCGAACCAGGCCGCACCTCGACCCTCGCCGCTCTCGATTTCCGTGATTTCCGCTTGTTCTGGTTCGGCCTCGTCGTCTCGAACGTCGGGTCGTGGATGCAGATCTACGGCCTTGGATGGCTGGTCGTGCAGCTCGCGATCCGTGACGGTGTCCCGCAGCTGGCGCCGTTCTACCTCGGACTGATCGGTCTCGCGCGCGCGATCCCGGGCCTGACGTTCGGGCTCTTTGGTGGCGCCGTTGCCGACCGGGCGGATCGACGTCGGCTTCTGATCGTGACGCAGGCGTCCGCGGCGATCGTGGCGCTCATCCTCGCGATCCTCACCATCACAGAGCACATCAACATCGTGGAGATCGTGCTCATCAGCGCGCTCAACTCGATCATCTTCTCGTTCGACGCCCCGACGCGTCAGGCGATGGTGCCGCGACTCGTGACGGACAAGGAGCTCATGAGTGCCATCGGCCTTAACTCCGCGGCCTTCAACGGAGCGACGCTCATCGGACCGCTCATCGGCGGCGTGCTCATCATCCCGTTCGGCGTCGGCGGACTGATGCTCATCAACGCCATCTCGTATCTCGCCGTTGTCGCGGCCCTGTTCGTGATCGCGCCGCAACCAAGCGAGGTCCGCCAGCGGCTCTCGATGCTCGCGTCGATCCGCGAAGGGCTCGCGTACATCCGGCGGGATCCGGTGCTGCGCTGGGTCGTGCTCCTTTCAGTCTCGACCGCGCTCTTCACGCGCCCGTACATCCAGCTCTTACCTGCGGAGGCGCAGTTCCTCGGGGTCGGCGCGCTCGAGCTGTCGTGGCTCCTCGCCGCGTCCGGGGTGGGGGCGCTTGGCGGTGCACTCGTCACGGCGTCGCTCGGCGGATGGAAGCGGCGCGGCGTGATCCTGGTCGGAAGCGCGCTGAGCCACGGTCTGCTGCTCACGTTATTCGCGGAACAACACTCGCTCATCGGCGCGATGGTGTTCATCGGACTGACGAGCTTCGCGGTGATGATGTTCCTCGGGATGGCCAACACGCTGATGCAGACGCGCACGCCCGATCATCTCCGCGGCCGCGCGATGAGCGTGCACACCATGGTCTTCATGGGCTTCATGCCGCTTGGTCAGATGCTGCTCGGATCGATCGGCACGGTGGCCGGGATCGACACCGCGTTCCTTGCCGGTGGCTTGATCGTGGTGTTGGTCTCGACATTCGCGTTGTTACGTGGAGCCGCGCTGCGTGGCGCACTCGCGAGCTCGCATCCACGAGTGGTCGCGCGCTCCGGCTAGAGATCCGCCGGTTTTAGGCCTGTTTTCGACCTCTTGACAGGTCGTCCCCTCCTCCCTACGTTCTAGAACAGACGTTCTAATCACGTCCGGTGAGGCCAGGCTCCGGACGCGGGCGGGACGGCCAAAAGGGGAGCCGCCGTGGGAGCCACTGGACTGGCCGCAGCTATCGCGCGCATCGAGACGAGATACGGCACGCGCGCCGTCGTGCGCGGCGACGTCGCCGAGCGCCAGGACGGCGAGCGCCGCATCGCGTCCGGGACGTCGCTCGATCGCGTGATGGGCGGGGGCATCCGAGCGGGGGAGCCACTCGCGTTCATCGGGCCGCTGACCGCGGGCAAGCTCGCGCTCGCGCTGCACGTCGTAGCCGCGGCGCAGCGTGAAGGCGGGATGGTCGCGTGGATCGATCCGTCGGCTTCGTTCGATCCGCTCGCGGCGGTGAGCGCGGGCGTGGATCTCGACCGGGTCGTCGTCGTGCGCGCGCGTGACATCGCCGAAGTGCTGCTCGCCGGCGCGGCGGCACTGCGCAGCGAAGGGTTCCGTCTCGCGGTCGTGGATGTTGGGCCATCGTTCGCGTCGCGCTGCGACGTGGACGATCTCGCCCCGCTGCTGCCGGTGGTACGCGGTTCGCCCGCGGCACTGCTCGTAGTGGCGGAAGAGCGCGGTCGGCGGATCGCGCTCCCGATGGTGCGGGTCGAACCGCTCGACTGGCGCGAGCGGTTCGGTCGCACCGTCGGATGGTCGTTCGCGGCCGGCGCGCCAGCGTCGCGCGAGCGTGCGCTGTTCGCGGTCACCGCGCTCGGCGCGAAGGCGAGCGATCTCGGCACGCGCGCCGAGCTCGCGGAGCTGGCGAGTTGATCGCCGCGGTCGTCGTCCGCGACGCGACCGAGACGCTGCATGCGCGCGCGCTCATCACGCTGCGCGCGCTGCTCCCGCACGTCGGTGTCGTCGCGACAGGGACCTTCGCGTGCGATCTCGCGGGCACCGAGCGCGTCCTCGGTGCGCCGTCGCGCATCGCGCGTCGGATCCT
>WNFL01413347.1_pt1 | contig 10033 bp, 8 predicted proteins | sample 5400361 | NCBI WGS metagenome assembly WNFL01 (sample SAMN13153351, study PRJNA577476) | soil metagenome | isolation source: 40 cm soil on Douglas fir-dominated hillslope | place: USA:California | collected 2013-09-17
AATTCAAGACCCGAAAAGGGAGCAGACGACAAGCCAATATGCACGATTTGAGTTATTTTCGTGAGCACCTCGATCTTTTCGCCGAAATGGCGAAGCGCCGCAACATCACCTTGGATTTGGACGGCTTTCGCGAGTTGGATAAGGTTCGCCGGGAACAGATCACAGCGAACGAGCAGCGCAAAGCGAAGCGCAACAAAGCCAGCGACGAAATTGCGCGCTTAAAAAAAGAAAAACAAAATGCGGATGCGCTGATCGCCGAAATGAAGCAGGTTTCCGAGCAGATCAAACAATCTGACGAACGCATCGCTGAACTTGACGCCAGGCAACGCGAGCTATTGCTCACCATTCCCAACATTCCACACTCGTCTGTACCTGACGGAAAGGGTGCTGCGGATAATCTCGAAGTGCGCCGGTGGGGAACGCCGCCAGTTTTTGATTTCCAACCCAGACCGCACTGGGAAGTCGGAGAACGGGCCGGAATTCTCGATCTGCCCGCCGCCACCAAAATCACCGGCGCGCGGTTTGCAGTTTACAAGGCGTGGGGCGCGAGGCTGGAGCGAGCGCTGGCGAATTTCTTTCTCGACGTACACACCCGCGAACACGGTTACACGGAAATTCTTCCACCATTTTTAGTGAATACGGCATCTCTGATGGGCTCGGGGCAGCTGCCGAAGTTTGCCGCCGATTTGTTCAAGATCGAGAATACGGATTTCTGGCTGACGCCGACCAGCGAAGTCGAACTGCACAATTTGTATCGCGATGAAACTCTGCCGGAGGAAAAACTCCCCATTCACGTCACTGCGTGGACCGCGTGTTTTCGCTCCGAAGCAGGAGCAGCCGGAAAGGACACGCGCGGCATTTTGCGCCAGCACCAATTTCAAAAAGTGGAACTCTTCAAATTTACGCCGCCCGAAACAAGCTACGAGGAGCACGAGGCGCTGGTCCGCAACGCGGAAACCATTCTGCAAAAGCTCGGACTTCACTACCGCACCGTCCTGCTCTGCGCCGGCGATATGGGCTTCGCTTCCGCAAAAACCTACGACATCGAAGTATGGCTTCCGTCCGCAAGGGAGTTCCGGGAGATTTCTTCTTGTTCGAACTGCGAGGCGTTCCAGGCGCGGCGCGCGGGGATCCGCTTCAAGCCCAAGGCCGGTGGGAAGAGTGACTTTGTCCATACCTTAAATGGATCCGGTTTGGCTGTTGGCCGGACGTGGATCGCCGTGGTGGAGAATTACCAGCAGGCCGACGGCTCCATTCTCATTCCCGAAGGGCTCCGCCCCTACATGGGCATTGACAGGATTCCTGGGGGATAGCGGCATCGCGTCGGGCTCGTCCAACGCCCGAGGATATCGTGGAATACGGTGATTTTCTCTCGACCCATGGTCTTCTTCTGACTTTGCTATTTGCTGCGGGGCTGTACTTCTTCGTAGGCAAGGAACGGTTTCCAGCGGCTTACCGAGTTTCGTTTTTCCTAATTTTTGGGGGATTGGCACTCGTAGCGTATCTTCGAGCGCGGCGCTGACTACTGGGATCCGCAACATCCCAGAAACCTACAAGCGCGCCGAGTGATTGGTCCGCGGCCTCTGAGCGACTGGTTCGCGATCCGGTTTGTGGAGTTTTTCTTTCTGCGCTTGCCGCCCTACCGTTGCAGCATGAAGGTGAGACTGTCTATTTCTGTTCAGTGCGGTGTCGTGAAGAGTACCTCAAGCGTGCAGAAGGCGGGACCGCCAATACTTAACTCGGCTCACATTATTGAATCTAAAGACCTTATACTGAAATCCCCTGACATCAGCTCGCGCTGATCGAGCCAGTTCTAGCATCGCAACCTATTGAAATCACACAATTTCGTTTGACGGGTGCTTTTGTGCTTGCATACACTCGGCTCGCCGCGTCTCATTAGAGATATAGTTGATTTGGGTATTTTCGGTTCAGGGAGGGGGCGCAGGCAAGCGCTTCAATAGTTATGGGCTTTTTGGCTCGTCTTATCAGATTTGTATTTTGGGTTCTGATCGTGTCTTGGGTAATCAGGCTGGTCGGCCGTTTGTTAGGCGGCAGTAGGCCAGCATCGGTCGGCGCAACGGGGACAGCCGCGACGGATGATTCGGCAACGCGTGGCAAGCGGCTGGTCAAGGACCCGGTTTGCGGAATGCACCTGGCGGAGGAACTTGCGCTGCCAATAAACGCCAATGGCGAGACGCAATACTTCTGTTCGCAAGAATGCCGCGCCAAGTATGAAAGCAGCGTTTTGCGGCGTGCCGCAAATGGTTGAATCACGAGCTGAGATTTCTGGTATTGCAGATTTTTGTGGTTGGGCCCGCAAGTAAGCCGTAGACATACGACAAGCTTTTAAAACGAACGCGTTTAAAACCACCGAGAAGAGGAAAGGACCGACGCCGATGGCCACGGTCGTAAAGCCGGCAGTGCAACCGATGGTGCCGCGGATTGCTCCGCGCGAGGATCTGAATCCATTCCGAATCGCGCAAATCCAGTTCGACATGGCGGCGGAATTCCTCAAGCTTGATCCAGGACTGCGGCAAGTGCTGCGCACGCCGAAAAGAATCCTGGAAGTTTCGCTGCCGACGAAGATGGACAACGGCCAGCTCAAGGTGATGACCGGATTTCGCGTGCAGCACAATATTTCGCGCGGCCCAGGCAAAGGGGGCATCCGCTACCACCCTGCCGTGACACTCGATGAGGTGAAGGCGCTTGCGGCCTGGATGACTTGGAAAACCGCGGTGGTGAACGTTCCCTTCGGCGGAGCCAAGGGCGGCATCATTTGCGATCCGAAGCGCATGTCCAAAAGCGAATTGGAGCGCATGACGCGACGCTACGCGAGCGAAATTCTGCCGTTGATCGGCCCGGACCAGGATATTCCTGCGCCGGATGTTTACACCGATTCGCAGACCATGGCGTGGATCATGGATACCTATTCCATGATGAAGGGCCACACGATTCCGGGCGTGGTCACGGGAAAGCCGATTTCAATCGGCGGCTCTCTTGGCCGGGCGGAGGCCACTGCGCGCGGCCTGGTGTTCGTGGTCGAAGAGGCCTGCAAGCTAAAGAAAATTCCGCTGCGTGGAGCGAGCGTTGCGATTCAGGGATTTGGCAACGCGGGAGCGACTGCAGCGCGCTTGCTTTTTGAGAAAAAAGCAAAAATCGTTGCGCTGAGCGACACGCGCGGCGGCGTGACCAATCCTCGCGGCATCGATCCGATCAAAGCGCTGCGCTATAAGGAGCGTTCCGGAACTGTCGTCGGCATGCCGGGCGCTTCACGCATTTCCAACGATGATCTGTTGACCATGAAGTGCGACATCCTGGTGCCCTCGGCGCTTGAGAATGTCATTACGCTGAATAACGCCGAAGCCGTGAAAGCGCGCATCGTGGCCGAAGCCGCCAACGGCCCGACAACTCCGCATGCCGACGAGATTCTGGCGCGGCGCGGCATTACGGTGCTTCCGGACATTCTCGCCAACGCCGGCGGCGTCACCGTCAGCTACTTCGAATGGGTGCAGAACCAGGAAGGTCTGCTGTGGGATTCAGACGAAGTGAATCTCCGTTTGCAGAAAATCATGGTGCGCGGTTTTCACGAAATGGTGGACACCATGCGCAAGCACCACGTTCCGCCACGCGCGGGAGCGATGATCCTCGCAGTCGGCCGAGTCGCGGAAGCCACCTTGGTGCGTGGTCTGTTTCCCTGAGGGGTTTAAGGGAATCGCTGGACACATCGCCGCATTAATCTTATTTGTGCGCTGAGATTCTCCTTGCGCTGGGAAAATTCCACGCGTAGATTCGGAATTGCCGGTACGTTCCAGCGATTTGTGGAGCGTGACCGGCAATTTTCGTCGCAGTAGGCCGTAGTACGTCGTACAAGGAAGCCGGATCAACGATGAGCACTAACGGACACACAGCAGCGGCGCCGCCAATTCTTCTTACCGTTTCGGGATTCGATCCGTCTTGCGGAGCGGGAACAGTTGCGGACCTGAAAACTTTTGCCGCGCACGGTTGTTACGGGGTGGCGGCGATTACGTCAATGACGGTGCAGAACACGCAGGGCGTCGAAGCCGTGAACAATACTCCCAGCGCCGAATTGCGCGGGCAACTGGAAATACTGGTGAAGGATTGCGAAATCGCGGCGGTGAAAATTGGCATGCTCGGAAATCGCGGCAATGCCGTGGTGGTTGGGGAATTTCTGGACGCGCACAAGTTCGCGCATGTGATTCTCGATCCGGTCATGAAATCTTCCTCGGGCACGGAGCTGCTCGACGCCGGCGGCGTGAAATACGTGGCGACCGAATTGATGAAGCGCGCAAGCGTGTTCACGCCGAACGTGCCGGAAGCGGAAGTCTTGACGGGACTTGAGATTAAAGATGTATCCGCGATGGAAGCTGCGGCGCGAAAACTGGTGGAAATGGGCGCGCAAGCGGTGATCGTGAAAGGCGGGCACATGGAGCGCGCCGTGGATGTAGTGTTTGACGGCAGCGAACTGGTGCAACTGGGCGGCGACAGAGTTAAGACGGAAAATATGCACGGTACCGGTTGCACATTCGCTTCGGCGCTGACCGCGCAACTCGCCGCTGGCCGTGGATTGATCGAGGCCGCGACTCTGGCCAAGGCTTACGTCACAAAGGCGATCGAGAAAGGCTACCCGATCGGAAAAGGCCGCGTGCCGCTGGATCATTTTTATCGTTTGAAAATCGAGCCGCTCGCGCGCGGCACTCACGAGTTGCCAACCCATGGCATGCATCCCGCCGAGTCGGGCCACTGATACTCTGCCGGAGACCATTTGATGATTAAACGCGGGGTTCAGGCAATCCTGAAGCAATTCGCTTACCGCCAGGCTCGCGCGAACTACTCTGTAGTTCCGAATTGCGGTCTGGGCAATTTTTTCCCCTGATCAAAAAGTTCGGATTTAATCCAGAGCATATTTTGGATGTTGGCGCGAATCACGCGAGCTTTACTCGGGAAGCAGCGGATTATTTTCCGCGCGCGCACTACACACTGGTCGAGCCTCAGGAACAATTGCGAGTTCACGTCCAGGATCTGATCGATCGTGGACTTCGTATTCATTGGATCAATGCGGGCGCCAGCGACCAGGCTGGAATTTTGCCGCTGTACATTATCGGGTCCGACCAGAGCAGCACTTTTTTGCAGGTTCCGAGAACAGAGCGCGACTCGGTTCAAACTGTCGAAGTGCCATTGCGGACTCTGAACGAAATAGTGGCTTCGTCGGGATTGCCCGTTCCGGCGATGGTGAAAATCGATGCGGAAGGGCTGGACTTGAAAGTTTTGGCCGGCGCTTCCGAGCTGGTCGGCAAAACCGAGATCTTTTTAGTGGAGGCTTCGATCGGTCAAGCCGATTTTTCAAATACCGCGTTGGCGGTCATCGAGAAAATGAGCCAGGCAGGATATCGCCTCATTGACATTACGCATATGAATCGCAGTCCGAGCCACGGCGTTCTTTGGTTGTGGGAGTTCGTTTTCTTAAGGAGCGGAAGCAAATTGCTGGATTCGGCCGCGCGTTACTGAACGATTTAGTATTGAGGCGCGGCCTCCTGGTTATTGACGGCGGTAGACGACTTTGCCCGCGACGACAGTGGCCATGGGTGCGCCTTGGAAGCTGCGGCCGTCGAACGGCGAATTGCGCGATTTGCTGGGCGAATCGTTCACGTTGTAAGTCCATTCGTGCGTGGTGGAAAAAATTGTGACATCTGCAGGCTGCCCGGCTGCGAGTTTGCGTTCCATACCCAGGACGCGCGCGGGCCCTGCGGTAAAAAGTTCCACCATGCGCGCGAGCGAAATTTTTCTGATGTGCACCAACTGTTCCAGCGTTAGTGCAATCGCCGTTTCGAAGCCAAGAATCCCGAACGGCGCGCGATCGAACTCCACGTCTTTTAAAGCCGGCTCGTGCGGCGCGTGATCGGTGGCGATGACGTCAACCGCGCCGTCGGCAAGCCCGGCGATTAATGCATCGCGATCTTCCCGCGCAGCCAGTGGCGGATTCATTTTGAAGCGGGAATCGTATTTCACATCTTCATCGATCAAAGTGAAATGGTGCGGAGTCACTTCGCAGGTGACCTCTAAGCCTTGAGCCTTCGCCGCGCGCACCTGCTCGAGCGAACCTTTCGCCGAGAGATGCGCCACGTGCAGACGTGCTCCGGTAAGCTGCGCGAGCTGCACATCGCGCGCTACGCAAACGGATTCCGCGGCTGCGGGCATTCCGCGCAAACCCAACCGGGTGGAGGTGACGCCCTCGCGCATAACAGCGCCCGCGGCGAGAGAAACGTCTTCAGAGTGTTCGATCACCGGCAGATCGAGCGAACGGCAATAGTCCATCACCAATCGTGTCAAGCGAGCTGTGGCGATGGGCCTTCCATCGTCAGAAACCGCGACAATGCCGGCTTCCTTCATTGCGGCGATTTCGGCGATAGCTTCGCCCTGACTTCCAATGCTGGCGGCGCCGATCGGCCACACGCGCGTGGCGCCAACCATGCGCGCCTTGTCCACGATGAAGCGCGTTATGGATGCATTGTCATGCGCCGGTTTGGTGTTGGGCATGCAGCAGACCGCCGTGAAGCCGCCACGCGCGGCAGACTTTGTACCGGTCTCGATGGTTTCCGACGATTCCTGCCCCGGCTCGCGCAAATGCACGTGAAGATCGATGAAGCCAGGCGCGACGATCATTCCGACCGCATCGAAAACTTCTGCATCCTTTAGCGCCGCGAATTTCCCAGGCGCTCCGACTTCTTTCACCAACTCGCCGTCGAGAAGAACATCCATCGCCGCATCCGTTTTCGATGCAGGATCAATCAGTCGGCCATTTTTGATCAGCAGCATTTTACGAGTCCTTGTCCTTCGAATTCGCCTGTTCAGCGCTGCGGTCCGTCGCGCGCCGATTGTATGTCGCAGGAGTGCCGGGAACAGCTTGCGCCGCAGGATGCGCCGCGCCGCCTTCCACTTCGCCGGCCGTCAGCAGATAGAGAATCGCCATGCGCACCGCCACTCCGTTGGTAACTTGTTCCAGAACGCAGGACTGTGGGCCGTCAGCGACTTCCGGAGTAATTTCGATCCCGCGATTCATCGGGCCGGGATGCAGAACCAAAGCGTCGGGCTTGGCAAGCTTCAGGCGCTCGGCGTTCAACTGGTATCCGTGAATGTAATCGTTCGCGGAAATGGAGGCCTCGTGCTGCCGTTCCGTCTGCACGCGCAGCATGATGATGACGTCGGCGTCTTCGACAGCCTCTTCGATTTTGTAAACCCTGCGAATCGGGGTTCCTGGCGCGATTTTCTCCAGCCACACGCGAGTGGGAAAGATCGCCGAGAATCGTGACATTGAGATTCTCGATGGCGCCTTTGCGATCGCGGATGGTCAGCGCATCCAGTAATCCCTGCGACGGGTGTTCATGCGTGCCGTCGCCCGCATTGATCACCGGAATGTCCAGACGCCCAGCGACATAATCGGCCGCGCCGGATGCAGAGTGGCGCATCACCAGGCAGTCCGGCTTCATGGCATTCAAGTTGAAGGCGGTGTCGAGAAGCGTTTCGCCTTTCTTCAGGCTGGAGGCCTCAGCCTGAAGATTCATGGTGTCCGCTCCGAGCCGGGACGCTGCGGTATTAAAACTGATCCTCGTGCGCGTAGAAGTTTCAAAAAACGCCAGCGCAACTGTCTTTCCGCGCAGCGTGGCAAGCTTCTTCAGCGGATGGCGCTGAATTTCCTGGAATGGTTTGCTTTGATCGAGAAGAAATGTAAGCTCGGCCGCGGAAAGCGGCTCGAGAGCCAGTAGATCACGGAATCTGTAAGTCACAACCTCTTTACCTCAGGGTTCGTAAGTACGAACCCTGAAACCCGCCCCATCCGATCTTTGAACTCCACAAAAGACATCGCGTTTATTCTACCCGGTCCACCAACACCACGCGCTCTTCGTTATCGATTTCGCGCAGCCGCACTTCGATGATTTCGCTGTCGCTGGTCTGCACAATGCGGCCCGTGTATTGCGATTCGATGGGCATTTCGCGATGCCCGCGATCGATTAGCACGCAAAGCGAAACACGACGGGGCCTACCCAAATCGAACAGTCCGTTCATCGCGGCGCGAATGGTTCTTCCGGTGTAAAGCACGTCGTCCACCAGCACCAGGTCCATGCCGTCCACGCCGAAGGAAATATCGGAAGACTGCAGCACCGCTTGCGGCGCGACCTTGGAAAGATCGTCTCGATACAAAGTGATGTCCAGAGTGCCCACCGGAACTTCCACGCCATCAATGCCTCGCATGGCTTGCGCAATTCTTTGCGCCAGCGGCACGCCCCGCCGGCGAATGCCGATCAGCGCCAGATGCTTTGTGCCGCCGCTTTTTTCCACGATTTCATGCGCCAGCCGCTGCAGCGTGCGGTCGATTTCCGCGGGCGACATCAATTGCGCTTTTTCCACGATTTTCATTGCGCGGAATTCTAACACAAGCAGGGTCTGGACGGCGTGTAACCAGCTGTCAATAAAATTGCATTTCAGGGCATGCTAGACTGCACAACGATGCGAAAGGTAAAGCGAATGAAACGGAAATTGTACTTGACGGTGTTTGCAATGCTGCTATTCGCGGCGAATTTTTGCGCTGCGCAGACTCCGCACGTTGCGCCGCCGCCGCACAATACTTATCGCGAAGCAAAAGAAGCTCCGGCGCCGAACGCCCGCCCGAAATTGCTGGTACTCCTCGTGGTGGACCAGATGCGCGGCGACTACGTGGATAAATTCAAGGGCCATTGGACTGGCGGGCTGAAACGTCTTCTCGACGAAGGGGCATGGTTTCGCGAGGCCAACTATCCCTATGCTGAAACGGAAACTTGTGCCGGACACGCGACAATCTCAACTGGAGCGCTTCCCGTGACACACGGAATGGTCGCTAACGCCTGGTGGGACCGCAACTCTCAGTCCATGGTCACCTGTACCGCCGACCCCAATATCAAAAACTTTGCTTACGCGGACGGCACCGCAACTGGCGGCGATTCCGCCTGGCGGATGCGAGTTCCATCGTTCGCTGACGAACTAAGATTTCAGAGCGGCGGCGCTACTCGCGTGGTCACGTTTTCGTTGAAGGCGCGGGCGGCGATTACCATGGCTGGCCACAAAGCCGACGCCGTTACCTGGTTCGAACGCGGTTCGTGGGTCAGTTCCAGCGCATACGGCTCGATGCCGTTCATCGAAGATTTTGTGAAGGCGCATCCGATGGAGGCGGATTACAAAAAATCCTGGCGGCTTTCACTGCCGAAAAGCGCGTATCTTTACGACGAAAAAGCGCTGGGTGCCGCCGTGCCCGACGGCTGGGAGCCCATATTTCCTCATGTTCTCGGCGGCAAAGCTGCCAGCGATCGACCTGACGAAGCGTTCTACAGCCAATGGGAAATGAGTCCGTTCGCGGACAAGTACCTGACAAAGCTCGCCGAAAACGCCGTGGATCAACTAGGTTTGGGAAAAGGTGGCGGCACGGACTTTCTTGCCGTGAGCTATTCCACGCTGGACCACGTCGGCCACGCATTCGGGCCGCGCAGTTGGGAAATTCAAGACACCCTCATTCAGCTGGATAAGGACCTCGGGGAATTATTCGCGCATCTGGATGCAAAAGTGGGTCGGGGAAATTACGTTGTTGCCCTGAGCGCCGACCATGGCGTCGTTCCCATCCCCGAAGACATGCAAAAAACCGGCGCAGACGCGGGAAGACTGCGCATTCCCGAAGTGCAGGAAAAAATTGAGAAAGCGCTCGAGCCATTCGGCTATATGAAACCCGCCGTTTCGCGTATGACAGGTTCGGCTGTTTATCTCTCGACGGGAATTTACGACCAGCTGAAAGCCGAGCCTGCCGCCATGCGTGCGGTGCTGGATGCAATTCGCAGCGTTCCGGGTGTTGCGGAAGTTTTTCGCGCGGAGGAATTACAGGGGCGTCAAGGGACGCAAAGTCAGATTCGAGCGGCCGAAGCCAGCAGTTATTTCGAAGGGCGCAGCGGTGACCTAATCATAGTGCCCAAGCCATACTGGTTGCCATCGGCTC
>WNFL01074194.1_pt1 | contig 10032 bp, 8 predicted proteins | sample 5400361 | NCBI WGS metagenome assembly WNFL01 (sample SAMN13153351, study PRJNA577476) | soil metagenome | isolation source: 40 cm soil on Douglas fir-dominated hillslope | place: USA:California | collected 2013-09-17
CGACAATGTCATGATGGTGATGTCGCCACGTCTCCTTGCAGAGATCGATCTCACTGTTCAGGTTCCCGAGCACCAATGGACAGTGCGCGACGGCATCAGCGCCAGCAAGTACCGAGAATTCCGACGTCGTTCAATTCAAAACACGTACAAGGACGTCCTGTTTTCAGACGCCGAAGAATTGGCAGTGTGGAAGGCGCTCCCGGAGTTCCGTGCGCGGATGCGCGCCCTGTCAACGGCGCAGGGGGCAGAACACGCGTGCCATCTCGGCGCCCAGCGCGTAGCTTGGGCCGTATCAGGTTTTGGTCGCGTTCCCGAGGACTTCGAGCAATGGATTGAGCCCATCATGGACAAGGCTATCCAAGCATTGTGATGAAACCATCGAAAGAGCGTTTGGATGCCTCGGTGCATTTGATTCTGGAGCATCGAAAGCATGCTGATGTCTCACTGCATGATCACGTCGGGTTCCGAATGGCCGCGCTGTGGAGGCAAGTGCGACAGCGTCAACGGGTGTACTTGGATACACGCTTCTGGATTTGGCTCCGTGACGCGGCGATGGGAAGGCCGAGACAGCCTGCTCACACGGCTCTCCTGAACCTTCTTCGCGAGAAGGTTCAGTCCGGTGAAGTGATTTGTTCCCTCGGTGACGGAAGTTTCACGGAAGTCCTTCGACAGTCCGATCCAGAGACGCGGCTGGCGACGGCTAGAGTGATGGACGAGTTGAGCCTAGGCGTGACCATCCAAAACGCGCAAGATCGCCTTAAGACTGAAGTCCTGCATTTTCTTGTCGTCGCGAGGAGGCCAGACGCCGCGATGGCGCCACCGTTGGAAACCGTGTGGTTAAAGGCTGCCTATGCTCTTGGCGTTCTACACCCTATGGCACAGGGTGTTGACCGTGCCGAGCAACTTGCGTTGGCGAAGACCTTCGTTGATTTGATGTGGTCGTTGACGCTGCAGGAACTCCTAGTTGACACTCCGACGTTGCCTGATGCCATTCATCAAGCTTTTCGGGACACGGCCGCTGACCTGACAAGCGCCTCGAAAGCGCATGTTTCAGAGGTTCGAAACTGGAACACGCTCTACGCAGACGAGGTGCATGGCTTTTTCGACGCCTGTGGCGACGACTTGCAGGGCGCCTTTTTGCAGTTGTACCGGCGACAGCATCCCGACAAGCCGCCGCCAACGGAAGGTGAACTCGCCAACAGCAAGCGGCTGGCAGTGAATTCATTCACCAACCTCGTTCGCCTTCGAAAGATCGGAAACGCCCTTCCGCTCGCTCAGATTGAGGCCGGCCTACACGCCATTGTTCGCTGGCATCGAAACCGACCGTTTTCGGCGCAAGACTTCATTGATATGAACCACGCGACGGCGGCATTGCCGTACTGCCACATGTTCTTAACTGAACGCTTCCTGGGAACGGTCTTGAGCCGACCGCCATCGGCGTGGACATCATTTGGGAGGCAGACGCAGCATTCAACGCAATCGCGGATCTCCCCAGACGAGCAGGAGCGGCGGACTAATTGAGGGTGCCTGCGCTCGCACTCAATATACCGGCGTCGTGCCGCTGGCCGCAGATCACTCACGGGGCGCCTGATCGAGCGGAATTATCTCCCCAACGTGTCCATCAGCTGACGGCTGATCCAGATAGCGCGCGTAATACGCCACGCCTGAATTGGCTGGAACAGAGTCTGGGCGTCGTCCGATTCTTACGATCCACGTCGGCGGAATCGCGCCAGGGCCGATGAAGAACTGCAGTTTAGTGAGGACCGTCGTCTCCGTCGTCTCGATGGCAACCGCGTGCCCCCAGTCTCTGAGCATGACGCCGTCACCGATCCCAGCGATGATGCGGTCGTTGCGACACTGGACTGGATTGCTCATCGGGAGCTCGCCGTGTCGGATAAAGCGGCGGAGCACGTCGAACTCCCATTCGTTGCCGACCAATTCCGGCCGGAATTTGAGCGCGCCGTGGAGAGCGATTTTTGCGATAGCCCGCAAATAGGTAGGGCCGATTCGATTCTCGAAGAGGATCGTTCGCACCTGTTGGCCTGCACCGGATCGTCCAAAGTGTTCTGCGGAGAACTTCGGAAACACCTCACCCAATATTGGCTTGACGCGGTCCAGGTGTTCTGGATCGAGGTAAATTTGGACGAGCTTGCCACCTTCGATGCCACGATGGGTGACGGCCTTTCGAAGCACTTCGGCGGGCCATTCGATGTTGAAGGGAACGGCGTGACGCTTTCCCGATTGGTCGACGATCACGAGTTGCTGAAGTAGACGTCCTTCAGGTTCNNNNGACTGCTCGTAATGGCTGCGTCGTCGCGGCTCGGAAGTAGAAGGGACTCTGTGGCGGGCCGTGTCGTCCCTCGATGCCGAGGCCCGCGCGAAGGATCGCTTCCGGGCCCACGCGGGTGAACTCCGGATCGATGTCGCGGCCGAGCGCCTGATTGCAGTCGTCACATATTTTGTCGTTTAGCACCTGCAGCGGGCCAAAAGTACCGAGGGAGCGCGGCAACCAGTGTTCAGGCGAACCGGGCGGGCTGGGGCAGTAGATACATTCGGCCACGTTCAGTTCACCAGAAAGTCTGTGAATAGGACGGTGCGTGCGATCGTCGAGGTTTAGACTGCCGCGGTCCGCTTTCGGGATCTCTGCGTCCCCAATCGATTCGAACCGAGACGCCGTCGCTTCGGGCCGCCGGCCGCTTTCCGCGGCGCCGCTTCAGGCCACGCCTTCATCGCATCCGCCTCGAGCTTGTCTTGGAGCGTCTTGACCCAGGGCTTGTAGTGCTTCTCCGTCACCTTGATGGACGCGTGCCCGAGCAGCATCGACACGGTTTCGAGCGAGACGCCGTGTTTGAGTAATTCCACAGCGAACGTGTCGCGGAACATGTGCGTCTTGCCATTGCCCGTCCAGAAGAAGTACTTCAGATTCGGTCCCTTCACCTCTTCCAGCGCATCGACGACCACAGGCGGCAGCGGGCAGTACACGGGAGTACCGGTCTTGGCTTGATAGAGAAACAGCTTCGAGCCTACCAGCCGGTCACGAGCGCAGGTGACGGCGTCGCCAATCCGCAGCCCTGAGTAGCGCATCAAGAGCGTGAGCGCGCGGAGCCGCGTGACGTTGTGCTCGCCGTAAATCCCGTTGATGGAATAGCGATCGCACGCTTTCAGGATCGCGGCCACCTGATCTTCCTCAAACGGCAGCGTGGGCGACAGTGGCACTTTGATCGGCTTCAGCGCCGCGACAGGATTCGTGCGCATCCACTCCCGGGCGACACAGAAATGGAAGAACCCTTTCAGGCGTTCCTGCTTCTTGTATTTGGAAATCGGGGCGTCGGTCCACGTGCTGCGAAACTGCGTAATCTCGTCGACGTTGATCTGCTTGAGGGAATAGAAGCCGCGTGTCTTGCACCACGGCAGGAATTGCTTCCGCAGCAAGACATTCTGCTTGCCGATCGTCGCCTCGGAGAGCCCACGACTCTTGATGTCGTCAAAGAACCGTTCCACAGCGTCGCGGATGTCGGGGATTTCTGTTTTGACGACGCCGATTTCGCCGGATGCTTCCCAGCCGCGAACCCGGTCTTGCGCGGCCTCCCACGAGGTGAGGTCTAGGCTGCGCCGGAGGTATTCACCGCCGAGGGAGCCCTGCACCCAGATCGGGCAGGTGCATTTCAGGGCCCAGGCGTCCCGGCGGCCCTTGCCGACGTGCCGGCAGGTATCGAGATGGCGCCGGTAAATCGTGAGGGCCACGCGCCATAGTACCGCAAAAGTAGGTACGTAATAGGTACACAAGAAAGGCCTGACTCATTTGGATCAATGAAATCAGGCCTGAACTGATGGTGGAGGCGGCGGGAGTCGAACCCGCGTCCGAGAGAAAATCCCCGTGAGACTCTACATGCGTATCCGCTTCTGATTTCTCATGCCCCGCGTGAGGAAGCGGCTCAAAACCGCGGAGCACCAGACTCGGTATTTCTCACGATCAGGCGCCGGGCCACCATCTGATCGCCAGCCTGCTTAATGACATCTGGCCCCCGGCCACCAGGCGAGGTCGGGGCAGACGCTCACAGCTTAATTAAGCTGCGAGAGCGTACTGAGAATCCGCAGTTAACGGATGTTCCATCGGATTTACGAGTCAATGGAGCTCGGCATGCATCCCACGAGTCCTTACCCCCGTCGAAGCCGTGTCGCCCCCTCAAGGTGCGGCCGAAAAGACTACGGGGCCAGTCTCGCGTTCTGGCTGAAACTCAGTCTAACACTTTCCAAAGCTCATGCGCTTCCAAGTCGCTGTACTGATTAGAGTTGCCGTATAATGCTGCGGCCGCAACCTGTAGCTGTCTATGACGCTTGACGATCGGCTGAAACGGGCTGTCGACACACTTGGCGACCGGCTGCGTGACGAAATCACGCGCGAGCTCCGGATGGTCACCGAGGAACTCTCGGCCGAGGCCCAGGCTGAACGCGAAGCCGCCCGGCAGGCCGCCATCGCCGCTGCGACGCCGGCGCCGCCGCAGGAATCCGAAGGCCATCGACTTCTCGACGCGATTCGTGCACTGGACGAGGCGCATTCGCTGACCGATGTGCTCGATGTGCTCGTTGCCCGCGCTGCGACCGACGCGTCCCGTTCCGGCGTGCTCCTGGTGCGCGGCGGCCGGGCGATCGGGTGGCGAGATGAACAACGTCTCGATCTGCCGCTCGCTGAAACCGGAGTCGTGGCCGATGCGGTTCGCATGGGATTTGCGGCATCGACGGCAGCGAACGGCGCTGCCCTTCCGCCCTTCGGCGACGCGGAGGCCGGCGTTGAACTGCATGCGATTCCCATGTCGCTTGCCGGCGATGTGGTCGCTGTCCTCTACGCTCAAGGCGGAGACGTTCGCACGCTCGAAATTCTCGCGCGTCATGCCTCGCGCGTCCTCGAGGCGCTGACGGCGTTCAAGACCGCACGGGCCATTGCCGGCGCGCCTGCATCGGCAGCGTCGCCGGTCGCCGAGGAGCCGGCTGCCAACGACGACGAAACCGCGGCGCGGCGATACGCACGCCTGCTCATCTCCGAGATCAAGCTCTATCACCAGGATGCCGTCGAAGCCGGCCAGCGCGATCGCGATCTCTATCAGCGGCTCGGCGGCGAGATCGCACGCGCGCGCTCGCTGTACGAAGAGCGAGTGCCCTCGCAGGTGCGCGCCTACACCGACTATTTTCGTGACGAGCTCGTGCGCACGCTGGCGGGCGGCGACGCGAGCCTGCTGTCGGATGTGAGCGCCGCATGACGCGACTCTTCCGCCTCCTGCTCGGTGCGCTCGTCGTCGTCGCGGTTGTGTCCGGCAGGCCTGAGGGCCTGCACTACGCGCTGGCGCAGGAATCCGGATCGCCGACCTCCGCGGCGCTCGTCCTGCGCCCGACCGAACATCCGCGCGTCCCGCGCGAGTTGTCGCAGTTCTGGATGGTGCCCGACAAAGGCCGCGTGCGGACGGCCGCGCAGGCAAACCTCGCGGCCGCCGTGAAGTTCGAGAACGAGGGCAGCCACGCGAAAGCCCTCGCGCTGCTGAACAACGCTGCGATGAAACAGGACGGTCCGCTGGCGGCGTACGCCGCGTACTCCAAGGGTCTCGCGGAGCTGCATCTGGGCCGACCTGCCGATGCCCGCATCACATTCCGTGCTTTGCGCGCAGGAAATCCGGTCGGCTATCTCGCGGAAGCCGCGGCGCTGCGCGAGGCCGAGTGCGACGAAACGCTCGACGATCACGCTGCGGCCGTTGCGGTGTACGAGCAGCTGGCGCTCACGAAGACCACGGCGCCCGACGAGATTCTGCTGAAGCTCGGCAAAGCCGCTCAAGCCGCGGGCGATGCCGACCGGGCTCAGGCGGCCTTCGAGCGCCTCTACTACGACTTCCCGTTGAGCGAGCTTGCCGACGATGCCGAGATGCGGTTGAACGGAACGGCGACGGCGTCGAGCGCGATGCGATTCAGGCAGGATGTCGCGCGCGCCGAGCGGCTGTTCTCGGCGAAGATGTACATGCCTGCGCGCACTACGTTCGAGAAGCTGCGTGCCGCATCCGAGGGCGAGGACCGCACGCTGATGCGCCTGCGCCTCGCCGAATGCGACTACTACCTCAAGCGATACCGTTCAGCGGCCGACGCGCTGAAACCGTTCGTCGAGTCGGGCACGCGCACCGCTGAAGCGCTGTATTACTACGCGCTCGCGCAGCAGGCGCTCAAGGACAACGCGATCTATCACACGCTGATGCGCCGCGTGGTGGTCGAATTCCCGGCGACGCCGTGGGCTGAAGACGCGCTCAACAGCCTGGCGTTAACCGACGCGCACGACGATGAAGACGCTGCGGCCGATCAGGAATCGCTGGAGCTCTTCGAAGCATTTCCCAAAGGTCGATATACGGAGCGCGCGGCGTGGCGGATCGGATGGCGCGCCTATCGCACCGCGCGATACGCCGAAGCCGTGCGGATTTTCGAGCGCGCCTCGTTCAATTTCCCGCGGTCGGACTATCGCCCGGCCTGGCTCTACTGGGCGGCGCGCTCGCACGAAGCCCTCAACGAGCCGGAGCTGGCCGAAGCGCGCTATTCGGTAGCCGTGATCGACTACCTCAACACGTACCATGGCCATCTCGCGCTGCTGCGCCTCGGCGGCCGCATTCCGGATCGCGCGACGGTCGTTCCGGCGCGCGCGACCACATCGCTCGTCGACGATACCGAAGCGGTCGTGGCGTTGCCGCCGAACGGCGAGCTGGTCAGGGCGCTGCTGACCGCGAAGATGTACGACGAGGCCGCCGACGAGCTGCGATACGCGCAGTACATCTGGGGTGACTCCGGCCCGATCGAAGCGACGGTCGCGTGGACGTTCCGCGAGCAGGGACATACCGAAACCGGCGCCCGCCAGCTCAGCCTCTATCGCGGATCGATCAACGCGATGAAACGGGCATACCCGCAGTTCTATACCGCCGGCGGCGAGCGCCTGCCGCGCGAAATCCTGCGGATCATTTATCCGATCGCCTATTGGGATCTGATCCAGAGGTATTCAACCCTGAACGGGCTCGATCCGTTCGTCGTCGCCGCACTGATGGCGCAGGAGTCGACGTTCGTCGCGAATATCCGTTCGCCGGCAAAAGCCGTCGGCCTGATGCAGCTCGTCGCGCCGACCGCCCGTCAATACGCTGGCCGTCTCGGTCTGGCGTATTCGCCGCGGCTGCTGACGACACCCGAAGCGAACATCAGGATTGCCACGGCGTATCTGGCGGATCAGCTGAAGAATTTTGGCAGTCTGTTTCTGGTGCTTGCCGCCTACAACGCCGGCGATGGACGCGTCCACCGCTGGATGCAGGACCGGACCGGCTTATCGCAGGAAGAGTTCATCGACGATATTCCGTTCTCCGAAACGCAGGCGTACGTCCGGAAACTCCTGTCGACGGCCGAGGATTACCGGCGGCTGTACGGCGACGCCGGCCTGCGTCCCGAGGACGAGATCCCCTCAGTGACCCGGACGGCGGACGCCGCGGATGTCGATCTCTCGCTGAACACCAGGAAGAAGGCGTCACCCGCGGCCGCCAAGCCGGAGCCGGCCACGTCGCCGGCGGCCTCGTCTCCCGCAGCCACGACCCCGGCGCGGGCCCCGGCGAAGAAGCGAAAGCGCGCCGCGTAGTATCCTTATCGCTTCATGTCGAAGCTCACAGGATCCAGGAAAGCTTTACAGTTTACCGAGTCGGTGATCCGCGAGATGACCCGGCTGGCCGATGCGCACGACGCGGTCAACCTCTCGCAGGGGTTCCCCGATTTCGCCGCGCCACAGGCCGTGAAAGACGCGGCCTGCGCCGCCATCAACGCCGACGACAATCAGTACGCGGTGACATGGGGACAGCGGCCGCTGCGTGAAGCGATCGCGAGGGAGTTCACGCGTCGCTACGGCGTCGAAGTGATCGCCGATCAGCAGGTGACAGTCTGCTGGACCCGGGCGACGAGGTCGTCGTCTTCGAGCCGTTCTACGAGAACTACGGCCCGGACGCGATTCTGTCGGGTGCGACGCCGCGTTACGTCACTCTGCATCCGCCGACATCGCCCGGATCATCATTACAGGGTGGAACGTGGACCTTCGATCCCGATGAGCTGGCAGCGGCCTTCAACGAGAAGACGAAGGCGATCATCCTCAACACGCCGAACAATCCGACGGGAAAGGTGTTCACGCGCGACGAGCTCGAGGCGATTGCCGCGTTGTGCCGCAAGTGGGACGCGATGGCGATTTCCGACGAGATCTACGAGCACATCATCTACGACGGGCAGCAGCACATCCCGATCGCGACGATTCCAGGCATGGCGGATCGGACGATCACGATCAACGGGTTGTCGAAGACCTACAGCGTGACCGGCTGGAGGGTGGGCTGGACGATCTCGCCGCCGTCGGTGACGGGCGCGATTCGCAAGGTCCACGATTTTCTGACTGTCGGCGCGCCGGCGCCCCTGCAGGCAGCGGGGGCCGTGGCGCTGGGCCTGCCGGACGATTACTACACCAAGATGGCGGCGGGGTACAAGCGGCGCCGGGACATGCTGCTCGACATCCTCGAGCGGCATCACTTCACGTGCTACAAACCGCTCGGCGCGTACTACATCATGACCGACATCAGCATCTTCAGCTTCAAGGACGATGTCGAGTTCGTGCGGTATCTGATCAAGGACGTCGGCGTGGCGGGCGTGCCGGGCAGCAGCTTCTACAAGGACGCATCGAAGGGCCGGACGCAGCTGCGGTTCTGCTTCTGCAAGAAGGACGAGACGCTGTTCGCGGCCGACCGCCGGCTGGCGAAGCTTGTTCCAGCCACGGCGGGCGCGCGGCCGCACTAGAAGAAAGTTTGAAGGTTAAAGTTGGAAGTTGAAAGTAAGTTTGAACTTACTTTCAGACTTTCACCTTTGAGCTTTAACCTTTTCAGAATCTAATAGTGGCCCCCACATACGGGCCTTCCAGTTTGAAGTCGCCGATGTCGTTCGTCAGCGTGTATCCCAGATTGAACGATCGGTAGCCGGCCTGTACGCCGACGGCGTTCACGAAGTTCAACGTCGCGTAGGCGTCAAAATCCAGATAGTGGCCCGACGCGCTTTTGATCCAGCTGCCGGGTATCTTGAAGCCGCTGATCTCGCCCGTTAGCGCAAGATGTGCGATGGGATTGACGCGGAGGATGCCGCCGAGCGCCGGAAGCGCCGCCCGGGCTGAAGCCGTTCGTAATCCAGCAGAGGCATTCGTCAGCGTCGCATTGACGTCGGTGTATTTGACGTCGACGATCAATCCCATGAAGCCGCGTGGGGCCACGACGAAGTCGTATTCGTACCCGAACCGCCACGCCTTCCAGTGGATTGTGGACGCCACGGGCACGCCGGCCGCGTAGGTCTGTCCGCCAAAAACCAGCGGTGATTTCGGCGTCCCTGTCTGCGAGTAATGGATCGGGAAGAGCTCCACACGGAACTTGTGCGACCGATTCGGCCGCACGATCAGATGAAAGTCTGGAAACTTCTGATCCAGCAGCCCGAGATCGTTCTTGAGATTGATGCTGGTGCCTGTCTGATCGAGCGCCGTGTTCGTCAGCGACATGTCGGCCGACGGATTCCAGAGCGCTGCGCTGATCTCGATGTGGTAGTTCTCGCCGATGGCCGCACTGCTGACGCGTCGTGGCCGGTACTGCGCGTCCGCGGGAGACGAGACGAGCAGCAGCAGAAGGACAGCAGCGCTGAGTGAGTACAAACGAACAGCGGGTTTCGTCATGACGCTCATCTCTCCGGAGAAATTGACTGGCCCGTTCAGCGTTCGTTCAGGAAGGCGCCGTCAGAATAACACAGTAAACTAGGATTTCCCGGATGTCCCTCTTCAGTCGGCTCTTCAACTACGCGTTTCGCTACCGCAGAAAGTTTCTTCTCGGCCTCATCTGTGTCGTGATCTCGAGAGCCGTGTACCTCACGGCGCCACAAGTCCTCGGGCTGGCCGTCGACGAGCTGACGAAGGGCGTCACGGGCGCGAAGCTCGCCGGCTACGGCACGCTTCTGCTGGCGATC
>WNFL01354038.1_pt1 | contig 10032 bp, 11 predicted proteins | sample 5400361 | NCBI WGS metagenome assembly WNFL01 (sample SAMN13153351, study PRJNA577476) | soil metagenome | isolation source: 40 cm soil on Douglas fir-dominated hillslope | place: USA:California | collected 2013-09-17
CTGCCCCACAGCATCAGCAGAAGCTCGGCGGCCGTAGCACGGACCGTGGCCACCGGGTCGCCGGGACCCAGAACCCAGGATGACCGCGTGTCGGATGCGGTGAGGCGGATCGCGTACGGCAGCGCGCCTGTGCGGCCGAGCCGGATCTGGCGCGGGGTCATGGTGTCAATGACCTCGGCGACCCCGTCGGCGGCCAGGGCCGGGTCCAGCTGGCCGGCGCGCCCGAGCGCGTGCTCGGCGTCCCACCGGTGGATCAGGGTCTCCAGGCACCGGCGCCGCTGCCAGAAGCCCACGGTGGGCGGCGGGGCGATCGTCCACGCACGGGCCGACGGATGGGTGTCCAGCGCAGCCAGCAGGACACCGGAGGTGTCATTGAACCACCTGGCGAGGGCGGCCTTGTCGTGCGGCGCGGGGGGCGCCTCGTGGTCGCCGCGCTGCTCGGTCACGGCCGCTGCCACCCACAAGTTCTGTCGGCCGAGATGGTCGGCGAGGTCGTACAGCGTCCAGCCGCCGCAATGCTCGATCCGGGCCGAGAGGTCCCCGGCCAGGCACGCTTCGAAGACGGCGAGGTCGCGGCGCAAGTAGTCCAGGTAACTGGCAGAGTCCATGTCCAGACCGTACCGTCAGATGTGGCGCCAACCCGCGGTGGTGGCGACCAGAGAGGACGAAGCCATGTCGACTGCGACGGCGTGGCCTGCCGACCGGCGGATCACGATCCGCGACCTGCAGGCAGCCACCGACCGGGGTGAGCGGTGGTCGATGCTCACCAGCTATGACACGCTCACGGCCGGCATCTTCGAGCAGGCCGGAGTCCGCGCGCTACTCGTCGGCGACACCAGCGGGGCAGTGGTATTGGGCTACCCGGACACGGTGCCGGTGACGATGGACGAGCTGGTCCCGATGGTGCAGGCCGTCGTGCGCGGGACCCGGACGGCGCTGGTGGTCGCCGACCTGCCGTTCGGCAGCTACCAGGCCGGCCCGGCGGTGGCGCTGGCGAACGCCGTCCGGCACCTGAAGGAAGGCGGCGCGCAGGCGGTCAAGCTCGAGGGCGGCCGACGCGTCCTGCCGCAGGTCGAGACGATGACCGGGGCCGGCATCCCGGTCATGGGCCACCTGGGGCTGACCCCGCAGAGTGTCAACGTGCTCGGCGGGGTCCGGCGCGTCCAGGGCCGCGGCGACGCCGGCGACGAACTGCTCGCCGACGCGCTGGCCCTGGAGGCTGCGGGAGCGTTCGCGGTCGTGCTGGAGTCGGTGCCGGCCGCGCTCGGGCGGCGGGTCTCCGAGGCGCTGCGGATACCCACGGTGGGCATCGGCGCCGGACCGGACTGCGACGCCCAGATCCTGGTCTGGCAGGACATGGCAGGCCTCACCACCGGCAGGCTCCCGCGGTTCGTGAAGCGCTACACCGACACCCACGACAGCCTGCTCGGCGCGGCCCGCCGCTATGCCACCCAGGTCGCTGACCGGCGTTACCCAGATCACGCCCACAGCTATGCATAACGGCACCTGACGGGCTTGCCCCGCGTGTCCGGAACGTCGCCCCCGGCCGCCCGGCTGTCCGGAACTCGGAACTTCGGTCAGAACCCGCTGTGGGAACAGCGCGTTAGGACCGATGATCTTGAAACCCGCCCAGCCCTGGTTACTACGGGACCGGCACTCCAGGCTTCCGTCGGCCAGCAGCCCTACCGCCTTGCGGACGGTGCCGTGGGCGAGTTACGCGGCGCTTTCCAGGTGGGCGGTGTCGTTGAAGCCGCGCACGATCCAGCGGCCGCCGGAGATCACCAGGCGGGAGATCGAGGCGTTGTCGGCGCCGAGGAAAGCGAACGGCCGGGATCCGCTGGCCTGCGCGAGAGCCTCACCGATCACGCCCCCGTGCGTGAACGCCGCGACGCGCTGTCCGGGGTGACCGGCCGCCATGCGCTCGATCGCGGCTCGTACCCGGTCGCGGCCACCATCTTGCGCAGCAGGCCGCCTTCCCACTCGCCCAGGTACACCTCCCGGAGCCCGGCCTCCACCCCCAGCCGCGTGTCCGACGGTCGTCAGGCCTGCGGGCCCGCGGCCTGGGCCGCGGCCAGGAACTTCGGGACGACCATGCGCCATGCCTCGACGATGAACTCGCGCATCTCGGCCTGGCCGAGCAGGGCCATGTACACGTCTATCCAGTTGAAGCGCTGATCACTGGGCCGGTCCAGGAAGAACCTCTCTCGATCGGCTGCGATCATCGCGGCGCGTTCTTCCCGGGGAAAGGCGAAGCCCATGGTCGTCTCGTCGGGGGAGATCGCGGCGTAAACGATCTTCCCGACCCGGAACTTCACGTGATCGCGGATCAGGTGCTCCTCCGTGCGGGGTAGGGACAGCGCCACCGCACGCACGTCCTGCGCGGTTACCATCGGCTCGGCTTCCTCCGCTTGCTGCGCCGGGGGGTCAGGGCGCAGCGAGCCCGGCCTCCAGGATGCACGGGCAGACCTAACAACGAGATAACGGCCTCGGTTCGGCCCATGTTATGGCCACGGTCGTAGAACCAACCCGCAGGTATTTCCATCCCGACAGGACCACGACCATGGAAGCAACGATCGAAGTCAGCGGGGTGCGCAAGCGGCTCGGGCGCACGGTGCCCGAGACCATCTGGCTGCTGGCCGCCAGCATGGTGTTGACTGTGGCGGTGAGCACCGCGGTTCCTCATAAGCATGCGGGACGCATGAGAGGGGCCCGACGGTGACGTCCTCGCGCCCGGGCGGCCGCCAGATCGACCGGGCCGGCGATCCCGGCGTGCCCAGCGCCGTCGGCCACGGCCTGCCGGCGCCCGCGCCCGCGCCGTGGGTGGTCAGGAGGCTGTTCCCGCTGCTGGCCACGGTCGGTTTCGTCGCCATTGGGATGGCCGTCACCATCTGGTGGGGACCCGATATTGTCGGCAAGACAACCTGGTCGCTGCCTGTTGACCTGTGGGGGACGCTGGTCGCCGGCCAGCGGCTCGCGCACCTGGGCCTCGGCGGCCTGTACACCCAGCCCACCGGCCTGGTCAGCCTTCCGGGCACTGCCGTGATCCTCGTCCCGGTCGCTGCCATCATCGACGCGGCCGGGTTCTCGCTCCAGGTGCCGAGCCCGCATAACGCCCACCCGGACGCGTGGCTGCTCGCCGGGCCCTATCAGATGGCCATTTCGTCCATAACGCTGTTTGCCGCCGACGCGCTCGCCGAGCGCCTGGGCGTGACCCGGCTGAAGCGCGCCGCGCTGGCCGCCGCGGGCTCGGTGACCCTGTGGAACGTCTCGGTGCTCTGGGGACATCCGGAGGACGCCGTGGCGGCGGGGCTGCTGCTGTTCGCCATACTGGCGCTGTCCGACGCACGACCCGGACCATCGGCCTGGCTGACCGGGGCCGCGGTTGCCGTGCAGCCGCTGGTGCTGCTCGCGCTACCGGTCATTCTGATGGTCATCGAGCCGCGGCGGGTGATCGGGTATCTCGCCCGGGCCGCCGCCCCGAGTGCGCTGCTGCTGGCCGCCGCGGCCGCAGCGAACTGGACCGCCACCACTCACGCGGTGACCAGCCAGCCCAACTGGCCTGGCGTCGACCACCCGACGCCGTGGAGCTCCCTGGCCCCGCACCTGAGCGGCGGGGGGATCGCGGCCGGGCCCTCCCGGGTCCTGGCCATCCTGGCGGCATGCGGATGCGCGCTCATCGCCGGGCGCCGGTGGCGTGCGGCGCGACGGAACGCCCCGTGGAGTCCCGAGACCCTCCAGCAGGTGCTGTGGTGGGTCGCCGTGACGCTGGCACTGCGCTCAGTGTTCGAGCCCGTGATGGTCGCCTACTACCTGTGGCCCGTGCTGGCGGTGGCGCTCATCCCCGCGTCGCGGAGCTGGCCGCACCTCATCACGACCGCTGTCGTCGCCTCCACGCTCACCTTCGTCTCGCAGGCCACCTGGCGGGGCGACTGGGCCTGGTGGACGCCGATGGTCGCGGGGCTGGCCATCACCCTCTTCCTCGCCCGCGTCCCGCCCCGCAAGAGCGCGCTCGCCGTGCCTTGATCGGCTTTCTCGACGCAGCTGACGAGGCGGTCGCCCGTCCTCAGGCGTGAACGACGTCCGTGTGATGGCAGAAGTGCACCTGCGGCGCGCCCGTGGAGCGGATGCGCAGCAGCGACTCCCGCCACGCCGCCGGGTCGCTCGCCTGGCCGGGCGGCAGCTTCTCGTCGGCCGGGCCGAGGTACAGGCGCGGCGTGTAGGCGGCGTCCCCGATCAGCACGTCGGACACCTCGTCGCCCGACCGGACGACCACACAGTGGTGACCAGCGGTGTGCCCGGGAGTCGCGATCACGGCCAGGCCGGGCAGCACCTCGGTGTCCCCGTCGAGCAGCTCGAACCGCGCGCTGGCAAAGTCGAACCAGTCGTACAGCTCCCGCGACTCGCGCTGGGCCCGGCTCAGCTCGGCCCGCTGGACGTAAAAGGCGGCATGCTTGAACACGGCGTTCTGGCCGCAGTGGTCGAAGTGCAGGTGAGTGTTGATCACCAGCCCGATGTCACCAGGGGTCATGTCCAGTTCGGCCAGCGCGTCGGCGACGGAGCGGTTGACCACGCGCCAGTCGCCGAGCAGTTGGTCAGGCCCGCCCACGCCGGTATCCACCAGCACCGCGCCGCCGGGGTGGGTCACCACGAAGCCGTGCACGGGCCATTCGAGGCCGTCGGGGCCGCGCAAGCGCGCCAGGTGCAACCGCTTGACCTCGAGCGACATCGGCGACCGCCTCCATACGTCCATAACGCTGCGGCACCTGGCCGCGGCGCACCTCACGGTTATCGTCGCAGCAAACTCGCTGCGCCGGGCGCTCCCGGGTGCAGGCGGCGCCGTTATGAAGCCTCTGGTCCAATAGGGGCATGTGCACGGCGATCCTCAGCATCCAGCCCGGCGCGCCGGTGCTGCTGGCCGGCGTCCGCGACGAGCTCGCCGACCGCGCCTGGCAGCCGCCGGGACGGCATTGGCCGGACTATCCCGGGCTGGTCGGGGGCCGGGACCTGCAGGCCGGCGGAACGTGGCTGGCGCTCGCGCCCGAGGCGAGGCGGGTGGCCTGCGTGCTCAACGGCCGCGGCCGGATGGCGCCGGCCGGCTCGCGGCGCTCACGGGGCGTGCTGCCCCTGCAGGCCGCGGTCGAGGGAAAGCTGGCGCGCGCCGGGCTTGCGGACTTCGACCCGTTTCACCTGCTGAGCGCGGAGCCCGGGGCGGCCACGCTGTGGAGCTGGGATGGCGAGCGCCTCACCGACCGGGAGCTGCCGCCTGGCCTGCACATCCCGGAACAGCCGGCGGGCTGGGAGAAAACAACGAGCGATCACGAACGGGCCCGCATCGCTCATTTCCTGCCGCGGCTTCGCGCCGCGGCCCGCCCGGCGCCGCGGCCGGGCAGCCCGGTCCCGCAGGCCTGGGGATCGTGGCTGCCGCTGATGAACGGCGACGGCCTCGACCCGTCCGACCCGCGAGCGCTGATCGTGCGACGCGACCTCGGCGGTGGGCGGATCTGGGGGACGACATCGATATCGCTGGTCGGGCTGTCGGAGGACGGGTCGCGGTATGACTTCAACGGCCGTCCGGGAGACCCGGGCGCCTGGTACCCGGTACCCCTGGGCCCGTAGTCAGCTGCGCGCCGCGACCTGCTGAGTCGGATCTTCGAGGTCACGTGGCCGCAATCCTGGCACAAACCCGGGTGGCGTGGGACACTGCGGTGGTCTGGTGGCCGGTGAAGGGCGCTCTCGATCATGGCTCAGCCCGAAGGTAATTCTGGTGGCAGCGCGGGGAGTCACGGGGTACGGGGCATGGCCGCGCCAGGAAGCGCCGGGCCGACCGCGCTTCGGATACTGCTGGGCGCCCAGCTGCGGCGGCTGCGCGAGGCGCAGCGGATCACCCTGGACGAGGCCGGGGAGGTGATCCGGGCCTCCGGGTCCAAGGTGAGCCGCCTGGAGACGGGACGGGTCAGCTTCAAGGACCGCGACATCGCGGACCTGCTGACCTTCTACGGGGTGGCCGACGAGCAGCAGCGCAACGCGCTGCGCGAACTGGCCCGCAGTGCCAACGCCCGGGGCTGGTGGCACGACTATTCCGACGTCCTGCCGCCGTGGTTCGAGGCCTACGTCGGCCTGGAGGAGGCCGCGACCAGCATCCGGGCCTATGAGATCCAGTTCGTACCCGGCCTGCTGCAGACCGAGGACTACGCCCGGGCGGTCACGCTGCTCGGCCACCACGGTGCGCCGGCCGAGGAGATCGACCGGCGGGTGCGGCTGCGGATGGCCCGCCAGGCCCTGCTCGCCGAGCCTCGCCCCGTGCACCTGTGGGCGGTGCTGGACGAGGCCGTGCTGCGCCGCCCGGCCGGCCGTCCCGGGGTCATGCGGCGCCAGCTCCAGCATCTGATTGAGGCAGCCGACCGTCCGAACGTGACCATTCAGGTGGTCCCGTTCCGGGCCGGGGCACACGCCGCGGCCGGGGGGCCGTTCAGCATCCTGCGTTTCGCCGAGCGCGACCTGCCCGACGTGGTCTACCTGGAGCAGCTCACCAGTGCCCTGTACCTGGACAAGCGCGATACCGTCGACCATTACATGGCCGTGATGGAGCGCCTGTGCCTGGAAGCCCCCCTGACCGGGCGGCGTCAGCCCGCGCGCGAGGCGCGCTAGAGGCGCTCGATGATCGTGGCGGTGGACATCGCGCCGCCGGCGCACATGGTGATCAGGGCCGTGCTCGCATCCTGCCGCTCCATCTCGTGCAGAGCCGTGGTGATCAGCCGGGCGCCCGTGCTGCCCACGGGATGGCCCAGCGCGATCGCGCCGCCGTTGACGTTGACCCGGTCGGGATCCGGCCGGTGCACACTCATCCATGACAGCACGACCGACGCGAACGCCTCGTTCACCTCGAACAGGTCGATGTCGCCGATCTTCATGCCGCTGCGGCCCAGCACCCGCTCGGTGGCCTGCACGGGCCCGTCGAGGTGGTAGTAGGGCTCGGCGCCGATGAGGCACTGGGCGACGATCCGCGCCCGCGGCCGCAGGCCGATGCCGCGCGCCCGGTCCGCCTCGAGCAGCAGCACCGCGGCGGCGCCGTCGGAGATCTGCGAGGACGTGCCCGCGGTGTGCAGCCCGCCGTCGAGCACCGGCCGGAGCCCGGCCAGCGCCTCCAGGCTGGTCTCGCGCAGGCCCTGGTCGCGCTCGACCGTGCGCGTCTCGCCGGTCGGCCGGCGTTCGGAATCCAGGACCGGCGCCTTGACCGGGACGGTCTCGCGGTCGAACCGCCCCTGGGCCCAGGCCGCCTGGGCCAGCGTCTGCGAGCGCAGGCCAAAGCGGTCGATCTCGTCGCGGGACAGCCCGCGCCGCTGCGCGATCCGCTCCGCGGCCCCGTACTGGTTCGGCATGTCGATGTCCCAGGAGTCGGGCCTGGGCGTTCCGACGCTGTTACCGACGTTCGAGCCCAGCGGTACCCGGCTCATCGCCTCCACCCCGCAGGCGATGCCGACCTCGATCGCGCCGGCCGCGATGAGGCCGGCCACCACGTGAGCCGCCTGCTGCGCCGAGCCGCACTGCGCGTCGAGGGTCTGGCAGCCGGTCGCGTACGGGAGCCCCGCGTGCAGCCAGGCGGTGCGCGTGATGTTGCTCGACTGCTCGCCCGCCTGGGTCACGCAGCCGCCGGCCACCTGCTCCACGTCGGCGGGCTCGAGGCCCGCCCGGTCCAGCACGGCGCGCTGCGCGGCGCCGAGGATCTCCGCGGCGTGCAGGCCCGACAGCACGCCGCCGCGCTTGCCTATCGGGGTCCGGACCGCCTCCACGATCACCGCAGTGCCCACCGCAGTTCCCCTTCAGAACTAGAACATGTTGCAGTTATGCTACCGGAAGACCGTGCTAGCGGAAGGTCGAGGCAGCCATGGCCGAGCCCATCACCCAGCAGCCCAGCATCCCGCCGGGCTTCGACTTCACCGATCCTGACCTGTACGCCCAGCGCGTGCCGATGGAGGAGCTGGCCGAGCTGCGGCGCGCCGCTCCGGTCTGGTGGAACCCGCAGCGGCGGGGAGTCGCCGGCTTCGACGACGAGGGGTACTGGGTGGTCACCAGGCACGCGGACGTCGTCGCGGTGTCCCGGGACAGCGATACGTACTCCACCTGGGAGAACACCGCGATCATCCGCCATCAGGAGGGCACGACCCGGGACCAGATCGAGCTGCAGCGGTTCGTCATGCTCAACATCGACCCGCCGCAGCACACCAAGCTGCGCGGCATCGTCTCCCGCGGTTTCACCCCGCGCGCCATAGCCGGCCTGCGCGGGGCCCTGGCGGCCCGGGCTGAGCGCATCACGGCGGATGCGCTGGCCCGGGGCAGCGGGGACTTCGTCACCGAGGTGGCCTGCGAGCTGCCGCTGCAGGCGATCGCCGAACTGCTCGGCGTGCCCCAGGAAGACCGGCGCCAGGTCTTCGACTGGTCGAACGATATGGTGGGCTACGACGACCCGGAGTACACCGCCGACCCGGCGGTCGCCGCCGCCGAGATCATCGGCTACAGCATGGCGATGGCCGAGGACCGCCGGCAATGTCCCCGGGACGACATCGTGACCAAGCTCGTCCACGCGAAGGTCGATGGCGGCAACCTGTCGGCGGACGAGTTCGGCTTCTTCGTGATCCTGCTGGCCGTGGCGGGCAACGAGACCACCCGCAACGCGATCTCGCACGGGATGCTCGCCTTCCTCGACCACCCCGACCAGTGGGAGCTCTTCCGGGCCGAGCGGCCTGACACCACGGCCGACGAGATCATCCGATGGGCCTCCCCGGTGACCGTGTTCCAGCGCACCGCGCTCGCCGACACCACCCTGGGCGGCCAGCAGATCCGGGCCGGCGAGCGGGTCGGCCTGTTCTACCGGTCGGCCAACTTCGACGAGGAGATCTTCGACCGCCCAGAACGGTTCGACATACGGCGCAGCCCCAACCCGCACCTGGGCTTCGGCGGCAGCGGCGCGCACTTCTGCCTGGGCGCCAGCCTGGCCCGGCTGGAGATCGACCTGATCTTCACCGCGATCGCCGACACCATGCCGGGCATCCGCCTGGCCGGCGACCCGGTGCGGCTGCGCTCAGGCTGGCTGAACGGCATCAAGCGCCTGCCGGTCACCTACGCCTGACCACTGCCGTCCTGCCGCTGGCGGCGGTTCCGCAATGCCGTGCTCAGCGGCAAGACTGCCGATAGACGGCAGCCACGTCCGCCTTGCCGGACCAGACCCGCTGCGAGGCCGAGGCCGACGGCGCGCGGGTGGAAGCGGGCGCTTACATGCGCGGCCCCGCATTGATCGGACCCGGCACCGAGGTGCGGCACGGAGCCTACCTGCGCGGCAATGTACTCACCGGGGCTGACTGCGTGATCGGCCACGCCACCGAGTGCAAGACGGCGATCTTGCTTGACCGCGCCCGGGCGCCACACTTCGCTTACGTCGGGGACTCGGTGCTGGGCAACGACGTGAACTTGGGCGCCGGGACCAGGTTGGCGAACTTCAAGATCGTGCCGGGAACGATCGCGGCGCGCCATCCGGACGGCGCCAGCGTCGATACCGGCCTGCGCAAGCTCGGCGCCCTGCTCGGCGATGGCGTCCAGATCGGGTGCAACGCCGTGACTTCTCCCGGCACGGTAATCGGACGCGAGTCGATCGTCTACCCAGGAGCCTCGCTGCAGGGAACCATCCCTCCGGGCTCCGTAGTGACCTGGAAGTCTGAGCTCGTCATCCGGCCAAGGCCGCAGAACATACCTCTGCGCTAGCCCGAAAAGATGACCTCAGCCGGGCGCGCGGCAGCCCCCGGCGGAGCGCAGCGGAGCCGGGTGAAGCTGGTTACCTGGGTCAGGCGGCCTGGGTGCCGGCTGGGCCGCCGGGTTCGGGTTCTGGGAGGCGGCAGAGGGTGACTTCGAAGCCGAGGGCGCCGAGCTTGCCGACGTGGCGGGCGATCTGGCGTTGGACGCCGGCCTGGCGGTCGTAGTAGTCGACGCCGAGGTCGGCATAGCGCATGCCGGGATTGGACAGCAGCTTGTGGTAGACCC
>WNFL01164069.1_pt2 | contig 10031 bp, 8 predicted proteins | sample 5400361 | NCBI WGS metagenome assembly WNFL01 (sample SAMN13153351, study PRJNA577476) | soil metagenome | isolation source: 40 cm soil on Douglas fir-dominated hillslope | place: USA:California | collected 2013-09-17
CGTAATATCCGCCATAATGCGCCGCCGGCAGATCCAGCATTGCCAACGCGCCCGCGCCCAATGCCTCAATTTCGGCAAAAGGTTCCTTCTGGCCGCCGTCGCGAACGCGACCGCTGGAACCGACCCAAATCGCGCCGGATTTCTCGACCACCGGCAGCAAAGCGGCCGCGAGACCCCCCGTCATGGGTTCATTGGCTTTGCCGCGAGCTACGCGATTTGAGACGACGACGAGGTTCACAGGTTCCTCTCCTGATGCTCGCAAGTTAACAACCATTCATCAATATGGTTCCCCGTCACCCTTTCAACGAAATCAAACCAAATTCGGGCGATGCAGCGGCGGAACCCCGGCCCACCGGCTGCGAAGAAATTTATTCAGGGAACACCTGATCGTTCGCAAAACCGCCTCGATTTCGTCAACGCCGACGAATGCTCGCGTCGATCATGGTCGGACTGCGGCGTTTTCGTTATCGAGCAGACGGGCGAGCCACTCGCGGACGTCCCGAGGTTCGTCGAAATGGTAGGCCACGCCTTTCGCACGCCTGCCCACGGAGAACGCGAGACCGCCAAGATCAGGCATGAGGGCGAACACCGATTCGTCGGTGACATCGTCGCCGATGAAAATCGGACGCCGGCCCTTGAAAGGCTCGTGGGTCATCAGTTCAAGCACGCCGGTTGCCTTGTTAAAGCCCGAATGCTTGATCTCGCAGACGCATTTTCCGGGCAGCACTTCGATCGGCGCGTTCGGCAGATCGGCCCTGATCAGGGACACCGCCGCGTAAATCGCCTTCTCCGCATGCGGCGCCAGCCGGTAGTGCAACGCCAGCGAATAGCCCTTGTCTTCCAGCAGAATGCCCGGGCTGAGTTTGGCAATGGCCGCCAACCGCCGCTTCAGTTCCTTGTCCATCGGCGGAGCATGGGTGGCAACGGCTTCGCTATCCGTCGAGATGCGCATTTCCGCACCGTGGCCTCCGACGGCCGGAAATTGTTCGGGGGCAAAAATCAGATCGATATCGTTCAGCGAGCGTCCGCTGACGAGTGCAAGGGCGCCGGAGGTCCGTATCAGCAGGCGGTTGAGGGTTTTTGACAGACCCGGCGGCACCCACACCTCGCGCGGCGTCGGCGCAAGGTCGAGCAGGGTGCCGTCGATATCGAGCAGGATAGCGCATTCGTCCAGCCGCCGCACAAGTTCGCTCGCCTCCGGAACCGCCGTCCGCGACGCCTTCTCCGGCGATGGAATGTCGTTTTGCAATGGCATCTCGGCCAAGTCCTGTTTCATTTCATTCCTGATTGATCATTCTACTCCAGAAAGGCCAGTGGCCGTGCAACCGATTCCAGCGCCCGGCGCTCGGCGGCGATGGCGTAACGCCACGCGATGACAGCCGCAGCGATCATCAGTCCCGAGCCCAGAAGATAGCCCGCGAAAACGCTGGTGCGCGATCCGGTATCGATCAGCGCCCCGAACAGAGCGGGGCCGGCGACGCCGCCAATTCCGGTTCCGACCGCATAGAACAGCGCGATCGCCAGCGCACGAACCTCCAGCGGAAAGGTTTCGCTGACGGTGAGGTACGCTGCACTGGCGGCAGGGGATGCAAAAAAGAAAATCACCATCCATGCGATGGTCTGGGTCTGCGCGCTCAACGCGCCGATCGAAAACAAATAGCCCGAAACCGCGAGCAGAACGCCCGAAACTCCGTAGGTGAACGTAATCATGGCGCGGCGGCCCAGCGTGTCGAACAGCCGGCCAAGCAGCAACGGCCCGAGAAAGTTGCCGGCTGCGAAGGGCAGAATGTACCATCCGACCTGGTTCGACGCGATCCCGAAGAATTCGGTCAAGACCAGCGCAAAGGTAAAGAAGATCGCGTTGTAGAAAAACGCCTGCGCGGTCATCAGCGCCAGCCCGACCAGCGAGCGCTGGCGATAAAGCGAGAACAGCGTGTGCGCCACCTCGCGCAGCGGCGTATGATCGCGCATCTTCAGCTTGATTTTTGGCCAGGCATGCTGATGCGGGTCTTGCACTTTTCCGGTCACCGATCGTTCGATGTCGGCAACGATCGCATGCGCAGAATCGGGATGACCGTGAATCATCAGCCACCGCGGGCTTTCGGGGATCCACATTCGCATCACGAACACCACGAGACCGAGACAGGCGCCGGTGAAGTAGGCCAGCCGCCATCCCAGATCGGCGCCGATCAGGTGCGGATCAAGCAGGACGATCGCGCTCACAGCACCGATCGCAGCGCCGATCCAGAAGCTGCCGTTAATCAAAAGATCCGTCCATCCGCGATAGCGCGCGGGCACCAATTCCTGAATCGTCGAATTGATCGCGGTGTATTCGCCGCCAATCCCGGCACCGGTAAGAAATCGAAACAGCGCGTAGCTCGCCACATTCCAGGACAGCGCGGTGGCAGCGGTGGCGGTGAGATACAGCGCCAATGTGATGAAGAACAGTTTCTTGCGCCCGATCCGATCGGTGAGCCAGCCGAACCCCAGCGCGCCGAGCACGGCGCCGGCGAGATAGGCGCTGTTGGAAAACCCGACGTCAAAATTGGTGAACTGCAGTGTCGGACTTTCCTTCAGTGCGCCGGACAATGCACCGGCCAATGTGACTTCCAGTCCATCGAGAATCCAGGTGATGCCGAGGGCCAGCACAACGCGGGTGTGGAAGCCGCTCCAGCGCAGACTGTCGAGACGCGCGGGAATACTGGTCTCGATGATGCGATCTTGATGCTCTCGTATCGGCGCCGTCGCGACATCAGCCGAAACACCATCAGCCGAAACAATCGTCGCATCGCTCAGGGCAGCCATGCCGCATTGCTCCAATGCTCGCCGTTAATCTACACGCACGACAACGTTAGCGCCGTGATTGAATGCCGAACTGCGCTGAAAGTCCATCGGACTAGACCAATGACAAAACACCCGGAGTGAAACGTTCCAAGGTTCTGAGGCGGCTCTGAGGCGTGACTTCTCAAACGTGACAGCGCAACTTTTCATGCGAGCCACTCTACTAACGCCTTTCGGACATTCAGGTTCCCGCATTGCGGCGAAGGAACCGACCGGCTCCATCACCGTTCCTTGCCTGCACCGACATGGAGTCGATCATGGCGCGGTATCGGAAAAGCGCGCGTCCCCGCAAAGCGACCAGCAAAAGTGCGCGCAAGACGACGGCACGGAAGACGAACTCGGCGCGGAGAAAATCATCGCCCGGGAAGGCGTCACCAAAGCGCTGGTCGCAGCGCGTGACCCGGGAAAGCGACGCGCTCGATCTGAAACAGGGTGTGTTCAAACTAACCGACGCGAAGAAAATCGCGGCATCACTTAAGCGCTCGGCGGAACGAAGCTCGCGCCGCAAGACAGGCGCCTATCGCTCGGCGCTCTCGATGCTGACCTTCTATATCAACCGCGCCGGCAAGACCTTGCCGAAAACCCAACGCGACCGGCTGCAGCGCGCGAAGACCGAGCTGAAGCGGCAGTTCGGAAGAGACTAAGGCCCTGTCATTCCGGGGCGCGCGAAGCGCGAACCCGGAATGACGGGAGTTAGGCCGCGCGGATGTTGGCCATGAAGCGGTCGAGTTCCTCGCGCAATCGCGTGCTTTCGGTCGACAAAGATCGCGCCGAATTCAGCACCTCCTCCGACGCCGCCCCGGTTTCCGTGGCGCCGCGATTCACTTGCATGATATTGGCGGCGGCTTCCTGGGTTCCCTGGGCGACGCTCTGAACGCTGCGCGCGATTTCCTGGGTCGCCGTGCTTTGTTGCTCCACCGCGCTCGAAATCGATGAGGCGATGTTCGAGATCTGGGCGATCGTGCCGCCGATCTCCTGGATGGCGATAACCGATTCCTGCGTTGCGTCCTGCATACCCGCAATGTGAGACGATATCTCGTCGGTCGCCTTCGCCGTCTGGCCGGCCAGCGATTTGACCTCGGAGGCGACGACGGCAAAGCCTCGACCGGCCTCACCCGCGCGAGCTGATTCGATCGTGGCATTCAGCGCCAGCAGATTGGTCTGTTCGGCGATCGCGGTAATCAGCTTGACCACGTCGCCGATCTGCTGCGCGGCGCGCGACAGTTTGCCGATGCGCCCGTCGGTCTGCTGGGCCTGAAGGACTGCCGCCTCCGCGATCCGGTTGGATTCGCGCACCCGTCGTCCGATTTCATCAACCGAGGCGGAAAGCTCCTCCGTGGCGGTGGCGACCGACTGCATGTTGCTGGACGCCTCATCCGATGCGCCGACGACCTGGCTGGAAAGGCTCTGCGTGCCGCGTCAATGTTCCGGCGGCCTGTTCGAGCTGAACGGCCGATGCCGAAACGTTCGAGACAATGGCGCCTACCGCCGCTTCGAAATCGTCGGCAAAGCGAATGAGCTCGGTGCGGCGCGCCGCGCTGCTCGCCTTATTCTGGGTATCCTGGGCCGCGGCGTCGCGTTCGGCTTTGGCGACGGCTTGCACCTTGAACTCTTCCACCGCGCCCGCCATCTCGCCGAGTTCATCCTTGCGCCCCAAGCCCGGCAGCACGACATCGAAATTGCCGCCGGCCAGCTCGCGCATCGCCTTGCACATCGCCGTCATCGGCCGGGAAATTCCTTTGCCAAGCAGCAGCGCCAGCACGCCGCCGAGCAGGAAGCCGCCGGCCGCGAGCATCACAATCAGCCGCTCGGTTTCGCCGATGGTCGCGTCGGACTCGGCTTCAAGCTTTTGTTGATCGGAAAGCAGAGCCGCCTTCATCGCGCCTGAGCCCTGCATGATCGCGGTCGCAGACTCGGCCATTTCGATCGTCAGTTCATCGATCGATTTCGAATTCTCAATCAGTTTGGTCAGGGCTTGCCGATACTCTTCAAGCAATGTCGAGGCCTCCTTGAGGCCCTGCACGATCTTTTCATCGGTCGACGGTATCGCGTGAAGCGAGTTTTCGACGAACTTGATGCGCGCCAGCGCGCTGGCGGCCACCGTCTGGTCGGAATTGATCACGAAGGTGCTGGCGAGCGCCGTTACTGTTTGAAATTGCGCCGCCACTTTTTTCACGCCGAATTCGATCGCCTGAAGCTCCGTGTCGTTGGCGTTGCTGGGCAGATCGTCGAGCTTGTAACGCAGCATGTTGCCGCCACGCGTGAGCTGATTCTGCGTCACCAGCACGCTCTCGGCCTTGACCTTGAGAATATCGGCAAAAATCTTGGTGAAGGCACGGAATTCGCGGGCCAGGCGTGTGATCTGATCGAGCCCCGCCGGATTGGTGGTGCCCTTCATCGATTGATCGATGGCGTCTTTGAGACTGGCTTCGGCGGCCAGCGCCGCCTTGCCGTCGTCTTCCTTGCCGGTGACGACATAGTAACGCGCCAGCGTCCGGTACGAGATCAGTTCCCGATCGATGTTGCGCGCCAGATCCGCTTCCGAGACACTGTTACGGTAGGACGCTACGCCTGCGGAAACGCGCTCAAAGCCAAGATAGGCGATGCCCATGCTGGCCGCCGAGATCGCCAGAACGACGGCAAAACCGAGCATGACTTTGGCGCGAAAGCGCAAGGCAGGGAACTTTGGCGATAGCGATTGAGGCCAGATACGCTTCAATATTCCCACCCCGGACCCCCGTCTTCTTCTTTCAAAAGCCAGCCGTACCCGGGAACGTGAGTTCCCCGGCGCCGAGGCCGAAAATTAGAGCAGAATGGATAAAGGGCCGTAAATTCGGGCCAAGTCCCTCCTCCAGAGGGCGACTGAAGGAGAACAAATCGTTCCCGTCATGGGCCGGGCTTGTCCCGGCCATCCACGTCTTTCTTGCTGCCCGGGCTGTTGAGACGTGGATGCCCGGGACAAGCCAGGACAAGCCCGGGCATGACGAATCATTTTCGTCCAGATTCTCAGGGCCGCCTATGCTGCCCGGGCTTCGGGGGCCTCGGGCGGCGCCAGTACCTGACAATTGGAGGCCAGTTGCAGCTTCGGCTCGGTCAGAGTCTGCAGCTTCTCAAGCGTCATGCCGGGAATCATCTCGATCACGACCAGTCCCCGCGGCGTCACATCGATCACCGCGAGGTTGGTGTAGATGCGCTTGACGCAGCCGGCCGCCGTGAGCGGATAGGTGCAAGCTTTGAGGATGCGCGGCTCACCCTTCTTGCTGGTGTGCTCCATGATGATGCGGATTTCCTTGGCGCCGACTGCGAGGTCCATGGCGCCGCCGATGCCGGGCGGGAATGCCGGGTCCTCGGTGGTCCAGTTCGCAAGATCGCCCTTTTCGGAGACCTCGAAGGCACCGAGCAGGCTGACATCAAGATGGCCGCCGCGGATCATCAGGAACGCGTCGGCGTGATGGACGAAGCAGCCGCCGGGGACCAGCGTGGTCAGGTTCTTGCCGGCGTCGACCATATAGGGGTCTTCCTGTCCGGGCTCCGGCTTCGGACCCATGCCGAGGATGCCGTTCTCGCTGTGAAAGATCACTTCGCGCCCCGGCGGCACGTAGCTCGCCGCCAGGGTCGGGATGCCGATGCCGAGATTGACATAAGCGCCTTCGGGCAAATCCTGCGCAGCGCGCCATGCCATTTGTTCACGCGTCAGAGGCTGATAGGATTTGGGGGTCATGCATGTGCTCCGACAACGACGATGCGATCGACAAAAATACTCGGTGTGACCACCGCTTCGGGATCCATGTCGCCGAGTTCCACCATTTGATCGACCTCGACCACGGTCAACTCGGCAGCCATCGCCATCACAGGGTTGAAATTCCGCGCCGACTTTATGTAAGTCAGGTTGCCCCAGCGGTCGGCCTTGTTGGCTTTGAGCAGCGCAATATCGCCCTTCAGCGGCTTTTCGAACACGTGCAGCCGGCCATCGATTTCCCGGGTTTCCTTGCCTTCCGCGAGCTTGGTGCCGGCTGAAACCGGCGAGAAAAATCCACCGAGGCCTGCCGCGTGGCAGCGCATGCGCTCACTGATGGTGCCCTGCGGGACCAATTCCAGCTCGAGGCTCTTGGCCCGGTAGGCTTTCAGAAAGGCGCTGTAATCGCCGGAGCGCGGATAGGAGCAGATCACCTTGCGCACGCGGCCTGAATTGATCAGCCGGGCCAGACCGTAATCGCCATTGCCGGAGTTGTTGGCGACAATGGTCAATTCCCTGGCGCCTTGTTCGTGAAGCGCATCGAGCAGATTGTCGGCGACGCCGACGGCGCCAAATCCGGCCACCAATACCGTTGATCCGTCCCGAACGCCTGCTACGGCATCGGCGGTGGTCTTTACTTGCTTGTCGATCACGTCAAAGGGCTCCCTTAGGCGGCATTGTCGTTTGGTGTCCGTGGCTTATGCCAGGACCAATTGGTCCGAAATAGACCATCAACTCCGGCGCCGAGAAAGCCACAAATTTGCAGTCGTGATACGCATCACCTCCCCATGGGCTCCCCCCGGCGAAGGTCTGGATGACAGATGTAACGCAAATGGCAGCCCCGTGACTTCCGCGACGAAAATCCTAGTTGCAAAGTCCCGCCCCGGTGCTTCTAATTGGAATAATTAGAAAGCATCGGGAGGTATCAGGCGTGTCTACCATCAAATTGACGGTGAACGGCAAGGCGGTCTCGGCCGAGGTCGAGGACCGGACCCTCCTTGTCCATCTCCTGCGCGAAAATCTGAATCTGACCGGTACCCATGTCGGCTGCGACACCAGCCAGTGCGGCGCCTGTGTCGTGCATATCGACGGCCGGGCGGTCAAATCATGCACCGTGCTGGTCGGACAGGCCAACGGCGCCAACGTCACCACCATCGAGGGCATCTCGAAGGGCGACGAGTTGCACCCGATGCAGGCGGCTTTCCGCGACAATCACGGGCTGCAGTGCGGTTACTGCACGCCGGGCATGATCATGTCGGCGATCGATATCGTTAACCGCAGTGGCGGCCATCTCGACGAGGACACCGTCCGGCACGAGCTGGAGGGCAATATCTGCCGCTGCACCGGCTACCACAACATCGTCAAATCGGTGCTCGACGCCGCCGGCCGCATGAAGGTTGCGCAAGCCGCGGAATAGGCGCGGCCGATTGCCGACGATCACTTCGAGACCGCCGAATTTCGATGGAAATGGCGGAAAAACAAACTCCGGTAGGGAGATCAGGACATGGGCGTTGAAGGCATTGGCGCAAGCGTGGTGCGCAAGGAAGACCGGCGTTTCATCACAGGCAAGGGTCGCTACGTCGACGACATCAAGCTGCAGGGCATGACCCATGCGCATTTCGTTCGCAGCCCCCACGCGCATGCCAAAGTGAAAAGCATCGACTCTTCCGCCGCGATGAAAATGCCCGGCGTGGTCGGTGTGCTGACCGGACGAGAAATCGTCGACGACAAAGTCGGCAATCTGATTTGCGGCTGGGCGATTACCTCGAAGGACGGCACGCCGATGAAGATGGGCGCGTGGCCGGCGATGGCGCCGGAGACGGTGCGTTTTGCCGGACAGGCGGTCGCGGTGGTGATTGCCGAGACCAAGAACCAGGCCAAGGATGCGGCGGAAGCCGTCGTCGTCGATTACGAGGAGCTTCCCGCCGCCGCGGATATTCGCGCTGCGATCAAGCCGGGCGCGCCGCAGTTGCATCCAGAAGCACCCGGGAATGTGATCTACGACTGGGCGATCGGCGACGAGGCCGCCGTCAAGGATGCATTCAGCAAGGCGGCCAATGTGGTGTCGCTGGAACTCACCAATAACCGGCTGGTGCCGAATGCGATGGAGCCGCGCGCGGCGATCGCGGAATACAATGAGGCCGAGGAACATTTCACGCTGTACACGACCTCGCAGAATCCGCACGTCGCCCGTCTGGTGCTATCGGCATTCTACAACATCGCGCAGGAGCACAAGCTGCGGGTAGTGGCGCCCGATGTCGGCGGCGGTTTCGGCTCCAAGATCTACATCTATCCGGAAGAGATGGTGGCGCTGTGGGCCTCCAAGAAGGTGCGGCGTCCGGTGAAATGGACCGGCGACCGCTCCGAGGCCTTCCTCACCGACGCGCATGGTCGCGACCATATCTCTACGGCGGAGATGGCGTTCGACAAGGACAATAAAATTCTTGGCTTGCGGGTGAAAACCCACGCCAATCTCGGCGCCTATATGTCGTTGTTCTCGTCGGCGGTGCCGACCTATCTCTACGCGACGCTGCTATCGGGCCAGTACAATATCCCGGCGATCTATGCCGAGGTGGTGACCGTCTATACCAACACCGCACCGGTCGATGCCTACCGGGGCGCCGGCCGTCCCGAAGCGAGTTTCCTGCTCGAACGTGTGATGGAAACGGCGGCGCGACAGTTGAAAGTCGACCCGGCGGAATTGCGCCGCAAGAATTTCATCACGAGCTTCCCGCACCAGACGCCGGTCATCATGGCTTACGACATCGGCGATTTCGGCGCGTCGCTCGATTCGGCGCTGAAGGCGATCGACTACGCCGGCTTCCCTGCGCGCAAGGCGAAAGCCAAGTCGGAAGGCAAGCTGCGCGGCATCGGCTTCTCCTGTTATATCGAGGCCTGCGGCATTGCGCCCTCGAAAGCGGTCGGCAGCCTCGGCGCCGGAGTCGGCTTGTGGGAATCCGCGGAAGTTCGCGTCAATCCGGTCGGCACCATCGAAATCCTCACTGGCTCGCACAGCCATGGTCAGGGTCACGAGACGACGTTTGCGCAACTGGTTTCAGAACGTCTTGGCGTTCCGATCAGCCAGGTGCAGATCGTCCACGGCGACACCGACAAGGTGCAGTTCGGTATGGGCACTTACGGCTCGCGCTCGATCGCGGTCGGCGGCACCGCCATTGTCAAGGCGATGGAGAAGGTCGAGGCCAAGGGCAAGAAAATCGCGGCGCATCTGCTCGAAGCGTCCGAAGGCGACATCGTCATCGAGAACGGCGAGTTCAAAGTCACCGGCACCGACAAGTCGATCGCGCTGCCGATGGTGGCGCTTGCCGCCTACACCGCGCACAATCTGCCCGACGGCATGGAGCCCGGCCTGAAGGAAACTGCGTTCTATGATCCAACCAACTTCACCTTCCCGGCGGGTGCCTATATCTGCGAACTCGAAGTCGATTCCGGCACC
>WNFL01278188.1_pt1 | contig 10029 bp, 9 predicted proteins | sample 5400361 | NCBI WGS metagenome assembly WNFL01 (sample SAMN13153351, study PRJNA577476) | soil metagenome | isolation source: 40 cm soil on Douglas fir-dominated hillslope | place: USA:California | collected 2013-09-17
AGTTCCCAACGATATCTTCGAAGACGTGGTTTTGCTCGCGGATCGCTAGGAATTCGGGGATGGTGTAGTGATCGCGCCGGTCATCACCATTTGCGCCGGTCAGATCGCGAACCTCAAAAACGACGGATCGCTGGAAGTCTCGGTAAGGGAAAGGATCGAAAACGACGTTATAGATGACGCTGAACATCACGGTGGTCGCGCTGATACCAAGCGCAAGAGCGAAAACGGTGATCAGCGCGAAGCGGCGATCCTTGGCCAAGCTGCGCAAGGCATACTGAAAATCGCGAAGAAAATCCTCGACGTGGTTCTCGATCCGCGCGTCACGGCAGTCCTGCTTTACCTGTTCCAGCCCGCCAAAGGCCAGATGTGCGCGGCGACGCGCCTCTTCCGGGGCCATGCCGGAGGCCGTGAAGTCCCGGACGCGCTGCTCCAGATGGAAACGCAACTCCGCATCCAAGCGCTTTTCCGCTAAGCGTTTCTGGAACAGATGGCGCAGCCGACACAGCACGGGAACTCCTACTCCGCGGTTCGGAAGATCAGTGCGACTGCTTCAGACAGCCGCTCCCAATTGACCATCTCGGTGCTAAGCTGCTTTCGCCCCGCTCGCGTAAGAGTATAGAACTTCGCATCTCGCCCCGTATCCGTTTCTTCCCACTTGGCTTGCAGCCATCCGCGGTCTTCCAGCCGGTGCAGCGCCGGGTACAGAGATCCCTCCGGCACTTGAAAGAAATCCCTGGATATCTGCTGAATTCTCTGTGAGATCGCGTACCCGTGGATCGGACCAAAAGCCACGACCTTCAGAATCAGCATGTCCAGCGTGCCTTTGAGAACTTCCATTTTTTCTTGTCCCATATAATCCCTAGATATCCTATGCTTATATCCATAGAACTTCTACGTGTCAAGGGAAAATGACGGACGGCCTAAAGGTTTTCCCGGAAACAGAAGTTTCTTAGAAACTTTTGCCGCGTTCAAACGTATCTTTAGCAGCAAAGTCGAAATTCACGATGAAAGGAGTAATGAAAAAAGCCGGGACAAACAGCGCACGCGGCCAAACAAAGCGAGGGCCGCGACGCGTTTTGTACCCGAAGTATTTGGAATCGAGGAGGGGTTAAACAGACCGCCGCGCTTCTGGTTTGGCCGCCGGAGCGATGCGATCCCCAGGAGAAGCGCTACCCTCGCGGGTCCGCGCCTTTCATTTAACCCCCTCCCACTTTAGTTGGCTCCGATTTTCTGATGCAACCGCGAACGCACCCCGCCCCTGCGTCACGGCCGGAGGATCCTATGAGACCAAGTGTATGGGCCCTGCTACTGGTTCTGACTTCGAGGGTTAGCGCACAGACCGAGCCACCCCCTCATCCTTTCGTTCCCATTGATCAATCTCGCTTGCCGAGGCTTGAGGAGAGCGTCTCGACGCGCGAATTGCTCATTCCGCCCAAAGCGGTTAAGGAACTCCGGCGCTCGCAGACCGCGCTCCGGACGGGTGACATCCGCTCTTCCGCTCAGCATCTCGAAAGAGCTCTCCAGATTTATCCCCATTATTTGGAGGCGTACAATAACCTTGGAGGCCGATATATCGAACTCCATGAATATGAAAAAGCCGCTGTAGAGTTTCAGAAAGCGATAGAGATCGATCCGCGGGTCATGCAGCCCTTTAACAATCTCAGCGTCGCCTTTTTCCTCCTCAAGCGTTATCCAGACGCAGAGGCTGCGGCTCGCCGCGCACTCGATCTCGATCCACACAATTCCACCTCGCGCTATATGCTTGGCTGCATTCTAGCCACGGAGAAACGCAATCCGCTTGAAGCCATGGAAATGTTGCGTCAGACCAAGAGAGAGTTTCCGGATTCCAGGCTGCTCCTCGCCGAGATTCTGCTAAGACGCGGTGCTGTAGATGAGGCTGAAAACGAGCTGCGCGAGTATTTGAGCGTGCCCGGCGCCGAAAAAAAACAAAACGTCGAGCGCTGGCTCGCGCGACTCACGCAAAAATCGGCCACCACAAACAGCGCGACGCAACCCAATACGCCTTGATGTACAGCCGCCTGCATTCGAGACGCGGAATCTTCCGGGTTGAATCCGATAGCCACGTAATCGGTGATTTGTTGCGGGCCAAGCACAAGCGTGCGGCTGAGTGTTCTGTCGCCCTGTCTCTCGAATCTCAACATTTAGTTCCTCTCGCTTGTTCCGTTCGTTCCAGTTCGAGTTCCCGGCCAAGCGGCGAATTTCCCGTTGCCAGTCAACGGGCGTCTTGATAAAGAAGGACGACCGCATCTTCCGACGGCCCGACAAATCAGTTCAGGCCAATAGGCAGGCGCAGCCTTGGAGAGATTCAGGAAACGGGGTAGCTGAAATTGCGTACTACGAACTTGCGGTGGCATCGAAAATGTCTTGTGATCTTCTTGTGGACATTTTTTTGCCGGATCAGCATCTGTCGCACCTCAATCCATTCTTCTCTGGCCGAACGGTGCGCCTGATTCAGAAGGTAAGAGTGCGGAAGAAGTAGTGCGGTCGAATGAGTATGGCGAGCACATCATATCAAGTGTCCGTCATCCTTCCATCACGCCGTTCCTTCCCGGGAGGGAAAAATCCACAGGAGCTGCGGTCATCATCGTGCCGGGCGGTGGACATAGCGAATTATGGATGGATCACGAAGGCTACAATGTCGCGAAATGGCTAAGCGACCATGGTGTGGGCACCTTCATGTTGAAGTATCGCTTGGCGCGTGAGAAAGGCTCGACGTACACGATTGAAGGATCTGCGTTGGCGGATGTCAAGCGCGCCATCCGGCTGGTGCGAAGTCGAGCCTCAGAATGGGCATTGGATCCACGACGTGTCGGCGTGATGGGATTTTCCGCTGGTGGCGAACTGGCAGCACTGGCCAGCACGCGTTATCACACTGGTTTTGCGGGCGCGATCGTCTATCGCGTCTCTGAGTACGTGCCAGGGCAGATGTACGCAGTCGGCATCGGCGGCGGCAAACCCGTGGCCATCGCCAAGCCTTGGATCTTGCCGAGACGGGGTACGCCCGGTCTACAAGTGCGGTCAATTCCTCGACGTCCACCGAACCTCCAGAGCGACCGGCGGCGTCAAACCGTTACAAGGAAAACTGGTGACGAAGCGCAGCGTACCCTGACTGTCCTCAAAGGCAAGTCCTATCTGCTCTGAACCGCCTTTAAATCGCCCCCATTCTATGGGCACACTGGAACACGCTTCTCCGGAGAGATGTAACTGAACATTCCTTCTTGCTGGTTATCGTCGCCGCGCATTCACCCGCCTCCTTCTTCCTTCACTCAGACGAGACTCTCCCTTATATAAAGTTGCGGCGGAAAGAGGATTTTCAAAAAAATTGCTAGTCTTTCTGGAAGGCACGGTGCAGCGCATAGGAAACCTCGAGGGTAGAATTCCGTTACAAAAGGAGCTTAGTCAATGCCACCGTCACCGTACGTCCGGGCCGTAAGGGCCAAGATCGGAAATCATCTACTCATGCTCCAATCGGTAACAGTCATGCTATTCGACAACCAGGGACGGCTTCTGCTGGCACGGGACGCCGGTTCGGAGCTTTGGATGACTGTGCGTGGTGCCATTGATCCCGACGAAGGGCCTGCGGACGCAGCGCGGTGCGTGAGTGTTGGGAGGAAACAAGCCTGCTCGTTGAACTTACCCGCGTATTGGGTGTTTTCGGCGGTCCCGAGTTCCGGATCAATTATCCAAACGGCGACGCCGTATCGTACGTCGTGACTGTCTTTGAAGCTCGTTGGATCGATGGTGACGCCTCTCCGGATGGATTGGAAGCCTCGGCCCTGCGCTTCCTGTCGCGTGAGGAGGCCGCTAGCTTGCCGATGGCACCTTGGACTAAAGAGATGGTGACGCGCGTTTTCGAGCACAAAGGGATGCCGTACTTTGCTCGACCAACCTGGCAACCACCTGGCGCGTGAGATTTTGGACCTCAGTCGCAAGTTCTGCGAATGATCTGATAAGACGACGGCGTGCACCTCGCTGTCCAGTAACGGAGGCAGCGCCATTCTTGATAAAATCCGCCGACCTTGACTGTGAGCCTCCAAGTTAACATGCCAGTTCTGTAAGTGGCAGTTGAACCGTATTTTTCAACAAACTGCTAGGTCGGCTTCAGGCTTGGGCTTCTTCACGGGCATCCACTGGCGTACGGATCGGCAGCGAGTCAACTGAGCTTTATCACATTGGCTGCTTGCGGCCCCTTAGAACCTTGGACAATTTCGAATTCAACGGCGTCTCCTTCATTCAGGGTTTTGTATCCCTCGCCTACGATTGCCGTGTAGTGGACAAATACATCTGGACCGTCATCGCGCCCAATGAAGCCGTAGCCTTTCGAATTATTGAACCATTTGACTCGGCCCTGCACTTAGTCTCCTTCTTTGAATCGACCAAGTTTGGATCATGGCTCCGGGCCAGATAGTTATATTCGTAGTAATCGCTTGAGAGGCTGCCAGAGACGGTCCGAAAGATTAGAGCCGGAGGTGCCAAATGCCCCGTGCTCGAAGCAAACCCGCAGGGAAGGCAAAGGACGTCCAGGAGTCTCTGCTTCTTCTGAGTTTTTTTCCCCCTCATCGCGGAGTTCGCACTTGATCAGGGCCAGCTCCGCGAACTGCCGTTGCCCGATTGCCTTGGCAGATTCTGCTGCCTCAAACGCGTCCTTGCCGTCCAGCTGCACGGCAACGATAATGCCGTCGGGGCGCTCTCCTCGGGTCAGATATACAGGGGCGACACTCACGAGAAACGACTGTTGCTGCCCGCGCACTTTCATTCTGCGACGCAATAATTTAGGCGCACTCGAGTAGAGCGCGAGGGTGTCTACGGCTTCCGCCCAGCATGCCGAGGCGGGGTCGACCAAATCACCGGATGTGAGGCCTACAAGGTCTTCCGGTCTCTTATTCCAAAGCCGGGAAGCCGCCTCATTAGCAAGCGCGATGCGTCCTTCGGTGTCTTTCACAATCGCGGGTTCGAATCCCCCCTCTCCGTTCTTACTGATTATCGCTCTCGTGCGCCTTGGGGATGGTTCGAAGCGGCCCAGTATATCTCGCTGTTCTTCCTTCCCATAGGTTAGCCCTGCTTGCCAACTTTGTGCGAAGATACTTCCTGAGTAACAAGACTGACCCGGGGCCTGATGCCATCCTCACGATCCCACCAACCTAAGTGTGTTTCGCGCGCCACCGCAGTGCAAACCATTTGTGCGTTCCTTCTTCTGAATTCCGTGCTGGCGAAGCAAAATCCAGCGGAAAAGGAACCCCTCCGTGGCCAGCAGAGCGGCATGAGCACGGGCAGCGCGCATGCTCCAGTGAAGGACGCCCTTTCGCGACCGATTACGGCCGGAGGCTTTGTTGAAGGCGCACCGGTCATTTTTATCGATTTTACCCATAAAGCCGGCATCGACAGATTCCATCATCGGTCAGGAGGTCCCGAAAAAAGGACGATTCTAGAGACGCCTGGCTCCGGTGTGGCGCTGCTTGACTATGACAACGATGGTTGGCTTGATATTTATCTGCTGAACGGCTCAACATTTGCCGCGCTGAAAGGCAAAGAAGCTCCGCCACGCGCGATGCTGCTGCACAACAACCATGACGGGACATTCACCGACGTCACAGAAAAAGCTTGCGTGGCAAATGAAAGATGGGGCTTTGGCGTGGCGATCGGGGATTTCGATAACGATGGCTGGCCAGACATTTACGTATCGAACTTCGGCAAGAATCGCCTCTATCACAACAATCACGACGGGACGTTTACTGACATCGCAGAGACTGCGGGTGTTAGCCTCGGCGGCTGGTCGACCGGCGCGACCTGGGGCGACTACGACCACGATGGCTATCTTGATCTATTTGTTCCGGGCTACGCGAAGTTCGATCCCGATAATCCGCCGATCTCCGGCAAGGGTGGTCTTCCGGCCGGGTTTTGCCAGTTTCGTGGAGTCGAAGTCATGTGCGGTCCGCGGGGCTTGCCAGGGGAGGGTGATCACCTGTTTCACAACAATGGCGACGGCACGTTTACGGACGTGAGCGTGAAAGCGGGTGTCGCCGACGCAAAAGGATATTACGGCTTTTCATCCGTGTTTGTGGACGTGGATGACGACGGGTGGGTCGATTTGGCGGTCGCGAACGATTCCGTACCAAAGTATCTCTACCGGAACAAGCACGACGGGACGTTCGAAGACATCAGCTATCTCTCGGGATTTGCCCTGAACGACGATGGGCGTGAGCAAGCCGCCATGGGAATCGCAGTGGGCGACTACAACCGCGATGGTAAAGTCGATTTCTACATCACGAATTTTTCCGACGATTACAACACGCTCTACCGGAATGAAGGCGACGCGGCGTTTGCCGACGTCAGCTTTCGCGCTGGAATCGCGACACTGACGATCCCGTTTCTGGGCTGGGGCACGGGCTTTCTCGACTACGATAACGACGGGATGCTCGACATATTCGTCGCCAACGGGCACGTTTATCCGGGAGTTGATTTACAGGACTGGGGCACAACCTGGGCGCAGCGACCGCTGCTGCTGCGCAATCTGGATGGGTCGAAATTCCAGGAGGTGCCTGCGGCAACGGGAAGCGGCCTCGCAGTTGTTGTAACGGCACGAGGCGCGGCCCTCGGTGACTTGTTCAACGACGGTCATATCGACGTGGTCCTGAACAACATCGATTCGACGCCCACATTGTTGCGGAACGTGGTTAAGAATTCGAATCATTGGATCACGCTAAAGCTGTTGGGAGGCCCTAAGAGTCCCCGTGATGCGATCGGAGCCAAGGTTTTTGTCACGGCAGGAGGCGCGCGGCAACGCGGAGACGTCTTCAGCGGCGGAAGCTATGGATCGAGTTCCGACCAACGCCTGCACTTCGGCCTTGGAGCAGCAGCGAAAGTAGACCGTGTGGAGATTCACTGGCCTAGCGGCGCGAAAGAAGAGATCGCGATTCCCGCGGTCGACCGCATCTATACCGTGAAAGAAGGCAAAGGGATGGTCGCGCCGTGAAACGCTGGCCGAAAACCGCTGTTCGAAATTCCCGCTATGGAAACGTTGATACCAGATTTGCAATTCTGCTTCTCTGCTTGCTGCTTCCCGTTCCCCTGATGCTCGTCGCTGGGCAGGAGCACGCTTCCACTCCACCGGCGTCTCCATCAGGTACTCCCGGAAAGTTCGTGGATATTACAGCGCGCTCCGGCATAAATTTCCGGTACCAGGCGTCGCACACCTCCAAAAAATATCTGCCCGAAACCATGGGGGCGGGAGTGGCGCTCTTTGATTACGACAACGACGGGCGTCTGGATATTTTCCTGGTCAACGGCACGCCGCTCGGTGATCCAACACCGAAGGGAACGATTCCCCAGAAAACGGGGCCACAGTATTGGAACCGGCTCTATCACCAGAAGACGGACGGTACGTTCGAAGACGTCACGGAGAAAGCAGGGCTGCAGGGAACGGGATATGGACTGGGCGTAGCCGTCGGAGATTACGACAATGACGGCTACGAGGACCTGTATGTTACTGCGTACGGTGGGAACAAGCTTTATCACAACAATGGCGATGGCACTTTCACCGATGTGATGCAGAAAGCCGGCGTCGGAGGCAGCGGATGGTCGACGAGTGCGGCCTGGGTGGATCTGGATGGCGATGGATTCCTTGATCTGGTGGTGCTGCGGTATCTCGAATGGGATTTTGACGACATCTGGTGCGGAGAACACAAAGAAGGATACCGAGCATACTGCCATCCAGATTTCTTCAAGCCGGTTTCTCCGCTCGTGTATCACAACAACGGAGATGGAACTTTTACGGAAGTCGCCGCAAAGCTAGGACTCGCGCGGCCGGGAAAGGGTTTGGGACTGGCCATCGCGGACTACGATCGCGACGGACATATCGATTTGTTTGTGGCCAACGACTCGATGGTGGAGTTTTTGTACCACAACAAGGGAAATGGAACGTTTGAAGAGGTGGGGCTGCCGTCCGAAGTGGCCGTGGATATTGACGGGCGAACCTACGCAGGCATGGGCGTGGATTTCGCAGACTATGACAACGATGGCTGGCCGGATATTGTGGTTACTGACCTGGCAAATCAACGATACGCGCTGTATCGAAACAACGGTGATGGCTCATTCAAGTATGCGAGCACGACTACGGGAATCAGCAACATTACGCTGGCACACTCAGGATGGGGGATTCGGTTCCTGGACTACGACAATGACGGATGGAAAGACCTGTTGATTGCTCAGGGGCACGATCTGGATACAGTGGAGTTGACGCTCCCGAATTTGCGGTACCGCGAACCGATGTTGCTGGCGCGGAATACGGGCAAGAGCTTTGTCGACGTATCTGCGGAGTCTGGGGCGGTCTTTCAGAAGGCGTGGGTGGCGCGCGGTCTGGCGATCGGAGATTTGGACAATGACGGGTGCCTGGACGCAGTTGTGAGCACGAATGACGGACCGGCCTACGTGCTTCACAACGAGACACCCACGGAGAATCACTGGATTTTGCTGAAACTCGTGGGACATCAGAGCAATCGAGATGGAATTGGCGCGGAAGTGAAGGCAACGACCGCGAGCACCACACAATCTGCGACAGTGACGACGACCAGCAGTTACCTTTCAGCGAACGACAAGCGCGTGCATTTTGGTCTCGGGAAGGACAATGTGGTGCAGCAAATTCAGGTGCGGTGGCCAAGCGGGATTGTGCAAACATTGAAGGACATTCGTGCGAATCAGATTCTGCAAATCGATGAACCGAGCGGATCCGTGCGCTGGTAAGAAAAGGCAGGGACGCATTGCTGAGCGAGGGCTGCGGATGCTCTGTTCACTTCTTCTTCTGGTTTGGGCGATTCCCGGCACTTCGCAAACTTCCGACAATCTTGCACGCGGCTTGAGCGAGTTCAGGGCAGGAGACTACGGCGCGGCTGCTGCGCATTTCGCCCGGGCGGAAGAAGCTGCCCCGGGCGCGACCGATGCCCTGCTCTACGAAAGCAAAGCTCACGTTCATCTAGAGCAATTCACTGCGGCAGAGACTGCATTGCGGCGATATCTTCTGCTGCATGCTGCTTCCGGCGACGCGCTTTATTTGCTTGGCTATGTGTTGCATCGGGAGAGCAAAGCCACAGAGTCGCTGGAGACGTATACAAAAGCGGCGCAGTATCGGGCACCTGCCGGGGACGATTTGAAGATCGTTGGATTGAACTATGTTTTGTTGAATGACTATCCGGACGCGATCAAGTGGCTGGAGAAAGCCGTGAAGGCTGAGCCGAAGAATAAGGAAGCCTGGTATTTTCTGGGGCGCGCGTATTACACGAAATCCCGCGTTCCCGAAGCACGCAAAGCATTCTTAAGGGTGCTGGAGCTGGATCCGCGTGACGCCAAAGCAGAGAACAATTTGGGGCTGATTCTGGAATCGGAAGCGCAACCGGATGCGGCGATGGATGCGTATCGCAAGGCAATCCAATGGCAGGAACAAAGCGTGCGTCCGAGCGAGCAACCGTTTCTAAACTTGGGAAGTTTGCTGATGGAACAATCGCGGGTGGGGGAAGCGATTCCGCTGCTCCAAAAAGCAGTCGAACTCGCGCCGAGAGATGCGATTTGCCGCTTGAAGCTGGGCACGGCATATTTGGGGCTGGGAAAGTTAAAAGACGCGCAACGGGATCTGGAAAAGGCGGTGCAACTCGCCCCTGGTGATCCGGTCGCACACTATCAATTGGGAAAGTTGTACAAAGAGATGAAGGCTCTGGACCGGGCCAAGACGGAATTCGATCGCACAGCGGAGCTCCAGAGCCGTGCCGCACCCTCCAAACCACAATAGATTCCCCTGAAGGGACATGTTGAATCGGCCGCGGTCTCGTTGCCTAGCGGCGTGTTCGCAATTTCGGCAACCAATGGAAGGTAACTACAGCACCGGGCTGAAGCGTGTAGGTTGCATATTGGCTTTGCCAGGCGATGCTAAGGGTTATGGCACTCCCACTGGGATTGAGTGCCAGCAATACAATCGAGCCATCTAAATTACGGAAGGCAACATGTTTAAGCGGCGATTCC
>WNFL01004431.1_pt1 | contig 10028 bp, 9 predicted proteins | sample 5400361 | NCBI WGS metagenome assembly WNFL01 (sample SAMN13153351, study PRJNA577476) | soil metagenome | isolation source: 40 cm soil on Douglas fir-dominated hillslope | place: USA:California | collected 2013-09-17
CAGGCGGTGATCTCGGGCTCGTTCTCGCTCACCGCGCAGGCGATCCAGCTCGGCTATCTGCCGCGCATGCAGATCATCCACACCTCCAGCCGGCAAGAGGGACAGATCTACGTGCCCGCGGTGAACTGGGCGCTGATGCTCTCCTGCATCTTCCTCGTGCTCGAGTTCCGCGGCTCGTCGGGTCTCGCGTCGGCGTACGGCATCGCGGTCACCGGCACGATGGCGGTCACCACGTTCCTGTACGTGCCGGTCGCGATGCGCCGCTACGGCGCGCCCGTAGCGCTCGCGCTCGGCGCGGTTTTCCTGGTCGTCGATCTGGCGCTGTTCGCCGCGAACCTGCCCAAGACGCCGCACGGGGGTGTATTTCCGCTCGCGGTCGGGCTCGTGCTGTTCATCATCATGACCACCTGGAAGCGCGGCACGGACTTGCTGAATCGCCACCTGAACGACGTGACCCTGCCGCTCACCGCGTTCATCGCGGATGTCGCGCGCGAGAAGCCGCTGCGCGTGCCGGGCACGGCGGTGTTCATGTCGGGCTATCCCGACGGTCTGCCGCTCGCCCTCGGCCATCACTTCAAACACTCGAAGGTGTTGCACGAGCGGATCGTGCTCCTGTCCATCACGACCGAGCACGTGCCGTCGGTGCCCCGCAACGACCGCGTGCGCGTGGAGTTTCTCGGCGAGGGCTTCGTGCGAGTGACTGCGCGCTTCGGCTTCACTCAGACGCCGACGATCTCGGAGATCGTGCGCCAGATCGCCGCCACCGGCGTGCCCGTCAGCGTCGAGACCGCGAGCTTCTTCCTCGGCCGAGTCACGGTGCTCGCCTCGGGCAAGCGCGAGCTCGCGGGCTGGCGCAAACGCCTGTTCGCGCTGCTGCACTACACCGCGCAGCCGGCCGCCGGCTACTTCGGGATTCCGCCGGGCCGAGCCGTCGAGCTCGGCATGCAGATCACGATCTAGCGCGCCAGAGACCCGCCCCCAGCCCGAGCAGCGCGGGCACGAACAGCGCCGAGGAGATCAGCTGCAAGGCGACCGACCAGAACACACGCTCGGACATCGCTCCGACTTCCTCGAGGATGAGGGCGGCGTCCGTGGTGCCCGGCAACGGCATCAAGAACCAGGCAAGCCAGAAAGAGATCGCCGCTCCGACCCAGCAGCCGCCCGCGATGCGCGCCAGCGAACTCATGCTCGCGGAAGCTTCCACCGGGTATCTCCGGGCGAAATGCAGCGGATCGCCGCGCGCGCGGTGATACGATCGCGCCAGCCGCAACAGGCCCGAGGGAATCACCAATGCTTGCCCGCGTGCTGCGCCTGCTCCGGCGCGTGTCCGGGCTGGGCTCGGATCCGAACGTGCTCCGCGACCTGCTCGAGACCACGCCGAACCTGATCGGCTCGGCGTCGCGACTCGCGCCGAGATCCGCCAGCGCTCGATCTGTGACTTCGTGCACCCCGACGATCGCGCGCACGTGCGCGAAGCGGCCGCGCGCGTGCACACGCGCCGCGAGGCGGTGCCGTCGCTCGAGCTGCGCCTCGTCGCATCGGACGGGACGATCCTCGACGTCGAGGCATGGCTGGCGCCGATCCGCTACCGCGGGAAGGACGCGATGCTGATCCAGGGCCGCGACCGCAGCGCGCGCCGCCGAGCCGCTGCACGGCTGCGCGAGAGCGAGGCCGGCTACCGGAGGCTCGCGGAGCACTCCTCCGACATCATCAGTGAGCACACCGCGAGCGGCGACCTGATCTACGTGAGTCCGAGCATCGAGCGCGTGCTCGGTTACTCGCCCGAGCGCTGGGCGAACGAGCTCTCGAAGCAGGTCCACACGCTCACGCATCCCGACGATCTGCCGCGCGCGTGGGCGCTGCTGGCGACCGGCGAGCTGCCGCCCGCGCCCGAGATCCTGCAGCGCATCCGCCACGCGGACGGTGAGTACCGCTGGCTGCACACGCACGGGCGCCGCTTCGAATCCGCCGATGGCCGGCGCAAGGTCGTGATGGTGACTCGCGACGTGACTGAGGAGCAGCGCACGGTGGAGGCGCTGCGCGAGAGCGAGCAGCGCTTCCAGAGCCTCGCGCGCGCGGTGCCGGTGGGGATCTTCCGGATCGACAGGAAAGGCCGGCACGTCTATATGAACGAGCGCTGGTCGGAGCTCACCGGAATCCCGGTCGAGACGGCGCTGGCGAACCCGGGAAGCCGTCCGCTTCATCCCGAGGACGACGGCAAGATCCTGAAGGTCGCGCGCAGGGCGCTCGCGGAGGGCGTGCCGCTGCGCCTCGAGCAGCGGATCGTGCGCCCCGACGGAGAGGTGCGCTGGGTGCTGACGCAGGCGATGCCCGAGTTCGACGCCGCGGGCGCGTTCGCGGGCTGGGTCGGCACGCTGACCGACCTCTCGGACAAGCGGGCTTCCGAGCAAGCGCTCGCCGAGAGCGAGGCGCGCCTGCGGCTCGCGCTCGAGGGCGCGCAGATGTGCACCTGGGAGTGGGACGCTCCCGCCGGAGTCGTGCGCTGGTCGCCGAACGCCGCGCGCGTGTTCGGGCTCGGCGACGGCGAGGCGATGCCGGGAACGACGGACGGCGCCGCGACGCTCGTGAACGCGGACGACTTCCAGGCCGCGCGCAGCGTGGCGCTGGAGCGCGCGGAGCGGGGTGAGTCGTTCGAGCTCGAGTTCCGCCTCGCGCCGCGCGCGGGCGGCCAGACCCGCTGGGTCCTGGTGCGCGGGCACGCCGTGAAGGAGCGCCCCGGGATCTCGCTCGGCGTGGTCGCCGACGTCACACTGGGACGCCGTTTCGCAGAGGAGCGCGCGGAGCTCGAAGCGCGGTTGCGCGAGTCACAGCGCCTCGAGAGTCTCGGCCTGCTCGCCGGCGGCGTAGCGCACGACTTCAACAACTTGCTCGTCGGGATTCTCGGCAACGCGGAGCTCGGGCTGCAGCGGCCGATCGCGGATCCGGGCCTGCGCGAGTGTCTCGAGGAGGTCCAGCGCGCGGGCGAGCGCGCCGCGGGTCTCGTGCGCCAGATCCTCGCGTTCTCCGGCCGCGAGCGGATCGACTCCGAGCGCGTCGACCTGCGCGCCCTCGTCGGCGACACGCTCGAGCTCCTGCGGCACTCACTTCCCGCTCGCGCGAAGATCGACTGGTCGGCGCCGCTCGAGCCGGCGGCCGTCGACGGCGATGCGACGCAGCTGCGCCAGGTGCTGATGAATCTGGTCACGAACGCCTGCGAAGCGCTCCCGGCCGAGGGCGGGCTCGTCACGCTGCGAGTCACTACGAGCGCGGGCGCGGAAGGCGATCCGACCCCCTGGCTCGCGCTCGAAGTCGCCGACAGCGGCTGCGGGGTCGACGACGCCGCGCTGGCGCGCATTTTCGATCCGTTCTTCACGACCAAGGGAGCGGGTCGCGGGCTCGGCCTCGCGGTCGCGCACGGCATCGTGCGCGCGCACCGCGGCAGCGTGAACGTCGACAGCGCCGCCGGGCGCGGCACGCGCATGCGCGTGCTGCTGCCCGCGGCGGCGAACGCGCCGGTCGCCCCGGTCGCGCCCGCCGAGGTCGCGCCGCCGGCCGCCGCGCACGGCGAAGGGGCGATCCTGATCGTCGACGACGAGCGCGGCGTGCGCGAAGTCGCGCGGCGCGCGCTCGAGGGTGTGGGCTACTCCGTGCTGCTCGCCGCGGATCGCGGCGAGGCGCTCGCCCAGCTGCGCGCGCACGGCGCGGAGATCTCGGCGATCGTCCTCGATCTCACGCTCGGCGGTGAGTCGGGCGAGCTCGTGCTCGCGGAGCTGCGCGAGCTCGCGGGCAAGACGCCCGTGCTCGCGACCAGCGGCTACGCGGCGGAACCGGCGCTGCGGCGCCTCGAGGCGCAGGGCATCGCGGGCTTCGTGCAAAAGCCGTTCACCGCCACCAGCCTGGCGAACAGCATCGCCGGAGTGCTGCGCGCCTCGCTCAGTTGAAGCTGTCCCACTCGCCGCACTGCGGGCAGCGAAAGTGGAGCGTCACGTCCTGCGCGCCGCAGCCGCGACAGGCCAGGCGGTGCGGATCGCTGGGCAGGCGCTCGAGCAGCTCCTCGAACGCCTTCTTCGCGTCGGAGTCGCGGTTCTCGTGCAGCAGCACGCGCCCGATCTCCGCGTGCAGCGCGAGCTGACCCGGGTCGCGATCCAGGAGCCGCCGCAGCAGCGCCAGCGCCTGATCGGGGCGTGACTGCGCCGCGATGGTGCGCGCGAGCCAGAGAGCCGCGTCGGCGTCGTCGGGCTCGGCGTCGACCCGCTCGCGCAAGAGACTCTCCAGACCGGCCAGGTCGGCGAGCTTGCCATGCGCCTCCCAGAGCCGCGGATACACGAGCCGACCGATCGCGGGGTGCAAGCCGAGCGCGCGCCGAAACAGGCTGGCGGCCTTGCGCACGCTGCCCTCGCGGAGACGCTGATCGCCGAGCGCGAGATACGCCTCGGCGCAGTCCGGGTCTTGCCCGACGGCCCGCTTGAACGCGCGCCGCGCCTCGGCCTCGACGCCGCGCGCGGCGCGCGCGCGCCCGTGACCGGTCCAGAGATGCGCCAGGATCTTGGGCGTGGCCGGATCGCGCGCGCCGATCTGGTTGCGGATCTGCACCGCGCCCTCCCAGTCACCGCTCTCGATGCGAATGCGCTCGAGCGCGCGCAGCGCCTGGAGATTCTCCGGCTCGAGCTGCAGCAGGTCCTGGAAAGAAGCGGCGGAGCGCTTCAGGAAGCCTCCCGCGCGGAAGTCCAGCGCGAGGCCGAGGAGCGCCTCGCGGCGCAGCTCCTCGGCGATGTCCGGACGGAGCAGCAGGTTCTGGTGAATCTGGATCGCGCGGCCGATGTCCCCGCGCAGCCGGTAGAGGTTCGCGAGCGCGAGATACACGTCCGACGACGACGAATCGACGCGCGCCGCTTCCGCCAGCTGCGCCTCCGCCGCGGACAGATCGCCGGCCAGCACCAGGTGCAGCGCGCTGCGAAGCTGCGCCGTCGGCGAGCGATCGGGGCCGGTCTTCGTCGCCCGCCGACGCCGCAGCCAGTCGCGCAAGCTAGACCTTCTGCGCGCTCGACGAGCTCGCGGCGTCGCTCGCGATCGGCAGCGTGCGCAGCCCGTGCACCTCCTGCTCGAGCTCGCCGATGCGCTTGCGATCGCGGCGCGCGCTGATCTTGAGTCGCGCCAGCGGCCACGAGCAAGCCGCGAGCGTCAGGCTTGCGCCCAGCAGGAGCGAGCTCAGCAACGCGACCCAGAGGCGCGTGTCCCTGAACTCCTTGCCGAGCACATAGACCGAGACCTCCTGCTGATTCGCGGACACGAAGTAGCCGACGCCGAGCGCGAACAGAATCAGCGCGCCGATCGAGACCCAGGTCCTCATCGCGACCCGAGCCCGGCAAAACCGGGCAGCAGCTCGTCGAAGCTGCGCTCGATGTGGGTCGGAATCACGCGCGTCTCCCCGACGGTCGTCATGAAGTTCACGTCGCCTCTCCAGCGCGGCACGAGGTGGAAGTGGACGTGATCGGCGAAGCCTGCGCCGGCCGCGGCGCCCAGGTTCGCGCCCACGTTCAGGCCGTCGCAATTGTAAGTCGTTTCGAGGATCCGCGCGGAGCGCGCCAACAGCGACATCAGCTCCGCCTGGATGGCGGCGTCGAGCTCGTCGATGCGAGCACGGTGAGCGAATGGGGCGACCATCAGGTGACCCGGCGAGTACGGGTAGCGATTCAGCAGCACGAATACGCCGTTTCCGCGGTGCAGGATCAGGCGTTTGCGGTCCGCGACCGGCTCGTCGGGCTCGCAGAAGATGCAGCGCTGCGCCCCGCGCGCCGCCTCGATGTACTCGATGCGCCACGGCGCCCAGAGCGGCCGACGCTCGTCGGTGTCGGCTGCGCTCACGTCGGACCCGCCTTCAGGTGCGAGGGACCGCGCCGGCGCTGGGTCGCGCGCCGGCTCCCCCGACCTCCTGCTTCCGCTTCGCCTCGATCCGCTCTTTCAGCTCTTTGCCGACCTTGAAGAACGGCGTGCGCTTCGCGGGGATCTTCACTTCCTCGCCCGTCTTCGGGTTCCGGCCTTCGCGCGCTTCGCGCACTTTGACCTGGAAGCTCCCGAAGCCGCGAATCTCGATGCGGTCACCCTTGCGCAGTGACTCGGTCATGCAGTCGAAGATCGTGTTGACGACGGTCTCTGTGTCCTTTTTCGAGATGTGCGGAACTTTGACCGCAACGCGCTCGATCAGGTCACTCTTGGTCATTCCGGAGAGGTCCCCCACCCGCGTGTCTCCGTACCTTAGTGGTTTGCGCTCAAGTGTCCTCGCCGCTCGTGCCGCTGGAGCCGCCTCCGCGCAGCTTCGAGAGGGCGTCGGACGAGAACAGGTCGCCGAGCGTCGCTTTCTGCGTGCCCGACTGGGCGGCGACGCGCTTGATCGCGGCGCGCTCCTCGCGCTCGGCGATCGCGCGCATCGAGAGGGCGATCTTCTGCTCCGCGGCGTCGACGCGGACCACCAGGGCTTCCACCTCGTCGCCGACTTTGCACACGTCGGCGAGGTTCTCGACGTTGCGGCCGACCTCGGACGCGTACACCAGGCCCTCGATGCCCTCTTCGACTTCCACGAAGACGCCGAAGTCCGCGATGCTCGTGACCTTGCCCTTGATCTTGGAGCCGACCGGATACTTGCGCGGCACCTCGTCCCAGGGATTCGGCGTGAGCTGCTTCAGGCCGAGGGAGAACTTCTCGCTCTCGGTGTCGACCTTCAGCACCATCGCCTCGAGCTCGTCGCCCTTCTTGAACAGCTCCTTGGGGTCGCGGATCTTCTGCGTCCAGGAGATGTCGGAGACGTGGATCAGACCGTCGATCCCGTCCTCGATGCCGACGAAGACACCGAAGTTGGTGACGTTGCGCACGACGCCGCGCACCTTCGTGCCCATCGGGTAGCGCTCCTCGAGCAGCGACCACGGGTTCGGCTCGGTCTGCTTCATACCGAGCGAGATCTTGCGGTTCTGCGGATCGACCTCGAGCACGAGCACGTCGACCTCGTCGCCGATCGCGACGACCTTCGACGGGTGCTTCACGCGCTTGGTCCAGCTCATCTCCGAGATGTGGATCAGGCCCTCGATGCCGGGCTCGAGCTCGACGAAGGCGCCGTAGTCGGCCAGCGACACGACCTTGCCGCGGATGCGCAGGCCGATCGGGTAGCGGTCACCGATCGAGATCCAGGGATCGGGCTGGGTCTGCTTCAGGCCCAGCGAGACGCGCTCCGTCTCGGGGTCGAACTTCAACACGCGAACCCGCACCTGATCGCCGACCTGGAAGACTTCGGACGGGTGCGAGATGCGGCCCCACGACATGTCCGTGATGTGCAGCAGCCCATCGATGCCGCCCAGATCGATGAACGCACCGTAGTCGGTGATGTTCTTGACGATGCCCTCGACGACCAGGCCTTCCTTCAGGATCTCCAGCGTCTTCTGGCGCAGTGACTGGCGCTCGGTCTCGAGCAGCGCGCGGCGCGACAGGACGATGTTCCCGCGCCGCTTGTTGAACTTGATGATCTTGAACTTGTGCGGCTCGCCGATCATGCGGTCGAGGTTGCGCACCGGTCGCAGGTCGACCTGTGACCCGGGGTTGACCGACAGCCCCCCCTTCACCCGGCCGTTGATGACGCCCTCGACGACTTCCGAGTTGTCGTAGGCGCTCTGCAGGTGGTCCCAAACGCGCAGTCTGTCCGCCTTCTCCTTGGAGAGGACGATGACGCCGTCTTCGTTTTCGGACTGCTCGACCAGGACGTCGACCTTCTGCCCGACCTCGATGCGCGCGATGCCATCATCGTCGGCGAATTCCCATGTGGCGATCATGCCTTCGGATTTGCAGCCCACGTCGACGAGGACGTGTTCCGAATCCACGGAGAGCACGGTGCCGATGACGACCTGCCCTTCCTTCACGAGTGACTGACTGCTCTCGAAGAGCTCCGCGAAGGTCTCTTCGGCGGGGGTTTGCGCTTGGGCTGACATTACTTGCGTCGTTCTCCTGTCGGTTTCGTTCGCTGTCTTCGGTCGAGTTCGTTCACGCTCGCCCGGCCTTCCTCGAGCACCCGCTCGAGCTCCGGTCGATCCGCGCGTTCCAGTGCCTCTAGAATTGCCCCCAGGTTCTTCGTGAAGCGCGCTGCTTCTTCGGCGACGCGCTTGCGATTCATGAGCAGAATCTCGCACCAGAGCTTGGGGTTGGAGCGCGCGATGCGGATGAAATCGCGCAGTCCAGGTCCCGCCAGCTCGAGTCTCTCGTCTCCCGGGAGCCCCATCGCGTACGCGAACGCGACCACATGAGGCAGGTGCGAGAGCGCGGCTGCGATGGCGTCGTGCTCCTCGGGCGACTTCCGAACCGTGAAGGCACCGAGACACTGCCAGAATTCCTCAATCCGGTCCACCACATAAGGGGCCTCGCCGCCGGAGAGGGCCAGGATGCACGGCGCGCCGGCAAAGAGCTCGGGATCCGCGGCCGCAAAGCCCACCGCGTGGCCGCCCGTCATGGGGTGGGCGCCCACGACCAGATCGGGCCGCGGGAGGTGGCGTCGCGCCAGCTCGGCCACTGGCGCCTTCACACTCGCCAGATCGGTCAGCAGCGTCTCGGACCGTAGGTGGGGCGCCAGGCCCCGCATCACCTCGGCCATGGCCTCGATCGGCACGGCTAGAACGAGCAGATCTGCCCAGGCGGCGGCCTCGGCCAGCGAGATCAGCGGGATCGGGCCCGCGCGCTCGAGCGCGGGATCCACCCCCCGGACCTCGGTCGCGGCCCCCCGCTGCAGCGCGGCCAGAGCCGCCGACCCGCCCATGAGCCCCATTCCAATGACGCCCAGGCGTCCGACGACCGGGCGGCTCAACGCTTTCGCTCGACGGCCAGGCTGGCGAGGAAGCGCTCGTTCTCCTCGCGCGTCCCGACGGATACCCGCAGATGGGTCGTGAGACCGAAGCCGCCGAGCGGGCGGGCGATGACGCCGTGGCGCAGCAGCCGCTCCTGGAGCGCGTCGGCGGCGGGGCCGACCTCGACCAGAAGGAAGTTCGCGTCGCTCTGCGCGAAGGCCAGACCCTGCTCGCGGAGCCCCGCCTCGAGCTGCGCGATACCGTCGTGCGTGACCTTGGCGATGCGCGCGGTGTGCGCGCGGTCCGCGAGCGCCGCCGCCGCCGCGACCTGCGCGAGGCTGTTCACGACGAACGGATGCCGCGCCCGCTCGAGGTAGGAGATCAGGTCGGGGCTCGCGATCGCGTAGCCGACCCGCAGGCCGGCGAGCGCGTATGCCTTCGAGAACGTGCGCAGCACGACGAGCGTCTCGCGCTCGCGCAGCGCGGCGAGCGCGCTGGGAAAGTCCGCGCGACGCACGAACTCGAGGTACGCCTCGTCCGCCACCAACAACACGCGCTCCGGCAGCTCTCGTACCAGGCGCGCGAAGTCCGCCGCGCCGATCGACGTGCCGGTCGGATTGTTCGGGTTGGCGAGCAGCAGGAGGCGCGTGCGCGGAGTCACCGCGGCGAGCAGCGCCCCGACGTCGGCGCGGAACTCGCGGTCGAGCGGCACCTGCACCGGATTCGCGCCCGCGCCGCGGGTCATGATCGGGTACATGGCGAAGCTCGGCCAAGGGAACAGCGCGTCGTCGCCCGGCGCGAGGAAGCACTTCGCGAGCAGGTCGAGGATGCCGTCCGAGCCGCCGGCGAAGCAGAGCGCCTCGCCGGCGACACCGAGCTGTGTCGCGAGTGCGTCGCGCAGCGCGAAGCAGGTGTCGTCGGGATAGCGATTCAGGTTCTCCGCGGCCGCGAAGATCGCCTCGACCGCGCGCCGCGACGGGCCGATCGGGCTCTCGTTCGAGGCGAGCTTCACCGAGCCCGAGATGCCGAGCTCGCGCTCCAGCTCCTCGACCGGCTTTCCCGGCACGTAGGGCGCGAGATCGCGCACGTGCGGGTTCACGAGCTCGCGCAGCTTCACCGCGCGCCCTCCGCCTCGGGGTAGCTGCCGAGCACCTTCACGAAGTCACAGCGCGGGCGGAGCTGGGCGATCGCCGCGGCGACCTTCGTGTC
>WNFL01031516.1_pt2 | contig 10028 bp, 7 predicted proteins | sample 5400361 | NCBI WGS metagenome assembly WNFL01 (sample SAMN13153351, study PRJNA577476) | soil metagenome | isolation source: 40 cm soil on Douglas fir-dominated hillslope | place: USA:California | collected 2013-09-17
ACCTCTCCGGTTCGTGACCCCATTACCGGTCAGTATATAAGCCACTCCTCATACGCTTCTATCCAGTTTAATCCAATTGCTCAGGCGAACAACCAGGCCAATGACAACATTGACACCAACCTTCAGGAAAACATGACGTTCACCTGGCGCATCCTGGATAATCTGACGTTTACATCTACCAATGTTTATTCCCTTGGTTTTGGATATCGCCAGCAGGTTTATGGTCCCGGGACAGGCAACTATGACAACAAGTCGGATTATGCGCAGGCCAATACAAACCGAAACAGAAACTTCCTGAGCAGTAACTTCATTACCTACAACAAGACCGTAGGAAATCATGCCTTTGAAGTGACCGCGTTGTATGAATCAATGACCGGCCTCAACAATTCGGTGCAGGCCAAAGCTTCTAAACTGTCGACCTATGCTCTGGGCTATTATAACCTGAACCTGGGTGCTACGCAGAATACTTCCTCTGATTATTCTGCCGAAGGTCTGGTGTCGTATATGGGAAGGGTGGGCTATATATTTAAAGATAAATATTCGGTCAAGGCCAGTCTTCGTACGGATGGATCTTCTCACCTGACCGATAAATACAGTTCGTTTCCCTCCGTGGCCGTGGGCTGGACAATTTCAAATGAAGGTTTCATGAAAGATTCAAGAGTTATCAATTCACTGAAACTATGGGCTTCTTATGGTCAGACCGGTAACCAGGCAGTGGGTGCCTACTCAACGATACCTTCGATCAACACCGGTGGTCCCCAGCCGGCGTATTACTTCAATGGCACCACACCAACTGTTTCCACACCCCTGGGATCGCCGGTGTCGCCCTCTCTTAAATGGGAAGTTAAAACGTCCTATGATGTCGGTGTCGATGCTGAATTTCTCAATGGACGCCTAACGGTTCATCCTGAGGTTTATACCAACACAATTAATGACCTGTTATACAATTACCAGGCGCCATTCTACCTGGGAGGCCAGTCATACAACAGGAATATCGGCAGCATCTCTAATAAAGGTTTTGCTTTGACCCTTGGCGGAACGCCGGTTGCCGGGCCGAAATTCCGGTGGACGACAAACTTCACGCTATCGGTTAACAGAAACAAAGTGCTTAACCTTGGCGGGTTGGATAATGTGATAACAGGCGGCCCAACCGGACAGAACGTATTGAGAGTGGGCAGGCCGTTGGGCGAGTTTTATGGATACACCTTCCTGGGCACATGGAAAAGCAGTGATGCGGCAGAGGCTGCCTTATTCGGGATGAAGCCCGGCGATGCCAGGTTTGCCGATGTCAACGGCGATCACGCCTATACAACAGCCGACTACCGGGCGATTGGCAACGGTACTCCAAAATATAGTCTCGGGTTTATAAACGACCTGACGTACGGTAACTTCACTCTTAGTTTCATGTTTCAGGGAACACAAGGAGCCAAAAAGTATGGTCAGACTCTCGCATTTCTCTGGGGCGGCCTTGGCGACATGAAGAATGCGACGACGGCAGAAGCAGTTCCTGAGAACCTATGGACACCAGAACATGAAACAAACAATCCTGCATGGAGCAACACCAGCAAAAATTACAATCTGAGCAGCCGTTACGTATACGATGCAAGCTATATCAAGCTGAAGAACATTTCGATAGGATATCGTATACCGGCTACCACACTGGAGAAAATAAAACTTACGAATCTCGAGTTTTACGTAAGCAGCCAGAACCTGTTTTCAATTACACCCTACAAGGGTTATGATGCTGAAGTTGAAAACGGTGGTAATGCCAGCCAGCAGGGCCTGGAATTCGGAGTAATACCCAACCCAAGAACCTATACCGTTGGGCTCAGGGTAGGTCTTTAAACACTAATTACTTAATTCATAACGTAACGATACTATGAACAAAAAATATTCAATGCCATTAATGATCCTCGCTTTGTTCAGCGGATGCGTGGACCTTGTTGAGAATCCTAAATCCAGGCTTACTCCGATCACTTACTTTAAAACGCAAACCGACCTGGACGCTTCGGTTGCAGCAATGTATCTCAACCTTGCCAAAGACGGCAGTTGGGGTTTCACCAGTAAGGAAACTTCCTATTTTGGTTCGGATGATTATACCACGGACCCGGGACTTAACAAGTATGATCAGCGTGACTTTGACAGACTATCCGGCGGTAGCAGCAATCAGAGCATGCGTTCAGAATGGGAAGGCCCCTGGCAGGCCATTTACCAGGCAAACAACATCATCACCAACTACGACAAGGTAAATTCGACAACGGCGTTGAAAAATGATGCTGCCGGACAAGCCTACTTCATAAGAGGTATGTGCTACTATTACCTGGTGAGGACTTTCGGGGAACTGCCTCTTGTGTTGGGTACTATCAATGTTAACGACAGGCCACCGAGGTCAGCAGTTGCAAAGGTTTATGAATCGGTCGTCAGCGACCTCCAGACTGCGAAGGAACTGCTCGGATCGGCGCTGGTGCAGGGAAAGGCAAAAAATTATGCCGCAAGTTCACTCCTGGCCGATGTTTACCTGACCATGGCAGGATGGCCTCTCAACCAAACCAGTAACTATGCCCTGTCTGCTGCAGAGGGCAAAATTGTCATCGATGCAGGCGCTTATAACCTGAGTACGCCATACGACAAGGTGTTCCAGACCAACAACAGTCCTGAATCGATCTTCTCGCTCTATTACAATGTTGCCGGAAGTCTTCCCAACCGCAGGTTCGGATCAAGCAATGTTCCCCTCGAGGAAGTTGCCAAGGATGGGTCGAGCGGATGGGATGATGTGTATCCGGAGATCAATTTTTTCAAGAACGCTCCCGTTTGTACACGGACCGATCTTACTTTTTACACGACGATCAAACTGAGGCAAGCGGATAAGACTACTTTCAAGCTGGTTCCCTGGGACTCTCCTGAAACCCATGCCCAGCATCCTTACTATACAAAGTTCAGGGCGGGTCTCAATGGCGATGGAGTGAAGGAAACCGGTACTGAAATACTCTCGATCCAGCCTAGTACCAATAAAGCAACGGATATCATTCGGTACCCGCTTGTCCTGCTCAACTACGCTGAAGCTTCTGCCATGGCAGCGGGCACACCTACAGCGGAAGGCTATGCGGCAATCAACAGCGTAAGGCTCCGCGCCGGCCTTCCGAACCTGACTCCCAGTCTTAGCGGTCCGGCGTTCCGCGATGCCGTAGTCTATGAACGGGCCTATGAATTTGCGGGTGAGTTTGGGGTACGATGGTTTGATATCGTCCGTCTGCAGCTTTTGCCACAGGTCAGTTCGGGAAGGGATCCGTTAGAAAATAAGATCCCTGAAGGAACAGATATCAGCCAGAAATATCTGGCTCCTATCCCCTTCACGGAAATGACAAGAAATCCGGACTGGGTACAGAATCCGGGCTACTGACCTTTTATTAAACGGTAAAGGTTAATCATGACATCATGGTTAACCTTTACCCATTTTTATACAATCAATCGATTCGCATTTCAGTGGAGCTGTGCGATTTACTTTTAACACGTTATGAGAAAAATATTCTTTATTCTGCTTGTTGTATTTGTTGCTGTCAATGTTCGTGCGCAAAGCAAACACAGCCCATCTACCCTCTATCCATCCTACGATGGTCTGGTGATGGCGGGATACCAGGGTTGGTTCCGGGCGGCCAATGATGGCAGTGCCGCCAAACGATACGCTTACGGAGATGAGAGCAGTTCCAGCATTGACGCCTGGCCCGACGTAACGGAATATGAAAAAACATACGAAACTCCCTTCAGCATGCCCGACGGATCAAAGGCACGATTCTTCAGTTCAGTGGATAAAAGCACGGTTGACCTTCATTTTAAATGGATGCAGGAATACGATGTGGATGGAGTCTTCATGCAGCGCTTTTTTGATGTTACACGGGAGGGCAACAGGAAGAAAGAATCATCCGCTATTTTGGGGAATGCAATGGAAGCTGCATCCAAATACAAACGGGCCATTGCTGTCATGTACGATCTTTCCGGGTTAAATGCGGTCGGCGAGGATTGCTCCACGATCATCGAAGATTGGAAATACCTGGTGGATGAGCTGCAGGTAACTAATCAGAGACGTGAAAAAACCTATTTGTTTCACCGGGGCAAACCTCTGGTGGTAATCTGGGGCGTTGGCTTTCCGGACAGGCCTTATAACATCCGTAACATAGGACTGGAGCGGCTGATTAATTTCCTGAAGAACGACCCGGTTTATGGTGGCTGCTCCGTCATGCTGGGCGTTCCTACATTCTGGCGGGACCTTCAGGCGGATTGTTTAAATGATCCTTACCTGCACGCCCTCATTCGCCAGGCTGACCTGGTCATGCCCTGGACCGTGCAACGTTTTTCACCCTTTGGACCGTTATCGCGATGTAATGATGGAAGATATGAAGTGGTGCCGCGCCAACAACGTTGACTATGTGCCGTGCGTTTATCCTGGATTCAGTTGGCACAACCTGAGCGTGCATGCATTTCCCGATGACGTAAAGCCTGTCGGATCTATTCCTCGGCAGGGGGGACGTTTCTACTGGCAAATGATATCCACGGCTATCAATGCCGGAGGTAAGATGCTTTATGTAGCCATGTTTGACGAAGTCAATGAAGGAACTGCCATCTTCAAATGTTCGGATACGCCCCCGCCCGGAAAACTTACTTCATTTATCACTATGGATCATCAGCCGTCCGACCATTACCTGTGGCTGACGGGGGAAGCAGGTAAAATAATCAAAGGTAAGAAACCGCTTACTTTTAAAATGCCTCAAAGAAAATAGGTTTCACTGGGGCGAGAGGGAGAGTGAGAATCATTAATGATTATGAAAGGAGCATTTAAAAAACCTGTAAGCCGAAACGTTTTTCTCTTCAAGGTCATCGGTATACTGTTGCCGTTCCTGGTCCTCCTTCTGTTTGAAGTTTTATTAAGAACTTTTCATTATGGTAACGACCTGAGGCTTTTTATCGAATACACCGGGAATAAGGACTTCCTTGTACTCAATCCCGATGCATCCAAAAGATATTTCACCAATCAATCGATCGCCACAACGGGTAACCGGGAGATTTTTAAGAAAGAAAAGGATGAAAACACCACCCGGATCTTTGTGTTGGGGGAATCGACAACGCTGGGCTATCCTTACTTTCACAATGGCTCTTTCCACCGATGGCTGCAATACCGCCTGATGAGGTCGGTCTCGGGAAGAAATTTTGAGATCATCAACGTTTCATTGACGGCAGTTAATTCCTATACAGTACTTGGTTTTGCCCGCGAGGTGGTGGACTATGAGCCGGATGCAGTATTTATTTATGCAGGGCACAATGAATATTATGGGGCGCCGGGCGTTGCCTCCACGGAGCGCGTCGGCGGTAATCCTTTCGTGGTTCATCTCATACTCCGGCTCCGGGAACTCCGGGTTTTCCAGCTGATGACAAACCTCTATGAGAAGATTGCGGTTCCCGACACATTGCCTGGGACGACACGCATGCAAATGATGGTGGCTGAAGAGCAGATCTCTTACGGCTCGGTTCTTTATGAACGCGGGATCGGACAGTTCAAATCCAATATGGAGGAAGCCGTGAAGCTGCTCCATGATAGGAACATACCTGTCTTTATTAGCAACCTGGTAAGCAACGAGAAAGACCTGAGGCCTTTTGTCAGTGGTGCCGTTGATAGCCTTGCCTTTCCGGGTTTTGCAAAGAATTATGAACTGGGACTGAAGGCTGCCGGGCATGAGGATCTGGCTTTAGCGAGCCACTATTTAATGGAAGCTCAACGGAGTTTTCCTTTCCATGCGCGTTGTAATTATGAACTTGGAAAGATCGCGTGGCGGAATGGAGATTATGATACTGCAAAAAGATACTTTGCAAAAGCAAAAGACCTCGATGGTCTAAGGTTTAGGGCTCCCGGGAAAATGAATGAGTTCATTACGGAACTATGCAGAACGTACTCCCATGTCAGCCTGGTTGACACAAAGGCCGCATTTGAGAGCCAATCCCCCCGTCGTTGCATCGGCGGAGAACTGATCCTGGAGCACGTTCATTCCAATTTGAAAGGCTACGCAATAATGTCAGACGCATTTTATGAGGCTATGAAAAGAGAAAAGCTGATTGAGGTGCCGCAGGAAGAGGAAATGACATTTGCTCAATTATTGCACTCCATGCCGGTTAATGCAGTAGATTCCATTGCCGGAGTTTTCAAAATTGCCCGACTCAGGAACAATTGGCCCTTCCGGGAAGCACTGGGTGGGGATAGCGTGAGGATCGGCACGGAAGCGGAAAAACTCGCCTGGGAACTTGTCAATAAACGAATCGCCTGGCGACAGGCCATGGACCTTTTGTATGCAGGGTATATCCGAAGCCATCAACTGGCTGCTGCGCGGACCGTGATGGAAACAATGGTCCTTGAGTATCCGGAAGATGCCGCACTCTATGAAAAAGTGGGTATGCTAAGCGGAGAGTTGAAAGACTACGACAACGCGTTGTTCTACTTCAGGAAAGCATTCAAGCTCAATCCAACGTTTGATAGGGCGAAGTACCTTTTTGTTCTTTATCTCCACCAGGATAAACCGGCCAACGCCATGGAGTACATCGACTATGCGATGGCGAACGCGCCGGCACAATTGAACCTGGCACCTGTTAAAACCTACACTTCAGAAGTGATCCGGTTACAAAGGGCCCTCGCTAACGATCCGGCTGATCTGTCAATTTTGTTCATGATCGCAGAGGCATACTATAAAATGGACAACCGGATAGGCGCGTCACTTTACGTGGATAAGGTCCTGAAATTGGACCCACGCAATGAAGAGGCCCTAGTACTTCTTGAAAAACTCAAAGGATAATCCAATCGTTATGAAAAATATTAGAAAATTCCTCGCCCGTATTTCCATTAAGCAGTGCATGGAGTTCGGATGGGCAGCGATCCTTGTCATGCTCGCATTGGCAATTTATCGCAAGGACAACAACCTGGTGATCGCGGCCTTCACGCTAACGCTGGTAACGATCGTGGCCCCCATTCTCCTTTTTCCTTTTGCTGCTTTTTGGTTTGGCTTGTCGGAAATATTGCGCATGATCAGCACGACCCTGCTATTGGGGACAGTATTTTTTGTTATTGTGATGCCTGTTGGCCTCGTAAGAAGGATCGCAGGCCTTGACAATTTGAAGCTAAAGGAATTTAAGAAGGACAGGCAATCTGTTATGATCGTCCGGGTTCACACCTTCCGTGCAGAGGATCTTACGAACACATTCTAAAATAAAATACGAAATGGAATTTCTTAAAGAATTATTCCTGTTTCTAAGGACCCGGAAAAAATTCTGGTTATTCCCGCTTGTTTTCATTCTGCTGTTGCTGGGGCTACTCATTGCATTGACCAGCGTTTCGGCGCTATCACCTTTTATCTACACGATATTCTAGGTTCGCACAGGGATGAGAACAGCGATATTGGGCATTTCCGCATTTTACCATGACAGTGCGGCCGCGATTATCGTAGATGGAATTATTATTGCTGCTGCGCAGGAAGAAAGGTTTACGCGTAGGAGGCACGATCCCGGATTTCCAGTCCATGCTATCCGGTGTGTCTTGGATGAATCGGGTGTCCCCTTCGACCATCTTACGGCTATTGCATTTTACGAGAAACCATTACTGAAATTTGAACGGCTGCTGGAAACTTATCATGCATTCGTTCCAAAAGGGTCCGCGAGTTTTATGAAAGCCATTCCGTTGTGGCTGAAAGAAAAACTCTTCATGAAGAAATTATTGCGTAATCACCTGAAACAATTTGGGAAAGCAAAGATCCCAATGCTATTCCCGGAGCATCACCTCTCACACGCCGCCAGCGCCTTTTATCCGTCACCCTATGAAGAAGCGGCTATCCTTACCATTGACGGTGTAGGCGAATGGGCAACTACTACCCTTTGCCACGGAAGATCCGGTGAGATCAGAATACTCAAAGAACAACACTTTCCCCATTCATTAGGTCTTTTGTATGCGTCGTTTACTTACTATCTGGGATTTAAGGTGAACAGCGGCGAATACAAGGTAATGGGACTTGCGCCGTATGGCGCTCCAGAGTCCCTTCAAGTCATTGCATTCAAGGAGAAGATCCTTTCAACATTGGTAGATATCAGGGAAGATGGATCCATTCTGCTTAATATGGACTACTTCGATTTTGCGACCGGATTAAGGATGGCCAATAATTTGAAATGGGAACGGCTTTTCGGGTTCCCCCGGCGAGATCCGGAATCGGCGATCAGCCAGACGCACATGAACTTTGCCCTCGCAATACAAGAGGTGACAGAAACAATAGTGGTGACGTTGGCACAAACCGTTCAACGCCTTACGCAATGTAGAACCCTTGTGATGGCCGGAGGAGTGGCTCTGAATTGTGTTGCCAATAGCCAAATTGTTAATGCTGGAATATTTGAAAATATCTGGATCCAGCCAGCAGCAGGTGATGCTGGCGGTGCTCTGGGTGCGGCTTATGCAGCTTATTATATAGGATGTAAGGTGGAAAGAAGACCAGTTCCACTTCCTGACGCAATGAAGGGCGCATACCTTGGACCTTCTTACACGGATAAGGATATCCGGCGAACGATCAATGCTTACGAAGCGACCCACCAGTACTTTGATGACTTCAACGAATGCAGCTCCTTCGTAAGTAAAAGGATAGCTGAAGGAAAAGTGATCGGTTGGTTCCAGGGTAGAATGGAATTCGGTCCGCGTGCACTGGGAAACAGAAGTATCCTGGCAGATCCCCGAAACCCTGAAATGCAAAAACGGATCAACCTGAAAATAAAAGCGCGTGAAGAATTCAGGCCCTTTGCCCCTAGTGTATTGATCGACGATCTGTCGCATTACTATAAAACAGTTATGCCTTCTCCGTATATGCTGCTGACCGCGATGCTAAAGGATATCCTGCGGAAACAAGGACCGGAAAATGAGTTTTCTGAAGATCTCTCCACCCGGTTATCCCATCCCCGGTCAGACCTACCTGCAGTCACTCACGTGGACTATTCCTCGAGAATCCAAACGGTTAGCAGAGATGCGAATCCGAGGTTCTGGCAATTGATCAATGATTTTAAAAAGATCACCGGACACGGTATCCTGATCAATACGTCTTTCAACAGGAGAGGAGAGCCGATCGTGTGCACACCGGAAGATGCGTGGCGTTGTTTTATGCGAACTGAAATAGATTATCTCGTAGTGGGGAATTATGTGTTTGATAAACAGCAGCAAAACGCATTACCGGAGGAAAGCGCAGATAAATTCAATTTCGAGCCGGATTAGGTAAAACACAGGTTAGTGTGCCCGTGTCGAAGCGAAAAGTAGAATAAAAGCCATAGCAAAAAATCCCTCAAGTTTGTACATGGAATGCAGGTCGAAGTTAGTAAATTCAATCCCTTAACGATGAGGCGGGTGCCGACCATAATCCTTCAAAACAAACGATTATGCTTAAACGAAGGGATTTTCTAAAAAATTCAGGGGCTTTGGCATTAGGAGGTCTCCTGTTGCCGAAAACATCAAGCGCACTTTTTGAAAAGTCAAAACACCCTATAGGGTTGCAATTGTATACTCTTTTCAACGTGATCGATGACGATGTGCAGGGTACATTGAAGAAAGTGGCAGCAATTGGATTCAAGGAAATCGAATCTGCGTTCAGTAAAAAGGGTGGTTATTATGGCATGAAACCGAGAGAGTTCAAAAAGATGGTCAAAGACATTGGACTATCGTGGAAATCGCATCATGTGTTGGGAGCGCCTTTCCAACTTCCTCCCGGGGCCAAGCTTCCCACCGGGCCGGATGGCAAACCCATTACCATTCCGCCGATGAGAAACCTGAAAGAAAATGGCCAGGAATTGGTAGACGAAGCGGCCGAGGGTGGTATTCCATACCTCGTTTGCGCCAATGCGCCCATGGGTACCCTGGACGATATAAGGAGTTCGATTGAAGTGCTGAATAAAACGGGCGAGGCTTGCAAAAAAGCCGGAATCAAATTGGCCTACCACAACCACGAAATGGAATTTCATGAGGTGGAAGG
>WNFL01395720.1_pt1 | contig 10028 bp, 8 predicted proteins | sample 5400361 | NCBI WGS metagenome assembly WNFL01 (sample SAMN13153351, study PRJNA577476) | soil metagenome | isolation source: 40 cm soil on Douglas fir-dominated hillslope | place: USA:California | collected 2013-09-17
CAAGGATCGAATGCCCGTCAAACTCGGTGAGTTGCTGCTGAAGGAGAACATGGTCACTCCCCAGCAGCTCCAGGAAGCCCTCGGCCACCAGAAGATGAATGGGGGCAAGCTGGGGAAGGCGTTCGTATCCCTGGGATACGTTCGGGACGAGGAGATCACGAGCCTCCTCTCCCGCCAGTACGGGGTTCCCTCGATCAACCTCGACCACTTCGAGGTCGACCCCACCATCATCAAGATCATCCCGGCGGAGACCGCGCGGAAATACCAGATCCTGCCCCTCTCGCGCTCCGGGGCGACCTTGACCATCGCCATGGCGGACCCCACGAACGTGTTCGCCATGGACGACATCAAGTTCATGACCGGCTACAACGTGGAGCCGGTGGTGGCCTCCGAGAGCTCGCTGGAGGAGGCCATCGAGAAGTACTACGGGTCGACACGGTCCCTGGAGCTCCGCCGCGAAGCCGGTGGCGGCGGGAGCGGTCACGGGGGCGGCGGCAGCGGCATGGGGTTCCCCATGCTGGGCGGGAACAGCCCGAGCCTCAAGGACGTCATGGACGGGCCGACCCTCAGCGTCGACGACATGGCCTCGGTCGGCCTCTCCGAGGTCGACCTCGACGCCATGTCCGACGCCGAGGCCGACGTGGAGACGGTCAAGGAACAGGACGACGAGATCGACCTCGGCAAGATGACCCGGGACGTCGACGCCGCCCCGGTCGTGAAGCTGACGAACGTCCTCCTGATCGACTCGCTCAAGCGGGGCGCCTCCGACATCCACATCGAGCCCTACGAGAAGGAGTTCCGCGTCCGGTTCCGCATCGACGGGATCCTCTACAACGTCATGGCCCTCCCCATGAAGCTGAAGGACCCCCTGACCTCGCGCATCAAGATCATGGCCAAGCTGGACATCGCCGAGAAGCGGCTGCCCCAGGACGGCCGCATCAAGATCAAGATGAAGATCGAGGACCGGAGCCGCGACCTGGACTTCCGCGTCTCCTGCCTGCCCACTCTCTGGGGCGAGAAGGTCGTCCTCCGGCTCCTCGACAAGTCGAAGCTCATGCTCGACATGACGAAGCTGGGCTTCGAGCCGGGCTCCCTCGAGCGGTTCAAGAAGGCGATCGCCAAGCCCTACGGCATCGTGCTGGTCACCGGCCCCACGGGATCGGGCAAGACCAACACCCTCTACTCGGCCATCGCGGCCCTCAACAAGCCCGACGTCAACATCATGACCGCCGAGGACCCGGTGGAGTTCAACCTGCCGGGGATCAACCAGGTCCAGATCAAGGACGCCATCGGGCTGAACTTCGCCGCCGTGCTGCGCTCCTTCCTGCGCCAGGACCCGAACATCATCCTGGTGGGGGAGATCCGCGACTACGAGACCGCGGAGATCGCGGTCAAGGCCGCCCTCACCGGACACCTCGTGCTCTCGACCCTGCACACGAACGACGCTCCTTCCACCGTCTCGCGCCTGGTGAACATGGGCATCGAGCCGTTCCTGGTGGGCACGGCGGTCAACCTCATCCAGGCCCAGCGCCTCATCCGCCGCGTCTGTGGCAGCTGCAAGGGCGAGGTGACCGACTTTCCGACCTCGACCCTCATCGAGGTCGGGGTGGCGCCGGAAATGGTGGGGACGTTCAAGCTCTACAAAGGCCGCGGCTGTGGCGCCTGCAACGGAACGGGCTACAAGGGCCGGGTGGGCCTCTACGAGGTCATGGAGATCTCCGAAGGGGTCCGCGACCTCATCCTGGTCGGGGCCACCGCGGTGGAGCTCCGGCGGAAGGCCCTCGAGGAGGGGATGCTCACCCTCCGCATGAGCGGGATCGAGAAGGTCAAGGCGGGCATCACGACCGTCGAAGAGGTATTGCGGGAGACCGTGCTCTGAGGCGGGCTCGAAGCCGGATAGCACCCGGCGTAACCCGGCGCTCGGACGCCGGACCAACGGGGGGGTCATAGTGGCGGTCAGCCTTCACCAGCTTCTCAAGACCATGACGGAGATGTCGGGGACCGACCTCCACGTCACCACGAACTCGCCGCCCCAGGTCCGGGTGGACGGCAAGCTTCGCCCCCTCGACCTGCCCTCGCTCACCGCGGTGGAGACCAAGCAGCTCGCCTACAGCGTGCTCACCGACGCCCAGAAGCATCGTTTCGAGGAGACCCTGGAGCTGGACTTCAGCTTCGGGATCAAGGGCCTCGCCCGCTTCCGCGCCAACGTGTTCTCCCAGCGCGGCGCGGTGGCGGCCGTCTACCGGACCATCCCCTACGAGATCCGCGGATTCAAGGACCTGGGGCTGCCTCCGGTGATCGCGCAGATCTGCGACAAGCCGCGCGGCCTCGTGCTAGTGACCGGGCCCACCGGCTCCGGCAAGTCCACCACCCTCGCGGCCATGCTCGACAAGATCAACAGCGAGCGCCACGAGCACATGCTGACGGTGGAGGACCCCATCGAGTACCTGCACTCGCACAAGAAGTGCGTGGTGAACCAGCGCGAGCTTCACGCGGACACCCACTCCTTCACGGCCGCCCTGCGCGCGGCCCTGCGCGAGGACCCCGACGTGGTGCTGATCGGAGAGATGCGCGACCTCGAGACCATCGAGTCCGCCCTCCGCATCGCGGAGACGGGCCACCTCACCTTCGCCACCCTGCACACGAACTCCGCGGCCCAGACCATCAACCGCATCGTGGACGTGTTCCCCGCCCACCAGCAGTCGCAGGTGCGGGCCCAGCTCTCCCTGGTCCTGGAGGGGATCATGTGCCAGGCCCTGCTCCCCAAGGCCAGCGGTACCGGGCGCTGCCTCGCCATGGAGATCATGGTCCCCAACGCCGCCATACGGAACCTGATCCGCGAGGACAAGATCCACCAGATCTACTCGTCCATGCAGACCGGCCAGGAGAAGTACGGGATGCAGACCTTCAACCAGTCCCTGGCCAGCCTGTATTTCGCCAAGCAGATCAGTCTGCAGACGGCCCTCTCCATGACCTCGAACCAGGACGAGCTGCAGGACATGATCAACCGCGGCGCCGGCCTGGCCACGCCTCAGAGCGGGGGCCGCCCACCCATGCGTCCGGGGGCCCGCTAGGGCGCCCGGCGGTGAGCTAAGGAGGAGCGAGTGCCTGCTTTTGTCTGGAAGGGCAAGACCCGGGACGGCAAGGCCGTCTCCGGTGAACGAGTGGCCGACAACAAGGAAGCGGTCATGGCCCTCCTCCGCCGCGACCAGATCCTGGTCTCGTCGGTCAAGGAGAAGGGCAAGGAGATCGCCCTTCCCAAGCTCGGGGGCGGCGTCCCCTCGAAGGACCTGGCCATCTTCGTGCGCCAGTTCTCGGTGATGATCGACGCCGGTCTGCCCCTCGTTCAGTGCCTGGAGATCCTGGGCAGCCAGCAAGACAACAAGAACTTCGCGAAGATCCTTCAGCAGACCCGGATGGACGTCGAAGGCGGGGCCAGCCTGGCCGATGCCATGCGCAAGCACCCCAAGGCGTTCGACGATCTCTTCACGAACATGATCGCGGCCGGAGAGGCGGGCGGCATCCTCGACACGATCCTGAAGCGCCTGGCCACCTACATCGAGAAGGCGGTCAAGCTGAAGGCCCAGGTGAAGGGCGCCATGATGTACCCGGTGGCCGTCATCACCATCGCGGGAATCGTGATCGCGGTCATCCTGTGGAAGGTCATTCCCACGTTCGCCGCGATGTTCGCCGGCCTGGGCGCGGAGCTTCCCCTGCCCACCCGCTTCGTCATCGCCCTCTCCCAGTGGTTCGCGCGCCTGCTCCCCTTCCTGATCGTCTTTGGCGTGCTGGGCACGTTCCTCTTCCGGCGGTACTACGCCACCTACGGAGGCCGCCGGATGGTGGACGGGATGGTGCTGAAGCTGCCCATCCTCGGGGAGATCATGCGGAAGATCGCGGTGGCCCGGTTCTGCCGTACCCTCTCCACCCTCATGTCTTCGGGGGTTCCCATACTGGACGGGCTCGAGATCACCGCGCGCACGGCGGGCAACGCGATCATCGAGGACGCGATCATGTCCGTGCGGAAGGGAGTGGAGAGCGGGCTCACGGTGGCCCAGCCCCTCCGGGAGAGCAAGGTGTTTCCGTCCATGGTCGTGCAGATGATCGGAGTCGGCGAGCAGACGGGCGCCCTCGACGCCATGCTCGGCAAGATCGCGGACTTCTACGAAGAGGAAGTGGACCAGGCAGTGGCCAACATGCTCACCCTCATGGAGCCCGTCATGATCCTGTTCCTGGGCGTCACCGTGGGCGGGATCGTCATCAGCATGTACCTGCCGCTCTTCGACCTGATCAGCAAGCTGAGCTGAGCGCGGCCACCGCGCGAGGCCTTTCCCCGACCCGTGGGAGACCGATGGGTCATGGGGCCTCTGGAGCCGAGGAAGAGCATGGACCTGACCATCGAGCTTCGTCTCAAGAAGCTGATGCTCTTCCGGCTGGTGATGGTCACCACTCTCCTCTTCGTCGCCGCCTACGTCGAGGCCGTCTCCGAGACCCTGCTGCCCGTCAACCCCCTCTACTTCCTCATCGCGGCCACCTACCTCCTCACCGTCTTCTACGCGCTGGCTCTCCGCTCCGGACGCGGGCTCGTCCCCCAGGCCTACTTCCAGCTCCTCGCCGACCTGCTGGTGATCACGGGACTCGTGTACGTGGCCGGCGGGGTGCGCGCCGGCTTCATGCTGCTCTACCCGATCCCGGCCCTGGCGGGCAGCGCGATCATCGGCCGGCGCGGCAGCGTGGTGCTGGCGGGCGTCGCCACCCTGCTCTACGCGGGGACGCTCTGGGCGGTGCGGGCCGAGCTCGTCCCCGCCCAGGGGCTGGCCGACGTGCCCTACCTGCCGACCCGGGTGGTGCTCTACTCCATCTTCGTCACCGGGGTGGGTTGCCTGACGGTAGCCCTCATCGGGTCCTATCTCTCGGAGGGCCTGCGTCACGCGGGCCAGAAGCTCGAGGAGGCCGCGGGCGAGGTGGCCGACCTCCGGGAGCTGAACCAGCTCATCGTGAGCAGCATCCAGAGCGGGCTCATGACCACCGATGATTCTCACCGCATCCTCTTCGTCAACCGGTTCGGGGAGACGATCCTGGGCCAGCCGGCCGCCGCCGTGCGGGGCCGGCGCGTCGGCGAGCTCTTCGCTTCGTCGCTGCTCGAGCCCCGGCCAGAGGCGGGCCACCAGACCCTGACCAGGCTCGAGATCCCCTACCTTCGGCCCAACGGGGACGCCATGGACCTGGGCATCTCGATGACCCCCCTCGCCTCCGCCCTGCGCGGCGGCGGACACCTCCTGGTCTTCCAGGACCTGACGGACGTCAAGCGGCTGGAGGAGGAGGTGCGGACCAAGGAGAAGCTGGCCGCCGTCGGAGAGATGGCCGCCCATCTGGCGCACGAGATCCGCAACCCCCTGGGGTCGATCAGCGGCTCCGCGCAGGTCCTCATGGGCGGAGGCGACGTCTCTCCCGAGCAGTCGCGCCCGCTCGGGATCATGGTCCGCGAGTCGAGGCGGCTCTCGGACGCCCTCAATCGCTTCCTCTTCCAGGCCCGGACCGTGCCCCGGCCACGCGCGCCGGTGGATCTCCGGCCGCTCCTCACGGAGGCCGTCTCCCTGCTGAAGAACGGGCCGGAAGTGGGGCCCCAGAACGTGGTGGAGCTCGTAGCCGAGGAGGGGCCCCACCTGTGCCTGGCCGATCCCGACCAGATCACCCAGGTCTTCTGGAACCTCGCCCGCAACGGCCTCGAGGCCATGCCCGGCGGCGGCCACTTGAGCCTGCGCCTCCGCCGACAGCGCGACGAGATCGTGCTCACCGTGAAGGACCAGGGACGGGGGATGGGGCGGTTGGAGCAGCAGCGGATGTTCGAGCCCTTCCGGTCCTCGACCCCCATGGGCACCGGCCTGGGCCTGGCCATCGTCTACCGCATCGTGCGCGAGCACGGCGGCGACATCACCGTGCGCAGCGCGCCTTCCCAGGGGACGGAGGTCGAGGTCCACCTGCCCATGGCTTCCGTGCCCACCCCGACCCACGCATGAAGCGGATCCTGGTGGTGGACGACGAGCAGTCCATGAGGGAGCTGCTCGCGATCATGCTCAAGAAGGAGGGCTTCGAGGTCCTGACCGCGGAGAGCCGGGCGGTGGCGGCGGCGGTGCTGGGCCAGGGCCCCGTGGACCTCGTGATAACGGACGTCAAGCTCCCGGACGGAGACGGCATCGAGATCCTCCGCCACGTCAAGGCGGCCTCTCCGGAGACCGTCGTCATCGTCATCACCGCCTTCGGCAGCACCGAGACGGCGGTCGCCGCCCTGAAGCTGGGGGCCCACGACTACCTGCTGAAGCCCTTCGACGTCGACGAGCTCAAGATCGTGGTCCGCAACGCCCTGGAGAGCCAGGAGCTCCGCGAGGAGAACCTGCGGCTCAAGAAGGAGCTGGGCCGCCGCCACGGCCTCGAGCAGGTGATCGGCGTCTCCCCGCCCATGGTCGCGCTCTTCGACATGGTGCGCTCCATCGCCCCCACGGGCTCCACCGTGCTCATCACCGGAGACAGCGGCACCGGCAAGGAGCTGGTGGCGCGAGCCATCCATGCCCTCTCCACTCGAAAAGACGGCCCCTTCGTGTCGATCAACTGCGGCGCCCTGCCCGACACCCTGCTGGAGAGCGAGCTGTTCGGCCACATGAAGGGCGCCTTCACCGACGCCCACCAGACCAAGAAGGGCCTCTTCGAGGCGGCTCACCGCGGGACCCTCTTCCTCGACGAAGTGGGGGAGACCTCGGCCGCCATGCAGGTCAAGCTGCTGCGCGCGCTGCAGGAGCGGACGATCCGCCGGGTGGGCGGCACCGCGGAGGTGGAGGTGGACGTGCGGGTGATCTCGGCCACCAACGTCCCCCTCGATTCCCTGGTGCGCGAGCGGCGGTTCCGCGAGGACCTCTTCTATCGGCTCCAGGTCATCCCCATCCGGACGCCGCCGCTGCGCGAGCGGCGCGAGGACATCCCGCTCCTGGCCGAGCACTTCCGCTTGCGCTTCACCGAGCAGATGGGGAAGCACGTGGTGAAGTTCTCCGAGGCGGCCCTCGCCATCCTGATGCGCCACCCCTGGCCCGGCAACGTGCGGGAGCTCGAGAACGTCGTGGAGCGCGCGGTGGCTCTCGAGACCACGGAAGCGATCCTGCCCGAGCGCCTCCGTGAGTCGGTTTCCCCGTCTGTCTCCCCGGCCATTCCGGCGGGCGATCTCGGCCCCGGTTTCAATCTGGACGAGCACATCCTGACGATCGAGAGCCGGCTGGTGATGCAGGCGCTCCAGCACGCGAACGGAGACCGGGCGGAGGCGGCGCGGATCCTCGGGGTATCGCCGCGCTCCCTGCGTTATCTCATCCAGAAGCACGCGGTGGCGGTGGGTCGGAGCTGAGGGGAGCCCGGGAGGCCCGAGGGCAAGGGACAAGGAGAAGTACCTGGAATGTGGAAGAGCACGCCGGCGGTCGCGCTGTTGATGGCGTTGGGGCTGACGACACCGGCAAGGGGCGAGACCCCCTCCGCGGCCCCCCTGGCCCCGTCCTCGGGCGACGTCATACCGGCGTTCGAGGCTCAGGGGCTGGACGGCAAGGCGCAGCAGGTGAGCTTTCCCAAGGGGTCCAGCACGGTGCTCGGTTTCTTCCTGCCCGGCGCTTTCGAGCGCAAGCCGGGACAACTTCGCATGATCGGGGTGATCATGGACCAGGAGCCGCCGGGCTTCTTCTCCGCCATGCCCGTCTCGTTCCCGGTGGTCCGCTCTCCGGGACGCTCCTTTGTCCAGTCCCTGAAGGTCAACCGCGTGCCCCTCACCCTGCGCGTGGCCGCCGGCGGAAAGGTCGAGGATGTCGGGGTCGGCCTGCTCGACCCGATCCGCCTCGGCGAGTTCTTCCATCCCTGAGTCTCGGGCCAATACGCGGCGGCCTGACAAAAATTGTCAAAGGCGCGTCCGCGACGGACGACCTCGGCTATTGACTCCAAAGGATTTAGGGCGCTCCGGGTGTGGTATCGATCTTGCTCTCAGACGTGTGGCCCTCTTAGAGTGGCAAAAGGAGAGTATGTAAATGAAGAAGCAAAAGGGTTTTACCCTGATTGAGCTGCTGATCGTCGTCGCGATCATCGGCATCATCGCGGCGATCGCGATTCCGAGCTTGCTGAGAGCCCGCATCTCGGCGAACGAAGCAGGGGCGCAGGGCGATTCCCGCACCGTCAGCTCGTCCCAGGTGGCTTACGCCTCCTCGAACCGCGGCGCCTACGGCCGCAATCTCGGGTGCCTGGCCACCCCGTCAACGTGCGGCTTCCCGGCGTCCGTGACCCAGTTCCTCGATCCGCAGGTCGGGGCCGACAGCGTCACCAAGCAGGGTTACACCCGGACCTACATGGCCGGCCCGCCTGCCAACGGCTCGCCGGACGTGGGCGTCTCGACCTGGTCGTACCAGTCGAATCCCACCGTATCCGGCAACACGGGTACCCGTTACTTCGCGATCGACCATACCGGGCTGATCTGCTACGACAACGCTCTCCCGGTTCCCGCTAGCGGCACCGGCCTGCCGGTTCCTTGCACACCTATCTAACCTCGCTTCCGAAAGCGGCGGGGGGGAACAGTCCCCCGCCGTTCCTGCCTCTCCAAAACCAGTCATGTCTTGTCGCGAGGAGGCGTGGCGTGCGTAAAGCGGGAACCGGGGGCTTCACCCTCATCGAGCTGCTGATCGTCGTGGCCATCATCGGGATCATCGCCGCGATCGCCATCCCCAGCCTGTTGCGGGCGCGAATTGCGGCCAACGAGGCGGCCGCCATCGGCGACAGCCGGACGGTGATCTCCTCCGAGGCCGCCTATCATGCCGCCGCCGGCGGGGGATACGGCACCATGCTCTGCCTGCAGACCCCGGCGCTCCCGGCTTGCCTCGGTCCGGGTGGGGGCACGACCGGCTTCGTGGACCCGCAAATCGGGTCTCTTGTCACGAAGCAGGGGTATGACCGGACCTTCTTCACGGGCGCGCCGTCAGGCCTGAACAAATTTGCCTGCTACTATTACGGGGCCATCCCGACCACCGTGGGCAGTACAGGCAGCCGGGGCTTTGCCGGGGACTGCAGCGGGCAGATCTGTTATACCCTTAACGGGACGGCGGTGCCGCAGTCGTCGCCTGGAGTGATGGTTCAGACCTGTCTAGGCATCTAGCTCAAGCTCCCCCCGGGGGAGGCGGACGGACCCCAACCGCGAATGACCGAAGCTCCGATCACCCCGGCCAAAGCTGCCCTTGAGATCTGCGACCTCACCAAGACCTATCCCATCGGGCTCTTCTCGCGCCACAGGAGGATGGCCCTCGACGCCCTGACGCTCTCCCTGGCCCCCGGAGAGCTATTCGGCTACCTGGGCCCGAACGGCTCCGGGAAGACCACCACCCTGAAGATCCTGACCGGGTTGATCTTCCCCGATTCCGGCCGGGCCTCGGTCCTGGGCGAGCCCTTGAGCTCGCGAGGGTGGCGCCGTCGCGTCGGCTACCTCCCTGAGCACCCGTATCTCTACGACTACCTCACGCCGACCGAGTACCTCGACTACGCCGGCCGGTTGCTCGGGATGGAGCGGACGGACCGGCGGGCGCGGGCGCGAGAGCTGATCGAGAAGGTCGGCCTTCGAGGCTCGGCCGACGTGGTCATGAGGCGCTTCTCCAAGGGGTCCTCCTCGACGAGCCGATGTCGGGACTCGATCCCCTGGGGCGCCGGCTGGTCCGGAACGTCATCCTCGATCTGAAGGAGCGCGGGAAGACGGTGCTGTTCTCGACCCACATCCTCTCGGACGCGGAGACCCTCTGCGACCGCGTCGCCGTGCTCCGTGCGGGAAAGCTGCTGGCGGTCGGACGACTCGACCAGATCCTTCGGCTCGACGTCACCCACCTGGAGGTCCTGGTGTCGGGCCCGGAGGCGGTGGTCGCCCATCTGCCCGAGGGAGTGCGTGCGCACCCCGCGATGGCCGAGAGGATCCGGCTGGAGGTTCCCGAGGGTAAGCTCGGGCCGGTGGTGGTTTCGGTGGAGAAGGC
>WNFL01028460.1_pt1 | contig 10027 bp, 9 predicted proteins | sample 5400361 | NCBI WGS metagenome assembly WNFL01 (sample SAMN13153351, study PRJNA577476) | soil metagenome | isolation source: 40 cm soil on Douglas fir-dominated hillslope | place: USA:California | collected 2013-09-17
GTAGGTCGTCACGTTCTGAACGACGACCGGCTGCAGGCGGATCTGTGAGACCGCGCCCTGGAACTCTTCGCCAGGATACGCGTCGACACGGAATGTGACGGTTTGTTGCGGCCGGATGCGACCGACGTCCGCCTCGTCGATGTTGGCGTTCACCTGCATCTTCGTCAGGTCTGCCGCGATGATGAAGAGCGTGGGCGCCTGCATGCTGGCCGCCACCGTCTGGCCGACGTCCACGCTGCGCTGGATGATGATGCCGTCGATCGGCGCGGTGATGGTGCAGTGATCCAGGTTGAGTTGCGCCTGGTTCAAATTCGCCCGCGACTGGATGACGACGGCCTGGGATGAGCTGAAGCTCGCCTGTGAGGATTGCACCGCCGACTGAGCCGAGTCGACCGCGACTTTCGCCGAATCGAGATCGGCCTGGGTGACGAGCTTCTTTTCATTGAGCTCTTTGGCGCGCGTGAACTTCTGGTTGGCATCGACGAGCGCCACCTTGCTGCGATCGACGTCGGCCTGCGCACGGACGACGTCTGCCTGAGCTTTGACCAGGTTGGCGTTGGCCTGATCGACTTGCGCCTGGAACACCGATGGATCGAGCCGCGCGATCACCTGGCTCTTCTTCACGATCGAATTGAAGTCGGCGCCGAGCCACGAGATGTTGCCCGACACCTGACTGCCGACCTGCACGGTGGTCACCGCCTGCAGCGTGCCGGTCGAGCCCACCGTGTCGATGATCTCGCCCCGGGTCACCGGTGACGTGACGACTTGTATCTCTCCGCCGCCACGCCGGATGTAATAGGCTCCGACGCCGGCGCCTATCGCGGCGATGATGACGAGGATGAGGATCGCGCGTTTCATGGTTCTCCGTTTCAGTCGAATCCAGACAGGCTAGCGGCCAACCACCGTGATATTGAGACTCTGCAGCGTCGTCTGCTGCAGGCGATCGAACTCGACGAGCGACTTGCGGTAGTTGAGCACTGACTGCAGCTCGTTGTTCTGGGCATTCGCGAGCTGGTTCTGCGCCTGAACGACGAAGTAGTTCGTTGACATGCCGACGGCGAACTTGCTGTTTTCCGCGTCGAGCTGCCGCTGGGACAGTTCACGTGCGGCCTGCGCCGCCTGCACTCGCTCGGCATTGCTGCGAACCGTGATGGCGGCGTTCGTGACCTCAGTCGCGACCTGCAGCTCCATCTGCTTCAGCTGTGCCTGCACCTGGCTGAGCTGCACGCGGGCCCGGGCCACGGCCGCGTGCTGCGTGCTCAGCCCGAGCGGGTAGCTGAAATTGACCTGCACCGTCCAACGTGGGAAATCCGCGCCGAACAATGACGACAGCGAGTCGGCGTAGTTGCCCGGAATCGTCGAGATCACCGGGTTCGAGCCCGTGCCGACGCCAGAGCTCTGACGAATCAGCTGCGTCCCGCCGATGCCGCTCAGGCCGTAGTTGGCCACGAGGTCGGCCTGGGGCCGCGTCTGATCGCTCAGGAACTTCAGCGTGACGTCGTTCATCTGGACGTCCTTCTGCGCGATGGCGAGGTCCGTACGCTGGCTGAGCGCACGGCGAAGCGCGGCGTCGAGGTCGATGGCCTCGACCCTGAAGTCGGGCCGATCAACGGGATCAATCGTCGCGTTCCAATTGGGATCCTGTGTGCCGTTTACGATCAGCCGCTTCAGCGCCAGCTCCGATGTTCGTTGCGTGGCCTGCGCGGTGACAAGGTTCTGCACGGCCGCGGCAGCCTGGGCCTGCGCCTGCACGACGTCGATCGGGGCCATCGTGCCGACCTGCACGCGCGTCTGGTTGTCTTCCACGAGCTTGTTGGCGAGGTCGAGCGACTGCCTGGACACGTCCACGGATTGAATGGCGAACACGTAATCCCAATAAGCGTTGCGGACGTTCGACACGGTGTTCGTGATGATCGCCTTCACCTGCACGTCGGAGATGTCGCGATTGATTCTGGTGACCTGCAGCTGCTGTCGGTTCGAATCGATCCGGAGGTTGCGGAGCAGCGGCTGCGTCAACTGCGCAGACCAGAACGGTGTGTACGACGGGTTGTAGAAGCTCACCGTGGACGTCGAGGTGGACCGGGTGTTGTTCAGAGCGACACTATAGTTGCCGCCGCCCCAGCGAAGATTCTGTGCGAGGCCCCCGTTCCAGTTCGCTGCGTCATTCGTCACGGGCTGCGCGGCCGCGCCGCCGGCGACGCTGTTGGTCGACGCCTGCGTCTGGCCCTGCGTCAGGATGGTCGACGTGAGCGAGGGGAAGTACGCCGCTCGCGCGGTTGCCACGGCCAGGTCGTTGATTTCGGGATTCAGCCGCTGCACAGCGATGTCGAGGTTGCGATCGAGCGCCAGCTTGACGGCATCTTCCAACGTCAGGGAAACCTTGGGGCCGGCGGACGGCGCCGTCGTCTGGCCGCCCTGCTGCGCGGTCGTCAACGTGCTCTGACCATTGCCGGCGATTCGCGTCGCCTCGCGAATCAGTTCCTGGATTCGTGCCTCGCTCGTCCGCTGCTGCGCCCAGGCAGGCGCGCTCCACTGAGCCATTGCCGCGACCGTCGCGGCGTACGTCAACACCAGCTTGAGGTTCTTCAGACTCATGTTCATCCTCTGATAACGGATTGAGGTTAGGGTCGCTGGCCGCCGGTCGAAGGAGGTGGAGCGCCCGCGCGCTCGCGATCCGACTCCTGCATCGCCTTCAACTTCACCCGCTGCTCCGGCGTCAGCATCGACCGGTGGCGCCAGATCACCATGGTTCGGGCTTTGTTGACGCGACTGCGGATGGCTTCGACCTTATCCACCTGGCGGGTCACGACAGTTTCATCGGCGTTCAGTTCGATTAGACGAGAAAGCTCGGCTTCTTGCCGATCCAAGTCGTCGCGACCCTTCCGAAGCTCAGGAAGGGCCATCTGCCAGGCGGCCTCGATGTGCGCCACCTGATCCGCGGACAACCCCAGGTGCTTCTGATAGCGCTCGTCGCGCCACCATCCCAAACGCGGCCTTGGCTGGCTCTGTTGCGACGGCTGGGGTGACGACGGTGTTTGCGCCGTCAGATACGACGGCGCCATCAACAACCCCACCCACAGGACGGCCCGTCCAAAGCGCCGCAAAATCACTGGAAACCTCAACAAATTACTGCACTTATGGCGAAATACGACGCCATCTTCCGGTTTGTTTAGCGATCCAGAGCGGTTTTCGTAAAGCCGGCAAGCCGGTCGATCGCGGCGCCCACCAGGTTGTCCGGCGTCGAGGCGCCGGACGTCAGGCCGATGCGGACACCTCCAGCCCCAGGGAGCCAGTCGGTGGACGTCACTTCGGTCTTCTGGCCAACCGGCCGATGGCGTATTTCGTCGACCGAGACAAGGCACTCGGGATCGGCGATGTGGAATGTCGGCTTCGAAGCGGCGCAAATGCGGGCCAGATTGCAGGTATTGCTGCTGTTGTAGCCGCCGATGACGATCATCAGGTCGACCGGCTGCTCCTTCAACAGCGCCACCACGGCGTCCTGCCGATCCTGAGTGGCGCTGCAGATCGTGTCAAAGGCCTGAAAAAAAGTCTCGATCGCCGCGGCGCCGTATCGCGCCAGCATGGCCGATCGCAGCATCTCGCCGATCTCCAGCGACTCCGACATCAGCATCGTCGTCTGGTTGGCGAGACCGATGCGCCGCAGGTCGCGTTCGGGCTCGAACCCGGGTGAGGCCGCGCCGCCAAATCGCTCGAGGAACGCGACGCCGTCGTCCGGTCCGCCCTTCGTGATGAAGTCGCAGACACACTGCGCTTCCTTCTTGTCGAACACGACGAGGTATCGACCGCCTGCCTCGACCGCCTGCGACGCCGTCGCCTGTGTTTCCTCGTGCCAGAACTTGCCGTGAATGATCGACGTGTACCCACCCTCGGCGTACCGGCGAACGTTCTTCCACACGTTCAGCACCGACCCGCACGTGGTGTCGATGAGGGTGCAGCCAGCACGGTCGAGCCGCTGCAGCATTTCCACGGTGACGCCGAACGCCGGCAGAATCACGACGTCTTGCGCGTCCAGCCCATCGATGTCGATCGCATCCTGGTCGAGAAAGCGGACGCCCATCGTTCGCAGTTTCTCGTTGACGTGCGGGTTGTGAATGATTTCGCCCGTGAGGAACACGTGGCGATCGGGGAAGCGTTCGCGCGTCTGATAGGCGTAGTCGACGGCACGGTCCACGCCGTAGCAGAAGCCGAACTCGCGTGCAAGGTGCACGGTGAGCCGCCCGGACCGATACGTGAAATCGTCCGTTTTGATGCGCTCGACGATCGCGCTGTGATAGTTCTCGGCGAGCCTGCCGGCGACGGCCTGCTTGAGGTCGAGACCCTTGCGGAAGATCAGAGAAGCCAACGTCTAGCGGGCGAAGTCGCGCAGGTCGACGATCTCGAGCACATGCGGTGTGAGCGCATCGAAGACCCCGAGCTCGCTCGTGTGCGGGCGATCGAGCGCCGACTCCAGGTCCGACATGAACGCGTCGTCGATATCGGACGTCTGGACGGCGTTGACGGCAGCCGGTGCGAGACGCACGGGCACGTTCACATTGATCCGCTGGTGCGACGCCTGGGCGGTGTTCGAGCGCGCGCCGCCGAGCCTGCCGCCGAAATTGAGCACCGTGCCGGCCGCGACGCCGACGAAGAGGCCGGCGGCGGCTGCCGCGGCAACCCATCGCCGCGTGGCGAGGCGAGCTGCTGAGGCATGCACCTGTCGCGCAGCCACGCGACCGGGAAAGCTGATCACACGGGCGGCGCGTCCGATCTGTTCCAGTCGCCGCGCGATCTCATTCTGCTGGGCGCGCATTCTTTCTGGCGGGAACACGCCGTCGAACTCCGCGTCCGCGTCGCTGCGCAGCGTTGTCAGAAAGCCGCCCAGTTCGTCGTAGCGCTGGCGGCACGCGTCGCAGTCGCTCAGGTGTTCTGCCGAAGGCGGATCCGGGGCGTCGCCGCGCCGTTCCGCGTAGTAGCAGTCGACGAGCCATTCATCCTGAAGGTGGGGGGCACGAACGATCATGGCTGCCCTCCAAGCAGCGCCCGAAGCTTCCGGGCGGCGCGGAACAGATGGACGCGAACTGTCGACTCGTTGAGCCCGATCATGGCCCCGACTTCACGCGGTGTGCAATCCCCGTAGTGGCAGAGCATGAAGACCGTGCGCTGCCGCCCTTCGAGTCTGTCGACGGCCGCCGTGACGCGGGCGCGACGTTCCCGCGCGAGCAGGCGAGCTTCGGGGTCGGGCGCTCCGCTTGCGCCGGCGGAAAACGCGCCGACGCACGCGCGCTTTTCGTCGATCGAGGCAACCATTGATCAGGATGCGCGTGAACCACACTTCAAACGGCCACGCCTCTCGATACGAGGCGATATGGCTGAACACTTTCACGAAGGCGTCCTGAACCGCTTCGTCGGCCTCGGCAGCGTCGCGCAAGTATTGAAACGCGATTCTCAGTGCGCGACGTTGGTGGGCGATGACCAGGCCTTCGAAGCGCTCGCGGGCCGTGTCGAGATCGCCACGCTCAACAAGCGAACGAATCTCGACGGCGAGTTGCGAATCCTCCGACAACGGTGCGGACGCGGGCCGTCGCCCGGCCGGCGTTGCCGACGTGGGCGAAGCGTCCGCCGCGGGATCGCCGGGCGCCGCAGTTGCCGTCATCCGCACATCCACACTCATAAGGGCACTACGACTATATCTGTTAGGCGTTTACAGTCTATCGCAGTATTCAAATTGTTGACTGGGGCTTTAGCACCGATTACGATCGTTTGATTCATCGCATGTTGCTGGACCCTCATACCTTAGGAGCCTTTTGATGAGCGCAGTGGAGCGAGGGCACCAGCTCGACCGTGAAGGCATTCGGACGGATCGAGTGAAGTGGAACCTGTCGGCAGCGGCGCTGTACGAAGAGGCCATCAGAAATCAGGAAGGCGTGATCGCGGCCGAAGGGCCGCTCGTCTGCAGAACGGGGCAGCATACCGGACGTTCGCCGAACGACAAGTTCCTGGCCCGCGAATCTTCGAGCGACGCGAACATCTGGTGGGGGAAGGTGAATCGTCCGATCGAGCAGGCCCAGTGGGACGCGCTGCATTCGGACTTCATCAACTCGCTGTCAGGCAAGGAACTGTACGCGCTCGATTGTTATGCCGGCGCCGATCCGACGTACCAACTGCCCGTCCGCATCATCACCGAGTACGCGTGGCACAGTCTGTTTTGCAAGAATCTCTTCATCGACGACCCGGCGGCGGCAGCCGCGCAGGCGCCCGAGTTCACCGTGATCGACTCGCCAAGCTTCAGGGCCGATCCCGCCCGACACGGCACGCGCACGGAGTGCGTCATCGCGCTCAACTTCGCGAAGAAGCTGGTCCTCGTCGGCGGGACGAGCTACGCCGGCGAAATGAAGAAGTCGATCTTCAGCGTGCTGAACTACATCCTGCCGCTGAAAGGCGTGCTCTCGATGCACTGCTCGGCGAACGTCGGTGCGTCGGGAGACGTGGCGTTGTTCTTCGGCTTGTCCGGCACGGGAAAGACGACGCTCTCGAGCGACTCCGATCGGCAGCTGATTGGGGATGACGAACACGGCTGGAGCGATCGCGGCGTCTTCAATTTCGAAGGCGGCTGCTACGCGAAGACGATCAAGCTGTCGGCGGAGGCCGAGCCCCAAATCTACGCGACGACCCGTCGATTCGGCACCGTGCTCGAAAACGTGGTGTTCGATCCGCTCACCCGGGCGCTCAATCTGGACGACGGCCGGCACACGGAGAACACGCGCGCGGCGTATCCGATTTCATTCATCGACAACGCCGTGCCGAGCGGCACGGGCGGGCACCCGAAGAACATCGTCATGCTGACGGCTGACGCGTTCGGCGTGCTCCCGCCGATTGCGCGGCTGACGCCGCAGGGCGCGATGTATCACTTCCTGTCGGGTTACACCGCCAAGGTCGCCGGCACCGAGAAGGGCGTGACGGAGCCGAGCGCGACGTTCAGCACGTGCTTCGGCGCGCCGTTCCTGCCGCTTCCGCCCGGACGCTATGCGCGGATGCTTGGGGAGAACATCGCGAAGCACCAATCGCGTGTCTGGCTGGTGAATACCGGTTGGAGCGGCGGACCGTATGGCACCGGCCGGCGGATGAAAATCGCGTACACACGAGCGATGATCAAGGCGGCGCTGTCCGGAGCGCTCGACAAGGTGGCGTACGAGAAGGATCCCGTGTTCAATCTCGACGTGCCGGCCACGTGCCCCGACGTGCCCGGAGACGTGCTGAAGCCACGCACGACCTGGGCGAACCCGGCGGACTACGACACGCAGGCCGCGAAGCTGGCGAAGATGTTCGTCGACAACTTCAAGAGCTTCGAAACCGACGTCGCCGCCGACGTGCGCGCCGCCGGCCCCAGGGCGTGAGCGCCGGAGAACCCTACGAAGCCGTCATCGGTCTTGAGATCCACGCGCAGCTCCTGACGGCCTCGAAGATCTTCTGCGGTTGCAGCACCGCCTTCGGCGCCCCTCCCAACACGCACCTGTGCCCGGTCTGCCTCGGCCTGCCTGGTGCGCTGCCGGTGCTCAATCGCGCTGCCGTCGACTGTGCGATTCGCGCATCGCTCGCTCTGGGATGCGTCGTGCACGACACGTCGGTCTTCGCGCGCAAGAACTACTTCTATCCGGATCTGCCGAAGGGCTACCAGATCTCGCAATATGAGCGGCCGCTGGCAACGGGCGGCGCGATCAAGGCCGGCAGCGACTACTGGGCGCCCGACTACGACATCCGCATCACGCGGGTGCATATGGAAGAGGATGCCGGGAAGCTGCTGCACGAAGGGTTCGCGGACTCGGCGCGCAGCAGCTATGTCGACTTGAACCGCGCGGGGACGCCGCTCATCGAAATCGTCACCGAGCCCGACTTGCGAGCGGCGAAAGACGCGGCCGCGTTCTTCGAGTACTTGCGTGAGCTGCTCGTCTCGCTCAAGGTGAACGACGGCAACATGGAGGAGGGGAGCCTCCGGTGCGACGCGAACGTCTCGGTTCGCCGGAAAGGCGAAACGGCGCTTGGGACGAAAGCCGAGATCAAGAACCTGAACTCGTTCCGCTTTCTCGAAGACGCCGTCGAGTACGAAGTGGATCGACAAATCGACGCCCTTCGATCGGGCGGACGGGTCATTCAGGAGACGCGGCTCTGGGACACCGCCGAGGGTTGCACGGTGTCGATGCGCAGTAAGGAAGAAGCTCACGACTATCGATACTTCCCGGAGCCCGATCTGCCACCGCTGGTTCTCGACGCGGCGCGCGTGAAGGACATCGCCGATTCGATGCCGGAATTGCCCGCGGCCCGGCGCCGCAGACTCGTGGAGTCGACCGGGCTGGCGATGAAAGACGCGGTGCAGCTGACAGGTGGCAAGGGCGCATACTTCGATCAGATGCTGACGTTGGGTGCACCTCCAAAGCCGGCCGCAAACCTGGTGATGAGCGTCATCAGCACCAAGATGAACGAGCTGAAGACCGATGAGGTGGCGAGCATCGTCGAACGCGTGCCCCCGAAGGAATCGGCGCGACTTGTCGCGTTGGTGGAAGAGGGTCGCATCAGCTTCTCGATGGCAAAAGGAGTCTGGCTCAAAGCCTTCGAAACAGGACGGGCTGCCGATGACATCATCGCGGCGGAGGGGTTGACGCAGATCGACGATGAGTCGCAGATTCTCGTGCTCGTCAACGAAGTGCTGGCGAGAAACGGTGACGCGGTCGCAAAGTATCGCGCCGGCGCGACGGCGACATTCGGATTCCTCGTGGGTCAGGTGATGAAGGCTGCGGCGGGCAAGGCAAACCCAAAGCGCGTTAACGAACTCCTCAAGCGCGCGCTCGACGCGTGATACACTAGCCGCGGTCCAACTTAGAACATTCGCGTGTGATAGAGGCCGCTCACCTCTCCAAGCTCTACAGCCGTGGCGTGTATGCGCTGCGCGACCTTTCCCTCAGCATCGACAAAGGCGAGTTCATTTTTCTGACCGGCCCCAGCGGCGCGGGCAAATCGACGCTCCTGCGGCTGCTGCTGCGCGCCGAATTGCCGAGCGAAGGCGAACTGACCGTCGCGGGTCGCGATCTCGCCACGCTCGGCGCATCGCAAGTACAGGCGTACCGGCGAACGGTCGGCTTCGTCTTCCAGGATTTCCGGCTCATCTCGCGGATGACCGTCTTCCAGAACGTCGCCTTCGTCATGCGCGTGCTCGGATTGCCCAGCGTTCTTCAGCAGCGCAAGACGTTCCAGGCGCTCAAGTGGGTGGGACTGCAGCATCGGCAGAATGCGTACCCGGACGAACTCTCCGGCGGCGAGCAGCAGCGCGTGGCGATCGCTCGCGCGCTGGTCAACGAACCACAGCTTGTCCTGGCGGATGAGCCGACGGGCAATCTCGACCCCGATCTGTCGCTCGAGATCATGAATCTGTTTCGCGAGACCAACGCGCGCGGCACGACGGTTGTCGTAGCCACCCACGATCGCGAGTTGATTCGCCGTGTCGGGCGCCGGTCGATCACCCTCGATCACGGCCGCGTCGTCGAGACCACCTGATGAGAGCCTGGCGATATGCGTTCGAAGAGGCGCGGGCAAGCCTCTGGCGTAGCCGGCAGTCGGGCGCGTTGTCGACGGCCACCATCGCCGTCGCGCTCTTCGTGCTGGGCGCCTTCCTGATCACGACGTCTAACCTGGAACGGCTTGGAAGCGAGTGGAGCAACTCGGCGCAACTGTCCGTGTATCTGACCGACGGTGTCGCAGCCGAGGAGCGCGAGGCGATCGAGCGGGTGCTGGCGCCGGGAAACGTCGTGGCGAGCGTTCAATACGTGTCGAAAGCGGACGCGCTCGCCAGGTTCAGGAAGACATTCGCCGACCTGACGTCGGCGATCGATGGCCTGGGCGACAATCCATTGCCCGCCTCGTACGAAGTAAAGCTGCAGGGCGGATCGAACTCCGCCGTCGATCTGCTCGTGGCAGAGGCGCGGCAACTGCCGGGCGTGGCAGATGTGCGATACGACCGCGAGTGGCTCGCGCGGCT
>WNFL01394453.1_pt1 | contig 10027 bp, 3 predicted proteins | sample 5400361 | NCBI WGS metagenome assembly WNFL01 (sample SAMN13153351, study PRJNA577476) | soil metagenome | isolation source: 40 cm soil on Douglas fir-dominated hillslope | place: USA:California | collected 2013-09-17
CCGGCGCGCCGTGCGGGACGAGCGCTCGCGGCCGCGCACGCAAGGCGACAGGCGGGTGCCTTTGATGGGGCGCTCACGCTCGTTGCGACCGCGGAGGCGGGACCCCTCGACAAATTTCAGCGCGCCCAGGCAGACGTTCTTCGTGCGCGAATCTTCTTCGCCACCGACCGCGGTCGCGAGGCACCGTCGCTGTTGCTCGCTGCGGCGAAACGAGTCGCGTCGTTGGACACGCGTCTCGCGCGTGAGATCTACCTCGACGCGCTGACCGCCGCGGTATTCGCCGGACGGCTTGCAGGTGAGTTCGACACGCGACGTGTGGCCCGCGACGCACGTGCCGCGCCTCCTTCAACGCCGCCCGCGCGCGCTGCAGACCTGCTGCTCGACGGGCTAGCGTTGTTGGCCACCGAGGGTCATGCAGCCGGGATCCCGACGACGCGCAAAGCGCTCGAGCGCTTCAACAACGATGACATCGAAACAGCGGACGAGCTTCGTTGGTTTTGGCTCGCTGGGCGGATCGCGGGCTTCATCTGGGAGTACGACGCGTGGGATTCGCTGACGTCGCGACAGGTCCGCTCAGCCCGGGAGGTCGGCGCGCTCGCAGAGCTGCCGCTCGCTCTGGTCACTCGTGTGGGCGTCCACATATTCGCGGGCGAATTACGTGCGGCCGAATCCCTCGTTGCCGAGTCGGATGCCCTCGCCGCGGTCACCGACAGCCGCCTCTTTCCGCCGTACGGGGCACTCGCGGTCGCCGCGATCCGTGGCCGCGAAGACGAGTTCACGCGTTTGGTGCGGACCAGCACCGCGGACTTCAATGCCCGGGGCGAGGGGATGGGGCTCACGATGGCGCATTGGGTGACGGCGCTGCTGTACAACTCTCTCGCGCGCTACGACGATGCCTTCGCCGCCGCGGCCGAGGCGAGCATCGATCCGCATGAGCTGTGGTTTTCGAATGTTGCGCTGGTCGAGTTGATCGATGCGGCGAGCCGCAGCGGTCGGAGCGAGAGGGCCGCTGAAGCTCTCGCGCTGCTGAGCGAGTCCACTCGCGCGAGGGGCACGCCATGGGCGTTGGCGGTCGAAGCCCGCTCGCGGGCACTCCTGCAGCAAGGGCCCGCAGCGGAGACGCTGTATCGCGAGGCGGTCGAGCTGCTAGGCCCCACGCAGCTGCGCCTCGACCTCGCGAGATCGCACCTCGTGTACGGCGAGTGGCTGCGACGTGAACGGCGCCGGGTAGACGCCCGCAACGAGTTGCGCCTCGCGCACGACATGTTCACGGAGTTCGGCATGGACGCGTTCGCGAGCGGACGGTCCACACGCTCGACCAGCTGACGCCACAGGAGGCGCAGGTCTCGCGCCTGGCGGCGCAAGGGAACACGAATCGCGAGATCGCGGCTCAGCTGTTCATCAGCCCGAGCACCGTCGAATACCACCTGGGCAAGGCGTTCCGCAAGCTCAACGTGACATCACGTGTACAGCTCGCGCGTCGGGTGCTCTGAGCTGATTGCCGCTGCACGGCTGCATCGCAGCGTGCGAGACTGCGAATCGTGACGAGGGGATCGAAAGACCGAACTCACTCGCTACGTCGCGACCACGGAGCGTTGACCGCCGCGTGAGCGGCGCCGACTCCTGGCAGAACTTCTACGTGATGGTCGGCGGCGCGGCCGCCGCGCTGACCGGGCTCATCCTCGTCGCCGTGTCGCTTCACGTGCGGGCCATCCTCGGGCATCCGCTGTATCGCGACCGCTCGTTCACGAGCCTGCAGGGGCTGGTGACGATTCTCGTGGTGTCAGCTGCCGCGCTGACGCCGCAGTCGCCGGACGCGCTGGGCGTCGCGGTCCTGGCACTCGGCCTCTATTGGGTCGCGCGCTTCGCGCGGTTCATCAGGCTTTTCACGCGTGTCCAGCCGCGCGACCGCGCGGCCCCCGGTTCGCTATGGCTCTGGGAGTGGCTGCTGTGGGGCGCCTGGCTGATAGCGCTCGTCGGTAGCGGCGCGCTGCTCCTTGGTAGCGACCCTCGAGCTTTCTACGTTCTGGCGTCCTGGGCTGTTTCCGGCTTCGTGCTCATCGTGTGGAATGCCTGGGTGCTCATGAGCGAGGTCGGCAACTAGCCGCACGCGCGTGGGCGGTGACGCGCAGACCATCGATCAGAACGCGCACCAGGGTGCCGATCACGAAGTGCACGGCATCGTGAACGTCGGAGCCAGGCCAGCGAGTAGCGAAACGCTCAACGGACGACGGGGCGGTCGTCCGTTCTCGTGCCGGTCACTGACTGTCGAACACCGCCCCAAGGATCGTGAGTGTGCCGAGCGGCGCACCGTTGATCGTTCCTGGTAGCACGAGCGTGCACGTCGTTGAACCCGAGCAAACGTTGGTCCAGTTGTCGAACGTGCCGCCAAAGTATCCGCCAGTCGTCTGTGTGAAGGTCATCGTCGCGCTCGGCGGGAGGTCGTAAAGGCATCGCATGGAAGCTTGCGTACCCCCAGTGGTCTGGGAAGGATGCTCGTCACCCGCGTACGCGCAAGAGATCGTCGCTGTGCCTTGTCCACTCGTAACCGAGCCGGTGACGGTCGCGGCGGCCCAATACATACCACAAGCATTGATGCCGGCGCAGCGCACGGCGGGATTCACATAGATGTCGATCGCGAAACTCGGCTTGTGGAAGCTCGCTGTCACGTTGGTTGCGCTGGTGATCGTGAACGTGCACGTCAGCGCAGTGCCAGCGCAACCGCCAGACCAAGACGCGAAGAACATGTCCGTGTCCGGAGTTGCGCCTAGCGTGACGCTCGATCCGGCTGCGTAGGTATGGGTGCAGGTTGAGCCACATGAGATGTTGGCACCGCTTGATACCGTGCCGCTGCCGTTGCCGGACTTGTTGACCGTGAGCGTGACCGTTGGAAGGCTGCTGAAGGCTGCGTCGAGCGAAACGTCCTGGACAATCGTGAACGTGCACGTTGGCGACGTGCCCGCGCACGCTCCACTCCAGGAACCGAAGGAAGAGATCGGGTCGGCTTGTACTGTGAGGGTCACCGTGGTCCCAGGAATGTACGTGCGCAGGCATGTCGAGCCGCAAGAGACCCCGGATCCGAAGACAGTGCCCCCTCCAGCACCGGAGCGTGTGACGGTCAATGTGACGGGCGCGATGTTGCAGTGGATCGTCACATTCCCGTTGAGGTCGTATGAGACCGCGAGCGTGCCCGGCGTTGTCAGCGACAGATTGCAAGGCCTGCCCGCCAAATCGTCGATCCCGGCGAGGTCGCCCGCCGGCCCGATCGCGCCGGTGTCGCCCTTCGCACCGGTTGCTCCGGCGGGACCTGCAGGTCCGGTCGCTCCCGTCGCACCGTTCAATCCGGCGCCGCCGACGTCGCCCTTCGCTCCAGTAGCGCCGACTGCACCGGTCGCGCCCGTTGCGCCAGCATCACCCTTGTTGCCCGTTGCACCTGTCGGGCCCACGCTCCCGGTCGCGCCTGCGGGTCCCACGGACCCGGTCGCGCCGGTCGCGCCGGTCGCGCCGGTCGCGCCGGTCAGACCCTGGACGCCCTGTTCATTCCATGCGATGAGTTGCTCATTCGTAGAGCATGTCTGATTCGCCGCGATGATATGGATCGTGCCGCTGCTGTTATTTACACACGCGTAGACCACGCCAGTCATGGCGCCGGCGAGCACGATCGTCGTTGAGCCCAGGGCAAACGCGAATAACGCGACGAGCACCTGCGAAATTAGTCCACGCGATGTCATGATCACGTCCTCCCTCTTCGGATCGCAGTCGCGACTGAGCGTCGTGACTTGGTGCGTGGCGGACCGCTGGCCGTCGCTGTCGGCCTGCTCACGTCTGCTAAGGCGCCGAGTAATACCGCGAGCTCGGTGCGAGACGACACGCCGAGCTTGCGGCAGACGCTGCTGACCGTCGACTCGACGGAATCCGCGGCGAGCGCGAATGCGCTCGCGATCTCGGCATTCGTCTTCCCGGCGACGACCGCCGCGGCGAGCCGCACTTCGGCCGCGGTCAGCAGACGGACGTCGAGCGGCTTGGCGCCGCCCTCATAGGAGCCACCCGGTTCCTTCCCCAACGGACGGCACGTTGCATCACGCCGCTATCGCGGCGCTAACGTCGGGCTAACGTCCGCTCGCGCGCGGGGGAGCCTCGCGTCGGGCTCGTACTCGGTCGACGGCCGCGATGAGGGCGTTGGCCTTCATCGCGATGAAGATCTCGCGAGCCTCATCGAGCGCCTTATTGGCCTCGCTCGCGCGGTCGAGGCCTCCCAAACCGCGCCCGAGGCCCAGCAGGGCGTGCGCGAGCTCGACGCGATGGCCGAATGCGCGCCAGCGCGATGCGGCGTCGGCGTAAAGCTCGGTCGCCCGAGTCACGTCGCCTTGCGCTTCGGCCAACGTTGCGCGCGCCGACGCGACGGCCGCTTGTGCGCGAGGCACCGTGGTGTCCACGTTCGAAAGGAGCGCGATCGCGAGAGCGACATCGTCGCATTCGAGGGCGGTGCGCACGCAGTCAGCGATGCGATGACTGCGCCACGCTGGGTTCACGCTGCTGGCGTCGCGCGCTCCCTCGAGGAGATTGCGTGCCGCCGCGACGTTGCCCCGCGCGCGCTCGAGACGCGCGACCGCCGGCAACGCTTCCATCAGCGCCTGCACGTCGCCGGTGCGCCGCGCCATCGGAAGAAGCTCGTCGGCGAGCGGAGCCGCGCGGTCGAGCTCATCCCGGTCGACGTAGATCTCGACCTCAAGCGCGAGGATGATCCGCGTTATCTGCGTCGTGCCCCGCGCGCGGTCCCACTCCAGGATCGCCGTGCCGCGGTCGAGCACCTCGTCCCACGCCCCGGTTTCGAAGAGGAGTAACGGCTCCGTGGCGTGCATCCACATCGCCGCGAACACCAGCCCGCGCCGCTCCGCGAACTCGATCCCGTCGCGGAGGATCGGCAGCCCATGCGCTGGTCCGTCCCATCGCGCGACCACCTCGGCGAGGTTCGAGTAGCACATGGCCGTCTCGAAGCCGACACCGCCAGCTCGTCCCAGGCGCAGCGCCTCCTCCAGGTCGGCGATGCCAGCCCGTTGGTCGCCGAGCTCCCAGCGCGAGAGGCCGCGAAACTGCAGGCTCCGGACTTTCACCGCGAGGTCGCCGATCTGCTCCGCTCCCCGGATGGCGCGCTCCATCCATTCCAAACAGGCGCGTGCGTCGCCGCTCTGCATCAGGAGGTCGCGTCCCTTGAGAAGCCACGCTCGCGCGAGATCGGAAACGACCGGTCGGCGCTCGAGGCGGTCGATCGCTTCATCGACGAGCTCACGGTGACGCTTCGTCTCTCCGACATTCCAGAGCGCGCGCGCGAGCTCGAGGCGCGCATGCGCCGCGATCTCGTCCGCACCTAGGGCGTCGAGCCCGCGGATTGCTTCCTCGTACAGCGGAAGGCTCTCGTGCACGTTGCCCGACTCCTGCATCGCCGTCGCAAGACCGGCGAGGATGGCGGGGCGGAGCGGCTCGTCCGCACGCGCGACGTCCAGCGCTCGGCGATACAGCCGCTCCGAGGCGCCGACGTCGACGTGGAGCGCGCGGTCGGCGGCCACCAGCAGGAACTGCATGCTCTTTTTCCGGAGCCGGGTAGCGCGGTCGCTGCCCGCGTCGGCGAAACCCAGCGCCGCGCCGTAATGGTGTGCGATCAGCTCGGCGCGGTCGGCTGCACGGCCGGCGGCGAGCGCCTCGGTCCACCTAGCCGCCCTTTCGTGCTTCTCCGATAGGTTGCGGCGGGGGATACGGTCGTACGCGACGTCGCGGACGAGCGCGTGGGTGAACGCGTACTCGTCCTGTCCGCGCACGCTCGACGCGCGGCGACGCCGCACGAAATCTCCGGCGATGAGCCGCCGCATCCGTTCGACGACCTCGGCCTCCGCGATGCCTCCGACCGCCGCGACGGCGCCTAGCCAGAAGACTTCGCCCACGACCGCGGCATCGGTCGCGGCGGCTCGCACCTCCGGCGAGAGCGTGTCGAGACGAGCCGCGATCACTGCATCGATCGACTCTGGTACGCGTTCGTGTCCAGACGCGTCCACGATCCGCGCGAGCTCGAGGGCGAAGAGCGGATTGCCCCCCGCCCGGCGAACGAGCTCCGGCGGGATTCGGGCCTCGGTCAGGACCGCGCCGATCACTTTCCGCGTGTCGTCCTCAGCCAGCGGCGGGAGCGTGACGATCGTGGCATTGCGCCGACCGCCGCCCCACGTCGGTCGCGACTCGAGCAGCTCCGGCCTAGCCGTGCAGATCACGAGCAGTGCGGCTCCGCTCACCTGATCGGTCAGCTTCTCGACGAAGTCCAAGAGTGCGGGATCGGCCCAGTGGAGCTCCTCGAACACGAGGACGACGGGTGACTGCCAGGCCTTTCCTTCGATGAACCGCTGCGCTGCGGCGAATAGCTGATCGCGGTCGCCTTCGGTCGATCGGCGGGCGCCGACGAGCGAGGCGAGGCTCCCTACGATCCAGGCGCGGTCGTCCACAGAGACGATCGAGTCGAGCGCAGCCGACAGCTTCGCAAGCGCGACATCGGGATCGTCGGACTCGGTGATCCCCGCTTCCTGTTTGACGATCTCGCCGAGCGCCCACAGCGTGATGCCACTCCCGTACGGCAGACAGCGCCCCTCGCGCCATGTCGCGCCGTCGGATCGGCGTTCGCGGAACTCCCGCACCAGACGCGTCTTGCCCGCTCCCGGCTCGCCGACGATCGTGACGAGTTGCGCGACGCGGCCGCGGGCGCGTTCACGGGCCCGCTCGAGGAGTGAGAGCTCTTCGGCGCGACCGACGAACGGGACCTCGCGATCATCCGCGTGTCGCGTCGGCCTGGCCGCCCGCGGCATGAGTGCCAGCCACGATCCTTCGTCTCGCCGCTCGAAGTCGATGACTCCTGACGCGGCACGCTGCACGTCGGCGCTCACTACGACCGCGCCGAAAGGAGCCGTGCCCGCGAGCCGCGAGGCCTCAGTTAGCACACCGCCCGCGACATCGACCCGCTCCGCCTTGATCGTGACGAGGGCGCGGCCGCTGCCGATGCCGATGCGCGCGCCTACCGAGGTGTCGCCCACGCCCTCGCGGATCGCGAGCGCGGCGCGCAGCGATCGTTCGGCGTCGTCCTCGTACGCGCGGCGTGCGCCGAAGATCCCGACGAGCGAGCTCGAGAAGAGAGGCTCGACCGATGCGCCGTGGCTCTCCATTAGCGCACGCGCTCGCGAGAGCAGCGGCCCGAGCCGCTCTGCGTCCTCGGGGTCGGACGACGAGGTCGTGAACTCGGCGACGACGACTGTGACGTGCTTCCGCGCTTGCTCCGGCTGGGTGGGGCTGGACGAACGAAGATCCAGCGCCGGATCGCGCGCAAGGATCTGACGCTCGAGGAGCTGCAGTGCCGCGCCGGGATCGAGGCCGAGCTCCTCGCTCGCGTGTCTGCGCCCATCCTGGTAGGCGTGCAGCGCATCCGCCTCCCGACCGGAACGGTACAGCGCAAGCATGAGCTGACCCCGTAGTCGCTCTCGGAGTGGCTCAGCGCGCACGCGGCGCTCGAGCTCTGCCACGAGCTCGGCATGTCGGCCAAGGACCAGCTCGGCTTGGATTCGCTCCTCGATCATCGCGGCACCCAGCTCCGCGATGCCGCTGATCGCGGCCTGCGCGAAGGGCCGGTCCCTGAACTCGCCCAGTGGGTCGCCCCGCCACAGCGCAAGGGCTTCGCGGAGCAGTTCGAGACGTTCGGCCGGCGTGTGTGTGGCGCGCGCGGCCGCAAGCGCACTTTCGAGGCGCTCGAGGTCGACCTCACTCGCGTCTACCCGCAGGACGTAACCAGGTGCGCGGGTCTCGATGCGCTGCTGACCGAGCGCTTTCCGCAGCGCCGAGACGTGAACGTGTAGCGCGGTCTTCGCGGTGTCTGGGGGGTCGTCGCCCCAAAGAGCGTCGACCAGGTCGTCCGCTGGAACGACCGCGTTGCGTCGCACCAACAAGATCGCGAGCACCATGCGCTGCTGCGCGCGGCGCGGTGCGACATCGCGACCGTCGTCGTCGACGACAGCGAGCGGGCCGAGCAGTCGAAACTCCAAGGACGGAGAGTCTCGCACCGCCCCAGATGTCGTTCCAGGTGGTCTTTGAGACTCGCTCAGGCCGCCGCACACCCAGCGGCGTGAGTGGTCTGACGGACCATTACGCTGGGGTTGACTTGAAGACACCCGCCGAGGCTCGCGTCGAGGTGGTGCGTGGCTCGGTTGAGAACGCCGCTGGCGAGATTGCCTGCGAGGACCTCCGCCAAGCCTTTGACCACCTGTTGACCGTAACCAGCACGTAACGTGCAGCGGGCCGCCCTCCAGTGACTCGGCCGACCTTCGGTCGAGCAATTGGAAGCAGAGGACACATGCGATTTCTGCTCGCGGTCAGTGCTTCGCTCGCGCTCGCTCTCTCCGCCGTGCCCTTGATGCCGCCGTCAAGCGCGGCCGCCGCCGGCACGTACTGGTTCCACGGCCAGACGAGCGACCAGACCGATAAGGCAACCGGTGTCGCGAGCGCGACGTTCAACCAGTCCGGCCCGACGGGGAGCGTGCCGGTGATCCAGACCACGACCGGAGTCGCGAACCAGGATTTCGTCGCGAACCTCCTGACCGCCTACTGGTACGGCCCCTATCCCGCCGGGACGCTCACCGGCCAGCTGGTCTTTGACTGGTGGTGGACCGCGCCGGCGGCGACCAGCGTGTCGGTCACGGTGTTCGCCGATCCCGACTTCAACGCGCCCTCGAGCGTTCAGCCGGAAAAGATCATCGGCCGCGGCGTGGTGCAGCTTGCGCCGGCCGGGGCTGCGACGGAGATGCACGGCGCGATCTTCGTGAACGGCGCGGTACAGCAGCACCTGCTCATTCAGGTCGCGGCGACCTCGATCATCACGGGCAACGGGATCCACGTCTTCTATGACTCGACCGGCACGCCCTCGAACTTCAGCTTCGTGCCAGGTCCCCTGCCGGTGACGCCAACGGTGACGTTCGACACGACGACACCGTTCGCGTTCGCGCCCTCGACCACCGTTTCGGCGAGCTTCTTCGGTGCGGAGCCGCAGACCACCCTCGAGCGGCAGATCGCGGGCTCGCAGAGCAGCCGCGTCGACCCCAATCGCATCTTCATCGACTGGCCGCTCTCATCGCGCACCGGGATCGGCCAGCTGTCACGGTCGCTTGATGGCGGCGATTCGTTCCGACTGCTCTACGACCGGACCTGCGCGCAGCGCAGCCGTCCGAACTGCCTCACGGAAGGCGGCGGTGACACCGAGAACGAAGTGAATCTGATCAACGGCGATCTGCTGTTCGCCGACCAGGAGGTCGTCGCGAACGAGGCGCTCGCCTCGTCGACCGATCACGGCGACACGTTCCCCGCGGCGCGCCAATTCGCGGTGTCGAACAGTGGCACCGCGGTCGACCGCCAGTGGCTGGCATGGGTAGACCCCAGCCTCGTCTCGGTGGCGGGGCTGCCGATCGAGGGATTCTTCTCGTATCACGTCCCCGCGCTCGCGGTGCACGTCATGGCCGTCACCACGTCCGGCGTACCGATCTTCCAGACGCTCCCGCAGCTGACCGACGTGAGTCAGTCCGGCAACCTGCGAGTCGACAACACGAGCGGGCCGGGTCGCGGCTGGATCTACCTGCCCTACCGGAACGGCGGCGGGTACCAGGTTGCGAGCGCGCCTGTGGCTGGTTACGCGATCTCCACGTCGTGGCAAGCAAATCCGGTGACGACCGATCAGCCCGCGATCTTCCCGTGGCTCAACCTCGACGCCCACGGGAATGCCTATGCCGTCTGGGTCACGAACGGCATCGTGTATCTGTCGGTTTCGCCCATCGACGACGCGCGGAACAACCCGCACGCGACCCCAGCGGGACGACCTGCGACGTACTGGACGCCGAAAGTGCGCATCACGCCCCCGCAGGTCACGAGCGCGGTGTTCCCGGCGGTGACCGGCGGTGACAACGGTCGCATCGCCATCGCGTACATGGGCAGTGAGGACTGCACCGGACTGTCC
>WNFL01229393.1_pt2 | contig 10026 bp, 13 predicted proteins | sample 5400361 | NCBI WGS metagenome assembly WNFL01 (sample SAMN13153351, study PRJNA577476) | soil metagenome | isolation source: 40 cm soil on Douglas fir-dominated hillslope | place: USA:California | collected 2013-09-17
CGTTGCGGCGCGCGCCCCGGGTCGCGGGTTATGCTGCCGGCGCTCCGCGCCGGTCAGCATCAAGCGGCGACAAGATGTGAGACGCTTCGCGTCTCACATCTTATATTTGGAGAGAGACTCCGGATCCGCCTCTTCGAGCCACTTCCTCAGCCGCTCCGCGTTCTGCGCGTCGCTCGCGTCGTCGTTCGCGCGGCTCTTCTCGAGGACGGACTCGTCCACGAAGACCGGCGCTTGCATCCGGAGCGCGAGCGCGATCGCGTCCGACGGACGGCTGTCGATCGTGAAGGCCTTCCCGTTCAGGCGGAGGTGGATCTGGGCGTAGAAGGTGTTCTCCTGGAGGTTGTTGATGACGACCTGCACGACGTTCCCGGAGATCTCCAGGATGATGTTGCGGAGGAGGTCGTGCGTCATCGGCCGCGGGGTCGTGATCCCCTCCATCTGGAGCGCGATCGCGTTCGCCTCGAAGACCCCGACCCAGATCGGCAGGAAGTTTTTCTCTTCCGTGTCGCGAAGGATCACGACCGGCATGTTCGCGATGGGGTCGACGATGAGGGCCTTGACCTCCATCTTGATTGCCAAATCACAATCCTCCAATGGTTAATCTAGGGACCGCGCTCCCCTTTTTCAAGCGAGCGCCGAGCGCGCCTAGAGGAGAGCCGGCCGGCCCACGAGGGAGTTCGGGAGCCCGCGCTGGATCTCGACGTCGACGAAGGTGCCCGCCGCGATGCGCCGCGGCGCGTCGATGTTCACGACGCGGTTGCACGCCGAACGTCCGGAGCTCCGGGCTCCCGACTTGTCGGCGCCTTCGACGAGGACCTCGAGCGTCCTGCCCACGAGCCCCGCGTGTGTCTCGCGCTGGATGTCCTGCTGGCGCTCCATCAGGCGGGCCAGGCGCGCCGACGCGACGGCCGGCGGCAGGTCGGCGGGCCACCGCGCCGCCGCGGTCTGAGGCCGCGGCGAGTACGTGAACGAGTAGACCGCGGCGAAGCGGACCTCGTCGAGGAGCGAGAGCGTCTCGGCGAAGTCCTCCTCCGTCTCGCCCGGGAAGCCGACGATGACGTCCGTCGAGAGCGCGATGCCGGGTATCGCGTCGCGCAGGTCCGCCACGAGTCGCACGTAGTCCTCGCGAGCGTACTGCCGTTTCATGCGCGCGAGGATGCGCGTCGAGCCCGACTGCACCGGGAGATGGAGCGCCGGGCAGACGACCCCGGACGACGCCATCGCGTCGACGAGCCTCGGAGAGAAGTTGCGCGGATGCGAGGTGACGAAGCGGAGGCGCCGGAGCCCCGGCAGCGCGGAGAGCGCGGAGAGGAGATCGGCGAGGTCCTCCCCCGTCTCCGGATCCCGGTACGCGTTGACCGTCTGCCCGAGGAGCTCGACCTCCACGACGCCCTCGGCGAGGAGCCGCTCCGACTCCTCGACGACGTCCCGCAGCCGCCGGCTCCTCTCGCGTCCGCGCGTCCGCGGGACGACGCAGAACGTGCAGTTCTTGTTGCACCCCTCGATCACCGTGATCGCCGCGCGATGCGGAACGGTCCGTGCGATCGCGCCCGGCGTGTAGGCCACTTCGTCGAGGTCGAACCCGATCTCGCACGGGCGGTCCTCCTCCTCGCGAACGCGGCGGACGACGGCCGGCAGCATCTCGATGCGGCCGGTGCCGAGCACGAAGTCGACGTACGGAAGGCGGTCGAGGAGCGACTCCCCTTCCTGCTGCGCCACGCAGCCGCACACGCCGAGCACGAGGCCCGGCCTCTCGCGCTTCAGGAGCGCCAGCCGCCCGAGGCGGTCGTAGACCTTCTGCTCGGCCTTGTCGCGCACGGAGCACGTGTTGAGGAGGACGACGTCGGCGTCCTCGGCCGCCGCGGCTTCCGCATAGCCGTCGCGCGCCAGGAGCCCGACGAAGCGCCGCCCGTCGAGGACGTTCATCTGGCAGCCCCACGTCTCGACGAAGACGGACTTGGCGGCACCTTGGCGCGAAGCGCCGCCCGGAACGTTGCAGCTCATCGGACCCAGCCGGGAGACGCCCCCGCTTTGCGGGCCTCGTCCTCGAGATTCGAGAGGGCGGACTCGGCCTGATCGAGCTGTGCGCGGGCCTTCGCGAGGTCTTCCTTCGCGCGGTCCCACGACGGCTTGATCACGTTCTCGCGGTAGTTCCCGTCGCTCCACGCATAGAAGTCGTTCTCGAGCCGCTTCGACTCCGACTCGAGGTGTTGCACGCGTTCGCGCGTGTCCGCGGCGTCCTTCCGCAGAGCCACCGCCTGATCCCGCCACGCCTGCTCTGTCTTGCCGTTGTAGTCCTTCAGGACGATCTCCGAGCCTTCCGCCCGGGGGGCCGGCGTTGGCACGGAAATCGTTCCAGAGACTTCACTTAGCTGCTTTTTGGATTTCAACGTCTCGTTCGTGATGACACCGAGCGAGCGCTTCTTCTTCTGGGGCTTGCTCTGCTGCTGGGAATGCTTCACGACGTCGGCGAGGGACGTCTGGTGGGGACGCGGCGTCGGCCGCGGTGTCGCCGTCGGCTTAGGGGATTGGGCCGAGAGCGGAAGAGCGAGCGCGAGGAGAGCCGTGGCGCCGAGGGATCTCACGGGGTCGTCGTGCCCTGGCGCCCGTAGCGGTCCTCGAGACGGATGACGTCGTCGAGCTCGGGGCTCGAGACCTCGACGAGCACGCAGTCGCCGGTCTCCGGAGCGAACATCCGGTGCTTCGTCCCGGGCTCGATGCGGAAGGTGTCGCCCGCGGCCAGCTCCACCGTGACGCGCGGCCCGCCGCACGGCTCGTACTCGACGCCGAGCGCGCCCGAGAGGACGTGAACCGTCTCGTCCTTCACGTTGTGGTACTGGTACGAGAGCGACTGGCCGCGGCGGATCGTGATCAGCTTGCCGGCGTAGCGCGGCGTCTCGGCGAAGATGCGCTCCTCGCCCCACGGCTTCGGGACCGTGCGCACGGCGTGCACGAGCTCCCGGGCCGCGCTCACGCGCTCGCCTCCGCGCCCGTCCCTCGCCAGAACGAGCGAGTCTCGTTCTCGAGGAGCGCGGCGACCTCGTCCGCCGTCGAAAGCGACAGGGCGGCCCGCGCCACGCGCGCCGCGTCCGCGGTGGAGGTGTCGCGCGCGAGCTCCTTCACGACGGGAACCGTGCGCGCCCCCATCGAGAACTCCCGGATGCCGAAGCCGAGGAGGAGGAGGAACGACTGAGGGTCGGCCGCCATCTCGCCGCAGATGGAGAGAGGCTTCTTCGCGGCGGCCGCGGCGTCCGCCACGCGAGCGATCAGCCTCAGGATCGCCGGGTGATGCGGACGGAAGAGCTCCGAGACGGTCTCGTTGGCCCGGTCCACCGCGAGAGTGTACTGGATGAGATCGTTCGTCCCGAGCGCCATGAAGTCGACCTCGGGGGCGATCAGGTCGGCGATGATCGCCGCGGACGGCACCTCGATCATCGCGCCGAGAGGCACGTTGTCGGGCACGGCGATCCCGCGGTCGAGGAGCTCCTCGCGAGCCTCCTCCAGGAACGCCCTCACGCGCCGGATCTCCTCGATGCTCGAGACCATCGGCACCAGGATGCGCAGGTCGCCGGCGTCTGCGGCAGCGAGGAGCGCGAGGAGCTGCGTCTTGAACATCTCCGGGCGCTTCAAGCACAGCCTCACGCCGCGCAGGCCGAGGACGGGGTTCAGCTCGTCCGTGCCGACGAGCTGGCGCGCCCCCTTCTTCCCCCCGAGGTCGTAGGTCCGGATGACGACCGGCCGCGGTGCGAGGCGCTTCAGGACGTCGCGGTAGAGCGCCGTCTGAGTCTCCTCGTCGGGGAAGTCCAGGCCGCCGCTCGACAAGTAGAGGAACTCCTCGCCAGCTCGATGTTCGCGCGCACGGCGACCTCCTGGCCGTCCGCAGTCCGCGTGACGCCGTGGATGCTGCGCTCCTTCAGCGAGCGCTCGCGCCGCGCCTCCGCGTCGAAGCGGTCGCGGAAGAGCGAGACGACGTCGTCGGACGGCTCGCGCCACACGACGCCGTCGCGCCCGTCGACGATGACGCGGTCGCCGTCGCCCACCGACGCGAGGAGCCGCGGCACGGCGACGACGGCCGGCAGGCCGAACGAGCGCGCGAGGATGGCCGCATGCGAGGTCGTGCCGCCGCGCTCCGTCGCGAACGCGACGACGCGGTCGCGCGGGATGCGGACCGCGTCGGAGGGCGTCAGCTCGTCGGCGATCAGGACGATGGCGTCGCCGTCCAGATCCTCCACGCGCAGCGACGCGCTCTCGTCGCCGAGATGCTTCTTCACGATGCGCGCCACGTCGTCGAGGTCGGCCGCGCGGTGCGCCAGGTCCTCGCTCGGCAAGTCCCGGAAGCGCGCGGTGAGCGCATCCGTCGCGGCCGTCACGGCCCACTCCGCGTTCGCGCGGTCGGACGCGATCCGCTTCTCGATCGGCCCGAGGAACGCGCGGTCCTTCAGGAACATAGCGTGCGCGTGGAAGATCGACGCGTACTCGGGGCCGAGGCGCTCGGCGACGTGCGCCGCCGTGCGCTCGATCTCATCCACCGCCGCCTCGGCCGCGCGCCGGAAGCGCTCGATCTCGTGCGGAACCTCCTCCGGCTCCAGCGTGCGGCGCGGCGAGGAGTCCTCCCGCGAGACCCAGAGCACGGCTCTCCCAACGGCGATGCCCGGCGACACCGGGATCCCCTTCAGCGACAGCGCACGCTTCACGGCGACATTATTGCGCTCACGCGCATTACGGGGGAGAGAGCGCCGAGAGCTCGCGGCTACTCACTTTCGTCGAAGCGCCGCTCGACGAGCTCGCGCAGCGCGTCCATCGCGGCGGCCTCGTCGGACCCATCGATCTGGAAGAGGATCGGCGTCCCCTTCGCGGCGAGGAGCTGGAGGAGGCCGAGAATGCTCTTTCCGTCCGCCTCGTTGCCGTCGACGGTCAGAGACACCTTCGACTCGAACGCGGTCGCCGTCTGCACGAGCTTCGCCGCCGCGCGTACGTGGAGGCCGAGCCGGTTCTTCAGCACCAGGGTCTCGGAAATCACGTCTTGGGGCGCTCCCCGTCGAGGAGCTCGCCGGCCGCCACGATGGCGCGGCGGCCGCGGGCGACGAGGGTCTGCGCGATCTCGCGCGGGCTCTTTCCCTCCCGCGAGAGGGAGCGCGCCTTCACGACCATCGGCAGGTTCATCCCCGACACGATCTCCACGCGGCCCGGCGACAGGAACGCGATCGCGAGGTTCGAAGGCGTGCCGCCGAACATGTCGGTCAGCAGGACGACGCCGTTCCCGTGGTCAGCCGCGGCGATCGCCTTCTCCAGCCTCCGGCTCGCCTTCTCCGGCGCCTCGTCCCACGCGAGGGAGAGCGCCTCCAGCTCCGTCTCCTCCTCCGGCTCCAGCACGTGTACGGTCTCCTTCAAGGCGTCCGCGAGCGGCCCGTGCGAGACGAGGAGGAGGCCCACGTGGGGCGCGGGCGCCGGGAGGACCGTCATCAGTCGAGCCCGTGATCCCGGTGCGACACGCGTACCGGATAGCCGGCGGCCGCGAGGTCGCGCCCGAGGCGCTCGGCGACATAGACGGAGCGGTGCCGGCCGCCCGTGCATCCGATGCCGATCGTCAGGTACGCGCGGTTCTCGCGCCGGTAGTTCGGAAGGCACCAGAGGAGAAACTCGAGGAGGCGCCGGTAGAACGGCTCCGTCGTCTCCCCTTCCTCGATGTACCGCGCCACGTCCGGGTGCGTGCCGGTGAGCGGCCTCAGGCGCGCGTCGAAGTGCGGGTTCTGGAGGAAGCGCACGTCGAAGCAGAGGTCGAGCGCGGGCGGGAGCCCGTGCTTGTAGCCGAACGAGACGAGCGACACCGCGAGCGTGCCGGGATCGCCCGGGTCGCGAAACTTGTCCGCGATCGCCGCGCGCAGCTCGTGCACCGTCATCGCCGTCGTGTCGATCACGATGTCGGCGGTCTCCTTCACGTCGGACAGGACTTTCCTCTCGTAGGCGACCGCCTCCGCGAGAGTGAACCGGCCGTCCGCGAGCGGGTGGGGACGCCGGGTCTCGGAGAACCGGTTCAGGAGCGCCTTCTCCTCGCAGTCGAGGAAGACCACCGTGCTCGGCAGGCGCAGCCGGAGTCTCTCGAGGAGGCCCGGAAAGACCTCGGCGAAGTCCGGGTTCCTGACGTCGAGGACGACCGCCACGCGCGGACCCGGGACCCGCCCGACGACGATCTCCGACGCGAACTGCTCGAGGAGAGCGAGCGGCAGGTTGTCGACCGTCGTATAGCCGATGTCCTCCAGCGCGTGCGCCACGTAGGACTTCCCCGATCCCGAGAGTCCTGTGACGACGAGGAGCCGGCTCTCCGTCGCGGTCAACGCGGCTTCCCGTTCGGGGCGGGCCGGCGCGACCGCGCGTCGGCCCCCACGTGCACCGCCCCGGTGCGCCGCCGGCGCCTCACGAACGGGGACTCCGAGAGCGACTTCCTCGCGATCTCGTCGTGCACCTTCGCCGCCATCTCACGCGCGGCGTGGAAGCCGCGCCGCTTCAGGAGCTGGTTGCGCGCGGCGATCTCCACGAGGAGCGCGACGTCCCGCCCCGTCGCGACGGGCATCCGCACCCGCGGCACCGCGACGCCCAGGATCATCTCCGCCTCGTCGTCGAGCCCGAGCCGGTCGTACGACTGCCCTTCGACCCAGTCTGTGAGCTGGATGACGAACTCCACCGTGTGCCGCTCCAGCACCGCGGCCACGCCGAAGAGCATCGGCACGTTGATGATCCCGAGCCCTCGCAGCTCCATGTGGTGCCTTATGAGGCCGGAGGAGGAGCCGATCAGGACGTCGTTCGGGTAGCGCTGAACGATCACGAGGTCGTCGGCGACGAGGCGGTGCCCGCGTTGCACGAGGGCGAGCGCGCACTCGCTCTTGCCCACGCCCGAGTCCCCGAGGAGCAGCGTCCCCAGGCCGCCGACCTCCATCAGGACGCCGTGGAGCGTCGCGCGCGGAGCGAGCGACTCCTCGAGGAAGCCGGTGAGCCCCTCGATGATGACGCTCGTCATCCGCGGCGTCACGAAGAGGGGGACGTTGCGTTCCGCGCAGAAGCGCTTCAGCGAAGGCAGCGGCAGGATCCCCTTCGTCACGACGACGCACGCCATCGGCAGCGCGGTGAACGCGTCGAGCCGCGCGCGGACGACCTTCGGCGGCAGCGTCTTCAGGTAGTCGAACTCGCTCTCGCCGAGGATCTGCACGCGATTCGGCTTCACGTACGGCAGGAACCCGGCGATCGCGAGCCCCGGCTTCTGCACGCGCGGCCAGTCGATCGGGCGCTCCAGGCCGCCCTCGCCGGCGACGAGCTTCAGCCCGAGCGCTGCGAGCGCCGGCGAGCGCAGGTCGCCCGCGCGGATGAGCGGCTTGGTCTCGGCGGTCGCGTCCCGCATCGTCTTGTCGGGAACGCTCGCGGCCTAGCTCGGGATCAGGAGGCCGAGGCTCCCGTCGCGGCGGCGGTAGAGGACCCGGAGAGACTCGCTGCCCGGGTCGCGGAAGACGAGCACGTCGTGGTCGCGCGTCGTGAAGCGGTGGAGCGCATCCTCCTCGAACATCGGGCGCGCCGTCACCTGCTCGGCGCGCGGCCCCGGACGCCGGTCGCCGTCGGTAGGCGCCACGGCGGCGGGCGCCTCCCAGACCTCGGGCGAGCGGACGCCGCCGGGCGCGCGGTGCTTCTTCTCCTCTCGCACCTTCGCCTTCGTCTTCTTCGCCTGGGCCGCGATGCGGTCGAGCACCGCGTGTGCGGCGGCCTGCTGGTCCTGCCCGATCTCCTTCGCGGTCCACGTGCGCTGGCGGCCGACGACCGTCACCTCCACGGCGAAGTCCTTCTTCACGCGCTCCACGACGACGTGCGCCTGCGCGTCCTTCGGCAGGACCTTCGCGAGCTTCGCGAGCTTCTTCTCGACGATCTCGCGAACGCCCGGGTCGAGGCGCGCGCGGCGCGCCACGAAATCGATGTTCATTCCCGCTCCTCTCCGACCGTCGTCCGCTCGTCCTCGACGGCTTCCTGAGCGCCGCCGGCGGAGACCGCCGCGGCGGCCGGCTCGGCGGGCTCCTCCACGCGGCGGATGGAGCTCGAGGGGATGTGGAGCTCCTCGCGGTACTTCGCGACCGTGCGTCGCGCGATGCGGATGCCTTCGCGCGCAAGGAGCTCGGAGAGGCGGGCGTCCGAAAGCGGGTGCGCCGCGTCCTCCGCCTCGATGAGCGCCCGGATCTTCCCCTTCACGGCGAGCGACGACACCTCTTCGCCGCCGGAGGACGCGATCGCGGAGTGGAAGAAGAACTTCATCGGCACGAGGCCGCGCGGCGTCGCCATCCACTTGTTCGAGACGACGCGCGAGACGGTGGATTCGTGCATGCCGATGTCCTCGGCGACGTCGCGGAGGACGAGCGGCCGAAGATGCGCGACGCCGTACTCGAGGAAGTCGCGCTGCTTCTTCACGATCGACTCGGCGACGCGCACGATCGTGCGCTTGCGCTGGTCGAGGCTCTTCATGAGCCACTGCGCGGCGCGCATCTTCTCGCGGAGGTAGCTCTTCCCCTCGCCGTCGAGCGCGCCGTCCTTCGCCTGGAGCATTCGGCGGTAGAGCGCCGACACCTTGAGGCGAGGCAGGCCGTCGTCGTTGAAGAGGACGACGTAGTCGTCGTCGATCTTGACGACGGAGACGTCGGGCTCCACGTAGATCGTGCGCGAGGAGTCGTACCGCCGGCCCGGCTTCGGGTCGAGCTTCCGGATCCACTCGAGCGTCTTATGCAGATCCTCGACCGGCAGGCTCATCTGGCGCGCCAGGAGAGCCGGTGGCTTCGTCGCGAGCTCTGGGAACCGGTTCGTGACGAGCTCGACGAGGAGCGGCGTCACGATGTTCGCGGCGCGGGCCTGGATCAGCAGGCACTCCGCGAGACTCCGGGCCCCGACGCCCACGGGGTCGAAGGACTGGAGGAGCGCGACCGCCTTCTCCGCCGTCGCCGCGTCGCACGGCACGGCCGCGGCGATCTCCTCGATCGACATCCGGAGGTAGCCGTCGGGGTCGACGTTCCCGATCAGGAACCCGCAGGTCTCCCGCACCGGAGCGGGAGCCTCGGAGACGCCGAGCTGCTCGGTCAGGTGCTCCGCGAGCCCCGGCGGCGCCTCCGCGCGGTTCTCGAGCGAGAACTCCTCCGCTTCCTCCGTCATGCGCGGCGCGGTCGCCGTGCCGTCCATGTAGTCGCCGAAGTAGGCCTCGAGGTCGATCTCGGAGAACGCCTCGTTCGCGGCGTCCGTCGAGGCGTCGACGACCGGCTCCGGCTGGGCTGGCGCGGCGGCGGCGACCTCCCGTTCGGCGTCCTGGGCCGCGGCGGTCTCGGCGGCGCTCGAGCCCTCGGTCGCGGCTACGGCATCGCTCGCGTCCNNTCGTCGGCCGAAGGGGACGCCTCCGGGTCCTCCTCCTCGAGGACGGGATTCCCCTCCATTTCCTGGTTCACGACGTCCTGCAGCTCGAGACGCGTCATCTGCAGAAGCTTGATCGCCTGCTGAAGCGTCGGCGTCATCACCAGACGCTGCGAGAGCTTGAGGGAGAGCTTCTGTTCGAGTCCCAAAGTTGCGCGGCCTCTCTCGGTCTTCACGCGGCTCCGCTCCGCGGAACGCGCCTTGCTGCGATTCTAGCCCACAGGGAAGAGGGCAGAAGCAAAGCCGGCGCCGCGGTTCGGAGGCTCAGAGGGTCTCAGTCGAGCCGGAAGTTCTCCCCCAGGTAGATGCGGCGGACGTCGGGGTCGGCGGAGAGCTCGGCCGGCGATCCCGCCCGAAAGATGCGTCCCGCGTTGATGATGTAGGCGCGATCCACGATCGGGAGAGTGTCGCGCACGTTGTGGTCCGTCACGAGGACGCCGATGCCGCTGCCGGCGAGGTCGCGGATCACGCGCTGGAGGTCGGTCACCGTGATCGGGTCGATCCCCGCGAACGGCTCGTCGAGGAGCATGAAGCGCGGCGAGAGCGTGAGGGCGCGCGCGATCTCGAGCCGCCTTCGCTCGCCCCCCGAGAGCGTGTCGG
>WNFL01278288.1_pt1 | contig 10026 bp, 6 predicted proteins | sample 5400361 | NCBI WGS metagenome assembly WNFL01 (sample SAMN13153351, study PRJNA577476) | soil metagenome | isolation source: 40 cm soil on Douglas fir-dominated hillslope | place: USA:California | collected 2013-09-17
TCCCGACCTGGATATCCTCGATCGACAGGCTTGCGGCGATGCGATTACCACTCGCTACGGCACCACGAACAAACATGTGTCGCTGCCTGCGGGAGTTGTGCGGCTGCATAGCGCGCCCGAGGGCTGCTATCAATATGAGGCGCACCTGACGAATTTGGCGCCCGACACGTTGTATTACTATGGTGTCTTCAATGGCGACGACCGGATGACCCCGTGTACTCCCGGTTATCATTTCAAAACGCACCCGGTGCCGGGCACCGCCAAACCCATGCGCTTTTGGGTGGTGGGCGATTCGGGCACCGGGCGACCGACCCAGTTCAACGTACAATCATCGATGACTGATCTGATTAAAGCCGAAAATCACCCTCTGGATTTCTATCTGCACGTTGGCGACATGGCTTACTCACGCGGCCGGGATGTAGAGTTTCAATCGCGGTTCTTCGATATGTACGACACAACGCTGCGGAACACCGTGTGCTGGCCGGCGATGGGCAATCATGAAGGGGCGACTTCGAAAGGAACCAACGGAGTGGGGCCTTACTACGATGCCTATGTGCTGCCGACGCGAGGGGAAGCAGGCGGCCTGGCCTCCGGCACCGAGGCCTACTACTCATTTGATTATGCGCGAACACATTTTATTTGCCTGGATTCGCATGATCTGGACCGGCGACCCACAGGCGCCATGGCGACATGGCTGAAGGCTGACATGGAGGAGACCAAGGCGGATTGGATCGTGGCGTATTTTCATCATCCGCCTTATACGAAGGGCTCGCATGACAGCGATCGCGAGAAGCAGTTGGTCGAGATGCGCACCTATATAATGCCGATCCTGGAATCGATGGGCGTCGATCTTGTGCTGACGGGACACTCGCACATCTATGAGCGGTCAATGCTGATGGACGGCGCCTACGACACTCCTACGGTTGCCGAGAACAAAATCCTCGATGACGGCGACGGCGACCCGAAAGGCGATGGGCCTTACCGGAAGAGCCCAGGGATTCACCCGAATGAAGGAACCATCCAGGTGGTAGCCGGCAATGGGGGAACGACCCTGCGCCGCAAGGCCACGATGCCGGTAATGAAACAGATTATCGTGGAGCATGGGTCGGTCGTGCTCGATATCGACGGTGATACGTTGACCGGACGGATGATTAACAAACTTGGCGATATCCGTGACACATTCAGCATCGTGAAGCGGACGAACGTGGAGTTGGCGCGGTTGGTGACGCCGTGGCAACCCAAAGCGTACAAGCCGGAAGCAGGTGACGGCAAAGACGCGGCGGCGGAACCTCCGGAGGATTATATAGAGGTGATACCGAAGCATGCCGAGTGGCGATACCTCGCCGGCAGGCATCCCATGGGGGAATGGATCAAAAAAGACTATGATGATTCCGATTGGGAAATCGGCGAGGCCGGTTTTGGCTACGCGGATAATGACGATCGGACGGTGCTCTCGGATATGCAGGGGAAATATTCGGTAGTCTACATTCGGCACGCATTTGAGATCGAGCAGGCCGACTACGTGGCAGATATCGGTTTGATGATCAATTTCGACGATGCATTTGTGGCGTACTTGAACGGCAAGGAGGTCGTGCGCGTGGGAGTGAAAGGGAGCGGCAAAGAAGCTAAAGAGATCAAACAGCACGATGCAACCGGGCGCTATTCGTACTACCCGCTGAAAGATTTCGAGAAGTACCTGAAAGATGGGACGAACGTGCTGGCGATTGAAGGACACAACGCCAGCATCAACAGCCACGATTTTACCCTCGACCCGTTCCTGGTCGTGGAGGATTAAGATGCGCAGGAGTCTGATAGTTTGGGCAATCGGTGTGTTGGCGCTTGCCGGAATAGAGCGGCTGCCGCTGTGGGCGCACGACAGTCCGGAACATGAAGTTGAAGCTCTGACGCTGCGCATGGCCAAAGTGGGCAAAACGGCTTCGCTGCTCATGCGCCGCGCTTCTGAATACAGAGCGTTGAGTGATCTCGAGAAAGCAGCTGCCGACCTGAAGGAGGCGATCGCCCTCGAGCCGAAACTGCCTGCGCCCTATGCCGAACTCGCGCGGGTGCAGTTGGCGCAGGAACAGTTGACGGAGGCTTGCGATAATGCCACCCGCAGTCTGGCACTCATCGAAGACAGTGAGGAACGCGGCGCGGTGTTCCTGTTGCGCGCGCAGATCCAGGCGGCGCGCAGCCGTCCCGGAGACGCTTTGGCGGACTGCGATTTGGCCGATCGCGAAGATGATCTGGATTGGTATCTGACGCGCAGCCAGGCACAAGCGCAGTTGGGAAAACTCGAAGCGCGAGCCACGGGACTCAAAGATGGATTCGAGCGGAATGGAAGTATCGTGCTTGAGATCGAGTGGGTGGAAGCGATGATTGATGCTGGCCAATATCAGCCTGCACTGGAACGGATCAATGGACGCCTGAATCAGTTGCGTTTGCGCAGTTCCTGGTTGCTCCGGCGGGCGCGGGCGCTGAAAGGGCTCAAGGCGGATTTTCAAGCGGATGCACAGGCGGCGCTTACTGAACTGAACAGGCGGATAAAACCAGAGTTGCCCGAACCAACGCTTCTGCTGGATCGAGCAACAGCCTCTGCATTGCTGGGCCAGACTGACTCCGCGAAGAACGATTTGGAAGCGGCGAGGAAGCATGGCATTCCAGCGAGCGCTTGCAGGCGGGTCGAAAACTTGCTGAAGCCTCCGAGGATGGTGGCGGCCAAGAGCGATGGGGCATCGGTTGGAGATCATTGATGGTTTCCAGGCTTCCCGTCAGCGGAAAAAAGGTTCGAGAGCACATTCAGCGGTCGGGTGATCTCTTCGAGCCCGCCCTCAATCTCCCTTAAGCCATTTCGCTCGAACAATTGAGACCCGTTTCGAGGCCGAATATCCTGAAATTGCCTGCCTGCACCAGATTTCCGAAGACTTCGTGTTTTCAAAACGTATTTCTTTCAGAACAGAAAATACGGCATAAAGCTTGGCAACGGTGCTTACAAAAATATCCTGCTGGGGCATGCACCGGCACCTGGGCCAGAAGGGTCCGACCGTCAATCCGCTTTTAGGAGGTGGAGCATGTCTCGCAACTGTCTGGTTCATGCTGGCTTTAGCGCCGGCCCCGGCGAAGGCCGACACGATTAAGACGCGCGATGGACAGATTTATCAAGGCAAGGCGCAAATCGACGACGGGATGTTGACGATTGTCAGCAGCAACGGCAGCAGCGCCAGCGTGGTCGTTTCGAATCTGGAGGCGGCGATCTTTGCGGACCTTTCGGATGTGATTCCTGGGGAGCATAGTCTGGTCAAGCCCTGGGCGGGCCAGGACGTGGGGAATGTGGGGGTGCCCGGGGGCGCGAAGCAAACGGGTGGTTCATTTATTATGAGGGCGTCGGGGATTGGGGTCGGACAGTCAATCGATGGCTTCCATTTCGTGTTTGAACCGATGGCTGGAGATGCCGAGATCGTGGCACGGATTGCTGATCTCACGTCGAAAAAAGGAGGAGCCCAGGCTGGGCTGATGATCCGGCAAACTCTCGGACCGGAGAGTGCACACGCGGCGGTTCTGATCGACCAGCGCGGTGCGGCGTCCTTCCACTATCGCGCGTCGAGGAAGCGGCCCAATCCGCCATTGCCGGGTCCAAAGACGCTGGTTCCGAGCTGGGTAAAGCTGGAAAAGAAGGAAAGTTTCTACGTTGGTTCCGTTTCGGAGGATGGAAAAAACTGGAAAGTGGTGGGAGGCCAGACAGTCAAACTAAGCCCGACACGCAACCGTCAGGACCAATGGTATATCGGGCTGGTGGCGAGCAGTCATACCAACACTGGTTTCTGCACGTCGGTGTTCGATGAAGTCCGGGTCCAAACGTGGGGACTCCGGACGGAATTATTCAGCGATAATTTTCAGACACTTTTAAGAAATGAAATGTTGGCGAAAGCAGATCGAAGCTGGGACGAAGAGGCTCCAACGGCGGTGCGTTGCCTGGGGCAGATTGTTCCCAAACGCTCGGCTGCCTATTTGTTTACAGTCGAGCCGAAGGAGACATCGGAACTATGGGTTGACGACAAGCTGGTATTCAGCTCATCACGGCACGTCAATGGTTCGATTGAGTTGAAGCAGAACCAGCCTTACCGGCTCAAACTCGAAAGCACGCTGTCAAAAGCCAGGAAAGCGACATTGCGGCTTTCCTGGAGCAGCCGCACTCAGCGGAAGGAGATCGTTCCTGCGAATTGCCTTCGTCCCTATGACGTCGCGGAGGAGAAGGCGGTCGCGGCGCATGAGATCGATATCTCGCGCAGCCAATCGTCGGCAGAAGGTGTGGTGCTGAAAGATGGAACACTCCTCGCGGGAAAAACCAGGCAGATGGACGACACCGAACTGGTGATCGAGCCTGCAGGTCGGGGTGAGCTACGAGTAAAGACGCTGGATGTGGCGCGCGTGCAGTTCCGATCGATGTCGCCGCAACTGGCGGCGCGGATCGGTTCGGCAGTTCCGGGTGTCCTGCTGGTGAGTGGTGATTTCATCGAGGGCGAACTGAAAACATTTGCCAAAGGCCGGGTAACGATCAGTTCGGTGATCTTTGGATTGCGATCCTATACGGTGGCAACCGAAGTGGCCGCGGTGGTCTTGCGCCCCTATCAAAAAGCAGCGACGTTCGTGGTCCGGACGACCACAGGATCGGCATTCCTGGCGGAGGCCATCGACCTGGCCAAAGGCGAACTGGCCATGAATGAACCGATTTTGGGCAGGGTCCGGCTGGGCCTGCAGGAATTGGTGGATATTCGGCGTGCGGATAAGTGATTGCAAAAGTTCGCGCAAGCGGACAATACTCCGGCCTTAGGACTGGAAATCACGGTGAACAAGTCAGGCTGGTCATGTTGGGATGATCCACTTCCAAGGCAGCCGAACTGGTTCGCGAGATAATGCACATTTACAGTCGAGTCGAAAAACCGACAGGTTTGCCGGGCTGCCGAAGTGTATCGCGGCCGCGCGCAAAAAGTCGAATGGATGGCGACTTCAGCCGGGCGCTGGAATTTCCAACGGTCTTCTGCGCATCGCCGCATGCATAGCCTCGCGCAATGGAACACGTTTACCGGGCGCGATCTCCTGGTATTGTCGGCCTGCTACGCCATCGGTTGCTGCACGGCCGGCTATTACTGGGTGCGCTGGCGGACCGGATTGGATTTAAGACTTCTGGGCAGCGGGAATATCGGCGCGCGGAACGTGGCGCGCATTGCGGGGCCATCCGGGTTTACAGTGACGCTGTTCATCGATGGCTTTAAAGGGGCGCTGGCGGTCTGGACGGCCCAATATTTTGCCGTGCCGCCCGAAGTGGTGGTGGCTTCCATCGTCGCAGTCATCGTGGGGCATAATTGGCCGATCCAACTGCGTTTTCATGGAGGCAAAGGCATTGCCACCTCACTCGGAGCATTGATGGTTTACGATAGCTGGATCGTGCTGCTCCTGGTGGGAATGTTCGTCCCCCTTTTTGCCTTGCTGCGGAATTTCACGTTGAGCGGATTACTGGCCTATGCCCTCTCTCCGCTGATCCTGTTTCTCAATGGTTCCTCCAATGAAGACGTAGCGGCGATTTCTTTTATTGCGATCCTTATCCTGATCTCACATCGGAAAAATATTCGGGAAGAGATCACTCGGATTTACACTGCCAGGCCCGCAAAAGAAAGCCCCACTCAGCAGTCGGATCACGAAAAATGATGAACACGGACCCAAATCTAAAATTCAAGATCGCCCGCGAAGATTGGGAATTTGAAGCGATTCATCGCCTCAACTACAAGACGTTTGTGGAGGAGATACCGCAGCATCAGCAGAGCGGCGAAAAGCGATTGGTCGATAAGTTTCATCGAGAGAACACATACGTCATTTGCCTGGATGGGGAGCATCTCGTCGGAATGCTGGCCATGCGCAGTAATCGTCCATTTTCACTCGACCAGAAGGTGCCCGACTTGGGGGCCCATCTGCCCCCGGGTCGTTCTATCGTGGAAATTCGGCTCCTCTCGGTCGAAAAGCAGTATCGCAACGGTTATGTGTTCCGCGGTTTGCTCGGACTGGTGCTGGAGCATGGAAAAGCCAAAGGGTACAACTTCGCGATCATTTCGGGAACGATCCGCCAGGAGAAGCTCTATCGTCATCTTGGCTTCATTCCGTTTGGGCCATTGGTCGGCACCGGTGATGCGCAGTTTCAGCCGATGTATTTGACACTCGAGACGATTGAAGAAAAAACGACGTCCATTTTTTCTCCCCAAAAACCAGGCGACCAGGAAACCCTCCCCGTGAGCTTTTTGCCCGGGCCAGTGGATATTGCCAATGAAGTACGGGAATCGTTCGATGCCAAGCCGATTTCGCACCGAGCCCGCGCGTTCATGAGCGAGTTCAAATCGACGAGGCAATTGCTATGCAAATTGGTGAACGCCCGCTCGGTGGAGATTCTTCTCGGATCGGGCAGCCTGGCTAACGATGTGACAGCCGGGCAGATTTCCCTGCTGAAAAAGCCGGGTCTGATTCTCACCAACGGAGAATTTGGCGATCGATTGGTGGATCACGCACGCCGCTTCGGCCTGAACTTTGACGTCCTGCGGCTGGATTGGGGCGGGGTGTTTGATCCGCGGGAGATTCGTCAGCGAATTGCCGGCGCGCCAGAGTTGGGTTGGGTTTGGGCAGTGCACTGCGAGACCTCTACTGGAGTACTCAACGACCTGGCGGGGCTCAAGCAAGTCTGCGGCGAGTTCTGTCTGAAGCTCTGTCTGGATTGCATCAGCTCGATTGGGACCATTCCAGTGGATTTGAACGGTGTGCATTTGGCGTCATGCGTGAGCGGCAAAGGGCTCGGAGCATTTCCGGGGCTTTCCATGGTCTTTTACAATCATGATCTCGCGCCCGCTCCAGAGGGTCTTCCGCGCTATCTCGATCTGGGGTTATATGCCGCGCAGGAGGGAATCCCTTTTACGCATTCATCAAACCTGATTCTCGCGCTGCAGACGGCGGTCAAGCGCATTAATATGGATGAGAGGTTTCGCAGCGTGGTAGAGCTTTCCGTGCACCTGCGCGATCGGCTCACGCGCCTTGGATTCAATATCGTCGCTTCCCATGAGCATGCATCGCCAGCGGTTGTGACCCTGGCGCTTCCAGAGGAACTCAGTTCCAAAACCGTGGGATGGCAATTGCAAAAGGCGGGATATCTGCTGAGCTATCGCAGCGATTATTTGCTGAAGCGAAACTGGATTCAGATCTGCCTGATGGGAGAGCTTTCGAGACCGCATCTGGAGTCGCTGCTGTCGATTTTGGAAATGTTCCGTCCACGAAGAACCGCAGAGCAAACGGCGGCCAATTCACCCGTGAAGCCCGCTTTCGTATAAACAGGTCGTGGCAGCGCGCGTCCCGCGTTAGATGGATCAGATAGCCGAGCCAAATGTACTAACCCTTCTGGCATCCGAACATCAGGCGCCGTTCGACTCATCTCCAACACGGTTAATCAGACGAAGCGAAGGGAGATCCGGAACACCGGAACATCAATTCTGTAAATTCGGCGAGATGGAATTTGCAATCGGAGAGGAATGGATTTCTATTGCGAGAGTCGAAGCCGGAAGAAGTAAAGTAAGTACAAAAAGAGAGCCAGATTGCTCTGGCTCCTAGTGATAAGGTCATTTACGCCCTCACTCAGGCGCTCAGAAGGGTAATGAGGCCAACTTTAATTCGCTGTTCGAACCTCATTACGAGCAAGACCTTTCTGCCAACCCTAAACGAACAGCGAAAACTTCTCTCTTAATAGATAGCACACGGAATGTTTTGTTCAAAGGTTTTCCAACTGGCAAATCTGGATAACGTATAAGTCTTTATTGTTCAGGCTATTACGATTAGATATCCGATAAAATATCCGTCAAGATTCTCGTTTCCTCCCGACTTTGGATTACGTGGGCCAGCGGCGTTTGACCATGCGCCGAAACGGAATCGCGCAGCGCCTTCTCCTTGCCGGGGCCGGATGCGACAACCCACACCTGCTTCGCCGCAGCGATGGCTTCATAGCAAAGAGTGATTCGGAAAGGCGGCGGCTTGCTTGCGACCACGTCGAGAAAGACTTGCCTGGCTGGAACCGGGTCGACCGGTGGAAAAAGGGAGGCCACGTGTCCATCTTCCCCCATTCCCAGAAAAATGATGTCAAAGACTGGCCAGCCTTTGCGGTTGCGCGGCACAATAAGGCAAACCTCCGCGCTCGCCACTTCGGCGGCCCTGGCCGGCGATTCCTCGCCCCGAATCCGATGGACATGCTCGGATGGAATAGATGCCGGTCGAAATAACTGCTCCTGCGCCAGTCGAAAGTTGCTCTCCGGATGGTCGGGCGGAACACATCTTTCGTCGGCCCAGAAAAAATGAACTCGCGCAAGCGAGGTTTCGCAGTCCCGAGCTCCATTGGCAACGTCGGCGAGAAACTGCCGTGCAATGCGTCCCCCTGAAATGGCCGCGTAATAGTCCCCAACGGCGAGCGATGCAAGTTCGTGAAGCCACTGGTGCGCGGCGGCACCCGCCAACTCTTCAGGAGACCGAAACCGTTCGAGGAGGAGCCTTCCCACTAGGTGATGGGCTGTGGATTTCTCCACGTATGGCCGCGCGCCGCCAGTAATTCGTCTGAGGCCTTCGGCCCCCAGCTCCCGGCCAGGTAGAATTCCTTCTCGGTAAGCGGCAGGTCCTGCCACGTTTCTCGAATCGGGTCGACAATCGTCCAGGCGGCCTCGACTTCGTCCCGGCGGATGAAGAGCGTTGCATCCCCCGACAAAGCTTCGAGCAGCAGTCGTTCATAAGCCTCGGGCGTATAGGCGCCGAATTCGGAATCGTAGCTGAAATGCATGCGCACCGGGCGCAGTTGCAAACTTGTGCCGGGAATCTTTCCGTTGAAGCGCAGGGAAATGCCTTCGTTCGGTTGCAACCGAAGCGTGATTGCGTTTGCATCGAGCTTCGGACCACATTGCGCGGCGAACAACACATTGGGAGTGGGGCGAAACTGGACGCGCACTTCGCTCGCGCTCAAGGCCAGGCTCTTGCCGGTGCGAAGATAAAATGGCACACCGGACCAGCGCCAATTGTCGACAGACAGACGGACAGCGACGAATGTCTCGACATTGGAACCGGGCGCGACTTTTGCTTCATGGCGATAGGCAACACGCGGCTGGCCATCGATTTTCCCTTCGAAATACTGCCCACGCACAACACTGGTGGAAATCTGGCTGGGAAGCAGGGGCCGGATCGACTTCAACAATTTGACCTTTTCGTCACGAATCGATTCGGCTTCGAGCGAGACAGGCGGTTCCATGGCAACCAGTGCGAGCACTTGCAGCAGATGGTTTTGCACCATGTCGCGAAGCGCGCCCGCTTCCTCGTAGTAGCCGCCGCGCGATCCGACGCCCAGTTTCTCGCTGACCGTGATTTCCAAATGATCGACGGCCTGACGGTTCCAAAGCTGTTCGAAGATCGAATTGGAAAACCGGAACATGAGGATGTTCTGTACAGTTTCCTTTCCGAGATAGTGGTCGATGCGATAAATCTGCTTTTCCGACGCGAAGCGGGTGAGTTCCTGGTTTAATTTCTGGGCCGACTGCAAGTCATGGCCGAACGGCTTTTCGACGACGACCCGCTGCCAGAAATTGCCCGAATCATGTTTGAGAAGCAGCCTCGCGTTGTGCAGGTGCTCGACGACCTCGGCAAACTGGCTCGGAGAAGTGGAGAGATAGAAGAGCAGATTGCGTCGCAACGCCTCGTTGCCGAAGCTGCCCAGGAGCGCATCGAGTTTCTTGTAGGCACCTGGCTCGGAGAACTCACCCTGGCAGTAAAAGACGTGCCCCGCGAAAGAGCGCCATTTTTCCGGATCGACCTTTTTCGTGCGTGAGAACTGCTCCAGGGCAATTTTCAGCTCATCCCGCCATGCGGCGTCGCTCTTTTCCCGGCGGGCAAACCCGACGATGCGAAATGGCTCGACCAACTGCTGATCCACAAACAAATGGTAAAGAGCGGGGATGAGCTTGCGGGCAG
>WNFL01395903.1_pt1 | contig 10026 bp, 21 predicted proteins | sample 5400361 | NCBI WGS metagenome assembly WNFL01 (sample SAMN13153351, study PRJNA577476) | soil metagenome | isolation source: 40 cm soil on Douglas fir-dominated hillslope | place: USA:California | collected 2013-09-17
GCGCGCTTCCCGATCTCGGAGCCGGAGGCGACCGCCTCGCGCAGGATGTCGCCCGTCGAGATCTGCGGAATGCCGAACTTCTCCACCAGCCGCCTGGCCTGCGTGCCCTTCCCGCAGCCCGGGGGGCCCGTCAAGATCAAATTGAGTTGAGCGCTCATCGCCCGCCCCGGCCGCGCAGGCGCGCGCCCTGCACGAAGGTGTCGTAGTTGTGCGCGACCAGGTGCGCTTCCACCTGGCCGACGGTGTCCATCGCGACGCCGACGACGATCAGCAGGGCGGTGCCGCCGAACACGAAGGGCACCGCGAACTCGCTCTGCAACAGGTTCGGCAGGATGCAGACCCCGGCCAGGTAGGTCGCGCCGATCAAGGTGATCCGGTTCAGCACGCGCTGGATGTACTCGGCCGTGCGCTTGCCGGGCCGGATGCCGGGGATGTAGCCGCCGTTCTTGCGGACGTTCTCTGCGACGTCGTCGGGGTCGAGCATGACCCCGGTGTAGAAGTACGCGAAGAACAGGATCAGCGCCACGTAGATCACGTTGTGTCCCCAGGTGCCCCAACCCAGGTAGTCGTTCACGAAGTCGGCGATGCCCTCCTTTCCGCTCCACTGCGAGATCTGCAGCGGCAGAACGAGCAAGGACGACGCGAAGATCGGCGGAATCACACCCGACGTGTTGAGCCGCAGCGGGAAGTAGGTCATGCCGCCGGCGAGCTGCCGGCGCCCGACCACGCGGCGCGCGTACTGGATGGGGATGCGGCGCTGCGCGCGCTCGAAGTACACGATCACGGCGACGACCGCGACCATGAACCCCGCGAGCAGCACGAGCGCGAGCGGCGGGAGTTGGTCCGTCCGCACCATGTCCCAGACGCGCGAGAGCGCGGACGGAATGCGCGTGACGATGCCGGCGAAGATGATGAGCGAGATCCCGTTCCCGATGCCGCGTTCGTTGATCTGCTCGCCGAGCCACATGATGAACGCGGTGCCGGACGCCAGGGTCAGCACGGTGGTGATGCGGAAGGCCCAGCCGGGCGAGAGCACGGTGTTTGCGCCGAGCGCGCCGTTCTCGAGCGCGGTCGCCATCAGGAGTCCCTGCACGACCGCGAGCGCGACGGTGCCGTAGCGCGTCCAGCGCGTGATCACGCGCCGGCCCTCCTCGCCCTCTTTGCGCAGCTCGTCGAGCTTGGGAATCACGACGGCCAGTAGCTGCAGGATGATCGAGGACGAGACGTACGGCATGATGCCGAGCGAGAAGATCGAGAGCTGCTCGAACGCGCCACCGGTGAAGAGGTTCAAGAGACCGAAGACGCCGCCGCCGTCGCCCGACTGGTCGAAGTAGCGGCGGATCTCGGTCGGGTCGATCCCGGGGGTCGGCACGGCGCAGCCGATGCGGTAGACCGCGAGCATCGCGAAGGTGAACAAGATGCGCCTGTTCAGCTCCGGAATGCGCGTGATGTTCCCGATCGACCCGGGGTTCATGCCGACACGATCTCCACGCTTCCGCCCGCCGCCTCGATCTTGGCGCGCGCGGAGCTCGAGACGGAAGTGACTCGCACCTTGAGCGCGGCCTCCAGCGCGCCGTCGCCGAGCAGCTTCACGGGCTGCGTCGCGCTGCGAATCAGTCCTGCTTCGGCGAGCGCGGCCGCGTCGACTTCGGCGCCCTTCGAGAAGCGCGCGAGCGCTTTCACGTTCACGACCTGCACCGTCCGGGCCATCGGGTTCGTGAACCCGCGCTTGGGCAGGCGCATGATCAGCGGGATCTGACCGCCTTCGCGATGCGGCTTGTGCTTCCGGCCGGCGCGCGCGCCGGCGCCTTTCGTGCCGCGACCCGAGGTCTTCGCGCTGCCGCTGCCGACGCCGCGCCCGACGCGCTTGCGCGGCCGTCGCGACCCCGGCGCGGGCTTCATGTGATTCAGCATCACGCGCTCTCCACCTGCACGAGGTGACACACCTTCTTGATCATTCCGCGAATCGCGGCGGTATCGATCAGCTCCTTCACGCTGTTCGGCTTGCCGAGACCGAGCCCGCGCAAGGTCTGGTGCTGGTCGGGGGAGTAGCCGATGGCGCTGCGGAACTGGCGCACGCGCAGCTTCTTCCCGGTCGCAGCCGCCTTCGCGCCCTTCGCCTTCCTGGCCGTCGCCATCAGCGGGTCTCCGCGCCGCGCAGCTGCCCGAGCCGCTCGTCGCGGAAGCGGAGCTGGCTGAACGCATCGAGGGTCGCGCGAATCACGTTGTGGTGTCGGTTCGTTCCCAGACACTTGGTCAGCACGTTCTGCACGCCGGCCGCTTCGCAGAGCGCGCGCACCGCGCCGCCCGCGATCACGCCGGTGCCGCGGGCCGCCGGCCGCATGACGACCTTCCCCGCGCCGAACTCGCCCATCACTTCATGCGGGATCGTGCCGTCGGTGAGCGGCACGCTGACCAGGTTCTTGCGCGCCTGCTCGATGCCCTTGCGGATCGCCTCGGGCACTTCGTTCGCCTTGCCGAGACCCGAGCCGACGATGCCCCGGCCGTTGCCGAGCACGACGAGCGCCGTGAAGCCGAAGCGGCGTCCGCCCTTCACGACCTTGGCGACGCGGTTGATGTCGACGACGCGCTCTTCGAGATCGAAGTCGTTCGGGTTCAATCGCTCGCGCTTTGCGTTTCTTCGCGCCATTTCTTCCCTTCAGCTCAGAATGTGAGTCCGGCTTCGCGCGCCGCGTCGGCCAGCGCTTTCACCCGACCGGTGTAGACGAAGCCGTTGCGGTTGAAGCTGACCTCGCGGATTTCCTTCTCGAGCGCGAGTTTCGCGATCGCCGCGCCCACTCTCTTGGCCGCCTCCACGTCCTTGGTCGATTCGAGACCGTCGCGCACGCCGGGCGAGCGCGTCGAGACACCGGACAGTGTCTTGCCCGAGAGCGGATCCACGATCTGTGCGTAGATGTGCTTCGAGCTCCGGTATACGGTGAGCAGCGGCCGCTCGCAGCGCGCGAGCTGCTTTCGCGTGCGCAGCTTGCGCCGCTCGAGCAAAGCCTTGCGGTTCGAAAGTGCCATCGCCTCTCAGCTCCCCGCCGACACGCCGGTCTTGCCGACCTTGCGGCGCACGACTTCGTCGACGTAGCGGATGCCCTTGCCCTTGTACGGCTCGGGCGACCGGATCTCGCGGATCTCCGCCGCGAACTGCCCGACTTGCTGCTTGCTCGCGCCGCGAATCACCAGGCGCGTCTGACTCTCGGCCACGACCTCGAGCCCCTGCGGGATCGGGACGACCACCGGGTGCGAATAGCCGATCGTAAGCGTCAGCTTCTTGCCAGAGACCTCGGCGCGATAGCCGACGCCGATGATGTCGAGGCTGCGCGAGAAACCGGTAGTGACTCCAGTGACCATGTTCGCGATCAGCGCGCGCATCAGGCCGTGCATCGCCTTCGCGCGCTTCTCGTCGCTGTCGCGAGCCACGCGCACTTCGCCGCCGGCGACCTCGACCTGGCAGTGAGGAGCCACCGCCTCGTCGAGCGCGCCCTTGGGGCCCTTCACGCGCACGCGTCCGTCGGCGACCTTCACTTCGACGCCGGAGCCGATCGGGACGGGCTGTTTGCCGATGCGCGACACCGCTACCAGACCTTCGCCAGGATCTCGCCGCCGATGCCGGCCTCGCGCGCCTGCGCGTCCGTCAGTACACCGCGCGGTGTAGAGAGGATGGCGATGCCGAGGCCCGTGCGGATGTGCGGGATCTTCTTCGTGCCGACGTACACGCGCCGGCCCGGGCGGGAGACGCGCTCCACGCCCTCGATGATCGGCTGGTCGTCGTCGCCGTAGCGGATCTCGACCGCGAGCGTCGGCTTCTCGGCGCCCTCTACGTCGCCATAGCCGGCGATGTAGCCGTTCTCGTGCAGCACGCGCGCGATCTCCCGCTTCAGCCGCGAGTGCGGCATCAGCACCTTTCCGAGGCGCGCGTGCCCGCCGTTGCGGATGCGCGTGAGCATGTCGGCGATGGGATCAGTCACCATTTGCGCGACCTCACCAGCTCGACTTCGTTATGCCGGGAATCTTGCCCTCGAGCGCGAGCTTGCGCAGGCAGATGCGGCAGAGGTCGAACTTGCGGTAGTAACCCCGCGCGCGGCCGCAGCGGTGGCAGCGGTTGTAGTAGCGCGTGCGGAAGGGAAGCTTGCCGGCCAGCCGCTTCACGCGGAGGCGGCTCTGCTGAACTCTCTTGGAAGTCTTCGCCATGAATCCTCACGTCCTGAACGGCATGCCGAGACCGGTGAGGAGCGCGAGGCCCTCCTCGTCGGTCTGCGCCGTCGTCACGATCGAAATGTTCAAACCGCGGATCTTCTCGACCTTGTCGTAGTCGACCTCGGGGAAGATGATCTGCTCGCGCACGCCCAGCGTGTAGTTCCCGCGGCCGTCGAAGGCGCGCGAGGAGACGCCGCGAAAGTCGCGCACGCGCGGCAAGGCCACGTTCACGAGTCGGTCGAGAAACTCCCACATGCGCTGGCGCCGCAGAGTCACTGTGACTCCGATGCGCTGGTTCTCGCGCAGCCGGAAGTTCGCGATCGCCTTCTTCGACTTCTGGATCACCGGCTTCTGTCCGCTCATGCGCGCGATCTCCTCGGCCGCGGCGTCGAGCAGCTTCGGATTCTGCGTCGCCTCGCCCAGGCCGACGTTCAAGGTGATCTTCACCAGGCGCGGGACCTGCATCGCGCTCTTGTACGAGAAGCGCTTCTGGAGCGCGGGCGCGACCGCCGTGCGGTAGGTGTCGAGCAGGCGGGGCACGTAGTTCTCGACCTCGATCGGCGGGGCCGCGGGCTCTTCGCGGTGCGGCGCCGGGCGCTTGCCTTCCTTCTTGTCGCCGCCCTTTTCGCCGGCCTTCCCGCCGGCCTTCTTCTCTGCCTTCTTCGCGGCGCGAGCCTCGGCCTTCGCCAACGCCTCGGGGGAGCTGTCGGCCTCGGCGCCCTTCGGGCCCTTCTTGACCCGCTGCTTCTTCTCTTCTTCCTCAGCCATCGATCGCCTCGTCGTGCCGCACGCTCCAGCGCAGCTTCCTTCCGTCGACCTCGCGAAACCCGACGCGCGTCTTCTCGCCCCTGTGCACGAGCGCGACGTTGGAGAGGTGGATCGACGCTTCCTTCTCGATGATGCCGCCCTGGCGCGTGGTCGCGGTCGGCTTCTGGTGCTTCTTCACGATGTTCAAGCGCTCGACGAACACGCGTTCGCGCGCGGTGTCGATGCGCAGCACGGCGCCGCGCTTGCCCCGATCGCGGCCGACCACGACCTCGACCATGTCGCCCTTGCGAATCCGCGCCGCCATCACAGCACCTCCGGCGCGAGCGAGACGATCTTCATGAAGCGCTTCGCGCGCAGCTCGCGGGCGACGGGGCCGAAGATGCGCGTGCCGATCGGCTCGCGGTTGTTGTCGACCAGCACCACCGAGTTGTCGTCGAAGCGGATGTAGGAGCCGTCGGAGCGACCGATCTCCTTCTTGGTCCGCACGATCACCGCCTTGTGCAGCTGCTTCTTCTTCACGCGCGCGCCCGGCAGCGCCTCCTTCACGGAGACGACGATGATGTCGCCGATCGAGGCGTAGCGGCGCTGCGAGCCGCCGAGCACCTTCACGCAGAACACGCGGCGGGCGCCCGAGTTGTCCGCGACGTCGAGGATCGACTGCATCTGGATCACGCCAGCTTCTCCTGCACGCGCCAGCGCTTGCGGCGCGAGAGCGGCCGTGACTCGACGATGCGCACGCGGTCGCCGATCTTGAGCGCGTTCGACTCGTCGTGCGCCATGAAGCGCGTGCGCTTGCGCACGTACTTCTGGTAGAGCGGGTGCATCACCGTGCGACTCACTTCGACGATGACGGACTTGTCCATCTTGTCGGAGACCACCACGCCCTCGCGCGTCTTGCGCAGGCCCCGGGTGCTCATGACTTCTCCTCCCGCTCGGCCTGGATCGTGAGCGCGCGCGCGAGGTCGCGGCGCGCCTGGCGGATCGTCGCGCTCTTCTCGAGCTGCTGCGTGGCGAGCTTGATGCGCAGGTCGAAGACCTGGTCGCGGATTTCGTGCACGCGCGCGTCGAGCTCCGCGTCGCTGAGCTTGCGCAGGTCGGCCGGCTTCATACCTCGGTCCTCTCCAGGATGCGCGTGCGCAGGCCGATCTTGTGACCCGCGAGCCGCAGCGCTTCCCGCGCGGTGACTCGGTCGATGCCCCCCATCTCGTAGAGGATGCGCCCCTGGCGCACGACGCAGGCCCAGAACTCGGGATTGCCCTTGCCCTTGCCCATGCGTGTTTCCGGCGGGCGCTTGGTCATCGGCTTGTCCGGAAAGATGCGGATCCAGATCTTCCCGCCGCGCTTCGCGTGGCGAGTCATCGCGATGCGCGCGGCCTCGATCTCGCGGGCGGTCACGAGCCCGTGATCGAGCGCTTGCAGACCGTACTCGCCGAAGGCCAGGTCGGAGCCGCGGTACGCTTTGCCGCGCACGCGTCCCTTCTGGACCTTGCGGAATTTGGTTCGCTTGGGCTGGAGCATTTCTGATTCACTCGAGTTCTTGTGATCGCGGGCACCCTACCCAGTACTTGTGATCGCGTGGGCACCCTACCCACGCTCAGCGACTCGGTGCCTCCTCGGGTGTGCCGAGTCTGTGCTCGTGGAGCTTCGCGTCGGGCACCAGGCCGCTGAAGATCCAGCACTTCACGCCGATCATTCCGTACGGACAGCGCGCCTCCCAGAAACCGAAATCGATCTGGGCGCGCAGCGTGTGCAGCGGCACGCGGCCTTCCATGTACTGGACGACGCGCGACATCTCGGCGCCGCCGAGCCGGCCGGCGACCTTCAGCTTGATGCCTTGCGCGCCGAACTTCAGCGCCGCGCTCATCGCCTTCTTCATTGCGCGCCGGAACGCGACGCGGCGCTCGAGCTGCAGCGCGATGTTCTCCGCGATCAGCTGCGCGTCGGTCTCCGCCTTCCGGACCTCGCGGATGTTGATGAAGACTTCGTTCTTGGTCATCTCGCCGACTTCGCGGCGCAGCGCGTCGACGTCCGCGCCGCGCTTGCCGATCAGGATGCCGGGCCGCGCGGTGTGGATGTTGACCGACATCTTCTCGGCGCGGCGCTCGATCACGATCTTGCTGATGCCGGCGTGAAACGCCTTCTGCTTGATGAAGTCGCGAATGCGCAGGTCCTCGTGCAGGAACGCGCCGTAGTTGCGCTCCGAGAACCAGTTCGACTGCCAGCCGTTGATGATGCCCAGCCGGAAGCCGTACGGATGTACTTTTTGTCCCACGCAGTCTCCTAGCGTTCGTCGAGCACGACGGTCACGTGACTCGAGCTCTTCTTGATCCAGTTGGCGCGGCCCTGCGCGCGCGGGCGAATGCGCCAGCCGCGCGTGCCCTCGTCGACGCTGACGATCTTCACGTAGAGGTTGTCGAGGTCGATGCCCGCCTGATGCCGCGAGTTGTGCTCGACCGCGTTCGCGAGCGCGGAACGCAGCAGCTTCTCGATCGGCCGCGCCGCCGACTTCTCGCACGCGGCGAGTATCTCGAGCGCGCGGCTCGCCGACTTCGCGCGGATCAGGTCCGCGACCAGGCGGCCCTTCTGCGGGCCGAACCGTACACCGCGCAGCTTCGCCCGCACTTCCATCACGAACCCGCCTTCGGCGCAGGCGCCGGCGCGGGCGCGCCCGCGGGCGCGGGGCCGGCGCCCGGCGCGGCCTTCACCTTGCGGTCGCCCGAGTGGACGACGGGCTTGCGCGTGGGCGCGAACTCGCCCAGGCGATGGCCGACCATGTTCTCTGTCACGAACACGGGCATGAAGAGTCTGCCGTTGTGCACGTGCAGGGTGTGACCGATCATCTCGGGCGTGATCATCGAGCGCCGCGACCAGGTGCGGATGATCTGGCGGCTGCCCGACTGAATGGTGCGCTCGAGCTTGCGGGCCAGCGACGCCTGGACGTACGGTCCCTTTTTTACGGAGCGCGCCATTACTTCTGTCCTCGGCGGCGCACGATGAAGCGATCGGTGCGCCGGTTGTTGCGCGTCTTGTGGCCCTTCGTCGGCTGTCCCCACGGACTCACCGGGTGGCGTCCGCCCGACGTGCGGCCTTCGCCGCCGCCGTGCGGGTGATCGACGGGATTCATCGCGACGCCGCGCACGTTCGGGCGGATGCCGAGCCAGCGCGAGCGACCCGCTTTGCCGACGGCGATGTTCTCGTGCTCGACGTTGCCGACCTGGCCGATCGTCGCGAGACAGGCGGCCAACACCATGCGCGTCTCGCCCGACGGGAGCTTCAGCTGTGCGTACTTGCCCTCGCAGGCCATGAGCTGCGCGCCCATGCCGGCGGAGCGCGCGAGTTGTCCGCCCTTGCCGGGCTTGAGCTCGATGTTGTGCACCAGCGAGCCGGTCGGAATGACTCGCAGCGGGAGCGTGTTCCCGGGCTTGATCTCGGCGCGCTCGCTGGTCTGCACCGTGTCGCCGACGTTGAGGCCGTTGGGCGCGATGACGTAGCGCTTCTCGCCGTCCGCGTAGTGGAGCAGCGCGATGCGCGCGCTGCGGTTCGGGTCGTACTCCACTGACGCCACCTTCGCGGGGATGTCCCACTTGTCGCGGCGCAGATCGATCTCGCGCAGCTTGCGCTTGTGACCCGACCCGCGGTGGTAGCTCGTGATCTTGCCGCGGTTGTTGCGGCCGCCGCTGCTCTTCTTGCCTTTGGTGAGTCGCTTCTCGGGCTTCGACTTCGTGATCTCGACGAAGTCGGGCACGGTCATGCCGCGGCGGCCGGGAGAGGTGGGTTTGAAGCTGCGGACCGGCACGTCACACTCCCTCGAAGAATTCGATCGAGTCGCCCGCGCGCAGGCGCACGCGCGCCTTCTTCCACGACGGGCGCTGGCCCTGGAACTTCCCGACGCGGCGCATCTTGCCGCGCACGGAGAGCGTTCGAACCGCCTCGACCTTCACGTCGAAGAGCTGCTCGACCGCGCGCTTGATCTCGTGCTTGTTCGCGTCCGGGTGGACGGCGAAGGTCACGATGTTGTGACTCTCGCGCTCGATCGTGCTCTTCTCGGTGATCACCGGCTTCTTGATCACCTGGCGCAGGTCCTTCATTTCAGTCTCTCCACGAGCGCGGGAACCGCGTCGCGCAGCAGCAGCAGGTGCTTGCGCAGCAGAACGTCGCGCACGTTCAGCCCGACGACCGGCAGCACGCGCACGCGCGGGAGATTGCGGCCCGACAGCTCGAGCACGCGATCGCGCTCGAGCGTCACGATCAGCACGTCCTCGACGCCGAGCTCGCGCAGCTTTGCCGCCAGCTCCTTGGTCTTCGGCGCGCCGAGTCCGAGCGAGTCGACGACGTGCACCCGGTCCTCGCGCTTGCGCAGCGAGAGCGCCGAGCGCAGCGCGGCTTTCCGCACCTTCTTCTGCACCGAGATCGCGTAGTCGCGCGGCCGCGGTCCGTGCACCACCCCGCCGCCTGCCCACTGCGGGGCGCGAATCGTGCCCTGGCGAGCGCGGCCGGTACCCTTCTGCTTCCACGGCTTCTGTCCGCCGCCCGAGACCAGCGCGCGGTTTTTCACCGCGGCGGTTCCGGAGCGGCGCGCCGCGAGCTGAGCCACGTTCACGGTGAACAGCAGGTCGCTGCGGATCGGCGCGTCGAAGATTTTCGGATCGAGGTCCATGGGATGTTCCTGGTGTCTCTCTAGTCTCAGAGCTTGATCTCGACGTCCACGCCGGCCGAGAGCTCGAGCTTCATCAGCGCGTCGACGGTCTGAGGCGTCGGGTCGAGGATGTCGATCAAGCGGCGGTGAGTCCGGATCTCGAACTGCTCGCGCGACTTCTTGTCGACGTGAGGCCCGCGCAGAACGGTGTACTTCACGATCGTCGTCGGCAGCGGGATCGGCCCCGCGGTGCGAGACCCCGTGCGAATCGCGGTGTCGAGAATCTCGGACGCGCTCATGTCGAGCAGCTTGTGATCGAACGCCTTCATGCGGATGCGGATCTTCGGGGTGCCGACTTCAGCTGCCATGACGAATCACTCGACGATCTGCGCGACGACGCCGGCGCCGACCGTGCG
>WNFL01447699.1_pt1 | contig 10026 bp, 9 predicted proteins | sample 5400361 | NCBI WGS metagenome assembly WNFL01 (sample SAMN13153351, study PRJNA577476) | soil metagenome | isolation source: 40 cm soil on Douglas fir-dominated hillslope | place: USA:California | collected 2013-09-17
CAGGTTGCCGGTGCCCAGGTTGCGCCCGTAGCACATCACGCAGATGCCGCGCTTGGACTCGCAGGTGAGCGCGGACCGGATGCGGACCCGCTCGAGGCCCGAGTCCTCGATCTTCTGGGCGAGGTCCTCGATGATCTCGCTGTTGGCCTGCACGATGATCTCGCCGGTGTAGGGGTCGCGGATATCGCCCGCGGCCACCCGGCCGAGCACCCGGTCGCGGAGCGACTGGATGATATCGCCGCCCTCGATGAGCGGGGAGGCCTCGATGTACTTCACGGTGCCGCAGTCGTACTCGGAGATGATCACGTCCTGGGCCACGTCCACCAGGCGGCGGGTGAGGTAGCCGGAGTCCGCGGTCTTCAGCGCGGTGTCGGCCAGGCCCTTGCGGGCGCCGTGGGTCGACGTGAAGTACTCCAAGACGGTGAGGCCCTCGCGGAAGTTCGAGGTGATGGGGGTCTCGATGACCTCACCGCTCGGCTTGGCCATGAGGCCGCGCATCCCGGCGAGCTGCCGGATCTGCTGCTTGGATCCCCGCGCCCCGGAGTCGGCCATCATGAAGATGGGGTTGAAGTCGCCGTTGTCGGCGCGCACCTCCATCTCCTTGAAGAGCTGGTCCGCGATCTGCTCGGTCACGTGGGCCCAGATGTCGACGACCTTGTTGTAGCGCTCGCCGTTGGTGATGACGCCGTCCTGGTACTGCTGCTCCACCTCGTTGACGTTCTGGCGGGCGCGCCCGATGATCTCACCCTTGGCCGAGGGCACGTGCATGTCCACGATGCCGATGCTGAGCCCGGACAGGGTCGCGTAGCGGAAGCCGATGTCCTTCAGCTCGTCGAGGAAGGTGACGGTCGCCTCGTTGCCGAGCCGGTTGTAGCAGTCGGAGATCAGCTGCCCGATCTCCTTCTTCTTGAGCTCCTTGTTGAGGAAGCGGAGGGGCTCCGGCACGATCTCGTTGAAGAGGGTGCGCCCCACCGTGGTCTCGATGATGCTCCCGCTGTAGCGCAGGCGGATGCGGGCCTGCAGGTCGACGTCCTCGTTGTCGTAGGCGATCCGGAGGTCTTCCGAATCCGCGAAGAGCCGGCCCTCGCCCTTGGACCCCGGGCGCTCCTTGGTCATGTAGTAGATGCCGAACACCATGTCCTGGGTCGGCACCGCCACCGGCGCCCCGTTGGAGGGCGACAGGATGTTGTTGGCGGACAGCATGAGCACCTGGGTCTCCATCTGGGCTTCCATGGAGAGCGGCACGTGCACCGCCATCTGGTCCCCGTCGAAGTCCGCGTTGAACGCGGTGCACACGAGGGGATGGATCTCGATCGCCTTGCCCTCGACCAGGATGGGCTCGAAGCCCTGGATACCCAGCCGGTGCAGGGTGGGGGCCCGGTTCAGCAGCACCGGGTGCTCCTGGATGACCTCCTCCAGGATGTCCCACACCTCGGGGCGCTCCTTCTCCACGTACTTCTTGGCCGCCTTGATCGAGGAGGCGATGCCCCGCTCCTCGAGCTTGCGGAGGATGAACGGCTTGAAGAGCTCGAGCGCCATCTTCTTGGGCAGGCCGCACTGGTGCAGCTTGAGGTACGGGCCAACCACGATGACCGAGCGCCCGGAGTAGTCCACCCGCTTGCCGAGCAGGTTCTGGCGGAAGCGACCCTGCTTGCCCTTGAGCGTGTCGGACAGGGACTTGAGCGGGCGGTTGTTGGGCCCGGTGATGACCCGGCCCCGGCGCCCGTTGTCGAAGAGGGCGTCGACCGCCTCCTGCAGCATCCGCTTCTCGTTGCGGATGATGATCTCGGGGGCGCGCAGCTCCATCAGGCGCTTCAGCCGGTTGTTCCGGTTGATCACGCGCCGGTAGAGATCGTTCAGGTCCGAGGTCGCGAAGCGGCCCCCGTCGAGCGGCACCAGGGGGCGCAGCTCGGGCGGGATCACCGGCAGGACCTCGAGAATCATCCACTCCGGCTGGTTACCCGACTTGAGGAACGCCTCCACCACCTTGAGGCGCTTGACGATCTTCTTCTTCTTCTGGGCGGATGTCTCCACGCCCATGCCCGAGCGCAGCTCGCGGGCGAGCACGTCCATGTCCATCCCGCGCAGCAGCTCCCGGATGGCCTCCGCGCCCATGCCCGCGGAGAAGGCCTCGTGGCCGTGCTCCTCGGTCAGCTTGCGGACGCGGTCCACCGACAGCAGGTCCTTCTTCTTGAGTCCGGGCACCCGCCCGGGATCCACCACCACGTACTCCTCGAAGTAGAGGATCTTCTCGAGCTCCCGCAGCGACATGTCGAGGAGCTGCCCGATGCGGGAGGGCAGGCCCTTGAAGAACCACACGTGGGAGACCGGGGAGGCCAGCTCGATGTGGCCCATCCGCTCGCGGCGCACCCGCGCGCGGGTGACCTCGACGCCGCACTTGTCGCAGATGACGCCCGCGAACTTCATGCGCTTGTACTTGCCGCAGGCGCACTCGTAGTCCTTGGTCGGGCCGAAGATGCGGGCGCAGAACAGCCCGTCGCGCTCCGGCTTGAACGTCCGGTAGTTGATGGTCTCCGGCTTCTTCACTTCCCCGTGCGACCAGTCCCGGATCTTCTGCGGCGATGCGAGCTTGATACGGATCGCCCCGAAGCTCAGCGGCTTCGGGTGGCGGTCCAGGATGCCCCACAGGTCCTTGGCAGGCTTGTCCTCGCGTACCAGGCTGCCGAAAGGCCGATCCGTCAGCATTCGATGAATCTCCTTACGACGGCTTCTTGCCGTCCTTCGGGATGAGCTCCACGTCCAGCGCCAGGCTCTGCAGCTCTTTCACGAGCACGTTGAAGGACTCCGGCGTGCCCGGCTCCAGGAAGTTCTCTCCCTTCACGATGGCTTCGTAGATCCGGTTCCGCCCTTCCACGTCGTCCGACTTGACGGTCAGCATCTCCTGCAGGGTGTGGGCGGCCCCGTAGGCTTCGAGCGCCCAGACCTCCATCTCGCCGAAGCGCTGGCCGCCGAACTGGGCCTTGCCGCCCAGGGGCTGCTGCGTCACCAGCGAGTAGGGCCCGATGGAGCGGGCGTGCATCTTGTCGTCGACGAGGTGGGCCAGCTTGAGCATGTAGATGTAGCCCACCGTGACTTCCTGATGGAACGACTTGCCGGTGCGCCCGTCGTAGAGGCGTCGTAGAGGCGGGTCTTGCCCGACGTGGGCAGTCCGGCATCCCCGAGGTGCGCGGTGATCTCCGCCTCGGTGGCCCCGTCGAAGACCGGGCTCGCCACCCAGAGCCCGAGGGCCCGGGCCGCCCAGCCGAGATGGGTCTCGAGGATCTGTCCCACGTTCATCCGGGACGGCACCCCGAGCGGGTTCAGGACGATCTCCACCGGCGTCCCGTCCGGGAGGTACGGCATGTCCTCCTGGGGCAGGATGCGCGAGACCACGCCCTTGTTGCCGTGGCGGCCCGCCATCTTGTCGCCGACCGAGAGCTTGCGCTTCACCGCCACGTAGACCTTCACCATCTTGATCACGCCCGGCGGCAAGTCGTCGCCGCGGCGCAGCCGGCCCACGCGCTCCTCCAGCATCCGGTCGAAGAACGCGATCTGGTCGTCGGCGAGGTCCTCGATTTTCTTCACGGTGACCACGAGACCCTCGTCCTCCTTGATCTTGATCTTCTTCAGCTCGTGCCAGGACAGGTTGTCCATGTCCGGCCGGTCGATCTTGTCGCCCTTCTTGCCGAGCCGCTCCTTGGTGGTGGGGTCGGCGAGGTCCTGCACCAGGGTCTTGCCCACCAGCAGGTTCTTGAGCTTCTGGTCGCGCTCCATCTCGACCATGGCGATCTCGTCCTGGTAGTCCTTCTCCAGGCCCGCGATCTCCTCGTCCTCGATGGACTTCGCGCGGTCGTCCTTGTCCACCCCGCGGCGGGAGAACACCTTGACGTCCACCACGGTGCCCTCGATGCCGGGGGGCACCGTGAGCGAGGTGTCGCGCACGTCGCCCGCCTTCTCGCCGAAGATCGCGCGCAGCAGCTTCTCTTCCGGCGTCAGCTGGGTCTCGCCCTTGGGGGTGATCTTGCCGACGAGGATGTCGCCGGCCTTCACCTTGGCCCCGATCCGCACGATGCCCGACTCGTCGAGGTCCTTGAGGGCCTCCTCGGACACGTTGGGAATATCCCGAGTAACTTCTTCTTTACCGAGCTTGGTATCCCGCGCTTGCACCTCGAACTCCTCGATGTGGATCGAGGTGTAGCGGTCGTCCTTGACCAGGCGCTCCGAGACCAGGATCGCGTCCTCGAAGTTGTAGCCGCCCCACGGCATGAAGGCCACCAGCACGTTGCGGCCCAGGGCCAGCTCGCCCTGGTCGGTGGCCGGCCCGTCGCCGATCACGTCGCCCGCCTTCACCCGATCTCCCTTGCCCACGATCGGGCGCTGGTTGATGCAGGTGTTCTGGTTCGAGCGGCGATACTTGGTCAGGTTGTAGATGTCGAGCGGCAGGTCCTGGACCGGGTCCGCCTTCTTGGAGCGCGTCTCCGCCCGCACCACGATGCGGTTGGCCGAGACGTACTCGACCACCCCCGGCCGGCGCGCCAGCACCACCGCCCCCGAGTCGCGGGCCACGATGTGCTCCATGCCGGTGCCCACCAGCGGCGCCTCCGGCTGCAGGAGCGGCACCGCCTGCCGCTGCATGTTGGCGCCCATGAGGGCGCGGTTCGCGTCGTCGTTCTCCAGGAACGGCACCATCGCGGCCGCCACCGAGACGAGCTGCTTGGGCGAGATGTCGATGAAGTGGATCTCGTCCGGGGCCACCATCTTGTACTCGCCGCCCTTCCGGGCCGAGACCCGGTCCTGCAGGAAGCGGCCCTGCTCGTTCATCTGCGCGTTGGCCTGCGCGATGACGTAGCGCTCTTCCTCGAGCGCGGTGAGGTAGACCGGGTCGCCGGGCAGCACGCTGCCCTTCTCGACCTTCCGGTACGGCGTCTCGATGAAGCCGAACTCGTTGATGCGCGCGTAGGTGCTGAGCGAGCTGATCAGGCCGATGTTCGGGCCTTCCGGCGTCTCGATCGGGCAGATGCGGCCGTAGTGGGTCGGGTGCACGTCGCGCACCTCGAACCCGGCGCGCTCCCGCGACAGGCCGCGCGGGCCCAGGGCGGAGAGGCGGCGCTTGTGGGTCAGCTCGGCCAGGGGGTTCGTCTGGTCCATGAACTGGCTGAGCTGGGAGGAGCCGAAGAACTCCTTCACCACCGCCGAGACCGGCTTGGCGTTGATGAGGTCGTGCGGCATCAGGTTGGTGATGTCCGAGATCGACATCCGCTCCTTGACCGCGCGCTCCATCCGGGTCAGGCCCACCCGGAACTGGTTCTCGAGCAGCTCGCCCACCGAGCGGACGCGCCGGTTGCCGAGGTGGTCGATGTCGTCGGTCGGCTTGCTCCCGAGCTTGACCTGGAACAGGTGCCGAACCACGTAGACCACGTCCTCGCTGCGGAGGGTCTTGATGTTGAGGTTGGCCCCGATGCCGAGCTTCTTGTTGATCATGAAGCGGCCCACGCGGGCCAGGTCGTAGCGGCGCGGGTCGATGAACATGCCGCGGAACAGCGCGCGCGCCGATTCCACGGTGGGCGGATCGCCCGGGCGCAGGCGCCGGTAGATCTCGACGAGAGCCTCGTCGGGATTCTTGAAGTGGTCGCGCGAGAGCGTCTCGTAAAGCGAGCCGTCGGTCTTGCCCGGCACCATCGCGAGGAGCTTGAAGGGGGCCACCCGCCGGCCCATGATCTGGGCGAGGAGCGTGGCGGTGATCTCCTGGTTGGTCTCGACCAGCACCTCGCCGGTCTCCGCGTCCACCACCCGCCCGCCGGTGCGGCGGCTCACCAGCGCTTCCGCCTTGACCGGGATCTTGGTGATGCCCGCCTCGACCAGCTTCTCGATGATCTTCGGGTTCAGGGTCTTGCCCGCCTGGACGATCGCTTCCTTGGCGCGGGGCGCCTTCACGTCGTCGCCGACCTTGGCCCCGTTGTGGATCTCGGGGGAGAGCTTCACCCAGGCCATCCGGTCCTCGAAGGAGAGCACCTCCTCCGCCTCGTAGAACTGGCCGAGGATCTCCTCGTCGGAGAGGATCACGCCCTTCTCGAGGAACCAGAAGGCGCGCAGGAAGGCGGTGGCGAGCATCTTGCGGCGTCGGTCGACCCGCACGTAGAGGATGTCGTTGGCGTCGAACTCGAACTCCACCCACGAGCCACGGTAGGGGATCACCCGGGCCGAGAACAGCAGCTTGCCCGAGGCGACCGTCTTGCCCTTGTCGTCGTCGAAGAACACGCCCGCGGAGCGCTGGAGCTGCGAGACCACCACCCGCTCGGTGCCGTTGATGATGAAGGTGCCCTTCTCGGTCATGAGCGGGAGCTCACCGAGATACACCTCCTGCTCGCGCACCTCGCGCACGGTCTGGGTCTTGGCTTCCTTGTCGTTGTCGATGACCTTGAGCCGCAGGGTGACCTTCAGCGGGATCGCGAAGGTCATGCCCCGGTCGTGGCACTCCTCGACGGTGTACTTGGGATCACCGAAGTGGTAGCTGTGGAACTCGAGCATGGCGTTCCCGTTGTAGTCCTGGATCGGGAACACCGACTTGAAGACCGCCTGCAGCCCCGTCTCGTCGCGCCGCTCCGGCGAGATCTCCTTCTGCAAGAACTGCTCGTAGGACTGCTGCTGGATCTCGATGAGATTCGGAATCTCGACGATGGACGGGATCTTGCCGAAGTCCTTGCGGACCCGGCGCCCGCACTCGATGTTGCGCGCCATACACCCTCCGCGCCCCGTTTACCGCAGGGCTGGGTTCGACCCGCCGCCGTCACGCACTCCGGGGAGTCCGGAGCCGCGCCCGGCGACGACACGTTGGTGTCAACGGGGAACCGACACCGATTCCCCGGTCTGAGTCACTCCGCCGCGGAGGTTATTTGACTTCCACCGTCGCGCCGACCTCCTCGAGCTTCTTCTTCATGTCACCCGCTTCGGCCTTGGCCACCTTCTCCTTCACCGCCTTGGGCGCCCCGTCCACCAGATCCTTGGCCTCCTTCAGGCCCAGACCGGTCAGCTCGCGCACGACCTTGATGACCTGGATCTTCTTCTCGCCGGCCGCGTTGAGGATGACGTCGAACTCGGTCTTCTCCTCGGCCACCGCGGCCGCCCCGCCGCCCGCCGCCGGAGCGGCCACCGCCACCGCCGCCGCCGCCGACACCCCCCATTTCTCCTGCAGCAGCTTCGAAAGCTGGGCCGCCTCCAGTAGCGTCAGCGTGTCCAGCTTCTCCGCGATCTCTTCGATATTCGCCGCCATCTCGCCTGCCTCCTGTGAATGCTACGTCGTGGTTGACTGCTACGACCCGGTCACACTACTGAGCGGTGCTCTGGCTCCGCGCCTCCAGGACCCGCACCAGCTCCCGCTGGGGCGCGGTCAGGAGCGACACCAGCTGCGAGGCCGGCCCCTGCAGGGCCCCCACCAGCTGGCTGCGCAACGCTTCCCGCGACGGCAGGTCGGCCAGCGCCTTCAGCTCGGCGGGCTGGACCAGCTTGCCCTCGACGAATCCGACCTTGATGGTGAGCAGCGGGTTCGTGCGCAGGAAGTTCTGGAGTGCCTTCGCCACCGGCACCGGATCCTTGGTGGTGAACACGAGCCCGGTGGGTCCCTTGAAGTGGCTGCCCAGCGGCCCCAGATCCAGATCCTTCACGGCCAGCCGCGCCAGCCGGTTCTTCACCACCTTGTACTCGGCCGACGCCGCCTTGAGCTGCTTGCGCAGATCGGCGAGCTGGCGGACGGTGAGCCCGCGGTACTCGGTGAGCACCGCCGTCTTGGCGGTCCCCAGCCGCTCCCGCAGGGCCGCGACGCTTTCCGTCTTCTCCTGAGTGGGCACTCGCGGGCTCCCTATAGCGCCTTCTTGAACAGGTTCGCCACGCGCAGCGGGTCGAGGTGGATCCCCGGCCCCATGGTGGACGACAGCGTCACCGACCGCAGGTACTGCCCCTTGGCCGCGGCGGGCTTGGCCCGCACGATGGCCTCGAGGAGCGCCAGGGCGTTCGCGACCAGGGGTGGCTCCTGAAACGACTTCTTCCCCACCGGCACGTGTACGTTGCCCGCCTTGTCCACCCGGAACTCGACCTTGCCCGCCTTGACCTCGCGCACCGCCCGCGCCACGTCGAAGGTCACGGTGCCGAGCTTCGGGTTGGGCATGAGGCCGCGCGGCCCCAGCACCTTGCCGAGCCGGCCCACCTGGCCCATCAGATCGGGGGTGGCGATCGTCGAGTCGAAGTCCATGAAGCCGCCCTGGATCTTCTCGACCAGGTCCTCGGCGCCGACCACGTCGGCCCCCGCGTCCCGCGCTTCCCGGTCCTTCTCGCCCTTGGCGAAGACGGCCACCCGCACCGCCTTGCCGATGCCGTGGGGCAGGACGATCGCGCCCCGCACCATCTGATCGGCGTGCTTGGGATCGACCCCGAGCCGCAGGGACATGTCCACCGACTCGTCGAACTTGGCGCTGGGCAGCTTCTTGAGGATGCCGAACGCCTCCTCGACCGAGTAGTCCTTCTCGCGGTCGTAGATCGACTCGGCCGCCTTCAGCTTCTTCGTCGCGGTAGCCATCAGATGACCTCTATGCCCATGCTGCGGGCGGTGCCTTCGACCGTGCGCATCGCGGCCTCGATGGAATCCGTGTTCAGGTCGACCAGCTTGGTCTGGGCGATCTCGCGTACCTGCGCGCGGGTCACCTTGCCGATCTTGTCCTTGTGCGGGACCGCGGAGGCCTTCGCGATGCCGGCCGCGCGCTTGAGCAGGACCGCGGCGGGCGGCGTCTTGATCACGAAGGTGAACGAGCGGTCCTGGTAGATCGTGACGACCACCGGCAGGATGAGGCCTTCCTGGGAGTTCGTCTGGGCGTTGAAGCCCTTGCAGAACTCCATGATGTTGACCCCGTGCTGGCCGAGGGCGGGGCCCACCGGCGGCGACGGGTTGGCCTTCCCGGCCGTGATCTGCAGCTTCACCATCGCCTGGACCTTCTTCGCCATGCCTAGAGCCTCTCCACCTGGTAGTACTCGAGCTCGACGGGCGTGAGCCGCCCGAAGATGGCCACCATGACCTTGAGCTTGCCGCGTTCCGGATTCAGATCGTCGATCGCACCCTGGAAGTTCACGAAGGGCCCCTCGATCACCCGCACCTTGTCCCCCTTCTGGAAGGTGGACTTGAGCTTGGGCTTCTCGGCGCCCTCCTCCATCTGCCGCAGGATGCCCTCGACCTCTGCCGCGGGCAGCGCCACCGGCTTGTTGCCCGAGCCCACGAACCCGGTGACCTTGGGGGTGGAGCGGACGAGATGCCACGTGTCGTCCGTGAGCTCCATCTCCACCAAGAGGTAGCCCGGGAAGAACTTCTGCTCGGTCTCGATCTTCTTGCTCTTGCGGATCTCCCGCACCTTCTCGGTCGGCACGATCACGCGTCCGATCATGTCCTGCAGCCCGAAGATCTTGGCGCGAGACTCGATTCCGGACGCCACCTTGTTCTCGAACCCCGAGTAGGTGTGCACCACGAACCACTGCTTCGCCGTGGTACCCGTCTCGCTCATTTCAGGATGACCTCCACCAGCCGCGACAGGCCCACGTCGACCGCACCCAGATACATCGCGAGGACGAACACCACCACCAGCACCACCATGGTGGACGCCGCCACGTCGTTACGGCTGGGCCAATTCACTCGTCGGAATTCCGCCGCCACTTCCTGGAAAAACTCCCTCACCCGTTTCAAGAAATCCATCGCTCGCGATCTCGCAGTCTGGCAGGCGTGGAGGGATTCGAACCCCCATCCCCCGGATTTGGAGTCCGGTGCTCTAGCCGTTAGAGCTACACGCCTCCGAACCGTCCGCTACTTCGATTCCTTGTGCACGAAGTGCTTCCGGCACCACTTGCAAAACTTCTTGATTTCCATCCGGTCGGGATGCGTCCGCCGGTTCTTGGTCGTCGAATAGTTGCGCCGCTGGCAGTTCGTGCACGCGAGGGAGATGATGTCGCGCATCGCCTAGTCCACGATCTCCGCGACCACGCCCGCGCCCA